>Ga0308176_10003084_pt1 | contig 10589 bp, 10 predicted proteins | sample PhyCR2_3_FD_203890 | JGI IMG/M metagenome (GOLD analysis project Ga0308176, IMG submission 203890) | Soil microbial communities from UC Gill Tract Community Farm, Albany, California, United States - DLSLS.C.R2 | ecosystem: Environmental > Terrestrial > Soil > Agricultural land | place: USA... | reverse complement strand
AGCGGCTTCGAATTCGAAGGCACGTTGTCCGGACCGGGTCAGGAGGTCTCTTACCAGAAAAGCAGTGTTGAGCACGGCCGCTGCCTCGGCTACGAACATCACGGGGTTTGTGCAGAGATCACGGGGATTGAGCCGGACGAACGCATTTTTCAGAGCGCTCAGCAGCACTTGGGGATCGCGGAGGGTTCGAAAGCAACTCATTTCCAGCGGAAGCGCCGGACAAGAGGGGACCGACTCGGCAGCAGAACTTTCGGACGCCAACATAGCTAACTCTAAAGAGATAGCATTCGCGTGTCCGGAATTTAGGGGTAGGCGCGTAGAGATACTGCGGAACAGTATCGGAAGAGAGGGCGGACGCCCGGGGGTTTCGGGTTGAAATCAGGCGTCCGCTTCGTTACGGGGATGTACTTCAGAAACGATCACGTTCGTGGGAAGGTTACCGCCATCCCAAAATGCCCGAAAATTTTTTTTAATCGAACATTCCTTCGAACAAAATGGAGGAAAGGTACCGTTCTCCGCTGTCCGGCAGAACTACCACAATTGTTTTACCTTCCATGCCCGGCTCTTTCGCCAGTCGCACAGCGGCTACCGCTGCCGCTCCGCAAGAAATGCCGGACAGGATCCCTTCTTCACGAGAGAGTCGATGTGCCATCTCGATTGATTCCTCGTTGCCGACTGCTTCCACTCGATCAACCATGGACAGGTCAAGGTTGTCCGGTACAAACCCGGCTCCTAGCCCCTGAATTTTGTGCGGACCGGGCCTAATTTCCTGGTTCTGCATGGTTTGGGCGATCACTGGACTGGCACTCGGTTCAACCGCAACGGAGAGGAGCGGGTGCTTCTTCTCGTGTTTTATATACCGGGAGACGCCTGTTATCGTTCCGCCGGTTCCGACCCCAGACACGAGCACGTCGATCTTGCCTTCCGTGTCTTCCCAGATCTCGGGTCCTGTCGTTCTGAAGTGAATCTCCGGGTTCGCCGGATTTTTGAACTGTTGGGGCATCATGTAGCGTTGGGGATCGGAGGCGACGATTTCTTCCGCCTTCGCGATTGCCCCTTTCATGCCCTTAGCGCCTTCGATAAGGACCAGGTTTGCGCCAAGTGCCTTCAGAACTTTCCGGCGCTCGAGCGACATAGTGTCGGGCATAGTCAGAGTCACAGGATACCCGCGGGCGGCGCCCACGAAAGCCAGTGCGATGCCAGTATTTCCACTAGTTGGCTCAACGATTTCCCGGCCGGGTTTCAGAATGCCGCGATTTTCAGCGTCCCAGACCATTGCCGCGCCGATCCGGCACTTTACAGAAAATGCAGGATTGCGCCCCTCGATTTTTGCAACCACTGTCGCTTTCGCGCCATCCGTCACCCGGTTCAGCTTCACCAGGGGCGTGCGGCCGATGCTGAATGAGTTGTCCTGGTAGATCAAACGTTGACTCCTTAAATGTCCCAGTTGGGCACATAACTACTGTTCTTTTCCTGCCACTGGCGGGCCAGTTCGGAGAATGTGGTTGTGTCGAGAACCTCGGACACAGCAGCTTCCACGCGGCACCAGATATCCGCGAACGGGTCCGTCGCATCCGTCCGCGCCGGTGTTTTCAGGTTCTCCATGGAACGGAGTACCTGACCGATTGTAATGGAATCTGGCGAGCGGGCCAGCAGATAACCACCCTCGGCACCGCGCCTCGAATCCACAAACCCGCTTTGTTTTAGCCCGGCTAAAATGAGTTCTAAGAACTTTTGCGGGATTTTCTGACGCTTGGCGATATCAGCGATCTTAACTGGCTGAGGGGCATCACTCTGTCTATTCGACGCGAGTTGTTGTGCGGATAAATCAAACAAGGCCCTCAGAGCGTACTCGCTCTTCACCGATATATTCATCCCGCTCCCTTTTGATCTTAATCCCGCTAGGGAATGGGACTTCGAAATCAGCCATAACTGATGGGGCCCTCAGACTATTCCCCGTTTACTATTTAGGTTGGACCTAACCTTATAACTAGCAGGCACTGATTGTCGAGACAGCTTTTTGGAACGGATGGAATTCGCGGCGTGGCTGGGGAACCGCCGCTTGATCGTAGAACTGCGTACGCCCTTGGCGTAGCACTTGGAACATGGGCCCAAAAAGCCGCTGCGGTCCGGGGTGAGAGCGTTTCCCAGGTCCTGATCGGAATGGATACCAGGGAGAGCGGACCCTGGCTCGCTTCCGCGGTGGCCGGCGGTTTGAAACAGGTGGGTATCACGCCCCGTTTCGCCGGCGTGATCACCACTCCCGGAGTCGCATACCTGACGCGTACCGGACCCTTTGCTGCCGGCGTCATGATCTCGGCCTCGCATAATCCCTATCACGACAACGGTCTGAAGGTGATCAGCCACTCCGGCTATAAGCTGCCGGATGCGGTTGAGCTCGAGCTGGAGCAGCTGATGACTGACTGGCTCGAATCCGGTGCACAAGCGGAGCCGTCCGAGTTGGCCGTGGACCGAAGCTTGGACCGGCTCTACGAGCACTACCTGCTTGGAACCGTCACGGGGCAATTTCACTTCAAGCTCGCGATCGATTGTGCGAACGGATCGGCCACTCAGGTCGCGCCGCACGTCTTCAATCACCTGGGGGCCGACATCGAGTGGCTCGGCGCTTCTCCCGACGGCCGGAACATCAACCTGGATTGCGGGTCACTGCACCTCGCTGGCGTGCAGCGGCGCGTCATCGAAACTGGCGCGGATTTCGGCATTGCGTTCGATGGGGATGCAGACCGCGCACTGTTTGTTTCCGGTGCCGGGAAAGTCGTCGACGGGGACGCGGTTCTCTTCCTCGCGGGGTCTGCCTTGAAGCGCGCGGGCAAGTTGCCGGGCGATCTGGTCGTGGCCACCGTGATGTCGAACATCGGCCTCGAGAGAGCGTTCGCGACCTACCAGATCACAATGCTTCGTACTCCAGTCGGGGACAAATACGTTCTCGAACAGATGCTGGAGCGCGGCTCTGCTCTCGGCGGCGAACAATCGGGACACGTGATCTTCTCTCAATATGCGACTACCGGAGATGGAATCCTAACCGCGCTGCAGGTATTGCAGATCGTTCGGGACTCCGGACGCACACTCGACCAGCTCGTTGCCGAAATCGAGACCTTTCCGCAGAAGCTTGTGAACGTTCGCGTTAAAAACAAGCGTCCTCTCGCCGAACTCTCTTCCGTGCAGGCCGAGATCGAAGCGGCCGAACAGGCATTTGCCGGCAGCGGTCGAGTCCTGGTGCGGTTTTCGGGTACGGAACCACTTGCGCGGGTCATGGTCGAGGGGCCTTCCGAAGACGAAGTGAACAAGTGGACAGGCAGAATTGCCGAGGCCATTCAAGCCGAACTCGGAAAAATCAACTGACCGAAAACTCGTGCTAAACTCGAATCGCTTCGGAGGCCTCCGCCTCCGCTCCGCAGCACCCCGTAACAGCGATTCACATGGAACGAGCCGCGCGCCTCTTTAAGAACAAATCCGTTAATCGCGAGATCATGAGCGACGAAGATGTGTTTCGCGCTGCGTGGCCGCTTGCGGTTGGAAAAGCGATCGCGCGTCACACATCTCACGTTAAGCTGGTCCGCGGAAAACTTGTCGTGCAGGTCGAAGACGCCATCTGGCAGCGGCAGCTTCATACGTTGTCGTTTCAGATTCTGGACCGCTTACGAAAGGTGACGGGGAATGCGCTGGTCACGGAACTCGAGTTTCGGATTGCTATTCCGCGGCGTACGGTTCAGCGTGCCGAATCAATCCAAACGCTGGCCGCAAACGGTGTCCCAGGGATGCAAGCGGACGAGGCCGACACCATACTCGACCCTGTGCTAAAGAAGGTATATCGACTCTCGCGTAAGAAGGCTAGTGCTTGAATCTAACTGAAAAGGAAGTCCGCTACATTGCCGACCTGGCGAATCTGCGGCTGTCCGATGACGAGGTCGCAAAAATGTCTCAAGACCTCGGTCATATCCTGACTCACATCGAAGAGCTCAACCAGTTGAATACCTCGACTGTGGAGCCCATGGCGCAAGTACTGTTTGACGCGGATGAAACGGCGACCCTGCGCGAGGACGTTCCCCGATCGACATTGACCAACGAAGAAGCCCTGGCGAATGCGGCAGCTAAGGGTAGCGGATATTTTAAAGTTCCGAAGGTGATCGACCGGTCATGAGGGGTATCTCGGATCTCGGGTCTCTCGATATCACCGCAATTCGGAACGGTCTCACCACCAAAAAGTTTTCAGCGACGGAACTGGCAACGGAGACGCTCAGGTTTGCCGAACGGGAGAACCCGAAGACCAACGCGTATCTGACGTTTTCACCGGAGCGTGCGCTTCGAACCGCTGCCAAAGTGGATGCGGAGATTGCGTCCGGCCTTTCCGGCGGTGCGTTGGCGGGCGTTCCGCTGGGAGTCAAAGATGTCATTGTCACCAGAGGCCTGCGGACGACGTGTGGTTCCCACTCGCTGGAGAGCTATATCCCGCCCTATGACGCAACTGCGGTGTACCGGTTGGAATCGGAAGGTGCGGTTGTCATTGGCAAGCTGAACTGCGATGAGTTCGCCATGGGGTCCTCGAATGAGAACTCCGCATTTGGGCCCGTACGCAACCCACGCGCTCTCGATCGTGTGCCGGGCGGCTCGAGTGGCGGATCCGCTGCGGCTGTCGCGCAGGGAACTGCGGTCGTTACACTTGGTTCCGATACGGGCGGCTCGATCCGGCAACCGGCCAGCTTCTGCGGTGTCGTCGGGGTCACCCCTACCTACGGCCGCGTATCGCGGTACGGCCTTGTCGCATTCGCGAGCTCGCTGGATCACATCGGCCCGTTCGCACGGACTGTCAAAGATGCGGCGGCTGTGCTCCGGGCAATGGCGGGACGCGATGAACAGGACTCCACGTCATCGTTTGCTCCTATAGGGGATTACGAAGCGGCGATGCAGATGCCCGTCAAAGGGCTGAAGCTGGGCCTTCCGCGGGAATACTTCGAAGGCCTCGGACGCGAAACCGGGGACGTGATCGGAGCTGCGGTGAAACAGCTCGAGACTTTGGGATGCACGGTCCAGGAGATCAGCCTCCCGCATACCAAATACGCTCTCTCGTGTTACTACATCATTGCCACGGCTGAAGCCAGTTCCAATCTCGCCCGCTATGACGGCGTGCGTTACTCGACCCGAACGGAGAGCAGCACGCTCTCCGATATGTATCGGGATTCTCGCGGCGACAATTTCGGTAGCGAGGTCAAGCGCCGTATCATGTTGGGTACTTACGTTCTGAGTGCCGGTTACTATGACGCGTACTATAAAAAGGCTCAACAGGTTCGGACACTGATCGCGCGCGACTTCAGCGAAGCATTCCGGCAAGTGGATGCAATTGTCGCCCCGGTTTCGCCGTTCCCTGCATTCAGGATCGGAGAAAAGGTCCAGGATCCGCTCGCGATGTATCTGTCCGACGTTTACACGCTGACTGGTGACTTGGCCGGCGTGCCGTGCATGAGCGTGCCGTGCGGCCAATCCACCGAGGGTTTGCCGATTGGCCTCCAGATCTTTACCAGGCACTTCGACGAGGCGACCATGTTCCGGATTGCTCACGGGTACGAACAATCAACGTCACGATAAGGAGGGCATTCATGTCAGTACCGAACGAGCAGGATCGTCTGAAGCAGGCTGCCGCAGACTGGTCGGCCGAACAACTCCGGGACGGCATGATCGTGGGCTTGGGCTCCGGAAGCACCGCGGCGATGGCCGTCGATGCAATCGGCAGGCGCGTCCAGCAGGGTCTGCGGATCGTTGGCATCCCGACTTCCGAACAGACGGCTGAACAGGCGCACCAGCTTGGGATCCCCTTGGCAACCCTCGGCGAGTATCAGCATATCGATATCGACATTGATGGAGCGGATGAAGTCGAACTGGGAACGCTGAATCTGATCAAGGGCGGCGGTGGCAATCAGCTTCGCGAAAAGATCGTTGCGAAAGCCTCAAAGTGCTTCGTTGTCATCGTTGACCAAAGCAAGCTGGTGCATCGACTCGGCGAAAAATTCAAAGTTCCGGTTGAGGTTGCGCAGTTTGGCTGGCAGGCAACAGCACGTGCTCTCGAAAGACTGTCCGGCCGTCCGGGGCTTCGGAGAACGAACACTGGCGAGCCGTTCATCACAGACGGAGGCAACTACATACTCGATTGCGCCTTCGGGCCGATCTCCTCGCCAGCGGATCTGGCGCAGGAACTGGACAGCGTTGTCGGCGTCCTCGAGCACGGCTTGTTCATCGGCATGGCGGGCAAAGTCGCGATCGGAGCGGCCGACGGCATTCGGGTGCTGCGGAGGAAGTCGAGCGCATCATCCGAAGCGTGATGAGTTACCAGATGCGTCGAATGCCATAAGCATCGAAGAGGATTTATGGCGCGGGTCCGCTTGCTCGACTCAGAGCTATCCGTTAACTAGATCGGCTCTATTCCCAAGCCGAGAGTTCATCTTCCGGCATCGGTTCGAAAAACTCTGGAGGGACTGAGAATCGAGCTTTGAGCGAGCCTGGTTGCCGTTTGCCCTTTCTCTCGGCGATAGGAACAAGTCGGGCTACAAGCTTCGAACCTCTGGATATGATGATTTCGGATAAAATTCGCCGCGCCTCTTCCTCCCAGTCAGCCGTATAACCCGCACCTTCAGCTCTCGACATCCAAGTTCAATTCCCGCTTGACCTCTTCGATCGGCCGATCCTTCCATTTCCGAACGTGGTTCTCGACAGACGAGAAACTCCGCGAGAGCATGCGGTCAATGTAAAGCGTTCCGTTCAAGTGATCGATCTCGTGTTGCAGAATGCGCGCATACCACCCTGAGGCTTCAATGACCTGCGGCTCGCCATGCTGGTCCAGGCATTCGACCCGCACCTCTTGCGCTCGCGGGACGATGGCGGTGAAACCGGCGAGACTTAAACAGCCTTCGAAAAACTCAACGGCTGTTCCGGGATGAAGCGTCAATACCGGATTGATGACGACGTGGAAGGGAACCGGTCTTCTCCCACGCGATGTGAGAACTGCTTCCGGTATGTCCTTCATGTATTCCGGCTTGTCTTCGATCACCGCGACAGAAAGCGGCACTCCGATTTGCGGTGCGGCCAGACCGACACCCGGTGCGTTGCGCATGGCGTCCCGCATCCGTGTGATCAGCTCCTGAATCGGGGGGGTGAGAATTTCATCCCGAGTAAGGAGCTTGGATTTCCCCCGCAGCACGGCCTCGCCGACCTGAACGATGTCCATGCCTGCATCTTACTGGCTCTCCATGTTCAAACTTCGCCGCGTTTGTTCTCTATGAGAAGTGAAGGATATTGTCTCCGTTGCTGAAACTGCCGTTACCCGGGAGCCGCGATGGCCGGCTGTCCTCATAACACTGGCCATGGCTGCCATTCACTTCGCGCTTCCCGACCACTTGACCCTCGGCCCAAGCTGGTTGGTCCCGTCTCTCATCGTTCTCCTGCTCATTCCGGCGATCGTCTCCCACCGCGCAGGTAAATTCAACCTGAACGCCACATTCGGTATCACCCTACTGAGCGTGATCACGATTGCGGAGGTCTGGTCTCTGGCCCTGCTCATTCACGGACTTCCGCACAAGAACGCAAATCCGCTCGAACTATCCCGTTCCGCTGCCCTACTTTGGTTGGGCAATGTTCTCGTGTTTGCTTCCTGGTATTGGCGCCTGGATGCGGGTGGTCCGCACGCGCGGGATCTGCGCCAGGAACACTCGACAGGTGCGTTTCTCTTTCCTCAGATGACTGTGGATAAGGGGGATGCCTGGGCGGAACCGAATTGGAAGCCCGGCGTTGTCGATTACTTGTTCCTGGCGTTCAACACGAGCGTGGCCTTTTCTCCGACGGACACTCCCGTGCTGTCCCGCTGGGCCAAGATGGTCATGATGATCCAGGCTTCCGTGTCGCTCAGTATCGTTGCCATCCTGGCCGCGCGAGCCATCAGCCTGCTCTGAGGTGCGCTAGTTGACCAGGGTTTCTTCGCCCTGCCATGCGCGTTGTAAGGCAGGCGCCTGCTTGCGCCCGCGCCGCCAGTTCTGGAAGTGATCCAAATAGATGTAGATCACCGGCGTGATGTAGAGAGTAAGCAACTGAGACACTACCAACCCCCCGACCACTGCGATGCCCAGGGGACGTCTTGCTTCGCCTCCAGCGCCTGTTCCGAAGGCAATTGGCAGGGTACCCAGCAGGGCAGCCATGGTAGTCATCATGATCGGCCGGAATCTCTGCAGGCATCCTTCGAAAATCGCCTGCTCTGGTGATTTCCCTTCCTTTCGCTCCGCTTCGATTGCGAAGTCGATCATCATAATCGCGTTCTTCTTCACAATGCCGATCAATAGAACGATCCCGACGAATGAGTACAGGTTGAGATCTTCGTGAAATGCGAGAAGGGTTAACAAGGCGCCTAAGCCTGCCGCCGGTAAGCCGGAGAGAATCGTAATCGGGTGTATGAAGCTCTCGTAGAGGATTCCCAAGACGAGATAAATCACAACAATCGCGATGACCAGCAGCATACCCAAGCCGCTGATTGAGCTTTGAAACGCTGCCGCTGTCCCCTGGTAGGTGAACGACAGCGTATCTGGTTTCCCGATTTCCTGTGCTGCTTTATCGATCAGGCTGGTTGCCTGGCTCAGCGAAACTCCCGGCTTCACGTTGAACTGGAAGTTGACGGCCGGCAACTGCCCGATGTGGTTGATGCTTAAAGGGGCAACGGTTTGATGTAGGGTCGCCACCGCCGAAAGCGGAACCATTTTTCCACTCGAAGATCGAATGTACAGGCGATCCAATGCGGCCGGATCCCGCTGGTATTCCGGAAGAACTTCAAGCAGAACGTCGTACTGATTCGTCTCGGTTGTGATGGTCGTGACACGGCGATTGCCGTACGCATCGAAGAGCGTATTCGCGATCGCGTCGGGAGTCACGCCCACAGCTCGCGCGCGATCCCGATCAATCTGCACATTCAAGCGCGGACTTGCCAGACGAAGATCACTGAAAATGTCCTGGATCTGCGGTATGGAACGTAGCTTCGCTTCCAGGATGGGCGCCCAGTGAAATAGTTCTTCCGTGTCCGCATCCTGCAAGGCGACCGAGTATTGGCTCCGGCCTTCGTTTTGCCCCAATGTGATCAGCGGTGGGGATTGCATGAACACCATCAGTCCGGGGATCTTCGCGAACTCCCGCTGCAACTGCGCGATGATCACTTTGACCGGGGGTCTTTCTTTCTGGTCCTTCAGGCTCATGAAGGTAAATCCCTGATTTTGGTCACCGCCGCGAACGCCCACACCGCCGCCGTAGTACTCAACGGCTTTGTTCTTGGCGAGGATCGCGTTCATTTGCTTCTCCAACCGGACCATCTCATCGAACGAAGTATCCTGCGAGGCTTCGGACCCTCCCGAGATAAAGCCTTGATCGACGGTCGGCATGAAGCCCTTCGGCATGACGACGAAAAGATAGAGCGTCGCAACCGTCAGCACCAGACTGGCAAGTAGCGTCAGTTGGCGGTGCCGCATCACCACCTCCAGGCTCCTCCGGTAAGCATTGTTCAACCAGACGAAGAATCGTTCCGAGACCCTGTAGAAGGTTCCGGACGGATGGCTCTCGTGCCGCAAGAAGCGGCTCGCCAGCATGGGAGTCAGGGTAAGTGAGATCACGCCGGAGATCAGCACCGCGATGGCGATCGTGACAGAAAACTCGCGGAGTAAGCGGCCGATGATTCCACCTAGAAACAGAACAGGAATGAAAACCGCAGTCAGCGAGATCGTCATCGAAATGATGGTGAAGCCGATCTCGCGAGCTCCTTCGAGAGCAGCTTGCATACGAGTCTTCCCCATTTCCATATGCCGGACGATGTTTTCCAGCATCACGATGGCGTCGTCCACGACGAAGCCGACGGAAAGAGTGATGGCCATCATCGACAACATGTCGATCGTGAATCCAAGCAGTTTCATGGCGCCGAACGTTCCGAGAAGGGAGAGGGGAACTGCCAGACTCGGGATTAATGTGGCCGATAGGTTGCGCAGGAACACGAAGATCACGACTATGACAAGACCAATGGTCAAAAGCAGCGTGAACTTGACGTCTGCAATGGATTCGCGAATGTTCTGCGATCGGTCGAACGCCCGGCCGATCTCGATTCCGCGAGGCATTGACTTCTGCATAACGGGCAGCAGAGCTTTTACCGAATCGGCGACTTCCACCGTGTTTGAGCCCGGCTGCTTCTGAACCGCCAACACCATGCTCTCCTTGCCGTTCATCCAGAACACGGTTTTGTTATTGCTTACGTCGTCCAGTACCCGGGCAACTTCCCGCAAATGAACGGGATTGCCATTCACATACGTGACGATCAACTCGGCAAATTGAGGCGCAGTCGTAAGCTGGCTTGAAGATTGAACCGTGTATGCCTTGGACGTGCCATAAAGAGATCCGGCGGGAAGGTTAAGACTGCCCGTGGCCAGAGCGCCGCGTACCTGTTCGAGATCGATATTGCGCGACGCCAGAGCGGTCGGGTCGGCCTGTATGCGGACTGCGAATTTCTTTCCGCCAAACACCTGCACGCGCGCCACGCCCGAGACCATCGAGATCCGGCG
>Ga0308176_10003083_pt1 | contig 10590 bp, 8 predicted proteins | sample PhyCR2_3_FD_203890 | JGI IMG/M metagenome (GOLD analysis project Ga0308176, IMG submission 203890) | Soil microbial communities from UC Gill Tract Community Farm, Albany, California, United States - DLSLS.C.R2 | ecosystem: Environmental > Terrestrial > Soil > Agricultural land | place: USA... | reverse complement strand
ACAACTCGCTCGCTTACAGGCGGCGACGACAGATTATTCCCCGACTCAACTGGCGTGGCTGTCAGGCTATTTCTGGGGCAGGGTGGAACAGACCCCGGGTAGCGCCGTCGCCAGCACTGCATCTGCATCTGCATCTGCATCTGCTCCGGCTCCGGCCGAAGCGCCCGCCATTACGCTGCTTTCCGCTTCCCAGACCGGCAACGCACGTCGTCTGGCTGAGCAGTTGCGTGATGACCTGCTGGCCGCAAAGCTGAACGTAAACCTGGTGAATGCCGGTGATTACAAGTTCAAACAGATTGGCCAGGAAAAAATGCTGGTGGTTGTAACCTCCACCCAGGGCGAAGGCGAACCGCCAGAAGAGGCGGTAGCGCTGCATAAATTCCTGATGTCGAAAAAGGCACCGAAAATGGAGGGTGCCGCCTTCGCAGTGTTTGGCCTGGGCGACACCTCTTATGAATTCTTCAGTCAGGCGGGTAAAGATTTTGACAGCCGACTGGCGGAGCTGGGCGGCGAGCGTCTGCTGGATCGCGTTGATGCGGATGTTGAGTATGCGGAGCAGGCCGCCGCCTGGCGCAATGCACTGACGGAAATTCTCAAGAAACGCGTTCCCACTGAATCCCCGGCGCAGGCTGCGGCGACAGCAGCCGGCAGCGTCAACGAAGTCACCACCAGCCCCTATACTAAAGAGTCGCCGCTCAGCGCGAGTCTGGCGGTGAATCAGAAAATTACCGGACGGGACTCAGATAAAGATGTGCGCCATATCGAAATCGATCTGGGCGATTCCGGTCTGCGCTACCAGCCTGGCGATGCGCTGGGCGTCTGGTATGAGAACGACGCGGCGCTGGTCAGCGAACTGCTGGAGCTGGTCTGGCTGAAAGGCGATGAGCCGGTAGAGGTTCAGGGGAAAACCCTGCCGCTGGCGGAGGCGCTGCAGAAGCATTTCGAGCTGACGGTTAACACCGCGCAGATTGTAGCGCAGTATGCCCAGCTGTCACGCAACGCGGAGTTGCTCTCACTGGTGGATGATAAAGCCAGGCTGCAGCACTATGCGCAGCACTATCCGATTGTGGATATGGTGCGCCTGGCACCGTCCGAACTCAGCGCTGAACAGCTGACCGGACTGCTGCGACCGCTGACGCCGCGACTCTACTCTATCGCCTCTTCGCAGGCTGAAACCGATACCGAAGTGCATATCACCGTCGGTGCCGTTCGCTTTGATATTGAAGGTCGCCAGCGTGGCGGCGGTGCATCGACCTGGCTGGCCGATCGCATCGAAGAAGAGGGCGAAGTCCGGGTCTTCATCGAACACAACGACAACTTCCGCCTGCCGGCTAATCCGGATGCGCCAGTGATCATGATTGGCCCGGGCACCGGCATCGCGCCGTTCCGCGCCTTTATGCAGCAGCGCGACAACGACGGTGCCGGCGGCAAAAACTGGTTATTCTTTGGTAATCCGCACTTCACCGACGATTTCCTCTATCAGGTGGAGTGGCAGAAATATGTTAAGGATGGTCTGCTGACTCATATCGACCTCGCCTGGTCACGCGATCAGGCAGAGAAGATTTACGTACAGGATAAGATCCGCGCGAAAGGGGCCGAAGTGTGGCGCTGGATCGAAGAGGGCGCGCATCTTTATGTCTGTGGCGACGCGAATCGTATGGCAAAAGACGTCGAGCAGGCATTGCTGGATGTGGTGGTCGAACACGGCGGAATGGATCGTGAAACGGCCGACGAATTTTTAAGTGAGCTGCGCATTGAGCGCCGTTATCAGCGAGACGTTTACTAATGAGCGATAAACACCCTGGACCGCTGGTTGTAGAAGGCAAATTAGCAGACGCTGAGCGTCTGAAGAAGCAGAGCAACTATCTGCGCGGCACCATTAAAGAAGATCTGGAAGAGGGTCTGACCGGCGGTTTTACCGGCGACAACTTCCTGCTGATCCGTTTTCACGGCATGTACCAGCAGGACGATCGCGATATTCGTGCCGAACGTGCGGAGCAGAAGCTGGAGCCGCGCCACGCCATGATGCTGCGTTGCCGGTTGCCGGGCGGCATCATTACGCCGACTCAGTGGCTGGCCATCGACAAATTTGCCACCGATAAAACTATCTATGGCAGCATCCGTCTGACTAACCGTCAGACCTTCCAGTTTCACGGCATTCTGAAGAAGAACGTTAAGCCGACGCATCAGATGCTGCATGAGGTGGGGCTGGATGCGCTGGCGACCGCCAACGACGTTAACCGTAACGTGCTCTGTACGTCGAACCCGGTTGAGTCGGAGCTGCATCAGGAAGCGTATGAGTGGGCGAAGAAACTCTCTGAGCATCTGCTGCCACGCACCCGAGCCTATGCGGAGATCTGGTGGGATAAAGAAAAAGTCGCCACCACCGACGAAGAGCCGATCCTCGGTGAAACGTATCTGCCGCGTAAATTTAAAACCACCGTGGTGATCCCGCCGCATAACGACGTGGATCTGCACGCCAACGATCTGAACTTTGTCGCTGTCGCCGAGCACGGCAAGCTGGTGGGCTTTAACCTGCTGGTGGGTGGCGGGCTGTCGATTGAGCACGGTAACAAAGCGACCTACGCGCGCACCGCCAGCGAGTTTGGTTACTTCCCGGTGGAGAAGATCCTCGACGTTGCCGAGGCGGTGGTCACGACTCAGCGCGACTGGGGCAACCGTACCGACCGTAAAAACGCCAAAACCAAGTACACCCTGGAACGCGTTGGCGTCGAGACCTTTAAAGCCGAAGTTGAAAAACGGGCAGGCGTGACGTTTGAGCCGATCCGTCCTTATGAGTTCACCACCCGTGGCGATCGCATTGGCTGGATTAAAGGCATCGACAACAAATGGCACCTGACGCTGTTTATCGAAAATGGTCGCCTGCTCGACTATCCGGGCCGACCGCTGAAAAGCGGCATCGCTGAAATTGCGAAAATCCATCAGGGCGATTTCCGCCTGACCGCTAACCAGAACCTGATTGTGGCCGGCGTGCCGGAAAGCGAAAAAGCGCAGATCGAAGCAATCGCGCGCGAACATGGTCTGATGGATCACGTTACGGCACAGCGCGAAAACTCGATGGCCTGCGTGGCGTTCCCGACCTGTCCGCTGGCGATGGCAGAAGCCGAGCGCTTCCTGCCTGCCTTCGTGACCAAAGTGGAAGGGATCATGCATGCGCATGGCGTTGGCGATGAGCACATAGTGTTACGCGTTACCGGTTGTCCCAACGGCTGTGGCCGTGCCATGCTGGCTGAGCTGGGGCTGGTGGGTAAAGCGCCAGGTCGCTACAACCTGCATCTGGGTGGAAACCGCAGCGGAACGCGTATTCCCCGCATGTACCGTGAAAACATTAACGAAAGCGAAATTCTCGCCACCATTGATGAGCTGGTGGGACGCTGGGCCACTGAGCGCCAGGCCGCTGAAGGCTTTGGTGACTTCACCATCCGCGCGGGCATTGTTGCGCCGGTGCTGGACCCGGCACGCGATTTTTGGGAGGAAGCAAAATGAGTCACCCCGACCTCGCAGCACTGAATGAGATGTCCAAAGTCCAGCGTGCTATGGCGCTGGCCGCGACCAATGCGCAGCTGGAGAAGTCATCTGCGGAAGAGCGGGTCAGCTGGGCGCTGGAGAATCTGCCGGGTGCTTATGTGCTCTCCTCCAGTTTCGGTATTCAGGCCGCGGTGTCGCTGCATCTGGTGACGCGTCAGCAGCCCGATATTCCGGTGATCCTGACCGACACCGGCTATCTGTTCCCGGAGACCTATCGTTTTATTGATGAGCTGGCGGACCAGCTCAATCTCAACCTTAAGGTGTTCCGCGCCGAAACCTCACCGGCCTGGCAGGAAGCGCGCTACGGCAAACTGTGGGAGCAGGGCGTCGAGGGGATTGAGAAATATAACGAGATCAACAAAGTTGAGCCGATGAATCGCGCCATTGAAACCCTGGGCGCACAGACCTGGTTTGCCGGATTGCGCCGCGACCAGTCGGGCAGCAGGGCGAATCTGCCGGTGCTGGGCGTCCAGCGTGGCGTCTTTAAGCTGCTGCCGATTATCGACTGGGATAACCGCCAGATTCATCAGTATCTGGAACAGCATAAGCTGAAGTACCATCCGCTGTGGGATGAAGGCTATCTCTCGGTGGGCGATACCCATACCACCCGCAAGTGGGAGCCGGGTATGGCAGAAGAAGAGACGCGCTTCTTCGGTCTCAAGCGCGAGTGTGGTCTGCACGAAGGCTGACGCAGGACTTCTCTCCCCGAACACCGGGAGAGAAGTTTTTGGCTGCAGTCAGGCGGGAAGCTAAACGCCTTTTAATCCGGCAAACGCCTCTGCTGCACGGGTCACATTCACTTTCGTCACCTCATACTCTGCCACTGTGACAAACGGATCTTCCGCTAAAATTGCATCCAGCTCTTCTCGTTCCATCTCCCTGACCAGTAACATGCCGCCCGTGCGCGGATCTTTACGTCCCGCTGCAATAAAAACGCCCGCGTCAAAATAGCGATCCAGCCATTCGATATGGGCTGCCAGCAGCGCTTCAACTTCTTCTACCGGACGAACGTAATTCAGAAAGACCACGTACATGTCAGATCCTTACACTTTGGGATTGGTCAGTTCACTGAGCAGCGGCAGCAGCACGCGAACGCTGTCGCGGGTTCGCAAGGTTATCTGCCCCGGCAGCCAGCGGTCGAGATAGCTCAGATTATCCAGGTCAGTCTGATGGCGGGTAACGCCATCAGGAAAGTGGGGACTACGATGACGCTGCAGCGCACCATCTTTATTACCCAGCGTCCAGTTGCTGGCGGTCACATCCAGCAGCGGAAAGCCCGCCTTGTCGAAGGCATTAAGAGCGTCAAAATCTTTACGGTTCAGCTGATGACTGGCGGCGGGAATGCCCTGCTGGCGTGCCAGTAACAGGGCTCGTTCGCTGGTCTGCTTGCGCACCGCCCGGGGCGTATTCATGCCGCTGTTAAAATAGAGATGATCGCCGGTGATCAGGCTATTCAGATCGATGACCAGCAGGGTATTCTTCTTCTCACGCGTGCTCATCCGCTCAACATAATCATCCATGCCGTGCAGATCTGCCTCTCCGGCGCTCAGCGCCACAAAGCGTATGCCGTAGTGCAGCGGTTTGCGGCTCAGCTGCTGTGCCAGCTCCAGCATCACGCCAAGACCCGATGCATTATCATCGACGCCCTGCAGGCGTAAGCCGCCCAGGTTGTGCTGGGCCTGGCTGCTATTTTGCGGCGTCCAGGTATCCAGATGTGCCACGATCAGAATCTCCTGCGGCACGCTGCCTGCACGCGCGGCAATCACCGAGGTTGCCGTGAGCTTATGCCAGCGCTGCGTGCCGTCCTCTTCCTGCCACTTATAGCCGGTCCTGAACTGGCGGGTATTGGTCTTATACCCCAGCGCGGTAAATTGCTGTTGCAGGTAGTCGGCTGCCATCAGCTCAGCCGGGCTGCCGCTCATCCGGCCAGGAAACAAGGTGGCGATGTGCCGGACCTGATGTTCGGCAAACTGGCCAGGCGGAGTGGCCAGAGCCAGCGGGGAAATGAGTGCGCCAAATAAAATTGTCGCTACCCTCAAGCGGAGGGAATAAAACATAGTGCATCCTTTTTCATTATTCGGGAGCCGTTCCGCATGGGGGCCAGGGCCAGCCATGCCGCGCGCATTATATCCTTTTTGTCCCGTGACTTTGTTAGTGGAATCGGGCGCTGTCACTACCGAAAGGCGTAACGGACCATTATCGCTGGCACTTATCTGCTTTTGCTGCCGCAGGTGTGGCTTTCAATATGTGAGCCTGTTCACGAAAAAGCCATTATATTTCATCTGTTAAGACCAAATTGTTCTGTGCTTTGCGGCGTCGTTATTCCATTCGGTAACTACTCATTCCAATTCGTAATTTCATCTGGATAAACCCAGCGACGTATAGTCGCGTTAATACAAAGTTAAAACATCAGGGTTAACGTGGACTATTTGCCTCTTTTTGCCGATCTTTCTGGCCGCCCGGTTCTGGTTGTCGGCGGGGGAGATATTGCGGCGCGAAAAATTGAACTGCTGCGCCGTGCACGCGCGCGCGTTCTGATCGCATCTCGTGAACTCTGCCCTGAACTGCAGGCGCTGCTGGATAAGCAGGAGCTGGAGTGGCTGGCGACCGAATTTGACCCGGCCCAGCTGGATGGCGTTTTCCTGGTGATTGCCGCCACCGACGACAACCATCTCAACAGCCAGGTGTTTGAAGCCGCCAACGCGCGGCATAAGCTGGTTAACGTGGTGGATGACCAGCCAAAATGCACCTTTATCTTCCCCTCGATTGTTGACCGCTCACCGCTGGTGGTGGCGATCTCCTCCAGCGGCACCGCACCGGTGCTGGCACGCATGCTGCGCGAAAAAATCGAAACGCTGCTGCCTGCCAGTCTGGGTCAGATGGCTGAAGTGGCCGGACTCTGGCGCGATAAAGTCAAACAGCGCTTCAGCCGCATGTCTGACCGTCGGCGCTTCTGGGAACGCGCTTTCGATGGCCGGTTCGCCAGTGAGATGTCTGCCGGTAACGTCGAAGAGGCGAAACGCACGCTGGACCGTGAGCTGCTGGAAGAGCCGACCCGTCAGGGCGAGATCTTTCTGGTGGGCGCCGGGCCGGGCGATAGCGGTCTGCTGACGCTGCGTGGCCTGCAGGTGATGCAGTTAGCCGATGTGGTGCTCTACGACCATCTGGTCAGCGAAGAGGTGCTGGATCTGGTGCGCCGCGATGCCGATCGCATCTGCGTCGGCAAACGGGCCAGCGCGCACACGTTGCCGCAGGAAGAGATCAATCAGATGCTGGTTTCACTGGCGCTGAAAGGCAAGCGCGTCGTGCGCCTCAAGGGCGGCGATCCCTTTATCTTTGGCCGCGGCGGCGAAGAGCTGCAGGCGGCTCAGCAGGCGGGTGTGCCGTTCCAGGTGGTGCCGGGCGTCACCGCGGCTGCCGGTGCGACGGCCTATGCCGGTATTCCGCTGACCCACCGCGACTACGCGCAGAGCGTGATGTTTATTACCGGTCACTGCCGTCCCGATGGGGATGACATTGACTGGCCATCGCTGGCGCGTGCGCGTCAGACGCTGGCGATCTACATGGGAACCGTTAAAGCCGCTGCCATCAGCGAGGCGCTGATTCAGCACGGTCGCGCGCCATCAACGCCGGTGGCGGTGATCAGTCGCGGCACCCGTCAGGATCAACAGGTGCTGACCGGCACCTTAGAACAACTTGAGGCGCTGGCCGCCTCGGCACCCACTCCGGCGCTGCTGGTGATCGGAGAGGTGGTTAATCTGCACGGGCAACTCGCCTGGTTTAAACATTCAGCACAGCAGGGGGCTCGCGAGTCCGCCGTTGTCAATCTGGCTTGAGGGAAAATCATGGACCAAAAACGACTCACTCATCTGCGTCAGCTGGAGGCGGAGAGTATCCACATCATTCGCGAAGTGGCGGCGGAGTTCAGCAATCCGGTGATGATGTATTCCATCGGCAAAGACTCCTCGGTCATGCTCCATCTGGCGCGTAAAGCCTTCTACCCAGGCACGTTGCCGTTCCCGTTGCTGCATGTGGATACCGGCTGGAAATTCCGTGAAATGTACGAATTTCGCGACCGCACCGTGAAAGCGATGGGCGCAGAGTTGCTGGTTCACCGCAACCCGGAAGGCGTGGCGATGGGCATCAATCCCTTTGTTCACGGCAGTGCCAAACACACTGACATCATGAAAACCGAAGGGCTGAAGCAGGCGCTGAACAAATATGGTTTTGATGCAGCCTTTGGCGGCGCACGTCGTGATGAAGAGAAGTCACGCGCCAAAGAGCGTATCTACTCATTCCGTGACCGCTTCCATCGCTGGGATCCGAAAAACCAGCGCCCTGAGCTGTGGCACAACTACAACGGTCAGATCAACAAGGGTGAAAGCATCCGCGTCTTCCCGCTGTCGAACTGGACCGAACTGGATATCTGGCAGTACATCTTCCTGGAAAACATCGAGATCGTGCCGCTCTATCTCGCCGCACCGCGTCCGGTGCTGGAGCGTGATGGCATGCTGATGATGATCGATGACGATCGCATCAACCTGCAGCCGGGTGAAGAGATCACCGAACGGATGGTCCGTTTCCGTACGCTCGGCTGCTGGCCTCTGACCGGCGCGGTAGAGTCTGAGGCGCAGACGCTGCCGGAGATCATCGAAGAGATGCTGGTTTCCACCACCAGCGAGCGTCAGGGCCGCATGATCGATCGCGATCAGTCCGGTTCGATGGAACTGAAAAAACGTCAGGGTTATTTCTAAGGAGACGCCAGATGAATACCGTAATTGCACAACAGATTGCCGACCAGGGCGGCGTTGAAGCCTGGCTGACCACGCAACAACACAAGAGCCTGCTGCGTTTTCTGACCTGCGGCAGCGTTGACGACGGAAAAAGTACCCTGATTGGACGTCTGCTACACGACACCCGTCAGATCTATGAAGATCAGCTCTCATCGCTGCACAACGACAGCAAACGTCACGGCACCCAGGGCGAGAAGCTCGATCTGGCGCTGCTGGTGGATGGTCTGCAGGCTGAGCGTGAGCAGGGTATTACCATTGATGTGGCCTACCGCTACTTCTCGACCGAAAAGCGTAAATTTATTATCGCCGACACGCCGGGACATGAGCAGTACACCCGTAACATGGCGACCGGCGCGTCAACCTGCGATCTGGCGATCCTGCTGATCGATGCGCGTAAAGGCGTACTGGATCAGACCCGCCGCCACAGCTTTATCTCGACGCTGCTGGGGATCAAACACCTGGTGGTGGCGATCAATAAGATGGATCTGGTGGAGTACAACCAGGAGCGCTTCGAGCAGATCAAACAGGATTACCTCGACTTTGCTGCGCAGCTGCCGGAAGACCTCGATATCCGCTTTGTGCCGATGTCGGCGCTGGAAGGGGATAACGTCGCTTCTGCCAGTCAGACCATGCCGTGGTATAGCGGCCCGACGCTGCTGGATGTGCTGGAGACCGTGGAGCTGAAGCGCGTCGTCGATCATCAGCCGATGCGTTTCCCGGTGCAGTATGTCAACCGTCCGAACCTCGATTTTCGTGGTTATGCCGGCACCCTGGCGTCGGGCAGCGTGCAGGTAGGCCAGCGCGTTAAAGTGCTGCCTTCTGGCGTGGAGTCGACCATTGCCCGCATTGTGACCTTCGATGGCGATCTGCAGGAAGCGGGTGCAGGCGAAGCGATTACCCTGGTTCTGCAGGATGAGATTGATATCAGCCGTGGCGATCTGCTGGTGGATGCCAGTGAAGAGCTGGCAGCGGTTCAGTCTGCCAGCGTTGACGTGGTCTGGATGTCAGAACAGCCGCTGCAGGCCGGTCAGAGTTATGACCTGAAAATCGCCGGTAAGAAAACCCGTGGCCGGGTAGAGAAGGTGCTGCATCAGGTCGAGATCAACTCGCTGGAGACGCGTCAGGTCGATACGCTGCCGCTGAACGGTATCGGTCGCATTGAGATCACTTTTGATGAACCGATGGTACTCGACAGCTATCAGCAGAACCCGGTGACCGGCGGCATGATCTTTATCGATCGCCTGAGCAACGTCACCGTGGGTGCCGGCATGATCCATCAGCCAAACCATGATGCCCCGGTTAATACCGGCGAGTTCAGCGCGTTTGAGCTGGAACTGAATGCGCTGGTGCGCCGCCACTTCCCACACTGGAATGCGCGCGACCTGCTGGGCGGTCAGTAATGGCTCAGCACGACGATAACGTGGTGTGGCATGATCATCCGGTGACACGCGCCTCACGCGAACAGCAGCATGGCCATCAGGGCGTGGTGCTGTGGTTCACCGGCCTTTCGGGCTCGGGGAAATCCACCGTTGCCGGTGCGCTGGAGCAGGCGCTGCACCGCATCGGCGTCAGCACCTATCTGCTGGATGGTGACAATGTGCGTCACGGCCTCTGTCGTGACCTCGGTTTCAGCGATGATGACCGTAAAGAGAATATCCGTCGCGTCGGTGAAGTGGCGAAACTGATGGTGGATGCCGGACTCGTGGTGCTCACTGCCTTTATTTCGCCGCATCGCGCCGAGCGTCAGATGGTGCGCGATCTGCTGGAGCCGGGACAGTTTATCGAGGTATTTGTCGATACGCCGTTAGCCGTGTGTGAAGCGCGTGATCCGAAAGGGTTGTATCGCAAAGCGCGCGCCGGTGAACTGCGTAATTTCACCGGTATCGACAGCGTCTATGAAGCGCCCGACAGCCCGGAAATCCAGCTGGATGGCGAACAATTGGTTACAAAACTGGCCGCCCAATTGTTAGACGTGCTGCGCGACCGCGATATCATCAGATCCTGAAGAGACAGCGGCAAATCGCTTCGGGTTTGCCGCCCTCGCAACAACAGGATGCCTATGCAGAACGTCACACCCATGCTCGCTCGTAAAGATGACTCCTCCCAGGATGAGCCACGCTCATTGCTGCCGGGCGGTGTTATCGGCTTACTCGCTTACTGGTGTGCGCTGGCGCTTCCTTTCCTGCTGTTCGGCTCTAACACGCTGTTCTTCTTTCTCTATACCTGGCCATTCTTTCTGGCGCTGCTG
>Ga0308176_10003082_pt1 | contig 10592 bp, 10 predicted proteins | sample PhyCR2_3_FD_203890 | JGI IMG/M metagenome (GOLD analysis project Ga0308176, IMG submission 203890) | Soil microbial communities from UC Gill Tract Community Farm, Albany, California, United States - DLSLS.C.R2 | ecosystem: Environmental > Terrestrial > Soil > Agricultural land | place: USA... | reverse complement strand
TGCAGGTGGTGACCGCGGGGGTGGTGGTCGCGGCCGCGGGCAAGTCGGCGCAGCTGCCCTTCTCGTTCTGGCTGTCCCGGGCGATGGCCGGCCCGAGTCAGGTCAGCGCGCTGCTGCACTCCGCCACGATGGTCGCCGCCGGTGCCTACTTGCTGCTGCGCCTGGCGCCGCTGCTGGATGCATCGGGCTGGGCGGCACCGGCGGTCGGCTGGCTGGGTGGGTTTACGGCCCTGGCGCTGGGAGCGGTCGCGGTCATGCAGACCGACCTCAAGCAGCTGCTGGCAGCGTCGACCTGCGCCCAGATCGGCTTCATCGTGATGGCCGCCGGTACAGCCGGGCGCGCTGGCGGAGCGGAGTACCTGGTCGCACACGCGGCCACCAAGAGCCTGCTGTTCCTCGCCGCCGGCGCATGGCTGGCGGCGCTCGGCACCAAGGACCTCGCGGCGCTACAGGGCGCCGGCCGGCGGTGGCCGTCAGTCGGGGTGCCATTCGCGGTCGGCGCGCTGGCGCTGGCCGGAATCCCGCCGCTGTCCCTGTGGGTCACCAAGGACGCGGTCCTCGGCTCAGTACTGGAGGAGTCGGCCGCCCTGTACGTGGTCGGGCTGGCCGCGGCCGCGCTCAGCGCCGTCTACGCCGGGAAGGCGCTGGTCGTCGTCCTCGCCCGGTCCGACCAGGACGCCTCGGCGGGCTGGGACGCCGAGCAACAGGGCACCCGACGAGTGCCGGCGCTGGTGTCCGCACCCATCATCGCGTTGGCGTTGCCCGCCGCAGGGCTCGCCGCCTTCGGACTGCCCGCCGTTGCCGACCGGATGGCCCGTCTGCTCGGCGCGCCCGTGGTGCGGCCGGATCCGTGGGAGGCGGCGGTGTCCGCGGCACTCGCCGTCGCCGGGGTCGCGGCGGCCGCGGTGTGGGCTCGACGCATCGCCGCGGTGCCCGTGGAGGGGCGGCGCGCGCCCGAGGTACCCCTGACCGGCGGATCTCGATCCCGGGCCGCAGCTGCCCCAGGCAGGGTGGGCGGCTGGTTGTCCCGGTGGCTCGGGCTGGAGCCGGCGGCGCACCGGCTCGTTGTGCGGCCGACGATGGTCCTCGCCTCCGCGCTCGCGGCCGCCGACGACCGTGTGGTCGACGGCGCGGTCCGCGGCGCTGCGCGGGCGACCGAGTCGGCCGCTCGGCTCGCGGATCGGCGTCTGGAGTGGACGGTCGACGCCGCGGTGCGGGCCGTCGTCCGAGGCGCCCGGCGGCTGGGCGTGCTGGCCCGCCGGCCGCAGACCGGGCAGCTGTACCAGTACTACGCCCAGGCGGTCGCCGTCCTTGCGGTCCTCGCCATCCTTGTCCTCCTGGTGAGGTGAGCGTGCTCTCCGCCGTGGTCTTCCTGCCGCTGGCTGCCGCGCTGGCGCTGTACTTGGCGCCGCGCGTCCCCGACCCAGTGGTCCGCTGGGTGTTCGTCGCCGTCACCGCGGCCGACCTCGGCCTCGTCCTGGTGCTCTGGACCCGCTACGACGGGGGCCTGGACTTCCGGATGGACGTGGACTGGGTGCCCAGCATCGGCGTCGGCTACCGGGTCGGTGTGGACGGGCTGTCGCTGCCCCTGATCGCGCTGACTGCTGGCCTGTTCTTGGCCTGCGCGGTCTACTCGCGGCGGGAGACGCAGCGGTTCCGGTCCTTCGTCGCGCTCTTCCTCTTCTTGGAGACCGCGTGCCTGGGCCTGTTCGCCGCCCAGGATCTGATCCTGTTCTTCGTCTTCTTCGACCTGTCGATCGTCGGCATGTATTTCGTCATCGCCGGCTGGGGACACGGCGACGCAGCCCGGGCGGCCCTGCAGTTCTTCCTCTACACGTTCATCGGCTCGCTGGCGCTGCTGCTCGGCTTCATCGGCCTCTACCTCGCCGCGGACCCCCGCACCTTCGACATGGTCGCCCTCGCCCAGCAGCAACCCCTTGCCGGCCATGCCGTCTACGGCGGGCTGGTCCTGCTCGCGATCGTGGTCGGGCTCGCCATCAAGACACCGACGGTCCCGTTCCACACCTGGCTGCCGCCGGCGCACACCGAAGCGCCCGCGGCCGGTTCCGCCATCCTGGCCGGCCTGCTGCTGAAGATGGGCACCTACGGCTTCGTCCGGATCGCGATGCCGATCCTGCCGGAGCAGTGGCGCCGGTACGCGCTGGTCATCGTCGTGGTCGGCGTCATCAGCGTCGTCTACGGTGCGCTGGTCGCGCTCGCCCAAACCAACTTCAAGCGCATGATCGCCTACACCTCGGTCAACCACATGGGCTACATCCTGCTGGCAGTGGGCGCCGCCGGCTTCGTCGCACGCAGCGACGCCCAGGCTCGCCAGCTCGCGGTCACCGGCGCGGTGACCCAGATGGTCAGCCACGGACTGATCACCGGCGCCCTGTTCCTACTCGCCGGTGTCCTCTACGAGCGCGGCCACACCTACACCATGACCGCATACGGCGGCCTCGCCGGAGCCGCCCCGCGGTTCGCCGCGTTCACCGCTGTCGCCGCCTTCGCGGCGCTCGGGCTTCCCGGCTTCTCCGGCTTCGTCGCCGAGTTCCAGATCTTCACCGGCAGCCTGGGCGCGCAGCCGGTCGCCACCGCGGTCGCGGTCCTCGGGATCCTGCTGACCGCGGCGCTGTTCCTGCTGGCGATCCAGCAGATCCTGCTCGGTCCACTGCGGACACCCGGCGGCCCCGGCGCGACCACCGTGTTCCGGGATCTCCGCCCGTACGAGATCGCGTCGGTGGCGCCGCTGCTGCTGCTCGCCCTCGTGATCGGCGTCGCACCGCGGTTCCTACTCGACGTCATCGAGCCGGCGTCCCGCACCGTGGTCGAACTCGTCGCCCGATGATGGACCCGAACGAGAACCCATGGGCGCTGCTGCCGGAGATCCTCCTGCTGCTCGGCGCCGCCGGCGGGTTGCTGCTCGGCCTGTGGCTGCCCCGGCGCCGTCAATGGCTCGTCCGGGTTGCCGCGGCCGCCGCGCTCGTCGCTGCTCTGGTCGCGACCATCGTCGCGATGCTCGGCGAGCCGGAGATGGTCTTCGACGACACCTATGCCGTCGACATCGCCACGAACATCGCCCGCCTGGTGGTGATCGCCGCAACGCTGCTCGTGCTGTGCCTGTCGATCGAAACGGTGCACGGGAACCACCGCGAGACCGAGTACTACACGCTTCTGCTGCTGGCCGCGGTCGGCGCCATCGTCCTCGCCGGCGCCAGCGACCTCATGTTGCTGGCCGCCGGCTACCTCGTGGCCAGCGTGCCGGTCTACGCGCTCGTCGCCTTCGTCAAGGGCTCGGTGGGGACCGAGGCGGCCCTGAAGTACTACCTGATGGGCTCCTTCCTCGGCGTCGCGCTCCTGCTCGGCGTGACCGTCCTGTTCGGAGTCGGCGGGGCCACCGTCTACGGCGAGCTCGCCAAGGGACTGTCGACGGCGCCGCGGGCCGCCGTCGGCATCGGCCTTGTCGCTGTGCTCGCCGGGCTCCTGTTCAAGACCGGCGGGGTCCCCGGACACTTCTGGGTACCGGACGTCACCGAGGGCGCACCGGCCCCCGTCGCCGCCTTCGTCACCACCATCCCCAAGGTCGGCGGCCTCATCGCCATCTACCGGCTGCTCGCCGAAGCTCTTCCCGCGGCCGACGTCGACTGGTCGCTGCTCGTCGCCGTCATCGCCGCAGCCTCAATGACCCTCGGCAACCTCGCCGCCTTCTTCCAGGACAACCCGCGTCGGCTGCTCGCGTACTCCACCATCAGCCAGGTCGGCTACCTGCTGATGGCCGCGGCCGCCGCCGGCCGCTCCGACCTCGCCCTGCCCGGCCTGCTCTACTACCTCGCTGCCTACTCCGTCACCAACCTCGGCGCCTTCGCCGTGGTGGTAGAACTGCCCGGCATGCGCACGCTGTCCGACGCCGCCGGCATGTTCCGACGCCACCCCGGACTAGCGCTGACGCTCGTGGTCTGCCTGCTCGGCCTGGTCGGCACCCCGCCCACTGCCGTCTTCGTCGGCAAGCTCACCGTCTTCTCGGCCGCCATCGACGGAGGGCTCGGCTGGCTGGTCGTCATCGCCGCCATCAACACCGTCGCCAGCGTCTTCTACTACCTGCGCTGGATCGCCCCGACCTTCCTCCGCCAAGCCACGACTCCCGCCGCGCTCCTCCCCGCCGGCAGCTGGACCCGCTGGGGTGCTTACGCCGCCGGCACCGCCTCACTCGCGCTGGGCTTGCTCGGCGGCCCCGCCCTCACCATTGCCCACTCCGGCAGCCTGCTCTCCTGACTTACACGCACCTGCGAGCGGCACCGTCGACTTCTGAGTCGATCTCGCCATCTGCGACGAGGATCCGTTCCAATCTGACACCCGGGCGGTGCGACCCGGATCGCCGGACCGCCGGCCTGAATGCCGGCCGGGGGCCCTCCCGAGTAGAACTGTGCAGGGTGACGACCTCGTTCACGGAGCGGCGGTCCCGTCGCCTACCCGCGGTGCGCTGGAATGCACCTTGGGGCTCGCTCGCTGCCCCCTCCGGGCAAAGGGCCGCCGACCCAATTGACGCTAGCGGCTGACCAGGCGCCTCATTAGTAACACGGCCGACACTATGCCGTCGGCCGACGCCAACCGAGGCAACAAGCTCAGGGGGCAGTCGATGGGCGTCGATCTCGTCACCAGAGTCCGCAGCTTCTCATTGAAAATCGGACCTTTACGGCGTCCGACCACGACGTCCAGGACGGCTGCGTCACTCCCGGCAGCCACAGACTGATGCGTTTTGACTTCCTGTCGTACAACGCCGGGACTGCCGATCTCGTGATCGGAAGTCCCGCCGCTCGGCCAGACCTCTTCGTCTGGTCCTCGGGACACGGTCACTACCATCTCAAGGACTTCAACGAGTTTCTGCTCTTCGACGCGGGCGGCAACCTCGCCACCGTCGGCTACAAGCAAGCCTTCTGCGCGATCGACATCGAACGTATCTCACCGACAGCGTCAGCCTCGGCACGATTCTCGGACTGCAACTCGGACCAAGGGATCTCGGCCGGGTGGGCGGACGTCTACAGTGCGTTCCTCGCCTGTCAGTTCATCGTCATCGACGGTATTCCGGATGGCGACTACACGTTGCAGTCAACTACGAATGCCCAACATCGAGTCGGCGAAGATTGCTTCGGTAACAACACGATCTGGACCGGGCTGAGGATGACGGGCAACACGGTTCAAGTCATCGACCCACCATTCGTGCCCCAGGACCGCATACCGTTCAACCGAATCAATGTCGCTGCTGTCCAGGCCGGTGGCCGGTGGAAGGTGGCTGAGGGAAACCACTGGATGCTGGACACGGGCGCCAGCGAATGGGAGGCACAGAGAGCCGTCGAGATCATCAATCACTATCAGCTCGCCGAGCTGTGTTTCGTGGGCCGGCCGCGCTGCGGCGATGTGTCCCCGATGATGTATTGGCTAACGGACGTGGGCGGCGCGCCGCACGGCAGCCTTCCCGGCGAGGACTGCCTTCCCTTCGAACGCTCCAACTTGACAGTGGTGGAAATCGGCGGTCGATGGAAGGTCGTGGAGGGCACCCACTGGCTCCTCGATTTCGGTCCCGGCGAAGGCAATGCCGTCGCGGCCCTGCACGTCATCCGCAAGTACGGCTTCGACCAGATCTGCTTCGTGGGGCGACCCGATCCGGCCATGACGTACTTCAAGTCAAGCGATCACCGCGGAGTTATCGACCTCATCGACCCACGACGGATAGAGGCTGCCATCGATCCGCCGCGGTGGTGGAGCCAGCAGGTCGCGCTTGCTGCGGCCAAGGCGCCCTCCGTCGACTTCGGGGAAGAGAGCCCGGGTACCGAATCAAACTTGCGGGAGCTTGGCCCGTACACCCTCGAGGTACGAGACAGCCGGGTCTCGGAAATCCTGGAGCGGCACCGAGTCCGAGGACTAGGAACTGGACACGAGACGGAGATTCGCCTCGCAGAAGCGGCCGAGGTGGTCGACATCGGCATCGCGCACTTCGGCGATCCGCCAACCCTCACCGCCTACGCGGGCGAAGAGAGAGTCGCAGAGGCCACCGCTGATCCACGGCAGCGCCAGATCGAAAACATTCGACTGGCCGGCGCGGGCATCGACCGAGTCGTGATCGCTTCTCCGGACAGCAGCGCGATCCTCAACTATCTGCGCTCCCAGCCCTCCACGGGCGCGGACGAACGCCGTTCCGGTGGGGCGGCCTAGTACTGCAACGGCACTTGTTTGACGGGTGGTCGATCATGTTCGTGTGGTCGTCGATCTGGTGGTGGATGAGCTTGGCGCTTTGCACGAGCGGTGTCTGGCCGGTTCTACCGTGCGGAGCCGCGGGCTCGGGTGCGGGAGTACGTGTCTGGGCTGGTCGCGGGGCTCTAGCGGAAGAATGGGTGGACGCTGGCTGAGCATGCTGGCGAGGTCGGTCCGGATGGGATGCAGCGACTGCTGCGTCGGGCGGACTGGGACATCGACGGTGTCGGTGACGATGTGCGGGACTACGTGATCGACAGGCTGGGCGAGTCTGATGGTGTGCTGGTCGTGGATGACACCGGGTTCGTGAAGAAGGGCACCCGCTCGGCCGGCGTGCAGCGGCAGTACTCCGGCACCGCCGGGAGGATCGAGAACTGCCAGATCGGTGTCTTCGTGGCCTATGCGAGCCGAGCCGGGCATGCGTTGATCGACCGGGAGCTCTACCTGCCCGAGTGGTGGACCGCCGACCGGGCCCGGTGCCGGGCTGCGGGGATCCCGGATGAGGTGGCCTTCGCGACCAAGCCCGTGCTGGCGCAGGCGATGCTGCAGCGGGCGATCGAGGCTGACGTGCCGTTCTCGTGGGTGACCGCGGACGAGGCGTATGGGCAGGTGAAGTACCTGCGGGTCTGGCTGGAGCAGCACGACCGCTGCTATGTGCTCGCGACTCGCTGCAACGATGACGTGATCACTACCGATGGGTCCGCCGGGCGTGTGGATGAGCTGATCGCCGCCCTGCCGGCCAAGGCGTGGCGACGCTTGTCGGTCGGCGCCGGAGCGCACGGGCCGCGTGACTACGACTGGGCCCGGGCACCGATCCGCCTCGCCTGGGCGCCCGGGCGCGGGCACTGGCTGCTGGCCCGGCGCTCGATCAGCGACCCGGGCGAGGTCGCCTACTACGGCTACTACGTCTGCTACGCACCCCGCCGATCGAACCTGGTTGATCTCGCGTGGATCGCCGGGTCGCGCTGGCGGGTCGAGGAGTGCTCCAGCAGGCCAAGAACGAGGCCGGGATCGACCAGTACCAGGTCCGGACCTGCGGGCCTGGTATGCCCAGATCACCCTGTCCATGCTCGCCCTGGCCTGGCTGGCCGGTGCGAAAGCCCTTGCCGCAAAAGGGGAATCGGCGTCCACGACCAGGATATGATCAATTACACGTCACCCGGCTCGCCGACGGCGGGCCCGGCACCTGGCACGACGCCGCCGCGTCCTGGCCGCGCATCGTCCCGGGAGTCCACGAGCCGTGCCGCCCGTTGTCCTGCGCGGCCCCGACCGTGGTCACCGACGCGGCGGTCAGCACGAGGGTCGCGCCGGCCGCGACGAGCAGCGTCAGCCGGCGTGGTCGGGTCACCGTCCCGACCGCAGCAGGTCCCGACGCTGCCGGTACTCGTCGGCGTCGATCTCGCCACGGGCGAACCGCTCGTCGAGCAGCCGCGCGGGGTCATTCCGCTCGCCACGCGACCGCTCGTCCCCATCCCGCATCAACCGGTATACGGCGACACCACCGAACACGAGCAGCGCCCAGAACGCCAGCATCATCACCGTCATCAGCGTCCAGCCGATCCAGCCGGGCCCGCCGTCGTACCACCACATCACCGTGACCCCCTCCCTCCGGCCTCCACCATCACCCGCCGATACGGCCAGAGCTAGAGACGAAGGTCCCCGGACTCCTATGCACGTGCTGAGAACCGTGCCAGGCCGGGTCGGGCGTGCACGAGCGGCCGGGAGAGGTCACGTTTGCCGAGCTTCTCCGCCTGGGCGGGGTCCAGCCGAGGCAGGCAGAAGACATCCTTTGACGGCCGTCCGGACGCCGCGACGACCTTGACGCAGGACGTGGCGTCGGCGAAGTGGGCCACCGTGCCGCGCAGTGAAGCCTCCGCTCGCCTCTGTCAGTTGCGGACCGCTGTAGGTCGTCGGGTGCGGTGGCGGCGCCGCACTTGCGCCCGTCCACTCGGTTCTAGGGTCAGGCTCCACCTCCGCTGAGCGTGGCACATCCGTTCTTGAGACGATCACCGGCTACACGCGCAGTGCTCAGCAGTCGCAGTCGTCGCCGCAGGCGCAGGTCCGCCCGGTGGCTGCGATCGGGGTGGCCGGGTGGGTAGCGGTGGGTGGGACGCAGCAGGAGTCGTCGAGCCAGGCCTCCCGCCCTTCCTTGACCGCCACCGCGGCGATGATCAATGCGGCGGTCGGGTCGGCCCACCACCACCCGAAGGCGGAGTTCGCTACGAGCCCCAGCAGCAGCACACCGGACAGGTATGTGCACAGCAACGTCTGCTTCGAGTCGGCGACCGCCGACGCCGAGCCCAACTGCCAGCCGGCGCGGCGCTGGGCGAACGAGAGCCCGGGCATGACCGCTAGCGAGACCGCGGCGAGGACCACGCCGACGGTGGAGTGGTCCGCCTGGCCGCGGCTGGCGAGCGCCCGCACCGCCTCGATGCCGACGTACGCGGCGAGCGCGAAGAACGAGAAGGCGATGAACCGGAGCGTGGCGCGCTCCCGCTGTTCGGGGTCGGGCGCGGAGAACTGCCAGGCGACCGCGGCGGCGGAGGACACTTCGATGACCGAGTCCAGCCCGAAGCCGATCAGCGCGGTCGACGAGGCCCGGGTGCCGGCGCCGATGGCCACTACTGCCTCGATCACGTTGTAAGTGATCGTCGCCGCGACCAGCAGGCGTACTCGCCGGGCGAGCACCGCCCGGCGTGCGGGAGACAGTCCGAGCTCTAGGGAGGTCATCAGCAGCAGCCGTCCCGGTCGGCTGCTGCACAGGCTGTGGGGTCGACGGCCAGGACGACGCCGAGTAGGTCGCCCAGCGCATGGCCGAGGCGGCGGTCGGCCAGCTCGTACCGGACCCGGCGGCCTTCCGGCACCGCAACGACCAGACCGCAGCCGCGCAGGCAGGCCAGATGGTTGGACAGCTTCTGTCGGCTGACCCCGATCAGGTCCGCCAACTCGGCCGGATAACCGGGTGCGTCCCGCAGAGCCAGCAGCAGGCGAGCCCTGGTCGGATCGGACAGCGCGTGTCCGAACCGGGCCAGCACGTCGCCGTACGTCAGCGTCTGCATGGTCAGGATAGTACAGCTGATCCTGTATCCATTTACAGACTGTCCGACTCTGTCCTATGTAGAGGACGCGACTGGGATGGCACAGGCGCCGAGCTGGCGCCGCAGGAAGCGCCCGGATAGCCGGGGCTGCAGGAGCGCGCCGAGGTAGCCGCCGGAGAGTGCGCGCCGACGGTGACGAACGTGACGCACCACGTATGGCGGTAGAGGCGGGCGTCAGCCGGGTCGAGCCGCCTCTTGATGATTAGCGAGGCGACGTCGGTGTCGAGGATGATCGGGCCGCTGGCCTCAGCCAAGGTCGGCCTGGCGGGATGCACGCACGTCGGCGAGGAACGCCTCGAACTCCTGGTCGCTCTCCCAGAGATCCGCGCTCATGTCCTCGCCCGGCTGGATCGGCCGCACGCCCTATGACATCCGGGTCTCGGACACATGGGGGAAGCTGGCCGCAGCGACGCAGCTGCGAGGCCGTCCACGACCGGTCAACGCGGGCTCGCATGCAGGCGCGCCAGTCTCGCGGACGGCGCGGGCGCGGGCCGGTGGACCGGTCCGTACCTCGCCCAGGTGCGCCGGCTACGGCGACGCTGGCGGCGCACAGTGCAGCTCCCGTTGTCCAGATCGAGGTGAGCCGGCTCCTCCCGTCCGGCATGCTGCCAAGATGGGAGAAGCAAAGATCGGACTCGTGCTCGACTGCGCCGACCCTGAGACCGTCGCCGCGTTCTGGGAGCAGGCACTCGGTGTCAAGCGGCTAGGCGCCGCAGGCAACTACGTCCTACTGGCATCGCCGTCAGGCGCACTCCCCGATCTCTTGCTCCAGCGGGTTGGCGAGACCAAAGTCGCCAAGAACCGCATGCACCTCGATATCGAGACGCCCGATGTCGACGCTGAGGTCGAAAGGCTCGAGGGGATCGGCGCCCACCGCCTCGAAGAACGGGCGCGGACTGAGCATGGCAGGCGCTGGGTGATAATGGTCGATCCCGAGGGCAACGAGTTCTGCGTTTGTGATGCCGGAGGCGCCGGATAGGAGCCGTCGTGCCCGGACCCCGGTCACGCATTACGGTCCAGGACCGGTGCCGGCAGGTCGGACTCGCTCAGCTGTGCGCAGATCAGTTCGCCGCGTCAGCCCCGCTCGGTGTCGGCCGCGGCGTCGGCAGGTCGCGATACTTCCCGTGGTAAGTGAATCCCGGTACTGGCTTCCGTAGTCTGCCCAGCCGTCCGAGACGCGGTAGTTGTGCCACCGGTGCCAGAGGTGCAGCCGGCAGCTCCATCGAGGTCTGTACACCCGCTCGG
>Ga0308176_10003081_pt1 | contig 10592 bp, 4 predicted proteins | sample PhyCR2_3_FD_203890 | JGI IMG/M metagenome (GOLD analysis project Ga0308176, IMG submission 203890) | Soil microbial communities from UC Gill Tract Community Farm, Albany, California, United States - DLSLS.C.R2 | ecosystem: Environmental > Terrestrial > Soil > Agricultural land | place: USA... | reverse complement strand
ATTACTCCAAAGGCTGTCGAGTTAATGTTCGTATTGGGATTCCCAAACTGCTTGCGGTTGAATGCGTTGAAGGCCTCTGCGCGAAATTGGATTTGATACTTCTCCGCGATACGAGTGTTTTTGAACAAGGAAATATCGAAATTGTCTGTGCCGGGTCCTCGAAGGTTCGGCATGAGTCGAGGTGCATTGCCGAACGTAAATGGAGCATTGAAAGAAAATGCAGAGGTGTTGAAATACTGCAACAGCCTGCCCGTGACCGGCCCGCTCAGAGAAGGATTCTGACCGCTCCAATTCGGACGCTGAGTTCCGGCCAGGCTGCCGCTTGAATTTCCACCGGTGATCTGCAGGGGCGGGCCGCTCTGAAATGTCGTGTTGCCGTTGATCTGCCAACCTCCCACGAACTTGTCGAGGAGTTGCCCGTGATTCAGAAAAGGCTTGCCCCTGCCTACAGGCAATTCATACACGTAGCTGATCACGAGAGTTTGCGGTGTGTCCCACGACGAAAGAGCCCGTTCGCCCCGAAGATTGTAATAGTTCTGGAGGCCGCCACCGGAAAATGACTCGCCCGGGAACCCGTTCACGCTGGGAACCATGTTGTCGATCTCTTTCGAAAAAGTGTACGCGGCAAGGAGACTAAACCCCTTTGCCAACCGTCTTTCCGCCCTGACGAGAAGCGCGTTGTAAGAGGACGATCCATAGTTAGCATTGCGGTCCGACACGCCAAGAAACTGCGGATACGGCAACAAGGATTGCCCAAGCGTAATGTTCCTTGCAGCTAATGAGCCTTGCGTAATGACACCGAAATACGGATTGTTGACGGGACTGTTCAGTTGTGGGCCAAGAGATAGATATCCGGGGTTCAGCTGGTTCCACTCTAAGATCCCCATCAGGTGGACGCCGTGTGAACCCGAGTAAGCCGCTTCAATCAGTGCGTCGCCCGGCAGGATGCGTTGTATGTCGAAGTTCCATGTCTGGACGTAGGGCTGAGGAGCGTTCCGATCGAGCACAAAAAGGGTCTGGCCGAGATTGGTCAGCAAACCGGCGGAGTTCCCTGTGGCATTACAGAAGCCGGTGGGAAAGGGATTCGAAAGTGTCGCGAATGGAGTCAAGCCGTTATCGAGACTGGCGGGTGAGGGCGTGGAGCAAACGAATCCGAGCTGAGGCATGGCGTTATTATTTCGGCCGTTGCCCCAGCTGTTGCTGTAAAAGATTCCATACCCGCCTCGGATGATGGTTGCATTATTCAGGGCATAGCCGAAACCAAAACGTGGGGCGAAATTCTTCCAGTTAGGATTCCAGCTGTAACGGGACACATCGTTCGTTCCGGGAAACAGTAAACCGCCTCGGACGCCCACCCCGTTCGGCAGTTTGGCTGTGCTCGTGTAGTCGAAGTTGGAAACTCGGTTCATCTCCTCGATACGAGGAGATTCGAATTCCCAACGGAGTCCGAGATTCACCGTCAGGCGCGGAGTGATTTTATAGTCATCCTGGACGTACGCGCCGTAATACGGTGCATGGTAGCTTCCATTGATATTGGTGACATTCTGCGTGCCGCTCGCCATGGTTCCCAGCAGAAATGATGAATAGCCGAACCCGGCGGTCGGATTACTGACGAGAGGATTCGGGCCCTGCGTGAAAGCCGTCGTGAAGCTATATGACCCGGTGCTGTTGTCAAATACTCGCGTCGAGTAGGCGCCTAAACCGTACATTCCCCCGAACTTAATAGTGTGTTTGCCCACGACCTTCGAGATGTTGACCTTTCCCTCATACCGGTCGGACACGTCGTGCTCGTTATAGTACGTGCCCAAGCCAGACATCTCACCGGGCGAAATCGAAGGAAAACCGAGCGTCGGACTGTTAGCCGCGAGATAGGACGGAAAGCCCAGAGTCGTCGGATCGAATCCGTTCGACAGGCCGAAGCTTTCGTAATACCACCGCGCCCACGAGAATACGAACTCGCCGAACAGGGTCGGAGAGAAGGTCTTCGTCAGCTTGCCCATCGCGTACGGATGATGCTGAGGTTTTGTCACATATCCTGGGCTTGCGATGTTGCTCGCACCGAATGTAGCGGGATTCGTCCAATTGCTCAGGTTCGCTCGGGAGAACCTGCCCATGAGCATGCTGTTTGGGCTGAGTTGATGATCCACCCGGCCCGAGAAGTCGTCTGTATATCGAGTGGAGGGACCGCTAAAGAAGTAATTATTGAGCTGAGTGTTAGGATCACCCGGCGAGTTTGCGGCCGGGTAGTAGGACTGGATCTTCAATGCGACCGGGTCGAGTCGGTTGACCGGGATGATATTCCCCGTGAACGGAGTCCGGATATAAGCGCCGGGATTCGTGGGATCAGGTCGGGTTGTCGTCGGATCGAAAATGCGCACAAGCTGGCCATTGCTGGCGAAAGTTTGCGAGAAATTGCCCGCCCTCTGGAGAGCGGTGGGGACACTGGTCGTGACAACAGTCGGCACTTCCTCTCTCAATCCCTCATAGGCAAAGAAGAAGAACGTCCGGTTTCTAATAATCGGACCGCCGGCGGTGCCGCCAAACTGGTTATACCGGAGCATCGGTCGTGGTTTCCCTGACCGATTCGAGAAGAAATCGTTGGCACTTAAGACGTCATTCCGGAAATACTCGAACACGCTGCCGTGCACTTGATTGGTGCCGCCTTTGGATGCAACGTTGATAACGCCTCCTCCGGAGTTCGCGTATTCAGCACTGAAGTTGCTGGTCTGAATTCGAAATTCCTGAACTTCTTCCACCTGCGGGCTGTATTCAGGGCCGTTAAACGTGAGATTTGTATTGTTACCTCCGTCCAGCATGAACTGGCTCTGATTAGGTCGCGATCCATTAATTGAAAAGAACTGATAATGGCTCTCAAGCACCGGGCTCGCGGTAGTGGCTCTCGTGGCGCGCACACCCGGCACCAGTGTCATGAGAGCGTTGGAGTTGCGGCCCAGCATGGGAAGGTTCTCAACCTTCTCCGGCGTTACAACTCCTCCGATCGCACTGCTGCTCGCATCGAGCAGCGGAGCCGTATCCGTCACGGAAACCGATTGTGACGAAGATCCAAGCTCGAGATTGAAATTGATCTGAGCAGTTTGAGCCACAACGAGCGTGATGCCGGAACGTTCGACCTTTTTGAAACCCGGAGCCTGCACCTCGACACGGTAGACTCCCGGCTGAAGTAGAGGAACGGCATACGATCCATCCTGATTGCTCTTGGCAGTTGATTGAATGCCGGTGCTTTCGTGCACGGCGACCACGGTCGCTGTCGTCACAACAGCTCCGGTTGGATCACTTACCGTGCCGGTAATCTGCGCTGTGCTCTGCGCCTGCAAAGTGCGGGACCCCAAAAGCATCGCAACTGTAACGACCTGTAGACAACGTGCGGTGTTTACACCCATGAGTATCTCCCTTACACTTCCTGTTGTTCCCGGTTACCGTCTAACCGAGTGGCCAATGGTTGCTGGAGCGTGACGCGGAGTGACGACCAGCTTGCTGCTGATTTCAATAACTGGACAAGCGGCGTTCAGACCAACATCAGAGTAAGAACGTCGAAGATGAGATACCGGGTTAGGCCGCCTGGTCGCAGAAGGGAACAAGCGAGACGAATAGCGGGGATGCGCCGGAGCAGGCGATGTCAACGTCGGCGGTCGCATCGAGGCAATTTAATCACAGGAACGAAGCTTTGTAAAACGTTTTTTTCGAGCGATTGTAAGAATCTTACTGGGATTTCCACAGATATTGGAAAGGAGAGTGCGTCGCGCCTGTAGAACGTTTTATGCTACATACCGGTGTCGAGATTTCTCTATGCAAGGGCACTGCTTGCGAGGTCCGTCCCGACAACTGCGAGAAGGTTCTTTGATCTCATGGCATCTGCACGGGTATCCATCAAGGTGAGCTGGCCTTAGGGCAATGGCGGACATCAAGCAAATAGCTAGCCGGGCCCGCGTCTCGATCGCGACAGTCTCGAATGTCATTTCAGGCAACCGGCCCGTCAGTGCCGGTCTGGCGGTCCGGGTCCGCGCCGCGATCGCGGAGCTCGATTACCATCCAAACCATGTAGCACGCAGCCTTAAGGTAAGGCAGACAAATATGCTCGGGATGATCATTCCGGACATAACGAATCCGTTCTTTCCGGAAGTCATGAGAGGGGCCGAGGACGCCTCGCGAGAAAGGAAGTATCTACTCGTCACTGCGAACACAAACGAGCATGCTGAGCGCGAGCACGAGGTCATATTCGTGTTGCGTTCCCATCGTGTAGATGGCCTGCTGGTTGCAGTGGCGCCGGGGCGAGGTGCGATGGCACGGATCGAAGGTGCGGCGAACGCGGGAACGCCGGTCGTGCTTCTTGATCGGGCTCCTCGGGGTGCCAAGCTTGATTCCGTAACGGTGGACAACGTCAAAGGCGCCCAAGACTGTGTGCGCCACTTAACTCGCATGGGACATCGCGACATAGCCATTGTCACGGGCTCACTAGCGCTCGAGATCGGTCGCCAGCGACTGCGTGGCTATCAGGCCGCATTAGAAGAGGCTGGCATCAAGGTCCGGGCTTCCATGATTCTTGAAGGCAATTTCCGCGAGGAATCGGGTTACCGCTGCGCGAAAGAAATCCTGCTTCGGCAACACAGGCCGACGGCGCTGTTTGTTAGTAACGGCGTGATGACGCTCGGCGTTCTGCGGGCCTTCGACGAACTCGGAATGGAATGCCCGCGGGATATTGCCCTCGCAACATTCGACGAGTTGCCCTTTGCGCGCGCGCTACGCCCTCGGCTTACCTGCGTAGCCCAACCGGCTTACGATTTGGGCTTCAAGGGAGCAACGTTGCTGATAGACAGGATAGAAGGCAAGCTTGCTCCGAGTCCAATTCAGATCGAATTAGCTTCCGAACTAAAAATCCGTGAATCGACCAGCCGCAAACGACCCCATGGCTCGCCCGGAGATTGACGGCTGAGGCCTGGTCAAAATTATTTCGCCACTCTCACCGGTGGCGTCCGAGCTTTTGTCGGCGGAGCTGTTGATTCCCGGACACGAAGTTCTGCCTTCAGAAGCGTAACCTGCCTTTCTGGTTGCGTATTGTCGTGATCCTTTTGTAGACGCTTCAGGAGCATCTCAAATGCGCGCCGCCCAATTTCGTAGCTCGGCTGGGCCACACACGTGAGCGGCGGATTGAAGAATTCGCTCCATACGTGGTCATCGAATCCGATCACGCTCACCTGCTCCGGACATCGAACATGCAGTTCCCGCATCGCACGCAACAACCCGAGCAGCATCTTGCTGCTGCTGGAAATGATGGCCGTAGGCGGGGCTGGCAGCGATAGCAGTTGCAGACCGTTCTGATACCCACTTTCCAGCTGCAAATCGCCGCGCCTTAAATATTGGTCGCTGACCGCAATCTGCGCCTCCTGCATGGCTTTTCTGAATCCTTCCAATCGTTTGGCGTGGGGCGACAAAAGGAGATTGCCTGCAATGAAGCCAATGTCTCGATGACCCTGCTCAATGAGATGGATTGTCGCCCGGTAACTGGCATCGAGGTTATCGGTCCCAACGGCTCCGTGGTGAGCGAGTTCCGGAATACGGTCGAAGAAGACGATGGGAAACCGGCGGCGAAGCAACCGGTCGTAGGCTGCAGCGTAGTTCGTGCAAGCGAGCAGGACGCCGTCTACGCGACGGGCGAGGAGCATGTTCAAGTGACGCTCTTCTTGCTCGGGATCCTCGTTTGAATTGCACAATATTACTGAATATGCCTCGCTGCGAGCGGCGTCTTCCACCCCGCGGATAACCTCTGGAAAGAATGCATTGGTGACGTCCGGTATGACCATCCCGATCACGCCCGATCGCCCTACCCTCAGGCTGCGAGCGATTTGATCCGGCGAGTAATCAATCGCCGCCATCGCTTCCCGGACCCGTTCGCTCCGCTTCGCACTGACCGTAGCCGTGCCATTCACGACGGCCGACACCGTTGCTACCGAGACGCCGGCTAAGCGAGCCACGTCCTGCATGGTGTATCTTCGCTTTTGCCTTGCCATTCGCTAACTCAAGGAGAAGATCCAGCGCTCGTGTTTGCAGCGTTGCCGGCTCGCGTCGACATCGTTAATCCATCCACATCCCACCATTGATCTCTATCGCTTCGCCGACAATATGGGAAGCCTCATCACCCGCCAGGAAGGCGATGACGGAGGCGATTTCTTCAGAGCTTCCCGGTCGGCCCTGCGGAATATTCAGAATCATTGCTTTCATTTGTTCCTGCGTGCTGAACTGCTCGTGGAACGGTGTTTCGATGATACCGGGGTTCACTGCGTTCACTCGGATACCGCTCTTGATCAGCTCCTTCGCAAGCCCTTTCGTCATGGTGAGCACCGCCCCTTTCGCCGCGGCATAGGCTATAACGCCGGGGCCGCCGCCATTTCGTGCGGCTACGGAAGAAACGTTCACGATTGCGCCGGAACGACGGGAAATCATATCCGGTGCTGTAGCACGGACCATGCCAATAACGCTGCTCACGTTGGTCGCGAACACCTTATCCCAGAACTCGTCGGTGATCTCGAGGAGAGTACGACGACCAATCATCGATCCGGCGTTATTAACGAGCAAATCGATGCGACCGAAGTGGCGGATTACACTCTTGGCTAGCCCGTCCGGGGCGGATGCCTCCGACAGATCGGCCTGGAAGGCACGTGCTTTGCCGCCGGCGCTCGTAATTCGCTCCACTACCCTCCTCGCCTCCGATTCGCTCCGATTGAAATGCACCGCAACAGAAGATCCGCCCCGGGCTAGCACGAGTGCAGTGGCAGCTCCAATTCCAGTACTGGCACCGGTTACGAGGCTTACGTGATGAGAAGGAAATGTTGGCACCAATTGGCTAGATTTCGACGGCGCGAAGATTCAGATCCACCAATGGCATTTTGAGCCGGGAGATCCATGAAAGCCCTACGAGCGAGGGCATCAACCACTCCCAGGGAGTCATCTTCTGTGGGCTTCTCTTCTTTCCGATAAATCAGCATACCTCAACGAGATGCCGTTTCGTTTACTTTTCTAAACGATTTAGAACATCCTGCCAGTGCAAATCAGCAGAAAAAGACGTTCAGCAAGACGGTCCCGATGGACAGAACGAAACGATTAGATTTGACGTATGGCACTGAATCGATGTAAACTCCACGTGCTTGGGCTCCTCTAACTGTTTTCTCTCGACGGTCGTTGTCCTCATCGGAATCCGAACTCTATCGGCTGCGGAAGCACCTGTAATTCCAACCGGCTTAGATGCTTACCGGATGTGGGATCGGTGGGCCAATCAACGGATCGGTGTACGAGCTTACATGCGCAGCACCTACGACCGACAGGGTGGGAATGAGCGCGCCGATGCCGCACACTTCCTCTATCAGTTGGCTCCTGATTACAACGTCACGCTCGACCTTCAAGGGCGCGGCATCCTCTATTTCGTGCGTTACAACCACTGGCACGGAAGCCCGTGGCACTACGACGTGGACGGAAAGTCTTTTATAGTCACTGAGACGAGTACGCCCGATCCTCTGCACCCTGCTCCGAATTCAGTTTTCGAACCTGCAACGGCTTTTCCGAAGCCGCTGACATTCACGTGGGCCGACACCAAAGGCGCTGACCTCTCGTGGGTCCCCGTAGGCTTCAACCAGTCGTTTCGGATGGCATATTCGCGTACCTTTTACGGAACGGGTTATTACATCTACCACCAGTTCGTTGACGGAACGAAGCTCTCGCAGCCGATCCGATCCTGGACCACCGAGACCAAGCCGGACGAAGACGTTCTGAAGCTGATCAATCGCACAGGCACAGATCTGGCGGACACGAAGACGATCAGAGGCCTTAAGAGTGAATCGGGAAAAGTGGAATTGACTGGAGATCAACCCGTTCCGGTCTGGAACCGGAACAAGCCGGGCGTGGTCCGCGCTTTGGAGTTTTCCATCCCGCAAGAGCGGGCACGAGCGTTTTCCGCAGCAAAGCTGCGCATCGTGTGGGACGGTCGCGCGCAACCATCTGTGGACGTGCCAGTCTCCTTGTTCTACGGAGCGGGCACGCTTTATAACCGTGATAACCGCGAGTATCTTGTAAAGAGTTTCCCGATGGTCATCCGCTACGCGGATGGTCGGATCCACCTCGCGTGCTATCTGCCCATGCCTTTCTTTAAGAGTGCCCGGATCGAACTTATTGGAGGCGGCAACGAAGCCGTGCCCGACGTCGACTGGAACGTCCGCTACGCGCCTTTGCGGGCCCAACCGGCCGATCTTGGGTATCTGCATGCAACCTATCGCGACTTCCCCACGCCAGAGCCCGGCAAAGATCTGGTGCTGCTCAACACGACTGATATCGAGGGCGGCGGAGATTGGTCCGGCCAATTTATAGGAACCTCGTTTATCTTTTCGCACGCGGCAAATCTGCGCACACTCGAGGGCGATCCGCGATTCTTCTTCGATGACAGCTTGACGCCGCAAGCACAGGGCACCGGAACAGAAGAGTGGGGTGGCGGCGGAGATTACTGGGGCGGACTGAACATGAGCCTGCCTTTTGCAGGTCATCCGCTTGGAGCACGGAATCCGGAGGTGGCGGTGTCGGATGACGACCGCCTCGAGTCGGCCTACCGTTTCCTGTTAGCTGACCTCATGCCCTTCGGGAAGAACGCCAAGATCCAACTCGAGCATGGCGGAGTCAACGAATCAAGTGAGCATTACGAGACTGTTGCTTACTGGTACGGCCTTCCTGCTCCCTCTCTGCTGAAAACGGACGAGCTGTCGGTGAGCGACCAGGCTAGTGAGCAGCAACACCAGTACTCCTCGCCCGACGCATCGGCACCATACGAAATCAAGTCGCGGTACGAGTGGGGCCCCGACACTTTAAACGGGCAGGAAATCTATCCGGAAACGGTGGATCACGGACGAACGACAAAAACGGGGTCTGAATTCACTCTGCGGATTGATCCAAATAACGTGGGCGTGATGCTGCGCCGCAAACTGGACTACTCGTTTCCGAATCAGCGCGCGGAGGTGTACGTCAGCGACCCCAGCCAGAAGCAGTCATCATGGCAGCTTGCCGGCGTTTGGTACCTTGCCGGCTCAAATACCGTTGTCTTCTCGAACCCGCCGCCTAAGGACGAGCTCGGTGCCACACAGCACATCGTTGAAACATCGAATCGCCGGTTTCGCGATGACGAGTTTCTCCTGCCGCTGAAGTTAACGAAGGGCCGTTCCAGCATACGCGTACGGCTGAAATTCACGCCGGTTACAATCCCGCTTTTCCCAGGCTACAAAGAACAGGAAACTGCCTGGAGCGAAATTCGGTACACCGCTTACAGCTTCGTCCGTCCAAAATTCTCCGTCCGCCACTAGCGAGCTATGCCCGACGAGTTGCGGCCGTTCCCGCCATTGTTCGCCTTTTAAAGTTTTTTCTCGAGAGAGGTTATTGTGAATCGTCCAGGCAGACTGTTTCCGACAGCAATCTTGCTCGCCGTCTTGACGCCCTGGCCAGCCATGCCACAGGCCAGCGCAGTTGTGCAGATATCAGGAACTGTCATCGACCCGAATGGAGGCGCTGTTGCGGGTGCTCAGGTAAAAGCGACGCAAACGGCGACGGGTCTTATACGTGAAGTCGCGACGGGACCGGACGGGGCTTACACCTTGAGTTCACTACCGATCGGGCCGTATCGCTTGAATGTCATAGCAAGCGGATTTAAGGCCTATGTGCAGGAAGGTATTGTCTTGCAGGTGAACAACAATCCTGTCGTCAATGTCACGTTGGAACTCGGGTCCATCACACAAGAGGTGGAGGTAAACGCCAACGCAAGCATGGTCGAGGCACAAACTACCGGCGTTTCCCAACTCATTGACCAGCGCCGCGTCGTTGACCTTCCCCTCAACGGAAGACAGCCTACCCAGTTGGTGCTGTTATCAGGCGCCGCCGTTACAGCGCCTCCCAGCGATCTGGCCAGCAGCAAAAACTACTCCTCCTCAACCACGATCTCTGTGGCTGGCGGCCAGGCAAACGGGACATATTATCTGCTGGACGGAGGCGATCACAACGATGCCTTCGGAGCGATCAACCTGCCTCTTCCCTTCCCCGATGTACTTCAGGAATTCAGCGTTCAAACAAATGCTATCCCGGCGGCGTATGGGGTTCGCGCCGGCGCGGTTGTCAACGCAGTCACGAAATCCGGAACCAACGAGTTTCACGGAGATCTGTTCGAGTTCCTGCGAACAGGCGCAACCAACGCCCGTAACTTCTTTGCCCCGACAGTCGACCCGCTGAAACGCAACCAATATGGCGGCGTCGTGGGCGGTCCGGTGGTGAAGAACCGAGTGTTCTTTTTCGGTGGCTATCAGGGCACGAAAATCCGGACAGCACCGCCAACGAGTGTCGTATTCGTCCCCACGGCCGCGGTGTTGAACGGAGATTTCCGGACTTTGGAATCGTCAGATTGTGGCCGTGCTCGAACTCTCACGGACCCACGAGGCGGAGTCTTTGCCAACAATCAGGTTCCCGTGGGTCGTTTCAATCCGCAAGCTGTGGCGTTTCTGAAATATGTTCCGACCAGCCCCGATCCTTGCGGACGGCTACAGCTTGCCATACCC
>Ga0308176_10003080_pt1 | contig 10594 bp, 11 predicted proteins | sample PhyCR2_3_FD_203890 | JGI IMG/M metagenome (GOLD analysis project Ga0308176, IMG submission 203890) | Soil microbial communities from UC Gill Tract Community Farm, Albany, California, United States - DLSLS.C.R2 | ecosystem: Environmental > Terrestrial > Soil > Agricultural land | place: USA... | reverse complement strand
CCAGGAAATCGGACTGCTCGCCCAGCATCGCCAGCACCGGCTGCACGGCGTTGGCAACGCACTGCGCGAACAGAGCGCCCAGCTCGGGCGCGGTGACGAAATCACCCGCTTCGCCGAATTTGGTCTTGCCGGCGCTGTAGTAGCCCAGGCCGGGCGCGTACAGGCAACGCTCCATGTAGTGGGCAAAGGACATCGGTCCATGCGAGGCGATCTGCGCGCGCAGCAGCTGCAGCAGGCGGTCGGAGTGGGCGCGTTCGTCGGGGCCGGGATCGGGGAGTCGGGGAGCCATGGCTTCGGGATGTTGGAAAAACGACAGCGTAGCCGATGCCGTGCGGTCGCCCCGTTCCTGCGCGCGGCCGGGACACGCTCCGCGGTCGCGCGCTCACCACACGTCCCATCTGGCGTTCACACGAGGTCGCCGACACTGGAAATCTTCGTCCGGAGGAAAAACCATGGCCGAGCCGCCGACCCAGATCCCCACCCTGCCTGCGCCGATCGAGCACGGCCGGCTGACGGCGGCGATCCTCGACTTCGCCAGTCAGATTCCCGGCAGCCAGGTGCATCGCGGGCTGCATCCGGAAGCCAAGGCGCGCGAGCTGGCCAGCCAGGCCGCGCGCAAGGCAGGCATCACCGCCGGCTCGCTGGCGCTGCCGCCCGGGCCGCTGGGCTGGCTGACCGTGTTGCCCGAACTGGTGGCGATCTGGCGCATCCAGGCGCAGATGGTCAGCGACATCGCCGCGGCCTATGGCCAGCACGCCAGCCTCGGTCGCGAGCAGATGCTGTGGTGCCTGTTCCGCCACACCGCGGCACAGGCGTTCCGCGACCTGGTGGTGCGGATGGGTGATCGGCTGCTGTTCCGCCAGCTCTCGGCCACCGTCGCCGAGCGGGTTGCGCGGCGCATCGGCGTGAGCCTGTCGCAGCGGGCGGTCGGCGCCGGCATCTCGCGCTGGCTGCCGGTGGTCGGCGCCGCCGGCGTGGGGGCCTATGCCTGGTATGACACCCGCAACGTGGCGCGCACGGCGATCGAGCTGTTCGGCAGCGACAGCCTGATCCGCACCGAGCCGCTGGCCACGCCGGCCGACACCACTGGCGAGGCCGAGGGCGATGCCGATACCGACGCCACGCCGCTGGATCGGTGACGCACCGCCGGCTTTGCGGCAAGCTCGCCGCATGAGTACCGAGCCCTCCCCTCCCGTCGCGCTGATCACCGGCGCCGCCCGCCGCGTCGGCGCAACCATCGCCCGAACGCTGCACGCGGCCGGCTACGACCTGGCGCTGCACTATCGCCACTCGACGGACGAGGCCGAAGCGCTGGCGGCGGAACTGGACCGCGCGCGCGCAGGCAGCACGCTCGCGCTACCGGCCGAACTGGCCCGGATCGAGCAACTGCCCGCGCTGGTCGAGCAGGTGCTGGTACGCTTCGGACGGCTTGACGCGCTGGTCAACAACGCCTCGGCGTTCTATCCGACGCCGATCGGCAGCGCCACGCCGGCGCAGTGGGACGAGTTGTTTGCCTCCAACGCGCAGGCACCGTTCTTCCTCGTCCAGGCGGCCGCGCCGGCGCTGCGTGCCGCCAACGGCGCGATCGTCAATCTGGTCGACATCTATGCCGAACGCGCGCTGGCCGATCATCCGATCTACGTGATGGCCAAAGCCGCGCTGGCCGCGATGACCCGCACGCTGGCGCAGGACCTGGCACCCGCGGTGCGCATCAACGGCATTGCCCCCGGCGCGGTGTTGTGGCCGGCCGCGGGCAAGGATTACGACGACCGCGAAACGCTGCTTGCGCGCACGCCCCTGCAGCGCGCCGGCACGCCGGAGGACGTCGCCTCCGCGGTGCTGTGGCTGTTGCGCGATGCACCCTTCGTCACCGGGCAGATCATCCGCGTCGACGGTGGTCGCAGCTTGGCGGTATAGCGCTTACTTGCGCTTCTGGCGGAAGGCGTTTTCCAGCAACGCCTGGTCGAAGCCCGCCCCGACCTCGCCATTCTCGGCAAAGCGGTACAGCGCCGCGGCGTAGATGCCTTGCAGCGAGGCCTGCACCAGGCTGAGCAGCACCATCCCGATCACCACCACGACCACCGCAACCACGATCGCCGGCAGCGAGTGCAGCGCCACCGCGCCGCCGACCAGCACCGCGCCCAGCACCAGGGCGAGGAAGGTCACCAGCCCGAATACCGCGCCCAGGCCGACATTGCCGATCAGGTTCTCGCCCCAGGTGCGCTTGAGCAACTCGACACTGCGCTTGACCGCATCGACCGGCCCGACGTCCTGGCTAGCCAGCACCGGCACCACCAGAAACGTGGCCACCGTCCAGGCCAACCCGAGCAGGCCGACGACCAGCCGACCGATCAGCCCCAGCCGTTCCTGCAGCGCGCGCAGGAACAGGCCCACCGTGGCGGCGATCAGCGCATAGCCGAGGATGCTGGCCCAGCGCGAGCGCGCCAGCGCCAGGCCATCGGACAGGCTGCCCGGCTCGCCGCGCAGATGGCGCAACGCACAGCCGGCCAGGGCCGTGTTGAAGAACACGATCACGAAGTACTGCACGAGATAGAAGGCGAAGAACACCAGGTACGTCGCCAGCGACCAGCGGTGGCCAGCGGCATCACCGACATTGCCGCCGTGGGCGATCATCACCAGCACGATCGGCACCAGGAAACTCGCCATCACCACCAACGAACACACCCCCGACAGCAGCGGAAAGGCCAGCAAGGCCTTGTCCGATCGCAACACCGCGGCGCTCGCCTTCATCAGGGCCCAACTGCGCGCAAACTTGCCGGCCATATGCTTCCCCTTCGATCCGTGAATAACCGGCGCCTTTCTAGCACCGGTCCCGGCCGGTGGGACAGTGGCGTGCGTCATCTATGGAAGCAGAAGCGGCTCGAGGGTCAGTGGTTCGTTTTGCTGCGGGAAGGCCGCCCACAGCTCGGCCATGCTGCGTCCGCTCAGCGGGTGCCGCAGTTCCGGCGCGATGTCGGCCAGCGGCTTGAGCACGAAGGCGTGGCGCAGTTCCTTGCGCGGTATCTGCAGGTGGCCGGGGCCATCGATCACGCGTTCGCCATAGAGCACGATGTCCACGTCGAGCGTGCGGTCCGAATAGCGCGGCACGTCGCGGCGGCGGCCGTGGCGAGCCTCCAGCGCGTGCAGCCAGTCGTTCAAGGCCTGCGGCTCCAGTTCGGTATCCAGTGCCACTGCCAGGTTGACGAAGTCGGCGCCATCGAAGCCGACCGCCTTGCTGCGATAGGCCGGCGACACGCTGATCGCACTGAAGCGCGCGCGCAATTCGTCCAGCGCCGCGCCGAGGTGGCGCCGCGGCTCGAGGTTGGAACCCAGGCTCAGGTACGCCCGCGTCACGGCCGCGTGCCGCGCTCGATGCGCACGCCCACCGCATGGGCGCCGCGCACGGCGCCGGGCTTGGACAGCTTCAGGCGCACCCAGGCCACGCCGAATTCCTCGCGGATGATCGCCGCGCAGCGCTCGGCCAGCGTCTCGACCAGGCCGAAGCTGGAACTGCCGACGTAGTCGATCAGCCGCTTGGAGACGTCCTTGTAGTTGAGCGTGAGCGCGATGTCGTCGCTGGCCGCCGGCACGGTGTTGTCGAATGCCATCTCGATGTCGAAGGCGAGCGTCTGGCGCACGCGGCGCTCCCAGTCGTAGATGCCAATCACCGCGTCGATGCGCAGGTCTTCGATGAAAACGATGTCCATCACGCCAGTCTAGGGCATCCGCTTTTTGTAGGAGCCCGCTTGCGGGCGATGCTGGTTCTGATGCCGCGTCGAAGCCAGGAGCATCGCCCACCAGTGGGCTCCTACACGGGCTGGAGAGTTTCGAGGTCCCAGCGCGGCGAGACGCGAACCGCCTCGTCCTGGCCTTGCCCGGCGGCCAGCCGGATCGCGCCGGCCAGGGCGATCATCGCGCCGTTGTCGGTGCAGAACTGCAGCCGCGGGAAATAGGTGCGGAAGCCATCCTTTTGTCCCGCCGCTGCCAGCGTCTCGCGCAGGCGCCGGTTGGCGCCGACGCCGCCGGCGATCACCAGCCGCTGCGTGCCGCTGGCCTCCAGCGCGCGCCGGCATTTGATCACCAGCGTATCGACGATCGCCTCTTCGAAACCGCGCGCGACGTCGGCGCGGGTCTGTTCGCTCTGGTCCGAGTGCTGCCAGGCCAGCAGTACCTGGGTCTTCAGGCCGGAAAAGCTGAAATCCAGTCCGGGCCGGTCGGTCATCGGGCGGGAAAAGCGGAATGCGCCCGGCCGCCCCTGTTCGGCCAGCCTGGCCAGCGCCGGGCCGCCGGGATACGGCAGGCCCATCATCTTGGCGGTCTTGTCGAAGGCCTCGCCGGCGGCGTCATCCAGGGTGTCACCCAGGATCCGGTAGCGGCCGATTGCCTGCACTTCGACCAGCATCGAATGGCCACCCGACACCAGCAAGGCGACGAACGGCGGCGCCGGCGGGTCCGGTTCGAGCAGCGGCGCCAGCAGGTGGCCTTCCATGTGGTGCACGCCGATCGCTGGCACGTCCAGCGCCCAGGCCATCGCCCGCGCCGCGGCGGCGCCAACCAGCAGCGCGCCAACCAGCCCGGGGCCGGCGGTGTAGGCCACCCCGCCCAGATCGGCCGGGGTCAGGCCCGCCTGTGCCAATGCCTCACGCACCAGCGGCAGCAGCTTGCGCACGTGATCGCGGCTGGCCAGTTCCGGCACCACGCCGCCGTAGTCGGCGTGCAGCTTGATCTGGCTGTACAGGGTGTGTGCCAGCAGGCCGCTGCCGGGGGCCTCCGGCTCCCAGCGCAGCAGCGCCACGCCGGTCTCGTCGCAGGAGCTCTCCACGCCGAGCACGGGCTTGGCGAGGACGGGTTTGTTCATCGGGTTTGAAAGTTGGCTGGTGTGCACGCTATACTTCGCGGCTCGCCCTATTCCACAGGCGCGCCAGGTTGGCGGGCCAGTTTACCACCCGGAGTTTTCATGCCCAGCGTAAAAGTTCGCGAGAACGAGCCGTTCGAGCTTGCCCTGCGCCGTTTCAAGCGTACCTGTGAGAAAGCCGGCGTCCTCGCCGAGACCCGCAAGCGCGAGTTCTACGAGAAGCCGACCCAGGAGCGCAAGCGCAAGCGTGCCGCCGCGGTCAAGCGCCACCTGCGCCGCCTCTCGCGCGACGTTTCGCGCAAGACCCGGATGTACTAAGCCCCGTTGCCGCAGCGTTGCGCGCGGCACGGTGGTTTCCAAGGGCGGTTGACCGCCGCATCCTCCAGGCCGGTGTTGCCGCTCAAGGCGACACCGGCCTTTTCGCGTTTCCGGAGTTGGCACCATGAGCCTCAAGCAGCGCCTGACCGATGACATGAAAACCGCCATGCGGGGCGGCGAAAAAGGCCGCCTGGCGGTGATCCGGCTGATGCTCGCCGCAATCAAGCAGCGCGAGGTCGACGAGCGCATCGAGCTGGACGACAGCCAGACGCTTGCCGTGCTGGAGAAGATGCTCAAGCAACGGCGCGACTCGATCGTGCAGTTCGATGCGGCCGGGCGGGTCGACCTGGCCGACATCGAGCGTGCCGAGATGGCGGTGATCGACACCTATCTGCCGGCCAAGCTCTCCGAGGCCGAGGTCGACGTGCTGATCGACGCGGCCATCACGCAGACCGGCGCCAGCTCCGCCCGCGACATGGGCAAGGTGGTCGGCGTGGTCAAGCAACAGGCCGCCGGTCGTGCCGACATGGCGCAGGTGTCTTCGCGCATCAAGGCGCGCCTGGGCGGCTGAGCGGCGCCTGGCGTGGTTGGGGACCGGGCGCAACCCATCCCGATCCAGCCCTCCCTTGAAGGGGAGCAAGCCAAGCGCGAGCGCCACCTTTTCACAGGTTAGGCGCCAACAGCACACAGGCAAAAGCCCTCCCTTCGAGGGGAAGGTTGGTGGGGACGGATTTTGCCGTGAGCCCACCCTCACGCCCCGCACAGCGAGCTGATGCGCACCCTTCACGCCGGATCCCCTAAAACGATTCGTCGTCGCCTGATCGGAGGCCCCCGCCCCCGGCCGCGCGGCGAGGGAGAAGCCGCATGCTCAAGTGGGCCATCATCTTCGCCATCATTTCGCTGATTTCCGGCTGGCTCGGGTTCGGCGGCATCTCGGGCGCCACCGCGACGATCGCCAAGGTGCTGTTCGTGATCTTCGTGATCCTGTTCATCATCGCCCTGCTGGCGGTGATCGGGGTGTTCCACATCCTGTAGCGGGAATGGCAACGCTGCGCACCGCGTGCCGGCCGGACTCGTCCGCCGCACGCGGTCGCGCGACACCGCGTTCGCCCCGGAACGCGGGCACAAGCCCTAGACTAGGCCGTCTATGCGCGGCCGTATCCCCGACAGTTTCATCGACGAACTGCTCGCTCGCGTCGACATCGTCGACGTGATCGAGCGGCGCGTGCCGTTGAAGAAGGCCGGGCGCGAATGGACCGCCTGCTGCCCGTTCCACAACGAGCGCACACCCTCGTTCTACGTCAGTCCCGCCAAGCAGTTCTTCCACTGCTTCGGCTGTGGTGCGCACGGTAGTGCGGTGAAATTCCTGATGGACTACGAGCGGCTGGAGTTTCCCGACGCGGTCGAGGAGCTTGCGCAGACGGTCGGCCTGAAGGTGCCGCGCGAGGGTGGCCAGGAGCCTGCGCCGCGCGAGGACAAGAGCGAACTCTACGCGTTGCTCGACAGCGCCGCGCGCTGGTTCGAAACCGAACTGCCGAAGAGCACCGAAGCGCAGGCCTACTGCAGCAAGCGCGGCCTCGATGTCGATACCATCGCGCGTTTCCGGCTGGGCTGGGCGCCGGCCGGTTACGACGGCCTGATCAAGGCGCTCGGTGGCAACGACCGGCGCATGCAGCTGCTGGCCGAGGCGGGCATGGTCGCCACCGGCGAGCGCGGGCATCGCTACGACCGTTTCCGCGAGCGGTTGATGTTCCCGATCCTCGATCGCCGCGGACGCGTGATTGCCTTCGGCGGCCGGGTGCTGAGCGGCTCCCCGGGCGCGAGTCCTTCGCGTGAGGATCAAAAAGCGGGCATACCTGCCCGCATTCCCGAAAAAAGCTCGCCCAAATACCTCAACTCGCCCGAGACGCCGCTGTTCCATAAGGGCCGCGAGCTGTTCGCGCTGTGGCAGGTCAAGCAGGCCAACAGCAACCTTCCGCGGATCGTGGTGGTCGAGGGCTACATGGACGTGATCGCGCTGCACCAGGCCGGTCTGCCGATCGCGGTCGCCACGCTGGGCACCGCGACCACGCCCGAGCACACCGAGGTGCTGTTCCGCGCCGCGCCCGACGTGGTGTTCTGCTTCGACGGCGACCGCGCAGGCCGTGCCGCCGCGTGGAAGGCGCTGGAAGCCGCGCTGCCGCGCCTGCGCGACGGTCGCCAGGCGTACTTTCTCTTCCTGCCCGAAGGCGAGGACCCGGACACGCTGGTGCGCAAGGAAGGCAAACCGGGCTTCGAAAAGCGCCTGAAGGAAGCCACGCCGCTGTCGGACTATTTCTTCGGCGAGCTTGCGCACGACGTCGACACCGCCAGCCTCGACGGCCGCGCGCGGCTGGCCGAGCGCGCGCGGCCGTTGATCGCCCGGCTGCCCGACGGTGCCTTCCGCGACCTGATGGCGCAGGAGCTGGAAAAACGCACCGGCGCCCGCGCCAACGTACCGGCCGAGCCGGCCGCGCATCGCGCAGTGCAGCGTCCGGTAGCGGTGCAGCGCTCGCTGGTGCGCAGCGCCATCGCACTGCTGCTGGCGCAACCGGGCCTGGCCGAGCAGGTCGAGCCGCCCTACCGCTTCCTGCGTCTGGACAAGCCGGGCGTGGCGCTGCTGGCCGAGCTGATCGATCTGTGCCGCGCGCGACCGGGCATCAACCCGGCGATGCTGGTGGAGCACTTCGCAGATCGTCCCGAGTCCCCGGCCCTGCAGAAGCTGATGGCGGCGATGGTGGTCGGCGAACCGGAAATGCAGCGCGCCGAGTTTCTCGGCGCCCTGGCGCGGATGGAAGACCAGGCCACCGCGCTGCGCCGCGAAGCGCTCACCGCCAAACACCGCGAAGGCACGCTGAGCAGCGCCGAGAAGGCCGAGCTGCGCGAACTGCTGGCCGCGCGCCGGCCGTCCGCCGCGCAGGGCTGATCGAATGAACTGCGCTTTCGCGCGCGAGCGCCAGCACCGACCGGCGCGCGCGCCTGCCCGGGCCATCGATGCAACTGCTTGAGCGGTTGATCCTGCTGTTCGCCGAGAGCGGCTACCTGGCGGTGTTCGCCGCGCTGCTGCTGTGCGGCGCCGGCGCGCCCTTGCCGGAAGACATCACGCTGATCGCCGGCGGGGTGATCGCCGGGCTCGGCTACGCCAACGTGCACGTCATGGCGGCGGTAGCGCTGGTCGGCGTACTGGCCGGCGATGCGGCGATGTTCCTGCTCGGCCACCGGCATGGTGCGCGCATCATGCAATGGCCGCTGGTGGCGCGGCTGCTGACGCCGGAACGCTATGCCCGAGTACAGGAAAAGTTCGCCCGCTACGGCAACCGTCTGCTGTTCCTGGCGCGCTTCCTGCCAGGCATGCGCACGGCGGTCTACGTCACCGCCGGCGCCACCCACCGGGTGTCGTTCCTGCGCTTCTTCCTGCTCGACGGACTGGCCGCGTTGATCAGCGTGCCGGCGTGGGTCTACCTGGGTTACGCCGGCGCCGACAACCGCGAATGGCTGGCGCTGTGGATCGGCCGCGGCAAGCATGGCGTATGGATCCTCGCCGGGCTGGTCGGCCTGTTCGCGCTGGTGCTGTGGTGGCGGCACCGGCGCTGCGCACGGCGCACCGACAGGGACGGCTGAGCGGGCACTGCGTTGCAATGCGTCGCGGGTCGCTGGCCTTGCGCGCCCTGCCCCGCCGCTCATGCCGCCACCGGCGCAAAGGCGCCACCGACCTTGTGGGAGCCCGCGCGGGCAATGCTCTTTCCGGTTGGGAAAGAGCATCGCCCGCGAGCGGGCTCCTACAGGTCCGGGGGTTACTGCGTCTTCACCGCCACGTCGTCGACCACGAACGAGGTCTGCAGGCTGCTGTCCTCGGTGCCATAGAAGTTGATCTGCAGGGTCTGGCCCTTGTAGGCGTCGAGGCTGAGGGTGTGCTCCTGGTAGCCGCTGGCGGCGTCCTTGTTGGAGAACGTGGCCAGCGTGATGTACTTGCCGGTGGAGGTGATCACCTGCAGCTGCAGGGTGTCGTAGGCGGTGGTCTTGCCTTCGGCGCTGTCGACGTGCAGGTAGAAGTCCAGGGTCGCGCTGGTCACGGTGGCGGGGATGGTCACCTTCTGGCGCACGTAATCGGTGTGGTTGCTGCCGTAGCCGTCCAGCCAGGCCTTCCAGCTGCCGGCGTGGGCCGCCTCGCCGCTGTCGTTGGTGATCACGCCGCTGGTCTGCGTCCAGGCGGTGGCGCCGCTTTCGAAGTTGCCATTGCTGAGCAGCTGACCGCCGCCACCGCCGCTGCCGTTGGCGACGCTGAAACCCACGCTGGCACTGCCAACATTGCCGGCTGCGTCGTAGGCCTTGGCGACGAGCGTGTGCGAACCGTCCACCAGCGTGGCCGAGTCGAGGCTGGCCTGGTAGGGCGCGCTGCTGTCGCTGCCCTTGAGTGCGCCGTCGACATAGAACTCGACGCGGCTCACACCGACGTTGTCACTCGCGCTGGCACTGAAACTGATGGTGCCGGCGCTGCCGCTCTCGGACGCGCTGACCGTCGGCGGCGTGGTGTCGCTGCCGCCACCACCGCCACTGCCCTCGGTCACCCACACCGGCGCCGACCACAGCTGCTTGCCGTTGGCCTGGGTGATCTTGGCGTAGTAGAAGTGCTCGCCGACTGCCGGCGTGGTCGTGGTGGAGGAGGTTTCCGACAACGTGCCGACGGTGCCGTTGCTGCCCGGTACGCCCTGGAACACCTGCACGCGCTGCACGCTGCCGCCGGAGGTACTGGCGTAGTCGACCGTGAGCGTAAGCGGGCCGCTGTTGCTGAAGCGCTCGCCCATCACGTGCCCGTTGGCGGTGAGCACGATCTGCGCAGTCTTGTCCTCGGTCGCGAACACACGGCGCGCGCGCAGCGCGTCGACGAAGCTGGTCAGGCTGAGCGCGGTGCCGCTGGGGATCAGCACGCCGGTGCGATTGGTGTAGCTGGCGCCCCAGTTGGCGCAGTGGTTGTCCTGGTCGGAACTGGGCGCCACGTGATAGCCGCGTTCGAGGATGGTGTTGAACGCGGTTTCATAGTCCGGCCGCGAGGTCTCGGTCTCGCTGGTGTTGACCGAGAACGCCGAGCTGTTGAGCACTTCGGCCAGCACCATCACCTGGTCGCCATCGGCGGTGTAGCCGAAGTTGGTGCCATTGACCACGAACTGGCCGCTCTGCGCCGGGTGGTTGAACTGGCCGACCCAGCCGTGCGTGCGCATCAGCGTGTACAGCGAGGCGTAGTCGCCCTTGGCGATCTCGTAGTCGCCGATCAGCTGGCCGGCGCTGTTCTTTTCCCACTCGATCAGGCCGTCGGCATTGAAGATGTTCATGTGGCCGCCGTTGCTGATCACGCCCCACTCCTGGCCATACACGGCGAGGAAGTTCGGGTGCGCGGCGCGGAAC
>Ga0308176_10003078_pt1 | contig 10596 bp, 12 predicted proteins | sample PhyCR2_3_FD_203890 | JGI IMG/M metagenome (GOLD analysis project Ga0308176, IMG submission 203890) | Soil microbial communities from UC Gill Tract Community Farm, Albany, California, United States - DLSLS.C.R2 | ecosystem: Environmental > Terrestrial > Soil > Agricultural land | place: USA... | reverse complement strand
CCGATGTCATAGCCCACGCCAGGGCGGTCGGGAAGGGCGTGACCTTCTCGGCCCCGCTGAGGCTCGGGGCGAAGGGCGCGCTGCTGGCCTGGCCCCTGGCCGCCCTGCTGGTCCACCTGGGGCTCACGGCACTGTTCGGACCCCGGGACCCCGAGGAGCCGTACCCGGCGTGATGCGCCGGGCCCCCGTGGGGCCTTCCCGGTGTGATGCGCCGGAGCCCCGTGGGGCCTTTCCCGGTGTGATGCGCCGGAGCCTCGTAGGGCCTTTCGGTGTGCTGCGCCGGGTCTCCATGGAGCCCCTCCCGGCGTGACGCGTCGGAGCCCCGAGGAGCCGTACCCCGGCATCGACGTGCCGGGGCCGCCCGGCCTGATCAGTCCCGGCCGATCGGTGCCAGCACCGCTTCCGTGAGCGCGGCCAGGTCCGCCGGTGCGAGTTCGACCTCCAGGCCCCTGCGGCCCGCCGAGACGCAGATGCTGTCGTGGGCTCCGGCCGAGTCGTCCAGGACCGTGCGGAGCCGCTTGCGCTGGCCCAGCGGGGAGATGCCGCCCCGGACATAGCCGGTGGTGCGCTCGGCGAGGGCCGGGTCCGCCATGGCCGCCCGCTTGCCGCCCACCGCCGCCGCCAGCGCCTTCAGGTTCAGCGTGCCGGAGACCGGGACGACCGCCACCGTGAGTGCGCCGTCGACGTCGGCCACCAGGGTCTTGAAGACCCGGTCCGGTGAGACACCCATCGCCTCCGCCGCCTCCTCGCCGTACGAGGGGTGTGCCGGGTCGTGGTCGTAGGCGTGGACGGTGTGGTCCACGCCCGCCGCGGTCAGCGCCACGGTCGCGGGTGTGCCGCCGGACTGCTGCTTCTTGGACTTCTTCGCCATCGGGGTGCCGGGCCTCGGATCGGTTCGCTCAGTTCATGCTGGTCGGCGTCCGCGTCAGCTCGAACGCGGGCAGGGACGGCAGACTACGGATGATCGCCGCCTCCGAGCGAAGGAGTTTCAGCTCGTCCCGGAGCCGGGAGGCGGTGTCCGGGGCCTGGAGCAGCCGCTGCTTCGTCGGCGTGTCCAGCACCATGGCGGCGGCCACCAGGTAGGAGACCACCGAGGGGTCGTCGGGCAGCTCCGTGCCCGCCAGCGAGCGCTCACGGGCGCCCGCCAGGCGCTTCTGGTACTGGCGGAACGAGCGCAGGACACCCTCGGCCAGCGCGCCCGCCTCGTCGCCGGGCTCCTCCGTGAGCTCCTCCAGCTCCGCCGTCAGGAACGGGCCCGACGCCTCCACGGAGAGCAGCCGCACCCGGGTCGTCCCGGTCGCGAGCACCTCGAACGTGCCGTTCTCGCGCTCCCGGATGGTCGCCGCGTCCGCCACACAGCCCACGCCGTGGAGCGACTTGAGGGGGTCCGGGCCGAAGCCGGCGGCCGGGCCCCGCTCGGGCTGTGCCGTCGGATCCGGCATGCCCGGAGCGCTCGGTGCCACCTCGTGGCCGTCACGGATCGCCACCGCGGCGAACCGGCGCGGCTCGTCCTCGGGGGTCTTCAACAGCTCGCGCATCATGGCGCGATACCGCTCCTCGAAGATGTTCAGGGGCAGGACGAGCCCCGGGAACAGTACCGAGTTCAGCGGGAACAGGGGCAGACGGACGGTGGTCACGGCGACCCAGCCTAATGGTCGGCGGCGGGCGCTCGACCGCGGTGCCCGCTCAGCGGCCGCGGCGGCGTCTTCACCAGCCCGGAGAGGAGGGCGGGGGGAGTGGGTCCGAGGAGCCCCTCGCGCAGCCGCAGGAACCGGCCGAGCGGGTCGTCGGAGAACCGCTCCCAGGGGAACGAGGTGGCGTACGGGCCGATCAGGCCGAGCTGGGCGCGCGCGTCCTCCCACCGGCCCAGCCGGACGAGCAGGTACAGCAGCTTGTTGCGGATCCGGGCCGGCCCCGGGGTGGCGGCCGGGAAGCGGGCGGAGAGCGACACCGCCCGGTCGGTGGCCGCGTCCAGCCGCTCGCGCGGCACCTCGGGCCCGCAGTCGTCGGTCAGATAGCCGAAGGCCGCCCGGGCCGGCAGCGCCTGCACCAGCGAGCCGTCCGGGGCGTCCTGCGCGGCCAGGTCGGCGAAGTCGAAGCACTCGCGGTGCGAGCCGTGCCAGAAGGTCCCCAGATACCGCAGGGCGGCCACATGGCAGCCGTAGTGGTGCGGTGCCCGCCGGATCGCCGCCTCCCACAGCTCCTCGAAGTAGCGGTGGCCGGCCCGGGAGCCGCGCGCGTGGTCGAGGGCGATCCGCCAGGGCACCGGGTCGCGGTCGTCGGCGCGGGCGGCGGCCGTGATCAGCGGGCTCACCTCGCGCAGCAGCTCCGCGCGGGCCGGTGAGGGCCAGGCGCGGTCCACCGCGAGCTGGGCCCCGACCAGTGCGACGTCGGGGTCGCCGGGGGTGGCCGCGCGCCAGGCCTCGAACCACTCGGGGCGGGAGCGGGCGAAGGCCGCGAGCCGCCTCGTGTAGCGGTCGCGGTCCTCCCACTGGCCGGCCGCGCGGGTGGTGGCGAGCAGGGCGGAGGCGGCGCCGTACTCGCCCCGGCCGGCCGCGACCAGCGCGGGCGAGAGGTGGTCGTCGGGCGCGTCGAGGACGGCCTCGAAGCCGTCCTGGGGCGGGGCGGCGGGGTACGAGGCATGTCGTGTCGTCCGGGTGGGGCGGAGGAACGCCGGCAGCAGAGCCATGGTGTCGACCATTGAAAGACCGCAGGTCGGGGGAGCGCCAGAGGGTCCGGCCAAGTCATGAAAGGTTGTACGACATAAGGTCAAGGACGGGCAAAGGGTGACGCTTCAACTATTGTGATGTACCTGTCCGTGGGCCGTGAGCCGTCGGTCGACCGTAGTCAGCTCAGCTCCGCCGCAGCAGCCGGGTCGCCCCCGCCGCCACGGTGGTCGCGAGTATCCAGCCCATGATGATCATCATCGCGGCCAGCCACTGCCAGCCGCCGCGCAGCTGCCACTGGCCGACCTGGCCCAGGTCGATCACCGGCAGCAACAGGTCCAGCGTGAACAGGGCGGGGCTCCAGGACAGATGCTCGCCGGAGTCCACCGGCGGATGCGCGGCGTGCGCGAAGGCGAGCGTGCCCGCCGCCCACAGCACCGCCATCCACACCGCCGCCCGGCCCGGCCGGTAGCCGTAGGCCACGGCCCAGTCCTGCACGAAGCCCCAGACCTTGCCCGCAGGCGGCAGCGTCTCGCGGCGCCGGCGCTGCTTGGCGAGCAGCACCTCGCGCGCGTCCTCGTCCTCCCCGGCCGCGCGCAGCACCGCGGCCAGCCGCTCGTACGGCTCCGGGTTGTACTCGGCGGTCGCCGCCGCCACCCAGTCGAGCCGCCGGGTCAGCGGGAACGGGCCGCGCGGGACCAGGCTCTCGTAGGTGAAGCCGCCCATGTGCAGGTTGCCCGGGCCCGGCCAGCTCCCCGCGCGGTCCACCAGGTTGACGACCCGCGCGCCGGACAGCTTCACCTGCCCGCGCTGCGGCCGGTCGCCCAGGAAACGCAGCTCAGGCGTCTGCACCCGGCGCAGCGACAGATCCTGGTCGTCGGTGAGGACGAACCGGGCCCGCTCCAGGTCCACGGCGTCCCCGAACCGGCCGTCGTCCAGCCGCACCCCGCCCTGGCACTCGAAGCGCTGGATCCGCGTTCCGCGCGCGGGGGTCGTCCCGCTCAGCAGCGGATTGCCCACGCCGGCCGGGGTCAGGTACAGCGTGCGCTCCACCGTCAGCTGGGGGGCGTTCAGGGCGAGGCGCGCGTACGGATTGGCCAGTTTCGCCCCCCGCAGGCTCAGCGAGCCCCCGACCTGGGCGCCGCGCAGGCTCAGCTCGCCGTGCGACTCCAGCAGCTCCGCCTGCAGATCCTGGCCGACGCTCATGCCGTCCGCGACGATCGAGCGGCCGCTGCGGTCCCGGTGGACGACCGCCTGGTTCAGCAGCAGGTCCGTCCCGATGTGCGCGTCGGTCAGCCGCACCCCGTTCTGGAAGCGGCAGCGCGGCAGGTGGAGGTCGCCCTCGGTGGTGACCCGGGCCGCCTCCAGCCGGGGCAGCGCGCAGTTCACCAGACGCACGGTCGTGAAGCGGGCCTCGGGAAGCAGGACCTGGTCGTCGAAACGGCAGCCGCGCATCTCCACGTACGGCGTGACCGTCCCGCCCGCCAGTTCCAGCGAGCCGGTGATCCGTACACCGGCCAGCTTGAGCGCGGACACCCGCCCCGCGAGCGCGGGCGGCCCGTCCAGCAGCAGCCAGCAGACGATGCGCGCCCTGACACTCCGCTCCGGGCCCCAGGGATGCCCGCCGTGCGGATCGTCCACCACCGCGTCCCCGCTGCTCAGGTCGTACACGCTGCCGTTGCGGAAGGCCTGCCACATGCCGGCCTCGGCCGCCGTCAGGCCCTCCGGCAGATCTCCGGCGTTGCTGCCGCCCCCCTCGGTCACCGCTCTTTCCTTCTTCCTCGACCACTCACAAATCGTCCGCCTCGTACACCCGTTCATGCCCGCTGAGTGACGCCCGGCACACTAGAAGTGAAGGTGATCTTCCACGTTCCGGCCACGTTCTGTATCAGCCATTGATACGCGCGGACGGCTACGGACGCGGGTCTGAGAGAATTGAGTACGTGATCTCCCGAATCGATCTGCGCGGCGACGCCCTCCCCGAGGGCCCCGCCCTGCGCGACCTGCTGCCCCGAGCCGACTTCGACGTCTCGGCCGCCCTGGAGAAGGTGCGTCCGATCTGCGAGGCCGTGCATCATCGTGGCGACGCGGCGCTGATCGACTTCGCCGAGAAGTTCGACGGAGTACGGCTGGAATCCGTCCGTGTCCCGGCGCGGGCGCTGACCGACGCGCTCGAGACCCTCGACCCGGCCGTGCGCGCCGCCCTGGAGGAGTCCATCCGCCGGGCCCGCCTGGTCCACCGCGCGCAGCGCCGTACGACACACACGACCCAGGTCGTGCCCGGCGGCTCCGTGACCGAGAAGTGGGTGCCGGTCGAGCGGGTCGGGCTGTACGCGCCCGGCGGCCGGTCCGTCTACCCCTCGTCCGTGATCATGAACGTGGTCCCGGCGCAGGAGGCCGGGGTCGAGTCGATCGCGCTCGCCTCCCCGGCGCAGGCCCCCGCTTTCGAAAACGATCCGGCCGGCGGACTGCCGCACCCGACGATCCTCGCCGCGTGCGCGCTGCTCGGCGTGGACGAGGTCTACGCGGCCGGCGGCGCCACCGCCGTCGCGATGTTCGCGTACGGCACCGAGTCCTGCGCGCCCGCCAACATGGTCACCGGCCCCGGCAACATCTGGGTGGCCGCGGCCAAGCGCTACTTCACCGGCAAGATCGGCATCGACACCGAGGCCGGTCCCACCGAGATCGCGATCCTCGCGGACGACACCGCCGACCCGGCGCACGTCGCCTCGGACCTGATCAGCCAGGCCGAGCACGACCCGCTCGCGGCGGCCGTGCTGGTCACCGACTCCATTGAGCTGGCCGACGCGGTGGCGAAGGAGCTGGAGCCGCAGGTGGCGGCCACCAGGCACATCGAGGACCGCATCCGCCCGGCCCTGGCCGGCAAGCAGTCCGCGATCGTGCTCGTGGACGGCGTCGAGGAGGGCCTGAGGGTGGTCGACGCGTACGGCGCCGAGCACCTGGAGATCCAGACCGCCGACGCCACCGCGCTCGCCGACCGGGTGAAGAACGCCGGCGCGATCTTCATCGGCCCCTGGGCGCCCGTCTCGCTCGGCGACTACGCGGCCGGGTCCAACCACGTCCTGCCCACCGGCGGCTGCGCCTGCCACTCCTCCGGCCTGTCCGTCCAGTCCTTCCTGCGCGGCATCCACATCGTCGACTACACGGAGGACGCGCTGGCCGAGGTCGCGCACCACGTGGTCACGCTGGCGGAGGCGGAGGACCTGCCGGCGCACGGCGCGGCGATCAAGGCGAGGTTCGGCTGGAAGGTACCCGAGAGCAAGTGACCGGCATCGACGATCTGCCCGTACGGGACGAGCTGCGCGGCAAGTCCCCCTACGGCGCGCCCCAGTTGGACGTCCCCGTACGGCTGAACACCAACGAGAACCCCTACCCGCTGCCCGAGCCGCTGGTCCAGCGGATCGTGGAGCGGGTCCGGGAGGCCGCCCGCGACCTGAACCGCTACCCCGACCGGGACGCGGTCCAGCTCCGCACCGAGCTGGCCAAGTACCTGACGAACACCGGGAAGCACCCCGTCGGCATCGAGAACGTCTGGGCGGCCAACGGCTCCAACGAGGTCATCCAGCAACTGCTGCAGACCTTCGGCGGACCGGGCCGCACGGCCATCGGCTTCGAGCCGTCGTACTCGATGCACTCGCTCATCGCGCGCGGCACGGGCACCGGCTGGATCTCCGGGCCCCGCGGCGAGGACTTCACGATCGACGTCGCCGCCGCCCGGCGCGCGATCGCCGAGCACCGGCCCGACGTCGTGTTCGTCACCACCCCCAACAACCCCACCGGCAACGCCGTTCCGCCGCAGACGGTTCTCGGGCTGTACGAGGCGGCCCAGGCGGCCAAGCCGTCCATGGTGATCGTGGACGAGGCCTACGTCGAGTTCAGCCACGGCGACTCGCTGCTGCCGCTGCTGGAAGGCCGGCCCCACCTGGTCATCTCGCGCACCATGTCGAAGGCGTTCGGCGCCGCGGGACTGCGTCTCGGCTACCTCGCCGCCGACCCGGCGGTCGTCGACGCCGTACAGCTCGTCCGGCTGCCGTACCACCTGTCGGCCATCACCCAGGCGACCGCCCTGGCCGCCCTGGAGCACACCGACACCCTGCTGGGCTACGTCGAGCAGCTCAAGTCCGAGCGGGACCGCCTGGTCGCCGAGCTGCGCGCGATCGGCTTCGAGGTGATCGAGTCCGACGCGAACTTCGTGCAGTTCGGCCGGTTCGACAGCGCCCACGAGGCCTGGCGGAAGATCCTCGACCGGGGCGTACTGGTCCGGGACAACGGTGTACCGGGGTGGCTGCGGGTGTCCGCCGGCACCCCGGAGGAGAACGACGCGTTCCTCGACGCGGTCCGTGAGTTGCAGAAGGAGTCCCAGTCATGAGCCGCGTCGGACGCGTGGAGCGCACCACCAAGGAGACCTCGGTACTGGTCGAGATCGACCTCGACGGCACCGGCAGGACCGACATCGCCACCGGCGTCGGCTTCTACGACCACATGCTCGACCAGCTCGGCCGCCACGGCCTGTTCGATCTGACCGTGAAGACCGACGGCGACCTGCACATCGACTCCCACCACACCATCGAGGACACCGCCCTCGCGCTCGGCGCCGCCTTCAAGCAGGCCCTCGGCGACAAGGTGGGCATCTACCGCTTCGGCAACTGCACGGTCCCGCTGGACGAGTCCCTCGCCCAGGTCACCGTCGACCTGTCCGGCCGCCCCTACCTCGTGCACACCGAGCCCGAGAAGATGGCGCCGATGATCGGCGAGTACGACACCACGATGACCCGGCACATCCTGGAGTCCTTCGTCGCCCAGGCGCAGATCGCCCTGCACGTGCACGTGCCCTACGGGCGCAACGCGCACCACATCGTGGAGTGCCAGTTCAAGGCGCTCGCCCGGGCGCTCCGCTACGCCTCCGAGCGCGACCCGCGCGCGGCCGGCATCCTCCCGTCGACGAAGGGCGCGCTGTAACCCCATGACCGGTCTGTCCACCGTCCTGATCGTCGTCGGCCTCTTCCTGGTCGGCGGCATCATCTCCTTCGCCAAGCAGAAGATGCCCACCAGCCTCATCGTGCTGCTCTCGATCGGTGCCGCGATGTGCCTGGTCGCGGGCGTCATGCGGCTGGGGGTGTGGAATTGAGCGGCAAGAAGGTCGTCGTCTTCGACTACGGCTTCGGCAACGTCCGCTCCGCCGAGCGGGCCCTCGCGCGCGTGGGTGCCGACGTCGAGATCACCCGCGACTTCGACCGGGCGATGAACGCCGACGGCCTGCTGGTGCCGGGCGTCGGCGCGTTCGCCGCCTGCATGCAGGGCCTGCGCGCGGCCCGCGGTGACTGGGTCGTCGACCGCCGGCTGTCCGGCGGGCGGCCGGTGATGGGCATCTGCGTCGGCATGCAGATCCTCTTCGCGCGCGGCATCGAGCACGGCGTGGAGGCCGAGGGCCTGGACGAGTGGCCCGGCACGGTCGCGCCGCTCGAGGCCGACGTCGTGCCCCACATGGGCTGGAACACCGTCGACGCCCCGGAGGGCTCCGAGCTGTTCGCCGGCCTCGACGCGGACGCCCGCTTCTACTTCGTGCACTCCTACGCCGTCCACGACTGGGCCCTGGAGACGAACAACCCGTTGATCACGGCCCCCAAGGTCACCTGGTCCACGCACGGCAGGCCCTTCGTTGCGGCCGTGGAGAACGGCGCCCTGTGGGCCACCCAGTTCCACCCCGAGAAGTCCGGCGACGCCGGTGCCCAGCTCCTCACCAACTGGATCGGAACCCTGTAGACCATGGCCAAGCTCGAACTCCTCCCCGCCGTCGACGTCCGCGACGGCCAGGCCGTGCGCCTCGTGCACGGCGAGTCCGGGACCGAGACCTCCTACGGTTCCCCGCTGGAGGCCGCCCTCGCCTGGCAGCGCTCCGGCGCCGAGTGGCTGCACCTGGTCGACCTCGACGCCGCCTTCGGCACCGGCGACAACCGTGCGCTGATCGCCGAGGTCGCCAGGGCGATGGACATCAAGGTGGAGCTGTCCGGCGGCATCCGCGACGACGACACCCTCGCCGCGGCCCTCGCCACCGGCTGCACCCGCGTCAACCTCGGCACGGCCGCGCTGGAGACCCCGGAGTGGGTGGCCAAGGTCATCGCCGAGCACGGCGACAAGATCGCGGTCGGCCTGGACGTACGCGGCACCACCCTGCGCGGCCGCGGCTGGACCCGGGACGGCGGCGACCTCTACGAGACGCTGGCGCGCCTCGACAAGGAGGGCTGCGCCCGCTACGTCGTCACCGACATCGCCAAGGACGGCACCCTCCAGGGCCCGAACCTGGAGCTGCTGAGGAACGTCTGCGCCGCCACCGACCGCCCGGTCGTGGCCTCCGGCGGCGTGTCGTCCCTGGACGACCTGCGCGCCATCGCCGAGCTGGTACCTCTCGGTGTCGAGGGTTCCATCGTCGGGAAGGCCCTCTACGCGAAGGCGTTCACCCTGGAAGAGGCACTGGAGGCAGTGGCGTCATGACATCCGAGGCCGTGCGGCGCGTGCAGAGCGCAAGTCCCTGGGAAGAGAGCTTCGGATTCGCGCGCGCCGTCGCGGCGGGTGACCGGGTGCTGGTGGCCGGCACGACGTCCTTCAAGGGCACCGTGCTGTACGGGGAGGGCGACCCCTACGAACAGGCCAAGGTGGCCTTCACCAGCGCCCTCGAGGCGATCGGTGAGTTCGGCCTCGGCGTCGGGTCCGTGCTGCGCACCCGGATGTACCTGACCCATGTGCGGGACGTGGACGCGGTGGGCCGCGCCCACAAGGAGTTCTTCGACTCCGTCCGCCCGGCCGCGACCCTGCTGGTCGTGGAGGGCTTCGTCGACCCGCGCATCCTGGTCGAAGTGGAACTAGAGGCATTCAGAGGAGCCGTGACCTCATGACCCTGGCGGTCCGAGTCATCCCCTGCCTGGACGTGGACAACGGCCGGGTCGTCAAGGGCGTCAACTTCCAGAACCTGCGCGACGCGGGCGACCCCGTCGAGATGGCCAAGGTGTACGACGCCGAGGGCGCCGACGAGCTGACGTTCCTGGACATCACCGCGTCCTCCGGCGACCGGGAGACCACCTACGACGTGGTGCGCCGCACCGCCGAGCAGGTCTTCATCCCGCTGACGGTCGGCGGCGGTGTCCGCACCGCCGAGGACGTGGACCGGCTGCTGCGGGCCGGCGCGGACAAGGTGGGCGTGAACACGGCGGCCATCGCCCGCCCCGACCTGATCCGGGAGATCGCGGAGCGGTTCGGCCGGCAGGTCCTGGTGCTGTCGGTGGACGCGCGCCGCACCGAGGGCGGTGCCTTCGAGGTGACGACCCACGGCGGCCGCAAGGGCACCGGCATCGACGCCGTCGAGTGGGCCCACCGCGCGGCCGAGCTGGGCGCCGGGGAGATCCTGCTCAACTCCATGGACGCCGACGGCACCAAGGACGGCTACGACCTGGAGATGATCGCGGCCGTCCGCAAGCACGTCACCGTCCCGGTGATCGCCTCCGGCGGTGCCGGCCGGCTGGCGGACTTCCCGCCGGCCGTCGACGCGGGCGCGGACGCGGTCCTGGCCGCCTCCGTCTTCCACTTCGGTGACCTGCGCATCGGCGAGGTCAAGCAGACCCTGCGGGAGGCGGGCCACCCCGTGCGGTGACGCCTTCCCGAGCTCTCGGCCCCGGTCGCCCGCTGAGGCGGCCGGGGCCTTCTCATGGCCCCGGCCGCTCGCGGGCAGATGCGAAAGGGAAGTTGCGCAACATTCATTGTGCAATTTTTCTTTCGCATCTAGAGTCGGAGACATGACAGCCAAGGGGAGCCGTCCCATCACGGACATGGGCACGCTCAAGGCGCTGGCCCACCCGCTGCGGATGAAGCTGTACCGAGCCCTGTGCGTGGCCGACAAGGCGACCGCCTCGCGCCT
>Ga0308176_10003077_pt1 | contig 10599 bp, 8 predicted proteins | sample PhyCR2_3_FD_203890 | JGI IMG/M metagenome (GOLD analysis project Ga0308176, IMG submission 203890) | Soil microbial communities from UC Gill Tract Community Farm, Albany, California, United States - DLSLS.C.R2 | ecosystem: Environmental > Terrestrial > Soil > Agricultural land | place: USA... | reverse complement strand
CTTGGGGTCGATGTCCTGCACCGGAGTGAGCGAACCGAGCATGGCGGCATTGAGAACGAGCACGTCCAGCTTCTTCCAGCGCTCGGCCACGGCGACCGCGAGCTTGCCGATGGATTCGCCGTCCGTGAGGTCGAGGGGCGCGATCGTCGCGCTGCCGCCCACGCCATGAATGCGCTCCTCAACCTCTTCGAGTGCCGGCGCGGTCCGCGCCACCAGGATCACATGGGCACCGGCTTCGGCCAGCGCCTCCGCGGTCGCTGCGCCGATGCCGCGAGACGCGCCGGTGACGAGCGCGAGCTTCCCGGAAAGGGGTTTCGAATCAGTCATGCCGCCGCCTTTAGCGGCTGGCGACCAGCGAAAGCGACCCCGCGCGTTCCTTGTCCGTCACGTCGGTCAGCGTCGTCGGATAGGCGCCGGTGAAGCAGGCGTCGCAGCGCTGCGGCTGGGCAGCATCCCGGTCCTGACCAAGGGCCCGGTACAGCCCTTCGATCGAGATGAAGGCGAGGCTGTCCGCGTTGATGTAGTCGCGCATCTGCTCGACGCTCATCTGGGCCGCGAGCAGCTTTGCCCGCTCAGGCGTGTCGACGCCGTAGAAGCAGCTGTGCTTCGTCGGCGGCGAGGCGATGCGCATGTGCACTTCCCGCGCACCGGCGTCGCGCATCATCTGAACCAGCTTTACCGAAGTCGTGCCGCGCACGATGGAGTCATCGACGAGGACGATGCTCTTGCCGTCAACGAGCGCACTGTTGGCGTTATGCTTCAGCTTAACGCCCAGATGGCGGACTTCCTGGCTCGGCTGAATGAAGGTCCGACCGACATAGTGCGAACGGATGATGCCGAGCTCGAAGGGAATGCCCGATTCCTGACCGTACCCGATTGCCGCGGGAACGCCGCTGTCCGGGACCGGTACCACATAATCCGCCTGCACCGGCGCCTCTCGCGCGAGCTCGGCGCCGATCGCCTTGCGCACTTGGTAGACCGACTGGCCTTCCGCGATCGAATCCGGCCGCGAGAAATAGACGTGCTCGAAAATGCAGGGGCGCGGGCTGACCTTCTGGAACGGCTGGAAGGAGCGGATGCCGCTGTCGCTAACGAGGACGACCTCGCCTGGCTCGACGTCGCGCAGGAAGCTGGCGCCGATCACGTCGAGTGCGACCGTCTCCGAGGCGAAGATCGTTGCTTCGCCGAGCTTGCCCATGACCAGCGGGCGGATGCCGAGGGGATCGCGGCAGGCAACAAGGCCTTCATCCGTGAGGACGACGAGCGAATAAGCACCTTCGACCTGCTTCAGCGCATCGGTGAGCCGGTCGAGCGTGTTGGCCCTGTCCGAAGTGGCGACGAGGTGGATGATTACCTCCGTGTCGCTCGTCGACTGGAAGATGGACCCGCGGCGGTTCAGCGTCCGCCGGAGCTTCATGGCGTTCGAGAGGTTACCGTTATGAGCAACCGCGAAGCCGCCTTCGGCAAGTTCGGCGAAGAGCGGCTGCACGTTGCGAAGCGCGGTCTCGCCTGTCGTCGAATAGCGCACGTGACCGATCGCCGAGCGGCCGGCCAACTTGCGGATGATGTCGTCGCGATCGAAATTCCCGGCGACGTGGCCCATCGCGCGGTGCGAGTGGAAATGCCTGCCGTCGAAGCTGGTGATGCCTGCCGCTTCCTGCCCCCGGTGCTGGAGCGCATGCAGGCCGAGCGCCACGAAGCTCGCGGCATTGTCGGCTCCCCAGATGCCGAAGACGCCGCACTCCTCGCGCAGCTTGTCGTCATCGAACGGGTTGGTCGTCAGCATGTGTTGAGTTCCCCGAGCAGCCGTCATTTGGGCTAATGATCAGTGGCAGTCCCAATCGCCCGCGTCATATAGGACGCGGGGAACCCTTTGTCGCCCCCGGGCTGAATAACACGTGAAATCTTAACGACTTAGCGCGCTATGCCTTGAAAAGATTGGGATACTTGGCCTTCAGCGCCGCGACCTTGGGACGATCGTTGAATACGATGTACGGGTAGAAAGGGTGCTTCTTGGCGAAGTCCTGATGATAGGCTTCGGCCGCATAGAAGCCGCCGCTTTCGATTTTCGTGGCGATCGGCGCCTTGTAGACGTGGGCGGCGGACAGGCGGGCGATGAACGTCTTCGCCTGCTGTGCCTGCAGCGCATTCTGCGGGAAGATCGCCGAGCGGTAGCTGATCCCGACGTCAGGTCCCTGGCGGTTCACCTGCGTGGGATCGTGGGCAATGGCGAAAAAGACCTGAAGCAGCCGCGCGTAGCTGACTTGCGCCGGATCGTAGGTGATTCGAACCGCCTCGGCATACGGGGTCCGTTCCGAGCTGACGGCGTCGTAATTGGCGTCCTGTCCAGAACCGCCGGCGTAACCCGATACTACATCGGTCACGCCTTTCACGTGCTCGAACACCGTTTCCATTCCCCAGAAACATCCGCCGGCAAGCACTGCAGTTTCGGTGTGGGGAGCGGCCGCCGACGGTGAGCCCAGGATCAACGCAGCCGGAGCCAGCAGATAAGCAATCTTCATGTTCGGTCCTCTCGGGACTTGAGTTCGTCGCAGCATATAGGATCGGCTACACGGCTGGACGAGACGTCAGTACGAAGGCAGAGTCGCTACTGACACGGAGGTTAGCAAATGCCCACCTACACTGCGCCAGTCCGCGATACGCTTTTCGTCCTCAACGACGTCCTCGATATTGGGCGCTATTCGAACCTGCCAGGCTTCGCGAACGCTTCGCCGGACCTGATCGAAGCGATCCTCGACGAGGCCGGGCGCTTCTGCGCCGAGGTGCTTCAGCCGCTCAATCGCATTGGCGACGAGGTCGGTTGCAAGCGCAACGAGGACGGTTCCGTAACGGCGCCGCCAGGCTTCAAGGACGCCTACAAGCAATTCTGCGAGGCGGGCTGGCCGACGCTCACGGTCCCTGAGGAATATGGCGGACAGGGTCTTCCGCAGACCGTCGGCACTGCCGTGAGCGAATACATCCTCTCCGCCAACCACAGCTTCGAGATGTACCAGGGCCTGACGTCGGGCGCGATCGCATCGCTGCTCGTGAAGGGCAGCGACGAGATCAAGCAGAAATATGTTCCCAACATGGCGACCGGGCAGTGGACCGGGACCATGAACCTTACGGAGCCGCATTGCGGCACCGACCTCGGCCTGCTCAAGACCCGCGCCGAGCCGAACCCCGACGGCAGCTATTCCATCACCGGCACGAAGATCTTCATCTCGTCGGGCGAGCACGACCTCAGCGAGAACATCATTCACCTCGTCCTGGCGAAGATCGCCGGGGCGCCAGACAATGTGAAGGGCATTTCCCTGTTCGTGGTGCCCAAGTTCCTGGTCAACGACGATGGCTCTCTCGGCGAGCGCAACCCTGTGTCGTGCGGCGCGCTCGAAAAGAAGATGGGCATTCACGGCAACGCGACCTGCGTCATGAACTATGATGGGGCGAAGGGCTGGATCGTCGGCGAGCCCGAGAAGGGACTCCAGGCGATGTTCATCATGATGAACGCGGCTCGCCTCGGGGTCGGTCTTCAGGGATTGGCCCAAGGCGAGGTCGCCTATCAAAACGCCGCCAATTATGCCCGTGAACGGCGTCAGAGCCGCGCACTCAAGGAGTCCGAGCGTGATCCGGAGGCAAAGGCGGATCCGATCATCGTCCACCCCGACGTTCGCCGCATGCTGATGGAGGCGCGCGCGTGGAACGAGGGCGGTCGCGCGCTGGTGCTCTGGGGCGCGCTGCAGGTCGATTTGGCTCGCCGGTCGCCGGACGAAGCAGAGCGACAGCAGGCGGAGGACCTGCTCGGGCTGATCACCCCGGTGATCAAGGGCTATTTGACCGATAAGGGTTTCGAGGCTGCGGTGTACGCGCAGCAAGTCTTGGGCGGTCACGGCTACATCCGCGAGCACGGAATGGAGCAGTTCGTCCGGGACGCTCGGATCACGCAGATCTACGAAGGCACGAACGGAATTCAGGCGATGGACCTGGTCGGCCGCAAGCTGCCGAAAGACGGTGGGCGGGCTGTCCGCGCTTTGTTCGAGGTGATCGGCCGCGACATCGCCGATGCGAAGCAAGCCGCCGATCCTGCCGGCGTCGCCGCTGCTCTCGAGCCCGCGCTCCACGACCTGCAGGCGGCGACGATGTGGCTCGCGCAAAACGGCATGGCCGATCCGAACAATGCGGGCGCGGGGGCCTACGCCTATATGGATCTCATGGGGGTCGTCAGCCTTGGCTGGATGTGGATGAAGATGGCGGCGGCTTCGCAGCGCGCGCTGGATTCGGGCGCCTCGGACGAGCCCTTCCACGACGCCAAGCTGATCACTGCGCGCTTCTATGCGCAGCGGGAGCTGCCGCTCTCGATCGGCTTGCGCAGGAAGATCGAGGCCGGCGCCGAGACGCTGATGAAAATTCCCGCCGAGGTTTTCTAGCTTCTGTCCCGCTACGGAACGCGGTTCGAAAGTTCGAAACCCAAGTGGCTTCTGCCGCTTTTGTCATGTGCAGTTTTCGAAGCGGGAGGGATGCTTGGCATCCGCGGCATTACAGATCGAAGAACGCGCCGTTGAGCGCACACGGGTTCTCCTGACCGGCACCCTCATGACTCCCGAGGGTGCCGTGCAGGTGCGCGTCCGGGACATCTCCCCAGCGGGTGCGCAGATCTGGACCGAGCGCCCCGTTCGCGCTGGGTGCGACGCCGTCTACAAGCGCGGATGCTTGTTCGCCGCGGCGAGGATCGTCTGGTCCGAGGATCGTCACGCGGGTCTCAGCTTCTATCGTGAGGTCCCGCTCAGCGAAGTCGTTCGCTGAGTGGTGTGGCGAAGTGCTTAGCGCGTCAGGCGGCGCGCTCGCCTTGCGGTTCTCCGAGTGAATTCAGCCACGGCGGCCTGCGCTGGAACTCGCGCCGAGGCACGCAGCTGAAGCTTCGCAGGCCCGGGATATCCAGCAGGATCACGACGCGGCCAGAGCGGCTGACGAGACCGGTCGCATCGAGCTGCGCGAAGGTTCGGTTTGCGTGAACGGCGGTTATCCCGAGCACGTTGCCGACTTCTTCCTGCGATAGAGGGAGCTCTATCCGTTCGCAGATGCCCGCGCCGTTGGCGCTGAGCCGCTCATGGAGTGAGAGCAGGAAGGCAGCGAGGCGTTGCACCGCACTCGTCCGGCCGATCGACGTGAGACGGTCCATCAACCAGATCCGCTCCTGTTGCGCGCTGAGGAACATTGCGGCGGCCAACCGCGGCTCGCGCGCGAACAACTCGCCCAAGCGCGCGGACGGCACGATGCGCACCGTTGCTTTGGTTAGTGCGATCAGGGATTCGGCCGCTCGGCATAGCGCGAGGCTCGGGCTGCCCATCAGATCGCCCGGCAGGTGCACTTTGACGATCTGGCGGCTGCCGATGGCAGTGTCGACGCAGCTCATGACCCATCCATCCACCAGGAAGAACACGTCGTTGGCGGCATCGCCTTGCGAGCGGATGACATCGTGGCGGTGGACGTGCCGTTCTTCGCTAGCGAGGTTGGCGAAAGCCGCGGCTTCCGATCCGCCGAGGGTCATGAATTGGTTTAAACGGTGCAACGGAAGGTCGCTCATGTCCTGCGCCTATACTGCCCCGAACAGCCGGGTTTGAAGCCGGAATGTGACGGCAGGACACTGATGCAGGTTAGCGGGCTTATGGGAAGACGGTGCCTAATCTACCGATGGCAAACGGGTCGCCCCGACTTGCCCGAAGAAGCGGCCGGACTGTGCCCGTATCTCCGGACCGCTTCTTCGACGGCAAGCGGGCCTGTGATGCCCTAATCTTTGCGAAGCAGCACGGGCGTGGCCCACATTTCGACCATTTTGCGTTCGGCGTCCGACAGTGGACGCGACGACAGTCCCGGGCGCCGAAACTGCGGTTCGAACTTCTGCCGAGGCTTCGGGACCTCGCGAAGCAACTCCTCGCGATTCAGCCGGCGATCGAACGCCACGCCTGCGTATTTCCCTTCGACCCACACCACCCGGCTTGCGATTCGCAGTGAGTTGCGCTGGAAAACAGCGATCGAACCCTCCGGCGGCAAAGAACTGCCTTCTACGAGGGCGCCCTCGGCCGAGAGGTTGCGGAGGACAACCGGCAGCGCCGTGCCGTCCACCTCGACCTTCGCACTCAACAAGACCGGCGACCTGTTCGAGCGCCGATTCTGGGTCACGGAACTCTGATCCATGTCCCCCGGATAGCGGGTTTGGGTAAAAAAGAGATTGAGGACGCCTATTCACCCGCTCGTTTATCTCCCGTTCATTCAATCGGGACGAGGCGAGTTCTACTGTCGATAAAAGCTGAACCGTACGGCTCCTCAAGCGTTTTAGCGCGAAAGGCTCCAATCGAGTGAAAGGAGTACTAGGGCCATGACCAATATGACCAAGCTTCTCGCCGCCGCCGCGGGCGTTGCGGCATTTGCCTCTGCTGCGCCCGTGAGTGCGCAATATTACGGCAGTGGCTATCAATACAATAACAGTCCTTATGCAAATGCCTACAGCTATAACGGTTATCGAGGCTACGGCATGGTGAATACCAGCGCCGCGGCGCAGCAGTGCAGTGCGGCGGTACAGCAGCGTCTTTATAATCGCCGGGGTATCGGCGGGATTATCGGCGCGGTGCTGGGCGCGAACACCTCGGGTCAGGTGCTGTCGGTGACGCAGGTTCACCAGCGCGGCAACGGCCTGGTCCGCGTCCGCGGTCTCGCCAGCAGCGGCCGCTACGCCATGAACGGTTACGGACCTTATGGTGTCGGCGCCTATGGCGCGCTTGGCTACGGCTACAACAATGCCGCCGATCTCAGCTTCCACTGCGATGTCGCGCCGAACGGCGCCGTCTACAACGTGGACATCAACCGCCGTTAACGACCGGAATGAAGGAGCAAGCGAGCGCCGGGCTCAAGGCCCGGCGCTCTTCATATCGGAACCTTGCCGTGAGTGCGTCACTTGAGGTTCATGGGCCTCCCGGAATAGACCGGCGGGGAACCGTGTCGGGACGAAGGATCAGTATGAAGAGGGTTTCGCTTGGATTTGCGCTTGCCGCCGTCGCCGCCGCGGTCCCGATGGCCACGCACATTCAGCCAGCTGCGGCACAGGGCGTCAGCGATAGCGAAATTGCCGACTTCTACCGTTCCCGCGGTGGCGCGCCCTTGTGGCTGTCCCCCAGATCCGACGGCGCGGCACAACAGCTGATCCAGCTGCTCTCGACCGCTCAGGCGGACAATCTCAACCCGCGGCGCTACAACGTACGCGGGCTCTCGCGTGCGCTGCAGGAAGCCCAGACCGGCAATCCCGCGGCCGTCCAGCGCGGAGAGGCCATGCTAAGCGCGGCGTTCGTCGCCTACGCAGAGGATCAGAAGCGCGACCCCGGCGGAGTGATCTACGTCGATCGCGAGCTGAAGCCGACCCCTCTCTCCGCGATGAGCCTGCTTTCGCAGGCAGCACATGCCCCTTCGCTGTCCGAATATGTCGGCCAGATGCAGTGGATGAACCCGATTTACGCCCGCCTTCGCCAGGCGATCGCCAGCCGCATTTACCGCAGCGACGCGGAGCGCCGGCTTCTGGCGGCTAACCTCGAGCGGGCGCGGGCGCTGCCCTCGGGCAACGGCCGCTATGTCATCGTCAACCCCCCCGCCGCCCGGCTCTACATGTACGAGAACGGCCGGGTGGTTGACTCGATGCGAGTCGTGGCGGGCCGGCCCGACCCGATCGCACAAACTCCGATGATGAATGCGTTCATCCGCTACGTGGCGCTCAATCCTTACTGGAATTCGCCGCCGGACATCACCGCGCGGCGGCTGGCTCCCAAGGTCGTTGCCGGTGGGCGCAAGTATCTCAATGAAAAAGGCTATGAGCTGGTCGACCAGTTCGGCGACAATGCGCGAGTCCTGAACCCAATGTCGATCGACTGGCGGGCGGTCGTTGCCGGCCGGGTGCAAGCCCACCTGCGCCAGAAGCCTGGTCCCGCGAACTCGATGGGCCGCATGAAGTTCATGTTCCCCAACGCGCAGGGGATCTGGCTGCATGACACGCCGGAGAAAGAGAAAATCGAGGAAGCGGCGCGCCTGCAGAGCAACGGCTGCGTGCGCCTGGAAGATGCGCCGCGGTTCGAGCGCTGGCTGTTCAACGGCCGTGCGCCCCAGGCCAAAGGTGCACGCCCTGAGCAGAAGGTCAGCCTTCCGCAGATGGTGCCGATTTACATCACCTATCTGACGGCCGTGCCGAGCGGGACGTCGATCGTCTATTTCAACGATTTCTACGGCCGCGACAGGATGGCGACGCGGCGCATCGCCGGGATCTTCTAGCTCGCCTGGCGTTCGTTAACGTACCACGGCCGGAGCATCTTCGCGTCGTTTCGCTTCTCCTGCTTCGGAGCAAGCCGGCCGAGGTCGAACTGGCGCTCGAACTGAACTCCGAACTGGCCCGATTGCGACCAGCGCACCAAACCGCGCACCGGGCCGATGCCGACGATGTCGATTGTCAGCTCCATCCCGGGCGTGACCGCGATTGGGCATTCGACGAGTGCTCCCATGGACGAAATGTTGCGCAGGCGCAGCTCGACGGTTTCGCCCTCAAGCATGGTGACGGCGCGGCGCATCAGCCTGTGGCGCTGCTCACGAATGCAGGCGAAGCCGTCAGCGGCGACGGTGACGCTGTTCGCCAGCTCACGCGCGACCTCGGCTTCGGACGGGCGTCCGAAGATGTATCCCTGGACCATGCTCACGCCGAGCTCGCGGATCAGCTGCAGGTCGTCATGCGTCTCAACGCCCTCCGCGCAGGTATCCATGCCCAGCGTCTCCGCAAGGGTTACAATCGCGCGGATGATCGCCGCGTTGCGCTGCGTTGTGGATGCCGCGCCGCGAACGAAGCTCTGATCGATCTTGATCTTGTCGAACGGCGCCTTCTTCAAATAGCCGAGCGAGCTGTAGCCGGTGCCGAAGTCGTCAAGCGCCAGGCGCACGCCTATTTTCTTCAGCGCCGCGAAGGTCTCATCGGTGGAGTCGCCCTCCGCCAGGAACACGCCTTCGGTGATCTCCAGCTCGAGGCGGCCCGGCCGGACGCCGGTTTCCTTAAGGTGCTTGTCGACCATCGCCGAAACACCAGGGTCGTTGAATTGCAGCGGTGAGAGGTTGACGGCGACCCGCACATGGTCGGGCCAACGCGCCGCTTCCTCGAGCGAGGTCCGCAGCACCCATTCTCCGATCTTGCCGATCAGGCCGGCCTCTTCTGCGAGCGGAATGAACTTGGCAGGCGAGATCGAGCCGCGCGTCGGATGCTGCCATCGGACGAGGGACTCGAAGCCTGAGATCTCCTCGCCAGCGGCACGGACGATCGGCTGATAGTGGACCGCCAGCTCGCCGCGCTCGATCGCCTGGCGGAGATCGTTCTCCAGAACCTGACGCTCAGCAGCCTCGCTGTGCATCGAAGGCTCGTAGAGACAATGCTTGCCGCGGCCCGCCGCCTTCGCGGCGTACAGCGCAAGGTCGGAATTGCGGACGAGCGCATCCGCGCTGGCGCGCCCGGGGTCACCGATCGCGATGCCGACCGATGCGCCGATCGTCACCTTGTGACCTTCGATGCTGTACGGGCGAGAGACCTGCTCGATGAGGGTGCGGGAAAGTGACTCGAGCAGACCAATGTCCACCGTTCCAGGGAAGATGGCCTGGAATTCGTCGCCGCCGAGCCGGCCGACCTGACCATGATTGCCGATCACGGACTTCAGCCTGTCCGCGACCTGCCTGAGGAGCGCGTCGCCGACGGGATGGCCGAGCGTATCATTGACGTTCTTGAACCGGTCGAGGTCGATCATGAAGAGCGCGAGGCCCTTCTGACGGTGCGCCGCATTGCGGAGCGCCTCGTCGAGCGTCTGGCGCATCATTGCGCGGTTCGGCAGGCTGGTGAGCGAATCGAAGCGGGCGAGCCGCGAAATCTCCTGCTCCGAGCGGCGCTGCTCCGTGAGGTCGGTGCCGATGCCGCGGAAACCTAGGAAGCGACCGCGCTCGTCGAAGATCGGATTACCAGAGAGCGACCAGTGGACGTCCTGCTCGCTGGCGGGGCGGACGACGACATCCGAGAATGGAAAGCGCGCAGAGAGGTGAAAGCCCAGCGTCTTCCGTTCCTCAACCGTGCCGAATCCGTCGACCGCGTCGACCGAAAGCAGGTCGGTGAACTGGCGTCCGAGAAGCTCTGCAGGGTCGCACTTGAAGTCTTCCGCAAGCTGGTCCGAAACGTAGGAAAGAGTTCCCGTCGAGTCTGTTTCCCAGAACCAGCCGCGCCCGCTGTTTTCGAACTCGTCGACGAAGTGCTGCGCCTTCCGGGCCTGGGCCTCAAGCCGCAACCGCTGGCGTCCGGTCGCAATGAAGCTCCTGGCCGCAGTAATGCTGTAGGCGAACAGCACTAATGACAGGATTCCGACCCCTGCCGGAACCAGCGGAGAACCTCCGAGCAGCGCTGCCGCGAACGTAGACACAATCAAGTTGGCGAGCGCCAGCGGTGGCGAGTTGACCGCAACGATCGTCCGCATCGCTATCCCTGCCGTCATCGCGATCGGCCCTGCAGCGAGCGGAGTCACGAACGCGTCGTCGCCGACTGTG
>Ga0308176_10003076_pt1 | contig 10599 bp, 10 predicted proteins | sample PhyCR2_3_FD_203890 | JGI IMG/M metagenome (GOLD analysis project Ga0308176, IMG submission 203890) | Soil microbial communities from UC Gill Tract Community Farm, Albany, California, United States - DLSLS.C.R2 | ecosystem: Environmental > Terrestrial > Soil > Agricultural land | place: USA... | reverse complement strand
TTGCACGGTCACGCGAGCCCGGAGACGGCCGCCGCGGCGACGCTGGTCGCGGGCACCTTCCTCGCGGCCGCCTGGACGCGCCGCGTGCCGAACCGCCGCGAGCTCGTGCGCCTCGCGCCCGCGGGAGTGCTCTTCGGGCTCTCCTACGTCTGCCTGTTCGAGGCGTACTGGCGCGGACGCGTCAGCGTCGTCTCGCCGCTCGTCGCGACGGAGTCGCTCTGGGGCGTCGGGCTCTCCGCGCTCCTGATCCGCCAGACCGAGGGCGTGGGGCGGCGGCTCGCCGTCGGCGCGGTCCTCGTCGTCGCGGGCGGAGCCGTGATCGGCGCCACCCGCTGAACCGGACACCCCCGCGGCCCCGGCCGCGGCGTCTCGAGAGCGTGGTCTGACCAGGGGACAGGTCCCCGCCGGAGGGTGGAATCGGCCGCCCGCGGCGCCCGGATCGGCTCTGGGCGGGTCTGTGGACGGATCGTCACGGTGATGCCGAACTTGGTCAGACCAAGGGTCGTGGCCTGTGGGGACAGGGGTGGAAAAGATCTGCTATAAACCCACTGAGATTTTCTTCCAGTACCACCAGAAGGAGCGAAACCAGTGGCAAAGACGATTGGCATCGACCTGGGCACGACCAACTCGTGCATGGCCGTCTTCGAGGGCGGCGAGCCCGTCGTGATCGCGAACGCCGAGGGCGGGCGCACGACGCCGTCCGTGGTCGGCTTCACGAAGGACGGCCAGCGGCTCGTCGGCGCCCCGGCGCGCCGGCAGCAGGTCACGAACCCGGAGAACACCATCTTCTCCATCAAGCGCTTCATGGGCCGCAAGTTCGACGAGGTCACCGAGGAGATGACCATCGTCCCGTACAAGGTCGTGAAGGGCCCGAACGACGATGTGCGCGTGGACGCAGGCGGCAAGGAGTTCGCGCCGCCGGAGATCAGCGCCATGATCCTCCAGAAGCTGAAGGCGGACGCGGAGGGGTACCTCGGCGAGACGGTCACCGACGCGGTGATCACGGTGCCCGCCTACTTCAACAACGCCCAGCGCGAGGCGACGAAGGACGCCGGCAAGATCGCGGGGCTCAACGTGCTCCGCATCATCAACGAGCCGACCGCAGCCGCGCTCGCGTACGGGCTCGACAAGGAGGGCGCGGACCAGACGATCCTCGTCTTCGACCTCGGCGGCGGCACGTTCGACGTGTCCGTACTCGAGCTCGGCGACGGCGTCTTCGAGGTGAAGTCCACGAACGGCGACAACCATCTCGGCGGCGACAACTTCGACAAGGCGATCGTCGACTGGATGGTCAACGAGTTCAAGAAGGACCAGGGCATCGACCTCTCGGCCGACCCGATGGCGCTCCAGCGGCTGTACGAAGCCGCCGAGAAGGCGAAGATCGAGCTCTCCTCGACGATGACGACGCAGATCAACCTGCCGTTCATCACCGCGAACCAGGACGGGCCGAAGCACCTCGACCTGCCGCTCACGCGCGCGAAGCTCGAGGAGCTGGCGCACGACCTGCTCGAGCGCACCGTCGCCCCGACGAAGCAGGCACTCGCCGACGCCGGGCTCGACGCGGCGAAGATCGACCACGTCGTCCTCGTCGGCGGCATGACCCGCATGCCCGCCGTGCAGGCGAAGGTGAAGGACATCGTCGGCAAGGACCCGCACAAGGGCGTCAACCCGGACGAGGTCGTCGCCGTCGGCGCGGCCATCCAGGGCGGCGTGCTCAAGGGCGAGGTCAAGGACGTGCTCCTGCTCGACGTGACCCCGCTCTCGCTCGGGATCGAGACGAAGGGCGGCGTGATGACGCGCCTGATCGAGCGGAACACGACGATCCCGACGCGCAAGTCGGAGGTGTTCTCGACCGCGGAGGACAACCAGCCGTCGGTGCTCGTGCACGTGCTGCAGGGCGAGTCGGAGATGGCGACCTACAACAAGACGCTCGGCAAGTTCGAGCTCGTCGGCATCCCGCCGGCGCCGCGCGGCATGCCGCAGATCGAGGTGTCGTTCGACATCGACGCGAACGGGATCATCAACGTCTCGGCGCGGGACAAGGCATCCGGCAACGAGCAGCAGATCCGTATCGAAGGCGGCTCCGGCCTGAAGCAGGACGAGGTCGACCGCATGATCCGCGAGGCCGAGGCGCACAGCGAGGAGGCGCACAAGCTGCGCGAGCTCGTCGATGCGCGCAACAACGCTGAGGCACTCGCCTACCAGATCGAGAAGTCGCTGACGGAGAACCGCGAGAAGCTCGACGCATCTGTCGCCTCGACCGTGGAGGGCCGGGTGATGGAGCTCCGCGGCGTGCTCGAGTCGAGCGACGTCGTTGAGATCAAGGCGAAGACCGATGCGCTGCAGGCTGCTTGGACCGAGGCGGCGCAGGCGCTCTACGCGCAGGCGTCGTCCCAGCCGAGCGGCAACGGAGCGGACGGCGCGGCGACCTCCGACGACGAGGTCGTCGAGGACGCCGAGTACGAGGTGGTCGACGAGTGACCGACGACCGCCTGGAAGCCGAAGCGGCAGAGGAGGCTCCCGAGGTCGACGTGGACGAGACCGTCGATGTGGAGTCGATCGCGCGCGAGCGCGACGAGTACCTCGACGCGCTGCAGAGGCTGAAGGCCGAGTTCGACAACTACCGCAAGCGGGTTGCGCGCGACCAGCAGGAGCTGGCCGCGCGCGCCCACGAGCGCCTTGTCCGCGAGCTCGTCCCCGTTCTCGACGACCTCGAGCGCGCGCTCGCGCATGAAGGGAACCTCGAGGACGGCATCAGGCTGATCCACCGCCAGCTCGACGAGGCGCTGACGAAAGAAGGGCTCGTGGAGGTTGAGACAACCGGCATGTTCGACCCGCACACGCAGGAGGCGCTCCTCGCTCAGCCGTCCGACGAGGCAGAGGGAACCGTGATCGAGGTGCTGCAGAAGGGCTACCTCCTCGGCGACCGCGTGCTGCGGCCGGCACGCGTCGTCATCTCGCAGGGGAGCGACGGGTAGGCGACGGTGGCCAGGTCGCTCTATGAATCACTCGGCGTCTCCAAGAACGCCTCGCAGGCCGAGATCAAGAAGGCCTACCGCAAGCTCGTGCGCGAGGTGCACCCGGACACGAACCCCGGTAACGAGGAGCGTTTCAAGGAGGTGCAGTCCGCCTACGACGTGCTCTCGGATCCCGACAAGCGCAAGCGCTACGACACGATGGGGCAGACGAACGGCCGCGCCGCACCCGGCGGGACGACGTTCGACTTCGGCGACTTCGACCTCGGCGACATCTTCGGCGGGATGTTCAGCCGCGGCCGCCAGCAGCAGCAGCGCGGACAGCGCGGGAACGACGTCGAGGTCGAGGTCCGGGTCTCGTTCGAGGACGCGCTCAAGGGCGTGCAGACGACGGTCCCGGTCCAGCTCGACCTTGCGTGTCACACGTGTCACGGCACGGGCGCCGCTCCCGGCACCGCGCCGACGACCTGCCCCGAGTGCAACGGCTCGGGTACGGTCGCGACCTCCCAGGGTCTCTTCGCGCTGCAACAGCCGTGCCCGCGCTGCCACGGCATGGGCTCGATCGTGGAGACGCCGTGCCCCACCTGCCACGGGAACGGACGGGAGCGGCGCACGAAGCGCTACACGGTTCGCATCCCGGCGGGCGTGAAGGACGGCACGCGCATCAAGCTGAAGGGCAAGGGCGAAGCGGGCTTCGGCGGCGCGCCCGCCGGCGACCTGTACGTCGTCACGCGTGTGGAGCCGTCGCAGGTGTACGAGCGTCGTGGCGACGACCTCGTCGTGCAGGTGCCGGTCTCCTTCGCGACTGCCGCGCTCGGCGGGACGGTCGAGGTGCAGACGCCGGAGGGCGCCGTCTCGCTGAAGGTGCCCGGCGGCACCGAGGACGGGAAGCTCCTGCGCATCAAGGGTCGTGGCGCGCCGAGCCTGAAAGGCTCCGGCAAGGGCGACGTGCTCGCACGTATCCGCATCGAGGTGCCGAAGAAGGTGTCGAAGAAGCAGCGCGAGCTGCTCGAGCAGCTGGACAAGGCCCTCTCGTGACGGACGACCGCCCGCGCTACATGATCTCCGTCGCGGCCGACCTCGTCGGCATGCATCCGCAGACGCTCCGCATCTACGAGCAGAAGGGGCTCGTCCGCCCGCAGCGCACAGCCGGCAACACGCGCCTCTACTCCGATTCCGACGTCGAGCGGCTGCGTTTGATCCAGCGGCTCGTCTCCGAGCTCGGACTCAACCTGGCGGGTGTCGAGCGTGTGCTGCACATGGAAGACGAGCTGGGACGCATGCGCCGCAGGCTCGAGCGTATGGAGCAGGAGATGCGCCGCGCGCTCGACGAGGTGCACCGCTCCTACCGCCGCGACCTCGTCCTCTACCGGCCGCCGAACGTCCCGGCGCGGATGGTCCGCTGATGGACTTCAACAAGCTGACGATCAAGAGCCAGGAGGCGGTCGCTGCGGCGCAGGATCTCGCGCGCCGGCGCGGCAACCCCGAGCTGACGCCGGACCACCTGCTGCTCGCCCTGCTCGACCAGGAGCTTTTCGCCGACTGGAGCGGGCTGCGTGCAGACGCGGAGCAGAAGGTCGAGCGGCTCGCGAGCGTCCAGGGCGGTCAGCAGCAGCCGACTGCGGCGGCGGCGTTCTCTCGCGTGCTCGACGCCGCCGACGAAGAGCGGCGCAAGCTCGAGGACGACTACATCTCGACCGAGCACCTCTTCCTCGCGCTCGCTCCGGTTCCGCGCGAGGAGATTCTCGCGTGGATCAAGAAGGTGCGCGGCGGGCAGCGCGTCACCTCGCAGGACCCCGAGGGGAGCTACCAGGCGCTGAACAAGTTCGGCCGCGACCTCACCGAGGCGGCGGAGGACGGCAAGCTCGACCCGGTGATCGGCCGCGACGAGGAGATCCGCCGCGTCATGCAGATCCTCTCCCGCCGCACGAAGAACAACCCGGTCCTGATCGGCGAGCCGGGCGTAGGGAAGACCGCGATCGCCGAGGGTCTCGCGCAGCGCATCGTCGCGGGGGACGTCCCCGAAGGCCTCCGCGACCGCCGCGTCTGGTCGCTCGATCTCGGCTCGCTGCTCGCGGGGGCGAAGTATCGCGGCGAATTCGAGGAGCGGCTGAAGGCTGTCCTCACGGAGATCAAGTCGAGCGAGGGGCGCATCGTGCTCTTCATCGACGAGCTGCACACGATCGTCGGTGCGGGCGCAGCCGAGGGCGCGGTCGACGCGGCGAACCTGTTGAAGCCGCTGCTCGCGCGCGGCGAGCTGCGGTGCATCGGCGCGACGACGCTCGACGAGTACCGCAAGCACATCGAGAAGGACGCGGCGCTCGAGCGGCGGTTCGCTCCTGTCTACGTCGGCGAGCCGTCGGTTGCCGACACGATCGCGATCCTGCGCGGGTTGAAGGAGCGCTACGAGGCGCATCACGGCGTGCGCATCCGAGACGCCGCGCTCGTGGCGGCGGCAGTGCTCAGTCACCGCTACGTCGCCGATCGTTTCCTGCCGGACAAGGCGATCGACCTCGTCGACGAGGCGGCTGCGCGCCTGCGCATCGAGATCGACTCGAGCCCGCTCGAGCTGGACGAGGCGAACCGCAAGGTCATGCAGCTCGAGATCGAGCTCGCCGCGACGCTCGCGGAACCCGCGGCGCGGGTTCCGCTGGAGAAGCAACTCGCAGACGCCAAGGAGGTCCGCGACGGGCTCGCTGCGCGCTGGGCGAAGGAGAAGGAGGCGCTCGAGCGTGTGAAGGAGATCACCCGCCGGATCGACGCCGTGCGGATGGAGGCGGAGCGCGCCGAACGTGAAGGGAACCTGCAGCGCGTCGCGGAGATCCGCTACGGCGAGATCCCGCAGCTCGAGCAGGAGCTCGCGGCGCGGGACGGACAGGTCGAGAACGCGATGGTGAAGGAAGAGGTCGACGAGGACGACATCGCAACGACGGTCGCCCGCTGGACCGGCATCCCCGTCGACCGCCTGCTCGAGGGCGAGACCGAGAAGCTGATCCACATGGAAAAGCGGCTCCACCAGCGGGTCGTCGGGCAGGACGAGGCGGTGGCTGCCGTCGCGAACGCGCTGCGCCGCTCGCGGACCGGGCTGCAGGATCCCGACCGCCCGATCGGGTCCTTCGTCTTCCTCGGTCCGACCGGCGTCGGCAAGACCGAGCTCGCGCGTGCGCTCGCGGAGTTCATGTTCGACGACGAGAAGGCGATGGTGCGAATCGACATGAGCGAGTACCAGGAACGGCACACGGTGTCGCGCCTCGTCGGCGCCCCGCCCGGGTACGTCGGCTACGACGAGGGAGGGCAGCTCACGGAGGCGGTGCGCAGGCGGCCGTACTGCGTGATCCTGCTCGACGAGATCGAGAAGGCGCACACCGAGGTCTTCGACGTGCTCCTGCAGGTGCTCGACGACGGCCGGCTGACCGACGGCCAGGGCCGCACCGTCGACTTTCGCAACGCCGTCCTGATCATGACGTCGAACATCCGCAGCGCCGACGCCCTTCGCGAGTTCTTCCGGCCCGAGTTCCTGAACCGGGTCGACGAGATCGTCGAGTTCAAGGCGCTGAGCCGGGAGCAGCTCGGCGGCATCGTCGAGCTGCAGCTCGAGCGGCTGCGTGCGCGGCTCGCCGAGCGCGGTCTCGCGCTCGAGCTGACCGACGACGCGACGGCCGCGATCGCCGAAGCCGGATGGGATCCCGCGTACGGTGCGCGGCCCCTGAAGCGGGCGATCCAGCGTCTGCTCGAGAACCCGCTCGCCCTCCGTCTCCTCGAAGCGGATTTCGGCGAGGGCGACACGATTCGCGTCGATGCGCAGAACGGCGATCTCGCGTTCACGAGATCCACCGCGCAGCGCGTCTAGGGCTAGCTCCCGGCCACGTCGAACTGCGCGACGACGCCCGTCACCTCGAGCACGCGCTTCACCGGCCAGCCCGTGTCCTCGCCCATCAGCAGCATGAACGAGAGCCCGCGCGCGGCGGCGCGCCGGCGCCCGGCGAGGAGCACGCCGACGACGGTCGAGTCGATGAACGCCGCCTGCCGCAGGTCGATCGCAATCGATGCGCCTTCCTCGAGGAGCCCGGAGATGGTCCGCGCGAGCTTCTCGGCGGTGTACGCCTCGTGTTCTCCGACGAGCGCGATCACGGCCCGGTCCTCTTCGAGCGCGACCGAGATGTTCTGGTCTGACATCGATTTCCATTTTCCAAACGGTCGATCTTCCGCGCTGGATACGGGCTACGGTTGCTGCGTGATCCTCGTCGTCGCCGCGACCCCGGAGGAGCTCCGGGGCGCCGAGGGAGGCTCGGCGCTCGTCTGCGGCGTTGGTCCGGTCGAGGCCGCCGCCCGAACGGCGGTCGCGGTGTCCGGCGCGACGCGCCTCAGGGGTGTGCTCAACGTGGGCATCGCGGGCAGCCGGGACTTCGACGCGCCCGCATTCGCGATCGGCAGCGAGGCGGTGTACTGCGACGCCGACGACCCGCGCTGGATCGAGCTGCGAACTCCGGCCGACCCCGTCCTGCTCGAAGCGGCCCGGCGCGCGCTGCCCGACGCGCGCGTCGAGCCGATCGGCACCTCCGCGAAGGTCGGCGGATCGAGCGGCTGCGAGATCGAGGCGATGGAGGGCTATGCCGTGCTCCGGGCGGCCGCGCTCGCCGGCGTGCCGGCGCTCGAGGTTCGCGTGCTCGCAAACGCGGTCGGCGAGCCCGACCGCAGCCTCTGGCGCTTCGACGAGGCGAAGGCGCTCCTCGCCGACGCGCTCCCCGGACTCGTGCGGGAGCTGTCGCGTGCCTAGGAAGCTGCCGGCGCCGCTGCCGCCGGAGAAGCGCACGGTCGGCCAGCTCGTTGCCGAGACGATCCGTGCGTACGGCGCGAACTTCTGGCGCATGCTGCCGCTCGGGCTCGTGCTCGCGATCGTCGACCAGCTGAGCGTCCGGCAGAGCGCTGGCGTGCAGATGCTCGTCTACTGGGCGGCGACGCCGCTCTTCGTCGCGGCCTACGTCTGGGCCTGCAGGCTGCTCCACGGGGCGCGCCCGACGCGCGCCGCGGTTGCCGTCGCCGTCCTCGTCTACCTGCCCTTCCCGGCCCTGCGCGCTGCGTTCATCTTGCCGGCGCTCGCGTGGTTCGCGCTCGTCGGGCTCGCGGTGCCGGCGGCGATGGTCGAGCGGCTCGGCTTTCGCGACGCACTCGTGCGCGGCAGGCGGCTCGGGGTCGCCGACTACGTGCACGCGCTCGGGTCGCTGGCCGCGCTCGTCGTCGTCGTGGGCGTCGCGGCCGACACGCTGAGCGCGCTCCTGCACACGCAGGGCGACAACGGCCAGCGGGTCGCGGTCTTCGTCTCCGACCTCGTGCTCAGCCCGATGCTCTACGTGGGCGCCGCGCTCCTCTACCTCGACCAGGCGGCGCGGGTAGTAGGCTCCCGCCGACATGCCGCTCTTCATCCTCCTCTCGACGCTGACGCAGCAGGGCGTGCAAACCCTCAAGTCGAACCCTGAACGCCTGCGGCAGGTCAACCAGGACGTCGAGGAGCTCGGCTGCAAGGTGCTGCACCAGTGGGCGACGCTCGGCGAGTTCGATTTCGTGAACGTCGTCGACGCGCCCGACATCGCCACCGTGGCCAAGGTGTCCGTGGCGCTCGGGGCGCGCGGCTCCACGAAGATCGCAACGCTGCCCGCGCTCGAGGTCGAGGACTTTCTCCGAACGCTCGAATAAGCCTTTTGGACAGGTGTGCGCGTGGGCTTCGCCCAGGTATGACTCTGCATCGTGCGTGACCCGCGGATCGACGAGTACGCACGGCTCCTCGTGGAGCGGTCGGTTGCGGTCCAGCCGGGCTGGCAGGTCGCGGTGCGCGGCACGCCGCTCGCACGACCTCTGATCGAGGCCGTGCTGGAGCGCGTCGCACGCCTCGGCGCGTATCCGCTGCTGCAGCTCACGTTCGAGCAGATCGGCGGGCCGTTCGCGCGCGAGGCGCCGCTCGAGACGCTGCGCGAGCCGGCGCCGCTCCAGCGCCGCCTCTGGGAAGAGGCCGACGCGTTCATCTCCGTCTGGGCGCCGGAGAGCACCCGGGAGGGGTCGGAGCTCTCGGAGGAGCGCCGTGGCGCGCTCCGCCAGATGACCGCGCCGATGCGCGAGCGGACGATGTCGATGGCCGTCCCGTGGGTGATTGCCGAGTACCCCGTGCACGCGACGGCGCAGGACGCGGGCATGACGCTCGTCGAGTTCGAGGAGTTCATCTTCAAGGCGGTGCTGCTCGACTGGGATGCGGAGGCCGAACGGATGCGCAAGCTGGCCGACGTCTTCGACGCGGCCGAGGAGGTGCGCATCGTCGGGCCGGGCACCGACCTGACGCTGTCGCTCGCCGGACGCAGTGGAGCGGTCGACGACGGTCACGTGAACATGCCGGGCGGCGAGGTCTTCTACTCGCCGATCGAAGATTCCGCGAACGGCGTGATCGAGTTCTCGGAGTTCCCGGCCGTGTACTTCGGGCGCGAGGTCGACGGGGCGCGGCTCGTCTTCGAGGACGGTCGCGTGACCGGCGCGACGGCGCGGTCGGGCGAGGACTTCCTGATCCAGACGCTCGACACCGACGAGGGCGCGCGGCGTCTCGGCGAGCTCGGCATCGGCTGCAACCCGGGCATCCAGCGCTTCATGAAGAACGTCGCGTTCGACGAGAAGATCGACGGCACCGTGCACCTCGCGCTCGGCAACTCCTACTCGTTCACGGGCGGCACGAACGAGAGTGCGATCCACTGGGACATCGTCAAGGACCTGCGCGCCGGCGGCCGGCTCCACGCAGGCGGCCGCCTCGTGCAGGAGAACGGGGCCTGGGTGATCTAAGCGCGCGGCGGGCGCGTCGTCCTGCGCACGACGAGCTCGAGCGGCAGCGTCTCCGTGTGCGTCACCACCGTGTCGCCGCCCAGCGTGCCGAGGAGGAGCTCGGCTCCGCGCAGACCGCTCTGGAAGAGCGGCTGCCGGACCGTCGTCAGCCCGGCGTACGAGGCCATCTCGATGTCGTCGAACCCGACCACCGAGAGGTCGTCCGGGACGGCGACACCGAGCGTGTCGGCCGCCTCGAGGACGCCGAGCGCCTGCAGGTCGGAGGCCGCGAAGATCGCCGTCGGAGGCTCCGGCAGCCGGAGAAGATCCTCCGCGATGGCGCGCGCGACATGACGGCTCTGCGTTCCCTCGCGGACGTATTCGCGGCGCACCTCGATGCCTGCGGCCTCGAGCGCACGCTCGTATCCCTGTGTCCGGTCGCGGCTGGCGTGGAAGCGGAAGGGGTCGGGCGGCTTGTCGCCGATGAAGGCGATGCGGCGATGGCCGAGGTCGATCAGGTGCCGCGTCGCGAGCTCGCCGCCGTCGACGTCGTCGACCACGATCGTCGGCAGGTCGTCGTGCGGCGCGTCGACGAGCACCACCGGGATCCGAGCCGCACGGAGCAGCGCGATCTCCTCCGCCGGCGGGACGAGCGACACGACGAGCAGGCCGTCCGTGCGGTGGGCGTCGGCGAGCAGACGGAAGGCGCGTTGCTGGCGGTCCGCGGACTCGACGTCGTAGAGCGCAAGGTCGTACGGCGACGATGCGAGCGCAGTCACGATCCCGCGGACGCGCTCGATGGGGGAGGCCTCCGTCAGGAACGGCA
>Ga0308176_10003074_pt1 | contig 10600 bp, 10 predicted proteins | sample PhyCR2_3_FD_203890 | JGI IMG/M metagenome (GOLD analysis project Ga0308176, IMG submission 203890) | Soil microbial communities from UC Gill Tract Community Farm, Albany, California, United States - DLSLS.C.R2 | ecosystem: Environmental > Terrestrial > Soil > Agricultural land | place: USA... | reverse complement strand
TTCATAATTGAGGACCATTGTGAGCAGGATATATCCGCCGAATGCCGCCGCCTTTGCCAGGCTGACGCGGCTGCCGACGATGACGTCGGCGACCACGAGATAGAGAGCCGGAATAAGCCAGACAAGATGCTGCTGCCATGTAATGGGCGAGAGCAGCAGCAACAGAATGAGCATCGCCGCACACTGACGTAACCAGTCGACATCGGTCGGCCCGCGCCATGGCTTGCGGGTAGCCCACGCGAAAATCCCCATCAGTCCGACCATCGCGATCAGGACGATAAGCTGCGCCACCCACAGTGGCATATCAAGAACCGGCCTGAACTCTGGATCGTCTCGCCGGACCGGATGGTCCTCCGGATAGTTCACTAAATAGCGCATGAGCGATGGGCGAAGGCTTTGATTCCGAACGCGCTGCTCATTCTCCTCGGCAATGCCTGTATGCCGATCGGTCAACGAAAGCCCGGCGTTCGCGGCCCATTCATTTTGGTGACTCCACCAGTTCGAGGGTCCCATCCATGCCGCAGGCAGCGTGATCCAGACACACGCAGCCAATACAGTACACGCCGCCAAGCGCCATCGACGTTTCCAGAGAAAGAACAACACGAACAGGGCCGGCGTAATCTTCAAGGCAATGGTGAGCCCGAACCACAGCCCCGCGGCCACGTCGCGCTCACGCCACGCCGCGTACATCCCGGCCGTCAGCATGAGCAATAGAATCAGATGCGGCCCGCCATCATCGAGATCCTGGAGCACAAACTGGAAGGCCAGCAGAACGGTAAGCACGCTGACGGTAAGATTGCCCGTCTCCAATCCATTGAACTGCGGGCGGGCCATGCGAAACAGCAGCGCCAGCGTCACACACAGACAGATGACCGCGACCACATACCGAAGGGCAAGTCCCGTATTCCGGTCGATCAAGGCCAGCGGAGAAAAATACATCGCCGCGGCCGGCATGTAGGGATAGCAGAGGCCGCCGCCATATAAATATTCCCCCGAAAGAAACCGCCGTCCCACCTCACGATGCACATCGAAGTCTCGCATGTGAAAGGAGCGGTGAAAGGCAATGATCGCGCCATATAGAGCGGAAGCGGTCAGGCAGGCAGCGACAAAACAGGCGCGCGCCCAGGGCGCTCTAAAATCGAACAACGTCTTGAAATGGCCCACGGGCATTCGGTTGGGCCGAAATTACCATCTTTCTTCACAGAAGATCAACTCGATCCGGCCGTTAGCATGCCTTGAGGGTTCAGGCATGAAACACAAGAGCACGGCCCTCCCTGGAAGCGTTATGCCGCTGTACGTTTCTTCGGTTTTCTAGCCGGCTGCTTTTTGAATGCCGCTCCGCGTGCGGTCGGCTTTTTGTTGGACTGGGCTTTCTTCTTCTTCTCTTTCTGTTTGGACTGAAATGATGACTTGGCTTCCGTGAGTCGCCGTCCGAGATCGACCAGATCGAGGCGGCCCGTGCGCGCTTTGGCAAACAACTCGGCTTCCTCTTCCTTGACGTGATGTTTCACGTTCTCCGCCAACACGGTAAACTTGGCATCGAACCGCTCGTCCTCGTGCGACATGTCTTTCAGCTCGCCGATCAGCAGTTTCATGACATGGTGCTCTTCAAATGACTCATTGATGCTTGCTGCCGCGTCCGGCCAGTCTGCCAGCACAGCAGGGTAAAAGACCTTTTCCTCCGCCGCGGCATGGAGCTCCAGTTCGGAAATCGCTTGGCGCACGATATTCAGTTTCTGGTCCCCAGCCGATTCAAATTCGCGGAACAACATCTTGACCTTCTCGTGGTCTTTGCGAAGCAGCTCAACGATGTTCATGTCTTCTGAGGCATCGCTGCTGAATGGTAATAGTGGCATAGCATTCCTCCTTTCCCTATCAGTGTAAGGAACTGCCATGCCGATTTGCTGTCGTCTTTACCGCCAAGGAAGTGTCCGAGAAATGAGGAAAGGATAACAGAAGGGTCTTCGATGCTGTCTAGTTATTAACACGTCTTGATCTGTTTAGAGAGAACCAGCCGGCCGTCATAAACTTTTTCACCGTAACCGAGTCTGTACTGTGATTCCAGAAGATTGACACACTGATCGTTGCCTCATGATCCAGCAACAGCCCACCGGGATGCAGTATCGCGTGCGTCGCCATGCTCGCCGGAGTGACATACAAGCACGTGCAGCACACGGCCCGCATGGTGCGGTGGTGCTCGATCCACAACAGGTACTTCGCACACATCGACGGACGGATTTCGGCCGTATGAGACCGAAGTCGTTGATCGAATTTCGAGGCCCGGGCCGTCACACCGAAACAGACCTTTTCGCACGGCTGAAGACAGAACGCTTCTCCCTGACTGACGTGTGGGCTCCCTTCTTCTTATTGCTCTCGCCCCGTTTTCCAAGTAACGTATCGCTGACTCTCATCCGCCACAAAACGAGCCAACTATGAACGCGCACCGCGTCAATCCCGAATCGAGGGTGAAACTAAATAAGCTTCCCACGGACGACACGGGGAAGTACGATCCAAAGAATGACGGAAAAGACCAGGCGCAGGCGAGAACCGACGAGCTGCTTGAGAAACTTGCCATACTTCAGGAACGACTCTACGCCAATGGCGAACAGGCGCTCTTGATCGTGTTGCAAGGGATGGATACGTCGGGAAAGGACGGGACGATCAAGCATGTGATGTCCGGCGTCAACCCGCAAGGCTGCCGTGTCACGTCCTTTAAGGCTCCATCTACACGGGAACTCAGCCACGATTTTCTATGGCGAGTCCACCAAGAAACGCCGCCCAGAGGATATATCGGCCTCTTCAATCGATCGTATTACGAGGATGTGTTGATTACGCGTGTCCACGACATGATCTCGGACAAGGTAGCGAAACAACGTTTCGGCCAGATCAACGACTTCGAGCGATTGCTGCAACAGAATGGCACGACCGTGCTGAAATTCTTTCTCCACATTTCGAAAGACGAACAGCGCAAGCGGCTCGAGGCGCGCATTCAGAACCCTGAGAAGCGGTGGAAATTCAATCCCACCGATTTGGCCGAGCGAAAACGGTGGTCCACTTATGTAGATGTGTATGAGGACGCTCTTTCAGCAACCAGCACAGAATGTGCACCGTGGTATATCGTACCGGCGGACTATAAATGGTATCGCAATCTGGTGGTGGCCGAGGCAGTGCTCACGGCGCTGCAAGCGATGAACCTACGATGCCCACCTCCTCCGGACGGCATCGATTTCGACCATGTTATCATCGACTAACTTTTATCGTCATCGGGTCTAGTACAGGATAGGACTATGCTTGCTACACGAGGATATGCCGCTATGGCGGCCGGCTCGCCAATGCAGCCCTTCAATTTTTCCAGGCGAGAGGTCGGACCGTCCGATGTACTTATTCAGATCCGGTACTGCGGCATTTGCCATTCGGATTTGCATCAAGTGAGAGACGAATGGGGCGGCTCGCTGTTCCCCTTGGTCCCCGGCCATGAAATTGTGGGAACGGTGAAACAGATTGGGTCGGCCGTGACGGCGTTTGAGGTTGGTCAGACGGTCGGCGTCGGTTGCTTTGTCGAATCCTGTCGGGAATGCGGCTCTTGCCGTAGCGGACTCGAGCAATATTGCGAGGCGCAGTGCACGTGGACCTACAACAGTACGGAGAAGGACGGTCGCACGCCGACCTATGGCGGCTATTCCAATCAGATTGTCGTCGATGCACGTTACGTCTTGCGGATTCCCGAGCGGCTGCCCCTTGCACAGGCGGCGCCGCTGCTGTGCGCCGGCATCACGACCTATTCCCCGCTTCGGCATTGGAACGTCGGCAAAGGGCACCGGCTGGGAGTCGTCGGGCTCGGCGGTCTAGGACATATGGCGATCAAATTTGGAGCAATGTTCGGAGCGGAGGTCACCGTCTTCAGTCACTCGGAACACAAACGCGGCGATGCCAAGCGGCTAGGCGCCGTGGCTTTCGCCGACACGTCAACGCCTGAGACGTTTTCAAAACTGAACCGGCACTATGATGTCATCGTCGATACCGTGTCGGCCGCGCACGACTATAGCGCCTATCTTGAATTGCTCAAGACAGACGGCACGATGATTCTTGTCGGCGCACCCGACACACCGGCCCCACTTGGCGCGTTTCCACTGATCATGCGCCGGCGCCGGCTGGCTGGATCGCTCATCGGCGGCATTCGCGAAACCCAGGAGATGCTCGACTTCTGCGCCATACACCATATCGTGTCCGATGTCGAGGTTATTGCGATTCAAGAGATCGATGATGCCTATGAGCGCATGCTCAAGGGCGACGTTCGCTATCGATTCGTCATCGACCTCAACTCACTGACGTAGGGAAACGTTATTCGAAAATCGTTCCTGGTCATGTCAAGAGACGATGAGGACGATATTTTCTTTGAAGTTGTTTCCTTGCAAATAACGATTATTGTCTAACGTTTCTCCCATGCTTCGCAGGATGGGGAAATAAAACTTACGTAGGCCCTCTTCTTGGACTGATAGCCTTTCGGCACCGAGTCGTTTCACACTCATCGCCATGACAGATACGTCACCGATCGCCAAGGGCGTGGTCGTTCAGGATGGAAGGACGGCTCTGGAGTGGACACACTTCAGCGCCGCATTGTTCGACTTGGATGGCGTCGTAACCAAGACGGCCCGAGTGCATGCGAGCGCCTGGCAGCGTCTGTTCAATGAATATCTACAGCACTATTCGGCCCGAACCGGGCGACCCTTTCGCCCGTTCGACCTTGAGGACGACTATCGCGTGTATGTGGACGGCAAGCCTCGATATGAAGGCGTGAAGAGTTTTTTGGACTCGCGTGAGATTGCCCTTCCGTGGGGCACACCGGAGGATAGCCCCGAAGCCGACACGATCTACGGCTTGGGCAAAAAAAAGGACGGCTACTTTGAGGCGTATCTCCGGGAGTCGGGCGTGGAGGTCTACGAAGGAACGGTGCGATTTCTTCGACTGGCCAGGGATCGCGGCCTCAAAACGGCGGTTGTTTCCTCCAGCAGCCACTGCAAACAGGTCGTGCAATCCGCCGGGCTGACAGCGCTGTTCGATACCCGTGTCGACGGCCTCGAAACGCAGCGGCTCCATCTTCGCGGCAAGCCCGCTCCCGACACGTTTCTGGAAGCCGCACGGCGGCTGAACGTTCCCCCTGAGCGGGCCATCGTAATTGAGGACGCCCAAGCGGGGGTCGCGGCAGGGCGTGCAGGCGGCTTCGGTCTGGTCATTGGGTTGGATCGCCGGCATCAAGCCGACGCATTACGGCAACAGGGGGCAGACATTGTGGCGGCAGATTTATCCGATCTCTTGCCTCAAACGCAGCGGACATAGCTTTCGATCACGATGAAATCTCAGGACAGCATCGCGTCCGGCTTGGCCCGCTCACCCTACGCACCTGAGCGTTCATGATTCATCGTCCTCGTTTTCAACCAGCCCCTCATCTCTATCCGCCCGACGAATGGAACATGGTGGAGAAACAATTTGCACCCGACTTGCTGGAGCAAGGCGAAACGATGTTTGCCCTTGGGAACGGCTATCTGGGCATGCGGGGATGTTTTGAGGAGGGCGGGCCGATCGGCCAGAATGGCACGTTCATCAACGGCTTTTATGAATCGTGGCCGATTCTCTATCCGGAAGGCGCGTACGGCCTCGCCACGGCCGGACAAACGATTGTCAATGCGACCGATACCAAGATCGTCAAACTCTATGTCGACGATGAACCGTTCTGGTTGCCGAATGCCCACGTCCTGAGTTTCGATCGGCGCCTCAATATGAAATCCGGCACACTCGACCGCGAGGTGATCTGGGAAACGCCGGCCGGGAAACGGGTCTTAATCACCTCACGCCGACTCGTCTCCTTCGAACACCGGCATCTGGCCGCTATTTTTTTACAAGTGACCATGCTGAACGCAGCCGCCCCGATTGTACTCTCCTCGGAAATGATTGCGAATGAGCCGGCGGCCAAACGGACGAACCACGATCCGAGACAGGCCAAAGTGTTTCCCGGCAAAGTGCTGCATCACCGCAGCAGCTACGCGAAAGAGCCTCGCATTGTCCTGTGCCATGCCACCGCGCATAGCCGGATGATCTTGTCCTGTGCTATCGACCATCGACTCGAAACGGACTGTGCCGTGAGCTGGCAAACACGCTACACCGAAGATGCCGGACAAGTGGTGGCCAGCATCGATGCGCAGCCGGGGCAGCGCATCGAGCTGACGAAATTCATGGCCTATCACACAAGCCGCACCGCCCCGCCGGAGGAAATGTGCGCCCGAGTGGAACGCACGCTCGACCGCGCGGTCGCAGACGGCTTTCCACGCTTGCTGCAAGCGCAAGAGCAGTATATGCGGGACTTTTGGGAGCGCAGCGATGTGCAGATTACCGTCGATTCGAGCAGCGCCAAGCGATCGACCACCGAAGTCCAGCAAGCGATTCGCTTTAACCTGTTTCATGTCCTGCAGGCGTCGGCGCGCGCCGATACGACGGGCGTTCCCGCAAAAGGGCTGACGGGCCAAGCGTACGAAGGCCATTACTTCTGGGACACCGAAATCTACGTGCTGCCCTTCCTCATCTATACGGCCCCGCGCATTGCGAAGAACCTCCTTCGCTTTCGGCATGGCCTGCTGGATATGGCAAGGCAACGTGCGCGCCAATTGAACCAGAAGGGTGCCATGTTTGCCTGGCGCACAATCAATGGAGAAGAGGCCTCCGCGTACTTCGCGGCGGGAACGGCTCAATATCACATTAACGCGGACATCATGTACGCGCTGAGAAAATACGTGCAAGCCACTGGGGACGAGGAGTTTCTCTTTGACGAGGGCGTGGAAATGTTGGTGGAGACGGCCCGCCTATGGCTCGATTTGGGGTTTTACTCCAACCGGCAAGGCGGCAAGTTCTGTATCCACGGCGTGACCGGCCCGGATGAATACAATACCGTCGTGGACAACAATACGTATACAAACTTGATGGCTCGCGAAAACCTGCGCTATGCGGCGGCGACGGTCGACACCCTTCACGAGCGGCGTCCTGATTTGTATCGGGCATTGGTGCATAAGACGCGCCTTGACCCGGCCGAGGTGACGGAATGGAAGCATGCCGCCGAAAACATGTACATTCCCTACGACACACTCCTGGGCATTACGCCGCAGGACGATCGGTTTCTTCAGCAAGAGCCCTGGGACTTCGAACATACGCCGCCGGACAAATATCCCCTGCTCTTGTTTTTTCATCCCCTCACGATCTATCGGCATCAAGTCATCAAGCAGGCCGATCTCGTCTTAGCCATGCTGTTGCTCGGGCATGAGTTTTCACCGGACTTGAAGAAACGAAACTTTGAATTCTACGATCCCTTGACCACCGGCGATTCTTCGCTTTCGCCGTGCATTCAAAGCATCATGGCGGCGGAAGTCGGAGACATGAAAAAAGCGGTGGACTATGCCCGAGTGGCGGCCCTCATGGATCTTGGCGATGTGGCCGGCAACGTCAAAGATGGATGCCACATTGCGGCGATGGGAGGGGTGTGGATGATCTTCGTGTACGGGTTCGCCGGCATGCGGGATTATGCCGGCCGGCTCAGCTTCAGGCCGAGAATTCCTCCTGCGCTCGAACGGCTTCGGTTTCAGCTTATGTTTCACTCGCAGGTGCTCGAAGTCGATGCCGGCCGCACGACTACTCGATACACCTTGCGCACGGGATCAGGGCTCATGATCACACATGAGGAGTATGACATCCAGCTCTCGCCTGAGACTCCATCGTGCGTGCAACCGAATTGGACGGCCGGTACCATGTCATCTGGGTGAGGGTCTAAGAAATCCTGTCGCCTTGAGCAATACTATCCTTCTTCACATTGCTTGCAGTTCAATGTCCACCCAAGATGCTGCTCCCGCCCGTGTTGAGTGAGAACCCAAGGCCGGCTCACAAACGGCGGCTGATGGCGCACGTGCTGTCCATGCCCGCACGCCAAATTGGCCACCCAGTCGCCGTATTCGTCTTGATGAAAACCGACGATCGGTTGATGCATCACGTGATAGCCAACGTAAAAACCACTCCTGGACCATGAGGACGTCGATTCGCTACAGTCTTGCTGAGAGAAGCACATTCTCCGGCCCAGAGTTCGACCATATCAACCTGTGGTTCCGGGCAATAGGATGACGAGTTCGAAAGAGCATGACGAAACGGAGAAAGGCACTTGATTCATCGGCTCTTTATCACTACAGTCACGCTCATGGGATTCTCGGTGCAACATATTGTTTCCCGGTTCACGATTGCCTGTCTTCTCTGCCTCTGGCTCGATGCGGGCAATTTCAGCCTCAATGCACAGATCACCGAGGAGAACCAAGGCACTCTTCAAGCTCAACAGAATGGCGATCTCAATCATAAGGCCATGGTGAAATTCTCCCATATTGAGAAGCGCGAAACGCTGCCGCGCGGCAATTCCGCGACAACCTTGGTTGGCACATCGGCGTTCCATGCGCCGCTTTCCGTAGCCGAACCGCATACCATTAATCCAAGCGGCCAAACAGCCCATAGCGCCCCGTCGCGTCCTCTTCACCAACAAATCTCCATCTATCGCCTTTGATTGTTCCCGCTGTAGGACTTGCGTTCGCACTCATCCCGGCTTGATTGCCCGAAGGTGTCGGTCGAACCTCTTTTCTATCGTAAATCGCATTTATGGATGCTTCCGTGCAAGGCTGCCGAGATATGTTTCTATGCTACCTATGACTGGCCGCAAGAAAGGATACTGACAATTCAGTGCCGTTTGTACATACCATGTCAATAGAGTCGGTGTTTTTGGGGGTATCGGTTCTTCTGCTCCTGAGCGTGCTGGCCAGCAAAGCGTCTGCGAAGCTTGGCGTTCCGGCCTTACTCTTGTTTATCCTCATTGGCATGTTCGCTGGGTCAGAAGGTCCCGGCGGCGTTGAATTCGACTACCCGCGGCTCGCGCAATCGGTCGGCGTGCTCGCATTACTGTTTATTCTCTTCGCCGGAGGACTGGATACCGAGTGGATGAATATTCGCCCGATCCTATGGCACGGCGTGGCACTGTCTACCCTTGGAGTCGGTCTGACGGCAATTTTCGTGGCATGGTTTGCAGTCCGCGTGCTCGATTTCTCGCTGCTGGAGGGGCTGCTCCTGGGCTCGATCGTCTCATCCACCGATGCGGCCGCTCTCTTTGCCGTCCTCCGTTCAAGAAGTATCAGTCTGGCTCCGCCTCTCAAACCGCTGCTGGAGCTCGAGTCCGGAACGAACGATCCGATGGCCGTCTTTTTGACGATCGGGTTCGTCAGCCTCTTGGCAAATAACGATGCCTCGCTCATGGATCTGCTCCCCATGTTTTTCCTTCAGATGCCGGTTGGAGCCCTCCTCGGTTGGCTCATGGGAAAAGGGATGGTTCTGGCGATCAATAGGTTGCGCCTGGAATACGACGGGCTTTATCCGGTGCTCAGTCTGTCTCTCGTGTTGTTTACCTATGGCCTCACTGACGTCCTTGGAGGGAATGGATTCCTTGCCGCCTATGTGGCCGGACTCATCATGGGGAACAGCAGTTTTGTGCACAAAGCAAGTTTGATCCGGTTTCATGATGGCCTGGCGTGGTTGATGCAAATCACCATGTTTCTGGCGCTCGGCCTTCAAGTCTTCCCGTCGCAGATTGTCCCCGTCATCGGAATCGGTCTCGCGGTATCCCTGTTTTTAATGCTAATCGCACGACCGGTGAGCGTGTTTCTGACGCTCGCCTTTACCCGCATGTCGCTCAAAGAGAAGACATTCATTTCCTGGGTGGGACTGCGCGGCGCCGTTCCGATTATCCTTGGTACGTTTCCGCTGGTGGCAGGAGTTCCCAAGGCGGACACCATTTTCAATATGGTGTTTTTCATCGTCCTGACGTCGGTGCTGCTGCAGGGCACGTCATTGCCCCTGGTAGCGCGATGGCTTGGCTTGGAGTCGCCGCTTCCTTCCACTCCAAAGCATTCACTGTTGTTAGAAAAACCCGATAGCATTAAAGCGGGGCTGGCCGAAATCGCGATTTCCGCCACATCCGCAGCGGTCGGAAAGCAAATCGTCGGGTTAGGACTTCCCAAAGAAGTTGTGATCATGATGATCGGCAGGAACAGCCATGCATTTATTCCCACGGGTCGCTCTATTCTCCAAGCGCACGACACACTGCTGGTCTTTGCCGATAAAGAAAGGCTGGCGGAAACGCTGAAAATCATCGACGCCTATGATCCAAGACGGATACCTGGCCCCAGCGGCGAAGTCGTGTAGGTTGGGCTCCATTCCCAATTTCTACTACCTTGACTGTGCTCCATCGAGGGCCTATCTTACTCATGGGAGGAGTTGAACGTCCCGGGGGAACATTGTGCTACAGGGGATCGAGCGCTGCGGATGGTGTGCAAGCCCAGCTCGACTGGGAAGCCTGAAATCCCACCAAGATCTCCGTCCTGGTTAAACGCTCCCGCAAGGCGCGTTCTCCTCCCACCTTTCTTCATCGGCCACCGCCGAGAACCATCAAGCCGATCGTGTCGAGTGCCTGAGTGAACGATGCCTTATCTGAACTGGCGGCCATGGTGGCCGCGCACATCGAGCGCGCGCCTGG
>Ga0308176_10003073_pt1 | contig 10600 bp, 10 predicted proteins | sample PhyCR2_3_FD_203890 | JGI IMG/M metagenome (GOLD analysis project Ga0308176, IMG submission 203890) | Soil microbial communities from UC Gill Tract Community Farm, Albany, California, United States - DLSLS.C.R2 | ecosystem: Environmental > Terrestrial > Soil > Agricultural land | place: USA... | reverse complement strand
CGAGTTCGGCTCTGGGCAGGTAAGCGCGGTTGGCCGCAGCGGCATCGGCGAAGCGGTTCCACGGGCAGACCGCCAGGCAGTCGTCGCAGCCGTAGATGTGATTGCCCATGGCTGAGCGCAGCTCGTGCGGGATCGGGCCGTCATGCTCGATTGTCAGGTATGAAATGCAGCGGCGCGCATCGATCCGGTGCGGTCCGACGAACGCGCCAGTCGGGCACGCGTCAAGGCAGCGCGTGCAGGAGCCGCAGTGGCGGCCCTGGTCGGCGGGCGAGTCCGGCTCCAGCTCGAGGCTGGTCAGGATCACGCCGAGGAACAGCCAGCTGCCATGCTCGCGGCTGACCACGTTGGTGTGCTTGCCCTGCCAGCCTATGCCCGCCGCCTGCGCCAGCGGCTTCTCGAGCACCGGGGCGGTATCGACGAACACCTTCAGCTCGGATGGAGCTTCGGCGACGATGAAGCGGGCGAGGGCCTTCAGCGCCTTCTTGACCGTCTTGTGATAGTCGCCGCCCTGAGCATAGACCGAGATGCGGCCAAGCTCCGGATGCGCTGCAAGTGCCAGTGGGTTGGACGCCGGCGCGTAGCTCATGCCAAGCGCGATCGCGGATTTCGCTCCGGGCCACAGCGCGAGTGGCGACACGCGATGGTGCGCCCGCTCCTCCATCCAGCCCATCGTGCCGTGATGGCCCGCTTCAAGCCAGCGCTTGAGCTCCAGCCCTGCCCCGTCGGCGGCGTCCGCCCGCGTGAAGCCGCACGCGACGAAGCCGAGCCGCGCCGCTTCCGCCCTTATTGCTTCCTGAAGCTTTTCCGCCTTATCCACGGCATCGCACCTACACCGTTCGGCCCGAGCTTGTCGAAGCCTGTCCTGAGCGGCTGGCAAGCGAGGCGAAGGGCCCCGCCCCTGATTTGTTTAGGAAAAACAGTGCTTCGTCAGGCCCAGCACGAACGGATCGATCAGGCCCTCGCCGTTCAGGCGATCGAACTGGTCAAGGACTTCGGCGAGACCCGCGCGGTCAATGGCGTCAACCTCGCGGTCCCCACAGGATCGATTTACGGCCTGCTCGGCCCAAACGGCGCAGGCAAGACCACCACGCTGCGCATGCTCATCGGGATCATCGATCCGTCGAGCGGAACGCGCCGCGTCCTCGGCCGCGAGCGTCCGCTCGATGCAGCGTCGGAGATCGGCTATCTGCCGGAGGAGCGGGGCCTCTATCCCGCGATGCATGCCCGCGAAGCCATTGCCTTCATGGGCGCGCTCCGCGGCCTGCCGATGTCAGAAGGCCGGCGCCGCGCCGATGCATTACTCGCCGAGCATAACCTCCAGGACTGGGCGAGGAAGCCGATCCGGACGCTGTCCAAGGGCATGGCGCAGACGGTCCAGCTGCTCGGCACGATCATCCACAAGCCGCGCCTGATCGTCCTTGACGAGCCCTTCAGCGGTCTCGACGCCATCAACCAGGCGCGGCTTGAAGAACTGATCCGCGGAGAGGCGCGCAGCGGCGTGACGGTGATCTTCTCGACCCACGTCATCGCCCACGCGGAACGGCTGTGCGAGCAGATCGCCATCATCGCCAAGGGCAGGGTTGCGTTCGACGGCCGCGTGGACGAGGCGCGAGCCCGGCTGCGCCCGATCGTGCGCCTTCGCACTCGCGCCAGCGAGGGCCCGTGGCGTTCGGCCATTCCTTCCGGCGCCCGCCGCGAAGGTGACGAGTGGGTGTTCGAGCTGCCCGGGGGCGGGCCCGAGCCGCTGCTTAAGGCGCTGATCGACGGCGGCGCGGGGATCGAGACGCTCGCCATCGAGCGACCGGGCCTGCACGACGCCTTCGTGTCTATCGCCGGCGACGCCGCTGCTGCGGAGATGGGCCAGGAGAAGCCGCAATGATGCGCTTCATCCGCTCGGCGTTCGTGATCGCACGCCGCGACTTTTCGGCGACCGTTCTATCGAAGGCGTTCATCTTCTTCCTCCTCGCGCCGCTGTTCCCCGTCCTAATGGGCGGCGTGTTCGGCGGCATCGGAGCGCGCGTAGCAAGCCAGGCCGAACAGCCGGTGATCGGCGTGATCGGCCCTACCGACGAGTTCGACCGGCTCATGTCAGCCCGCAAGCAGCTTGGTCAGGCGATCCCCGAGGGCGGTCTCCTGAAAATTGTCCATTATGCGCCCGAGGGCGACCTCCCGGCGCAGGAGCGCAAATTGCTGTCGAGCCGGAATCCGCCGCTTCGCGCAGTCCTCAGCGGAGGTCTCGAGCACCCGCACGTCATCGGTTCGCTTGGCGCCGATCCCGGAACCGCGGGGCAGCTGCGGCTGCTGATCTCGACGGCGCTTGCCGACAGCCTCGATCAGGAGCCGGACATCCACGTCACCAGGGTGGAGACGTCCGCCGGATCGACCGCAAACGACCGCATGACGACGGCATGGGTCGCGCAGATGGGGCTGTTCCTCCTTACCCTCATGCTCTCGACCATGGTGCTGTCGCAACTCATCGAGGAGAAATCGAACAAGATCATCGAGGTGATCGCCGCCGCCGTGCGCATCGACGCGATGTTCGTTGGGAAATTGTTCGCCATGCTCAGCGCCTCGATCCTCGCCCTCATCGTGTGGATCAGTGCCGGGGCGATCTTCATCCAGATGGTGAAGCACGGCGGCGTCCAGTCCTTGCCCGTCCCGGCCATCGGATGGCCGGGGTTCCTCGCGCTCGCGGTCATCTATTTCGCCATGAACTACCTGCTGTTCGGCGCTGCCTTCCTGACGATCGGTGCCCAGGCGTCGACCGCGCGCGAGGTGCAGACCATGTCCTTGCCGGTCACCTTCGCTCAGGTCCTGATCTTCGGCTTCGCCGCCAAGGCGATCGGCAAGCCCGATTCGTTCGACGCACTTGCCGCCATGATATTCCCGCTGTCGTCGCCGATGGCGATGCTGGCCCGCGCCGCCGAAGACGGAGCGTGGTGGCCGCACCTGGTGGCCATCGCCTGGCAGGTGTTGTGGGTTTCGATGATCCTGCGCCTGGGCGCCAAGCTGTTCCGGAAAACTGTGCTGAAATCGGGCCCGAAGCTGCCCTGGTGGAGGTTCGGGAAAGCTAGCTGATCGCGGCCGTGGCCATTTCCGTCAGCTTCGCCATCAGCGCGCGATGCGGGAACGGCCCATGGCTGATCCGCGCGACACCAGCGTCCGCCCACAAGCGCTTCTCGGGCGCACCCGGGAAGGCGATCACGTTCAGCGGCAGCGGAACGTCCCGCACCACGCGTTCGATCTGAGCCGGCTCCGCGAGTCGCGGGACGAAGAACCCGCTTGCGCCCGCGTCGGCAAATGCCTTGCCGCGCTCGACCACCTGATCGACCAGCGCGTCATCGTGGGTCTGTATCTTCAGGAACAGGTCGGTCCGCGCATTGATGAAGAAGTCGAATCCCACCGTCCGCCGGATGGCTGCGATGCGCCTGACTTGCAGTTCGAGCGGGTGAACGCCCTCGCCGCCGATCACCTGATCTTCGAAGTTGCATCCGACGGCGCCGGTCTCCTTCAGCGCCGCGACATTGACCGCTCCCTCCTCAGGATCGGTGGAATAAGCGCTCTCGAAATCGACGGTCAGCGGCACGTCGACGGCACCGATGATGCGCCGCGCGTTGGCGAAGACGAAATCGAGCGGGACCTTCTGCCCATCCGGCCAGCCGTTCGCGTCGGCAACCGGGTGACTGCCCGTCGCCAGGGCCTTCGCGCCCGCAGCGACGACGGCAAGGGCGCTTCCGACGTCCCAGATGTTGTAGAGGATCACCGGGTCGCCGGGCACGTGCAGTGCCGCGAAAGTCTCGAACCTGCTTGCCATCGGCCTGAACTACGACCCTCGCCGGTTCAGCGCAAACGGCCGACCCATGTCATAAAAGGGCAACATAAGTGTCACAGGGCTTTCCCTGCACTGACGCTACGGCCGCGGCACAGGAACAGGGAGTGATCCATTGAAAAAGATCTCGCTTGCGCTGCCGCTCGTCGCGCTCGTCGCCGCCTGCGGTTCGAACTCGGGAGGCCAGCAGGGCGGCCAAGGCGCGGCTGGAGTTACCGGCGCCGGATCCACGTTCGTCTACCCGGTGCTTTCGGCCTGGGCCGCTGATTACAGGAAGCAGGGCGGCGCCGACATCAACTACCAGTCGATCGGCTCCGGCGGCGGGATCGCACAGGTTAAAGCGGGCACGGTCGACTTCGGTGCGACCGACCAGCCGCTCGCCAGCGACGACCTCGCCAAGAGCAATCTCGCGCAGTTTCCGATCGTCGTTGGCGGCATCGTGCCCGTCGTAAACGTTGCCGGCATTCCCGCCGGAAAGCTCAAGCTGACCGGTGCGCTTCTGGCCGACATATACGCGGGCAAGGTCAAGAACTGGAACGATCCCGCGATCGTCCAGCTGAACCCGGGAGTGAACCTGCCCGGCGCCGCGATTGCAGTGGTCCATCGTTCCGACGGCTCGGGCACGACCTTCAACTTCACGCACTATCTCAGCCAGGTGAGCCCGACGTGGAAGTCGGGTCCGGGCGAAGGCAAGACGGTCAATTGGGCCGCGGGTGTCGGCGGCAAGGGCAACGAAGGCGTCGCCGCCTACGTCAAGCAGCTCCCGAACTCGCTCGGCTACGTCGAATATGCCTATGTCATGCAGAACAAGATGGCCTATGCGCTGCTGCAGAACTCGGCCGGGAACTTCGTCGCCCCGAGCGCGGCCGCGTTCGCGGCGGCTGCCCAGACGGCGGACTGGAGCCATGCCCAGGACTTCAACCTGGTCATGACCAACGCCTCGGGCGCGCAGGCCTACCCGATCGCTGCCAGCACCTTCATCCTCCTGCCCAAGCAGCCGAAGGACAAGGCGAAGTCGCAGTCCGCGATCGCCTTCTTCAAGTACGCGCTCGAGAAGGGCACGGCTCAGGCCAACAAGCTCGACTACGTGCCGCTTCCCGGGCCGCTCGTACAGCAGATCGAAACCTACATCGGCGCCAATATCAAGTGAACGCAACGGCCGCCTCGGACGCTCTGGCGAACCCGCGGCCGCGAAAGAGCGGCGCCGGCGCTGATCGACTATTCCAGTGGATCACCGCCGGCTCCGCCTGGTTCGTGCTGATCCTGCTTGCCGGGACTGCGGCATCCATGGCCTGGGGCGGCCGTCTCGCGTTTCAGACCTTTGGCTGGCACTTCGTCACGGGCCGCGACTGGGATGTCGGCGCCGGCAAGTTCGGCGCCTTCGTCCCGATCTACGGCACGCTCGTGACCTCGGCCATCGCTCTCATCATCGCAGTGCCGGTCAGCATCGGCATCGCCTTGTTCCTGACCGACATCGCACCGCGCTGGTCGCGAGGACCGATCGCCATCGCGATCGAGCTGCTCGCCGCCATCCCGAGCATCATCTACGGCATGTGGGGGCTGTTCATCTTCGCGCCATTCATGGCCACACATGTCGAGCCGTGGCTCACCGCCCATCTCGGCGACAAGCCGTTCATCGGCGCCCTGTTCAGCGGACCGCCGATCGGCATCGGCATGCTCACCGCCGGGATCGTCCTCGGCATCATGGTGATCCCGTTCATCTCGTCGGTCGCGCGCGAAGTGTTCAGTGCCGTTCCGCCCGCACTCCGCGAATCCGCCGTGGCGCTCGGCTCCACGCGTTGGGAGATCCTCAGCCGCGTCACCTTGCCCTACACTCGCTCGGCGATCATCGGGGCGGTGTTCCTGGGCCTCGGCCGGGCGCTGGGCGAGACGATGGCCGTGACCTTCGTGCTGGGCAACGCGCACGATCTCTCCGCCTCGCTGCTGATGCCGAGCAATTCGATCGCTGCCGCAATCGCCAACGAGTTCACGGAGGCGGACACCGATCTCTACCGCTCGTCGCTGATCGCGCTCGGCTTCCTGCTGTTCGTGGTCACGTTCATCGTCCTGACCATCGCCAAGCTTCTGCTGCTGCGGATCAACCGGCAGCTCGGGCGGACCCACTGACATGGCCATTCCCGCCCGCAGGCGCGTTGCCGACGTCGCGGCCTTCACCTTCGCCACGGCGGCGACGGTCTTTGGTCTGATCTGGCTGGCGTGGATCCTGTGGACCACGCTGCAGGAGGGCGCCGCAGCGCTCACGCCGACGCTGTTCCGGGAGATGACCCCACCTCCGGGCGCGAGCGGAGGCCTGCTCAACGCCTTCTACGGAAGCGCGGTGATGATCCTGCTCGGCCTGTTCATCGGCGCGCCGATCGGCGTCGCCGCCGGGACCTATCTTGCCGAGCACGGGCGCTACACCCGCCTCGCGGCTGTCGTCAGCTTCATCAACGACATCCTGCTCAGCGCGCCTTCGATCATCATCGGCCTCTTCATCTATCAGTTGGTCGTGCGGACGGCCGGGCACTTCTCCGGCTATGCCGGCGCCCTTGCGCTCGGGATGATCCTGCTGCCCATTGTCGTCCGGACCACCGACGAAGCGCTCCGCCTTGTCCCCGACCAGATGCGCGAAGCCGGGTTCGCTCTCGGCCTGCCGCGTTGGCGAGTGACCCGGCAGGTCCTCTACAAGGCCGCTCTCAGCGCAATTCTCACCGGCATCCTGCTCGGCGTTGCGCGCATTGCCGGGGAGACTGCGCCGCTGCTCTTCACCGCGCTCAACAACCAGTTCTGGAGCTCGGACCTCAACGGGCCGCTCGCCAACGTGCCCGTCGTGATCTTCCAATATGCCATGAGCCCCTATGACGAATGGCACACGCTCGCCTGGGCCGGCGCGTTCATCCTCACGGCCTTCGTGCTGCTCCTCAACATCTCCGTGCGGCTGCTGGCGCGCAGAGGGAAACACAAATGAATGAGACCTCTTCAGCGCTTCGCATCCGGCCCGCGGACATGAGCGCCGCTCCCGCATCGAACTCGGCTCCTGCCGCGATCGGCATCCGCAATCTCGATTTCTTCTACGGCAAGGCCCACGCGCTCAAGGACGTAAACATGGCGGTGCCCGCCAATTCCGTCACGGCGATCATCGGCCCTTCGGGATGCGGCAAGTCGACCCTGCTGCGCACCATCAACCGCATCTACGAGATGTACCCGGACCAATATGCGACCGGCGAGATCGCCATCGACGGACGCAACGTCCTGGAGCGCGGCTATCCCTTGTCGGACCTCCGCCGCCTCGTCGGCATGGTCTTCCAGAAGCCGACGCCATTCCCGTCCTCGATCCGCGCCAACGTCGCGTTCGCGCTCAACTACTACGAGCGCATGTCTCGGTCGGAGATCGCCGACCGCGTCGAGGATGCGCTGCGCCAGGCGGCGCTGTGGGATGAGGTCAAGGACAAGCTCAACCAGAGCGCTTTGTCGCTGTCCGGCGGCCAGCAGCAGCGGCTCTGCATTGCACGCGCGATTGCAGTGCGGCCGGAGATACTGCTCCTCGACGAGGCCACATCAGCGCTCGACCCGATCTCGACGGCCAAGGTCGAGGAACTGATCCATGAGCTCAGCGAGCGCTTCACGATCGTCATCGTCACGCACAACATGCAGCAGGCCGCGCGCGTGTCGAAGCGTACTGCCTTCTTCCATCTCGGCGAGCTGATCGAATTCGGCAGCACCAGCGAGATCTTCACGAACCCGCGCGAGCAGCGGACCCGCGATTACATCACCGGCCGGTACGGCTGATCGGAGCGAGCGCAATGCAGCAATCTACCGGACATACGATCAAGGCCTTCGACCAGGACATCGAACGGCTGCGCGCTCTCATCAGCCAGATGGGCGGCCTTGCCGAGCATGCGATCGAGGAAGCCATGCGCTGCCTCACGCAGCGCGACGTCGAGGCCGCCGCCGCCGTCGTCCAGAACGACAAGAAGCTCGACGCGCTCGAGATCGAAACGGAACGCCGCGCGGTGCAGCTGATCGCGCTCAGGGCGCCGATGGCCTCCGACCTTCGCGACGTCGTCGCGGCGCTCAAGATCTCCGGGGTGGTCGAACGCATCGGCGATTATGCGAAGAACATCGCCAAGCGGGTTCCGCTTGTCGAGAACGCGAAGATCGAGCCGCTGTCGCTGCTGCCGGAGATGGCGCGCATCTGTGTCGAGATGGTGCACAACGTCCTCGACGCCTTCGTCGAGCGGGACGCCGAAGCGGCGGTGCGGGTCTGCGAGCGCGATTCGGCCGTCGACGACTTCTATGACTCCATCTTCCGCACGCTCCTCACGCACATGATGGAGAATCCGCAGAACATCGGTCAGTCGGCGCACCTTTTGTTCGTCGCCAAGAACCTCGAGCGGATCGGCGATCACGCCACCAACATTGCGGAGATGGTCTATTACGCGGCTACCGGCGAATACATGACCGACCGCCCCGGCAAATCGGCGAGGTAAGCGATGTCGAACAAGCGCCTGCTGCTGGTTGAGGACGACCGCGCACTCGCGGATCTGGTTTCCTTCCACTTCGAGCGCTCCGGCTACGACGTCACCCGCACGGGGGACGGCGAGGAAGCGCTGATCCTGGTCGAAGAGTTGAAGCCCGACGTGATCCTGCTCGACTGGATGATCGAGGGGATCAGCGGCATCGAGGTCTGCAGGCGGCTTCGGCGGCGGTCCTCGACGGCCAACGTCCCGATCATGATGCTCACCGCCCGCGGCGAGGAAAGCGACCGCATCCGCGGCTTCGAGACTGGCGCCGACGATTATGTGACCAAGCCCTTCAGCCCGCGGGAGCTGGTGGCACGGGTCGGGGCGGTGCTCCGCAGGGTCCGGCCGGCGCTCGCCGGAGAGCTGCTCGCCTATGCCGATGTGGAGATGGACGTCGCTTCCCACCGGGTCCGGCGCAACGGCCAGCATGTGCCGCTCGGCCCCACCGAGTTTCGCCTGCTTAAGCACTTCCTCGAGAATCCCGGCCGTGTCTTTTCGCGCGAGCGGCTGCTGGACACCGTCTGGAGCCACGACCCGGACATCGACGCGCGCACCGTCGACGTGCACGTCCGCCGACTGCGGCAGGCCCTCAACGCGGGCGATCAGCCCGACCTGATCCGCACCGTCCGGTCGGCGGGCTACTCACTCGACCGAGAGCATTAGATACGAAAACGGCCCGCCGCGTGGACGGGCCGTTCTCATGTCGCCCCGAAGGCTCAGCGGATGCTTGATCCGACGTAGCTCTGGATGCGCTTCACCAACGGCGCAGGCAGCGGCACGTAGTCGAGACTGAGCGCCTGAGGCTGACCCTTCGCCAGAGCCCACCCGAAGAACTTCTTCGCGGCCGCCGTCGCAGCAGCATTCTTCGGCTGCTTGTACATCAGCACGAAGGTCGACGCGGTGATCGGGTAGGAGTTCGCACCCGGCGCATTGGTCATCACGAGGTTGAAGTCCCGCGCATGCGACCAGTCGGCGGTGGCCGCCGCAGCCGCAAAGGTCTTCGCGTTCGGCGCGACCAGCTTGCCGGCCGCGTTCTGCATCAGCGTGAAGGCCATCTTGTTCTGAACGACGTAGGCATATTCGACATAGCCGATCGAATAAGGAAGTTGCTTCACGTAGCCGGCGACGCCCTCGTTGCCCTTGCCGCCGATCCCGCCGTTCCACGCTACGGTGGTGCCTTCGCCGAACTTGGCCTTCCAGCCGGGGCTCACCTGGCTGAGATAGTGCGTGAAGTTGAAGGTCGTGCCCGAGCCGTCGGACCGATGCACCGGCGTGATCGCCTTCGCCGGGAAGTGCAGACCCGGATTGAGCTTTGCGATGCGCGGATCGTTCCACGTCTTGATTGTTCCGGCATAAATGTCCGCCAGCACCGGCCCGCTCATTCTCACCTGTCCGGGGTGGGCGCCAGGGATGTTGATAACCGGCACCACGCCGCCGATCACGACCGGGAATTGCGCCAGGCCGGAGGACGCGAGCTCTTCGCTGGCGAGCGGCTTGTCGGTCGCACCGAAGTCCACGGTGCCGGCCTTGATCTGGGCGATTCCACCGCCCGATCCGATGGACTGGTAGTTGATCTCATCGCCAGCCGACTTCTTGTAGTCGGACGCCCAGCGCGAAAGCACCGGAAAGACGAAGGTCGAGCCTGCGCCAGTGATGGTCGTGGCGTTCGCGGTGGCCGCGACTGCAAGCGTCGACAACGCTGCGACCGAAAGCGCGGAACGGGTGAGACTCTTCATGTCGGATAACCCCCTTGAGAAGCTGAGATGACCTCACGTCATCGGCACCTCGGCTAGGGGAGCGCCGTGACAGGTGCGTGACTCGCCGGTTGCTGTTCGAAGGCCCTGCTGGCGAGTAAAAGGGGCACCGCCGCCGATGTGGGAACGGCCGTCACAAAACTGACCTGCGGCAGTCACACAATCATCTGCTGACGCCGACTAGCGGCGGACTTGAGTTTGCAGACTCACCTGTTTCGAAGCGCTCCGAGGGGGGGCGAAAAACCAGAAGGGGCCACCAGAATGAAGGTCTACCATCGGCTCGCCACCGGGGCCGCGCTTGCTGCTATCGCTATCGCTGCCGCTGCGCCTGCCGGGGCGAAGCCGCGCAAGCATGCAGCGACTGCCCATCATGCGATTGACCCGCGCGATGCCGAAATCCGGGCGCTCGAGGCGAAGATCGATGCGCTGACGCAGCGCCTCGACCGGGCTGAAGCCGCGCAGCAGGCGACTGCTCAGCAGGTGCAGACGGCCCA
>Ga0308176_10003072_pt1 | contig 10603 bp, 8 predicted proteins | sample PhyCR2_3_FD_203890 | JGI IMG/M metagenome (GOLD analysis project Ga0308176, IMG submission 203890) | Soil microbial communities from UC Gill Tract Community Farm, Albany, California, United States - DLSLS.C.R2 | ecosystem: Environmental > Terrestrial > Soil > Agricultural land | place: USA... | reverse complement strand
GGCTTCCCGGCGGACTGGTGGGTCGTCGGAGGCCACGCGGTCGAGGCGTTCACCGGGGTCCGCCGTTTCCACGAGGACATCGACCTGGTGATCTTCGACAAGGACGTGCCGGCCCTGCGGGAGCACCTCGGCGGCACCTTCCACCTCTGGAACAACTGGGGCGGGACGTTCCGCATCCTCGACGACGAGCACCCCGACCTGCAGGACCCGCGCAGCCAGATCTGGATGCGCGCCGACGCCCGCTCGCCCTGGCGGGTCGACTGCATCCTCAACCCGGACCGGGACGGCCGCTGGCTGTCCAAGCGCGACGACACCCACGTCGCCGACCTCGACGAGGTCACCTGGGTGGCGGGCGACGGCGTCCGGTACCTCAACCCCGAGGTCACGATGCTGTTCAAGGCACTGCGGCACCGGGCCAAGGACGAGGTGGACCTCGGCAACGTCTGGCCCCTGCTCGACGACGAGCAGCGGACGTGGCTGGCCGACGCCGTCCGCCGTGCCCGGCCGGACCACCCGTGGCTGGCCATGCTCGACGGCGTGGGCTGACGGCGCGGACTGACGGCGCGGACCGGCGGGGCCGGGCACGCCGTACCCTGGTGGATGCAATGACCGACATCGTCTACCTCGACCACGCGGCCTCGACGCCCATGTACGCCGAGGCCGTCGCCGCGATGACGGCGCAGCTCACCGAGACCGGCAACCCCTCGTCGCTGCACGCGGCCGGCCGGGCGGCCCGCCGGGTCGTCGAGGAGTCGCGGGAGACCATCGCGCGGGCGCTGTCCTGCCGCCCCGGTGAGGTGGTGTTCACCTCCGGCGGCACCGAGTCCGACAACCTCGCGCTCAAGGGCCTGTTCTGGTCCCGCCGGGGGCAGGACCCGCGCCGGACCCGCATCCTCAGCACCGCCGTCGAGCACCACGCCGTGCTCGACCCGCTGCACTGGCTGGCCGAGCACGAGGACGCGGACGTCGAGCTGCTGCCCGTCGACAGCCTGGGACGGCTCGACGTGCAGGCGCTGCGCGCGTCCCTGGAGCGCGACCCCGCGAACGTCGCCCTGGTCTCGGTGATGTGGGCCAACAACGAGGTCGGCACGGTCCAGCCGCTCGCCGAGGTCGTCGAGCTCGCGCACGCCCACGGCATCCCGGTGCACACCGACGCCGTCCAGGCGGTCGGACAGGTGCCCGTCGACTTCGCCGCCTCCGGGGTCGACGCGCTGACCCTGACCGCGCACAAGGTGGGCGGCCCGTACGGCGTCGGCGCGCTCGTCGTGCGCCGCGACCTCGACGTCACGCCCCAGCTGCACGGCGGCGGCCAGGAGCGCGACATCCGCTCGGGCACCATCGACACCCCGGCGATCGCCGGCTTCGCCACCGCGGTCGAGATCGCCGTGCGCGAGCAGCCGCGGCACGCCGCCCGGGTGGCCGCGCTGCGCGACGCCCTGGTGGCCCGCGTCCAGCAGGTGGTGCCGGACGCGCGCGTCAACGGCGACCCCGACCCGGGCCTGGCGCACCGGCTGCCCGGCAACGCGCACCTGACCTTCCCCGGCTGCGAGGGCGACTCCCTGCTGATGCTGCTCGACGCTCGCGGCATCGCCTGCTCGACCGGCTCGGCCTGCTCGGCCGGGGTGCCGCAGCCCTCGCACGTGCTGCTCGCGATGGGCCGCGACGAGGAGCAGGCCCGCAGCTCGCTGCGGTTCTCGCTCGGCCACACCAGCTCCGCGGCCGACGTCGACGCGCTCGGCGAGGCGATCGGTCCCGTCGTCGAGCGGGCCCGCGCCGCCGGCATCGCCGCGGGCTCCGCGGCGAAGAAGGCCGGCTGACCGGCGTGCGGGTGCTCGCTGCCATGTCCGGCGGTGTCGACTCGGCGGTGGCGGCCGCGCGGGCGGTCGAGGCCGGCCACGACGTCACCGGCATCCACCTCGCCCTCTCGCGCAACCCGCAGTCCTACCGGACCGGCGCCCGCGGCTGCTGCACCATCGAGGACTCCAACGACGCCCGCAGGGCGGCCGACGTGATCGGCATCCCGTTCTACGTCTGGGACCTGAGCGACCGGTTCCACGAGGACGTCGTCGAGGACTTCAAGGCGGAGTACGCCGCGGGCCGCACGCCGAACCCCTGCCTGCGCTGCAACGAGAAGATCAAGTTCGCCGCCGTGCTCGACCGGGCGCTGGCGCTCGGCTTCGACGCGGTCGCCACCGGCCACTACGCGCAGCTGGTCACCGGGGAGGACGGGCTGATCGCGATGCACCGGGCCGTCGACATGGGCAAGGACCAGTCCTACGTGCTCGGCGTGCTCACCCAGGACCAGCTCGCGCACGCGCTGTTCCCGCTCGGCGACTCCCGCAAGGCCGAGGTCCGCGACGAGGCCGACCGGCGCGGCCTGACCGTCGCCCGCAAGCCGGACAGCCACGACATCTGCTTCATCGCCGACGGCGACACCGCCGGCTGGCTGCGCGAGAAGCTCGGCGCCGGCTCCGGCGAGCTCGTCGACCACGCCACCGGCGAGGTGCTCGGCCGCCACGACGGCGCGCACGGCTTCACCATCGGCCAGCGCAAGGGCCTGCGGATCGGCCGGCCGACCGAGGACGGGCGCCCCCGCTACGTGCTCGACATCGAGCCGGTCTCCGGCAGGGTGACCGTCGGGCCCCGCGAGGAGCTCACGGTCGACCGGCTCACCGGGATCCGGCCCCGGTGGTGCGGCACCGTGCCGTCGCGTCCCCTGCACGGCACCGTGCAGCTGCGCGCCCACGGCGACGAGCACCGCGCGGTCGTCACGGTCACCGGGGACGACGTACGCGTGGAGCTGGTGGACCCGGCCCAGGGGATCGCGCCCGGCCAGGCCGCGGTGGTGTACGACGGGACGCGGGTCGTCGGCTCCTGCACGATCGCCGCGACGTCCCGGACCGGGGCGCTCACGTGATCACGGCCACCGGCGTCGGCTCCCTGCCCGGGACCGATGCCGCGGACTACGAGCTCGCCGTCAAGCAGGTGCTCGACGCGCTGCCGGACCTCCCGCACGTGCCCGAGCTCCCGGCCCGCGGCGCGCACGCGGACCTCACTGGGCGGACGCTCGCCGTCGTCGCCGACCTGTCCGCCGACCTTCAGCCCGCGGGCTGGCGGCTCACCGGCGCCTCCGGAGGGGCGGGTCTCGACCAGCGCCGGGCCCGGTCCCTGCTCGCGCAGGACCTCGACATCGTCGAGGAGCACACGCAGGGGTACACCGGACCGTTCAAGACCCAGGTGGCCGGCCCCTGGACGCTGGCCGCGACCGTCGAGCGGCCGCGCGGCGACCGGGTGCTGGCCGACCATGGCGCCCGCCGCGAGCTCGCCGAGGCGCTGGCCGAGGGGCTGCGCACGCACGTCGCCGACCTGCGCCGCCGGATTCCTGGGGCCGACCTGGTGGTCCAGGTCGACGAGCCGGCGCTGCCCTCCGTGCTGGCCGGCCAGGTGCCGACCGCGTCCGGGTTCCACCGGCACCGGTCTGTGGACGCGCCCGGCGCGTCGCCCGCGCTCGAGTGGGTGCTCGCGGCGGTGACCGGGGCCGGTGCGGTCCCCGTCGTGCACTGCTGCGCCGCCGACGTGCCCGTCCCGCTGCTCACCGGCGCCGGTGCCGCCGGTGTCTCGGTCGACCTCGACGTGCTCGCGGCGTCGGCGTACGACGACCTGGCCGGCCTGCTCGAGCAGGGCAGGCCGGTGCACCTCGGGGTGGTGCCCACCACCGCCCCGGCCCGCGCGCTGACCGACGGTGTGGTGACCGAGCGGGTGCTGCGCTTCCTGGACATGCTCGGGCTCGACCCGGCCGCTGCGGGGTCGCTGGTCGTCACCCCGGCCTGCGGTCTCGCGGGTGCGGACCCGTCCTGGGCCCGCGAGGCGATGCGGCTGGTGACGAAGGTGGCCGGACACCTGCGCGACGCGGGCTGAGGTGAGAGGATCCGTCTCCGGACGGGCGGAGGGAGCGACCAGGAGATGGTCGGCAGGACGGGACGGGTGACCGGCAGGGTCGGTCCCGGGCGCGTGGGCGAGGTCATGATCGCCATCCGCGGGGGGAGCGAGGCGTTCAACGCCTACCCCTACAACGACGAGGAGATCGCCGTGGGCGAGCTCGTCGTCGTGATGGAGCACCACGAGCCGCGCACCGTCTACGTCTCTCCCGCCCGCCGCTAGCACCTCTACAGAAAGTCGGGGGAACCCTCATGTTGTTCGTCATCGGCGCGGCCGTCGCCGCGCTGCTCCTGCTCATCCTGCTGTTCCGCACCGTCTGGCGGGTCGCGGAGCCGAACGAGGCCTTGATCATCTCCGGACTCGGCGCGCACGGCGAGGCCAGCGCCGACGACAGCCGCGGCTTCAAGATCGTCGTGGGTCGCGGCACCGCGGTGATCCCCGGCTTCCAGACCGTCCGGCGGCTCCCGCTGGGCACGAAGTCGACCGGTCTGATCGTCAACGCGGTCTCGAACCAGTCGATCCCGCTGACGGTCAAGGGCATCGTCGCGTTCAAGGTCGGGGACGACCAGGGCTCGATCCGCAACGCCGCGCGGCGCTTCCTGGAGCAGAAGGACGAGCTGATGCTCTCCACCATCCACGAGCTGTTCGCGGGCCACCTGCGCGCGATCGTCGGTGGGATGACGGTCGAGGACATGCTGCACAACCGCGAGGAGCTGACCGCCAACATCCGGTCCTCGCTGGCCGACGACCTGGGCAAGCTCGGCCTGGTCGTGGACTCGCTGCAGATCCAGGAGATCGACGACGAGTCCGGCTACATCGCCAACCTGGGCAAGCCGCAGGCCGCGGCCATCGAGTCCAAGGCCCGGATCGCCGCCGCCCAGCGCGACCAGGAGGCCACCGAGGCCGAGCAGGCCGCGGACGCCGCGAAGGCCGCCGCGGTGCGGCAGTCCGCGATCGCGCAGGCCGGCTACCAGGCCGAGGTCGACCGGGCCAAGGCCGAGGCCGCGCAGTCCGGGCCGCTGGCCGAGGCGAAGGCCCGCCAGGAGGTGGTCCGCGCCGAGACCGAGACCGCGGAGCTCGACGCCTCCCGCCGCGAGAAGATGCTGGAGTCCGAGGTCCGCAAGCCGGCCGACGCCGAGGCCTACCGCCAGGTGACGCTGGCCAACGCGGAGCGGCAGGCCAAGATCGCGGCCGCCGAGGCGCAGGCCAAGGAGCAGGAGCTGCGGGGCCTGGCCCAGGCGAAGGCCACCGAGGCGACCGGTGCCGCGGAGGCGAAGGCCATCGAGGCCAGGGCGCTCGCCGAGGCCTCCGGCATCAAGGCCCGCGCGGCCGCGCTGGCCGAGAACCAGGACGCGGTGATCGCGCAGACGATCGCGGAGCAGTACCCCGAGATCGTCCGCGCCGGTGCCTCCGCGCTGGGCAACATCGACAACCTGGTGGTGCTCAACGGGGCCGAGGGCATGGAGGACCTGCTCGGCAAGGCGCTGACCATGGGCGGCGCCGGGCTCGGCCTGGCGCAGCGGCTGATCAAGACGATCCGCTCGGAGCCCGTCGAGACCACGGTCCCGGCCGCCGTACCGGCGACCAACGGGGTCGCGCCGGTCTGAGGCCCGACGAAGCCCCGCCCTCCCTGTGGAGGGCGGGGCTTCTTCCTGCTCAGCCGACGGGCACGCCCTCCGGCGCGCCGTCGGAGGCGAGGTCGTCGTGGTGCACGTTGAGGAACGCCAGGGCGATGATGGTGCCCAGCCAGATCATCCCAGCACCGGTCAGGAACGCGTGGGTCGCGCCCTCGGTGAAGGCGACCTTGCCGATCATCGTCTGGAGGGCGTGCAGCTTCGCCGGGTCGGGCGCCGTGTCGGACTGTGCGGCGGCCGCCTGGGCGGCCGCGCCGAGCTGGGCGGCCTTGTCCTGGAGGAAGTGCACCGACACCGTGCTGAGGGTCGCCAGGCCCAGGGCGCCGCCGACCTGCTGCATGGTGTTCAGCACACCGGAGCCGATGCCCGAGTCCCGGGCGCTGACGCCGTGCACGGCGGTGAGCGTGAGCGGCACGAACGTCAGGCCCATGCCCAGCGCCATCAGGACGACGAACGGCAGGATGTCGCTCGCGTAGGTCGCGTCGACCGACAGGTGGCCGAGCGAGTCGTCGTAGGGGATCCGCGAGAAGCCGAACAGCGCGGCGCCGGCCATCGCGGTGCCGAGGCCGGCCAGCCAGCGCGGGTCGACGTGGGTGACGAGCTTGGACGCGACGGTCGCCGACACCACCATGGCCACGCTGAACGGCAGGAACGCGACGCCGGTCCGCAGCGGCGAGTAGCCCATGACGTTCTGCACGAACAGGCTGAGGAAGAAGAACATCGCGAACATCGCCGCGGGCACCAGCATCATCACCGCGAAGCTCGTGGCGCGGGTGCGGTTGGCGATGATCCGGAACGGCAGCAGCGGGTGCTCGACGCGCCGCTCCACGGCGACGAACAGCGCGAGCAGGAGGGCGCCGGCCGCGAGCGCGACGACGGTCCACGTGTCGCCCCAGCCGTAGCGCTGGTCGCCGGCGCGGGTCAGGCCGTAGACGATGCCCACCAGGCCGAGGGTGGCGGACAGCGCGCCCGGCAGGTCGAGCTCACCGGGGTGCGACTCGCTCTCGGCCAGCAGCCGCGGTGCCGCGAAGGCCGCGGCCAGCCCGATCGGCACGTTGATCAGGAAGGTCAGGCGCCAGCCGTCGACGACGGTGCCGAGGATCGTCGGCTCGAGGCCGGTGAGCCAGCCGCCGAGGATCAGGCCGACCGCGGCGCCGACCCCGGACATCGCGGCGTAGACCGAGAACGCCCGGTTGCGCTGCGGGCCGGACGGGAAGGTCGTGGTGATCAGGGCGAGCGCGGTGGGGGAGGCGATCGCGGCGCCGAGGCCCTGCAGCCCCCGGGCGCCGAGCAGCATCACCTCGTTCTGCGCCAGGCCGCCGAGCAGCGAGGCGACCGCGAAGACCGTCACGCCGACCATGAACAGCCGGCGCCGGCCGTAGAGGTCGCCGAGCCGGCCGCCGAGCAGCAGCAGCCCGCCGAAGGCGAGGGAGTAGCCGGTGACCACCCAGGACAGGTTCGCCTGCGCGATGTCGAGGTCCTTGCCGATGTAGGGCAGGGCGATGTTGGCGATGGTGGCGTCGAGCACCACCATCAGCTGGGCCACCGTGATGAGCACGAGGGCCCATCCGAGGTGGCGGTGGCCGGAGCCCGAGGTGGCGGGCTCGGTGGCCGGTGTGGTTGCGGTGGACATACGTCTCCCTTGGGTACGTCGGAGGAGGGTGCGGTTCAGACCGAGGGGCGCGTCGCGGCGGGGACGATGATCTCGTCCACCACCCGGACGACGACCTGCTCGTCGGCGGGGAGCCCGAGCACGAAGCTGCGGTGCAGGATGATGCCCGCGAGGGCGTTGGACAGCAGGTCGAGGTCGAGGTCCGCGGTGATCTCGCCGCGGGCCCGGGCCCGCTCGAAGACGCGGAGGCTGGTCTCGATCTTGGGGCCGAGGACGCGGGTGCGGAACTCCTCGGCGAAGTCGGGGTCGCGGTGCAGGGCGGTGACGATGCCGGCCATCACCTCGGCCGACCTCGTGTCCGTGAGGCCACCGTGGCAGCAGGCCATCTGCACCAGGTCGTCGCGCAGGTTGCCGGTGTCCACCTCGGGAGCCTGCAGGGCCTCCTTGGTGCGCAGGATCGCGTCCACGACCAGCGACGACTTGCTCGTCCAGCGACGGTAGAGCGTGGCCTTGCCGGCCTTGGCCTCGGCGGCGACCGCGTCCATCGTCAGCCGGTCGTAGCCGACCCGGCCGAGCAGCTCCAGCGTGGCGTCGAGGATCTCCGCCTCGCGCTCGCCCTCGATGCGGGGGCGGGGGCCAGGCGTCATTCGGCGGCCTCCGTCCCTCGGATGGAACGAAACCGTTTCGTTCCATCCGTAACGATAGACCTGCGTGCACGATGCACGCAACTGATGCGGCTCAGACGGACTGGCGGACGCCGAGGTGGGCCAGCGAGCGGCCGACCGCGAACCGGTTCCAGCCCGGGATGTGCCGGAACATGTAGTGGCCGACACGCCCCATGTCGTGCAGCTCCACGGAGGACGCGACGCCCTCGACATTGCGGCAGAAGGCCTGGGTCTGCCGGAACGACGTGATCTTGTCGCTGCGGCCGTGCGCGGCCGCGAACGCCTTGCCGGCCAGGCCCGCGTTCGGCTCGCCGGCCGGGAGCCACGGTGCGAGCGCGACGACCCCGACCACGCTGGCGTCGTCGGCCACCGCGACCGCCGTACGCCCGCCCATGGAGTGGCCGAGCAGCACCACCGGCAGGTCGCCGAGCTCGCGGCGGACCTCGTCCAGGGCCCAGCGGGCGTCCGGCACGGGGGACGGGGGGCTGGCGGAGCGGGCGTTCCACCCGCGCAGGGAGTAGCGCAGCAGCCAGACGCCGACGCCCGCCCGGTTCAGCCGGCCGTGCACCTGGTCCATCATCCAGCGGGAGCGGCGCCAGGACGCGGAGCCGTCGTCGACCGGGGTCAGGCCGTCGGCCCTGCCGCCGTGCAGCATCAGCACGAGTCCCTCGGGACGGCCGTCCACGTCGCGGCGCGTCAGGGACGGGGAGGGCATGGGTCGATCCTCTCAGTGACGTCCAAGGTGTCGGTGTCGCACGGCAGGATGGGCCCATGGCCGACCTGCCCGACCTGACCGACCCGACCGAGCCCGCCGTCGCCGACCCGGCCGCGCGCGAGGAGCACCGCACGCTGTCCGAGGAGGTCGAGGACGCCCGCTGGCGCTACTACGTCCTCGACTCGCCGACGTTGTCCGACGCGGACTTCGACCGGCGGATGCGCCGACTGGAGGAGCTCGAGGAGCGGTTCCCGGAACTGCGGACCCCCGACTCGCCCACCCAGAAGGTCGGCGGGGCGGTCTCGACCGAGTTCACCGCGGTGGACCACCTCGAGCCGATGATGAGCCTCGACAACGCGTTCACCTTCGAGGAGCTGGAGAGCTGGCAGGCCCGGCTGGCCCGCGACGGGGTCGCGGACCCGGCGATGCTGTGCGAGCTCAAGGTCGACGGGCTCGCGATCAACGTGCTCTACGAGCAGGGCCGGCTGGTGCGGGCGACCACCCGCGGGGACGGCCGCACCGGCGAGGACGTCACCCCCAACGTGCGCACGATCGCCAACGTGCCGCACCGGCTGACCGGGACGGACGCGTACCCCGTGCCCGCCCTGGTCGAGGTGCGTGGCGAGGTGTTCTTGCCGGTGGAGGCGTTCGAGCGGCTCAACGAGGCGATGACGGACGCCGGCAGGCCGATGTTCGCCAACCCCCGCAACGCGGCTGCCGGGTCGCTGCGGCAGAAGGACCCGCGGGTCACCGCGACCCGGGCGCTGGCGATGGTCTGCCACGGGCTCGGCGCCCGGGAGGGCTTCACGCCCACCGCGCAGTCGGAGTCCTACGCCGCGCTGGCGGCCTGGGGGCTGCCGACCAGCGACCGGGCGAAGGTGCTGCCGGACCTGAGGGCGGTCGAAGAGTTCATCGCCTACTACGGCGACCACCGCCACGACGTCGAGCACGAGATCGACGGGGTCGTGATCAAGGTCGACGACGTCACCCTCCAGCGCCGGCTCGGCTCGACCAGCCGGGCGCCGCGCTGGGCGATCGCGTACAAGTACCCACCCGAGGAGGTCAACGCCAAGCTGCTGGCCATCGAGGTGAACACCGGCCGCACCGGCCGGGTCACGCCGTTCGGGGTGATGGAGCCGACCCGGGTGGCCGGCTCGACGGTGGAGCGGGCGACGCTGCACAACGCCCACGAGGTCAGGCGCAAGGACGTGCGGCCCGGCGACACCGTCATCCTCCGCAAGGCCGGCGACGTGATCCCGGAGATCGTCGGCCCGGTGCTGCCGCTGCGCCCCGAGGGACTGGCTGAGTGGGTGATGCCGACGACCTGCCCGTCGTGCGGCACCGGGCTGGTCCAGCAGAAGGAGGGCGACAAGGACCTGCGCTGCCCCAACCACCGCAAGTGCCCGGCCCAGCTGCTCGACCGGGTCTTCCACGTGGCCGGCCGCGGCGCCTTCGACATCGAGGGCCTCGGCTCGGAGGCGGCGTGGGCGCTGCTGGAGGCCGGCGTCATCGAGGACGAGGGCGACGTCTTCGACCTCGACGAGGCCAAGCTGCTCCGGGCGCCGCTGTTCACCCGGGCGCCCAAGAAGGGCGAGGGCGACCAGCCGGTGCTGTCGGCCAACGGTCAGCGGCTGCTCGACAACCTCGGGGCGGCCAAGGACCGGCCGCTGTGGCGGGTGGTCGTGGGGTTGTCGATCCGGCACGTCGGCCCGACCGCGGCCCGGGCGCTGGCCACCCGGTTCGGCTCGATGCGGGCCATCGAGGAGGCCGGCCTCGACGAGCTCGCCGCCGCGGAGGGGGTCGGCCCGACCATCGCCGAGGCCGTCGTCGAGTGGTTCGGGGTCGACTGGCACCGCGAGATCGTCCGCAAGTGGGAGGCGGCCGGCGTGCGGATGGAGGACGAGCGCGACACGTCGGCCCCGCGCACCCTCGAGGGGCTCAGCGTGGTCGTGACCGGGTCCCTGGTCGACTTCAGCCGCGACCAGGCCAAGGAGGCGATCCTGGTGCGCGGCGGGAAGGCCGCCTCCTCGGTGTCGAA
>Ga0308176_10003071_pt1 | contig 10605 bp, 7 predicted proteins | sample PhyCR2_3_FD_203890 | JGI IMG/M metagenome (GOLD analysis project Ga0308176, IMG submission 203890) | Soil microbial communities from UC Gill Tract Community Farm, Albany, California, United States - DLSLS.C.R2 | ecosystem: Environmental > Terrestrial > Soil > Agricultural land | place: USA... | reverse complement strand
GCAAAAAGGGCGCGACACGAAAGCCAAGTTGTATCGCAATTTCGGTATGCCCAAGCCGGAAGGCTACCGCAAAGCGATGCGGCTGATGCGGCTTGCAGAGAAGTTCAACAGGCCCGTTATCACTCTCATCGATACGGCCGGAGCATATCCCGGAATCGACGCGGAGGAGCGCGGCCAGGCGGAAGCGATCGCTTACAACCTCCGCGAGATGTCTCGCCTTGCGTGCCCTGTTATCGCCGTTGTTATTGGCGAGGGCGGCAGCGGTGGCGCTTTGGCCATCGGCGTGGCGAATCGCGTCTACATGATGGAGAATGCCTATTACAGCGTTATCTCGCCCGAAAGTTGCGCTGCGATCATCTGGCGCGATTCGGGTAAAGCCGCGCTGGCTGCTGCTGCGCTTAAGCTCACGGCCAAGGATTTGCTGGGCCTTCAAATCATCGATGGTGTTGTCGCAGAACCGAATGGCGGCGCACAGGACGACATCGAAGGTGCAACCGCTTCGCTTCGGGAGATGCTAATCGCGGGACTCACCGAGTTGGGAGGCATCACGCGCGAGCAACTCATCAAGGATCGTTACGATAAGTTCCGGCGCATGGGGAATTTTTTCCATGAGGGGGCGATCTGAAGAAGTTTGGTCCCCCGATTGTCATTTTCATCGTTATCGTAGCCGCTTTGATTGCTTACTCCACGTCCAGGGCTACGGACCCGAAATACAAAGTGAAGATCTGCGTCGCGTATCATGGCCAGACCGCCTGCAAGGTTGCCAGTGCTGCAGCCGAAACGGCGGCTATCCGCACGGCTACCGAAGGTGCGTGTGCAGACATTGCTTCCGGTGTAACTGAAACGGTGAGCTGTCAGAATACCTCGCCAGAGAGCGTGAGTTGGTTGAGAAGGCCCTGACTCATTCGGCGGCATGCGCATAGCTCTGCTGGGCACACGAGGCATTCCGGCCCGATACGGCGGGTTTGAAACTTTTGCCGAAGAGCTCTCCACACGCCTAGTCGAGCGCGGCCATCATGTAACCGTCTACTGCCGAGCGCCGTATCCAGAACAGAGTTATCGCGGTGTGACTCTGCGTTATCTGCCGACGATCCGCCACAAATATCTCGACACTATTGCCCATACCGCGATTTCAACAACTGACTTACTCTTCCGGCGTTTCGACGTCGCGCTCTACTGCAATGCGGCCAATGCCGTCTTTACCTGGAGTCCACGCCTGGCGGGCATGCCAACCGCATTGAATGTCGACGGACTGGAGCGGCACCGCAAGAAATGGAACAAGGTCGCAAAACTGTGGTATCTCATTTCCGAGTGGCTATCCACGTTCTGCTGCACCCGGGTCGTTTCGGACGCTGAGCGGATTCGCGAATACTATTTCGAGCGCTACGGGAAGGAATCGCTCTTCATTCCTTACGGCGCCGAAATAGGCGCGGTTCCGGGTACGGACATCGTACGGTCATTGGGCCTCGAGCCGCGCGAGTACTTTCTGTATGTAAGCCGGCTCGAGCCGGAGAACAATGCTCTACTTGTTAGGCGGTGTTTTGAAAAGGTCCAGACTGATCGAAAGTTGGTCATCGTCGGTGACGCGCCTTATGCGGCCGAGTATATAGCTCGGGTGCGTGACACTCGCGACCCGCGCATCGTCTTCCCCGGCGCTATTTACGGTGAAGGATACGGCCAGCTTCAATCGCATTGCCACGCCTACATTCATGCCACTGAAGTGGGTGGCACACATCCGGCCTTGATTGAGGCTATGGGAAGAGGCGCTTTGGTCCTCTATCTCGAAAATCCCGAGAACGACGAAGTCACCAGTGGGTCTGCAATCCCGTTTACCGAAAATACGCTGATACAGAAGCTTCAATGGGCAACGGAAGCAAGCGAGGAGGAACGGGACAAGTGGGGGCGGCGTGCGCAAGCCCGGATCCGAGACCGATACAGTTGGAGCGCCGTGACCTCGCAGTATGAAGAGCTCTTTCGGTCCATGGTGCGCGACAAGAGCCGGCCTCGAAACAAAGGGCCGCGCTCAGGCGGCCTCTCGTAAAACTTACTCTAATATCTAAGCCGGGTGTTTGGCTTCTTCCTTCAGCGCGGAATCCACCTTGTCCTTACCCATGTTCTCGATTTCATTGAAGTAGACACGCCGGTTTTGATCCATTGCTAGATTCGACAGGATCACAGCGGTCGAATCGGCCAGTCCCGCGTCAAGATCGGCCTTCGGGTGACCCCCGGTCATTGAATCGTGGAAGAAGCTGGCCAGCTCTGTTTCCACAGGATTGACGTCTTCTTCCGGGACCATGATGCCCTTCTGATACAGCCAGAGGCGGGCAAATTTGAGTTCGCGCGACACGAACGAATCTTTGTCACGGTCCACCTGATAGTCGGGCATCGGCAGAGGCAGACCCTTCTGTGGTCCGGCTAGCGCGAAGGTCGCGCCTGCCTGCGTCTTCGTGTGCTCAGTTCCTGGGGAAACCTTGGTCGGCTGCGGTTCGCGATACCAAAGGGCCGTAGGCATTGTCTTCTGCCCGTCACCGATTGTGATCTCGACAGCGCCGGCGGTTCCCATAATGCACATACCGAACTCAGGACGAGTGGAGCCGAAATACGGTAGGTGACTATTTGTGCTGATTGCTGAATAGATCAGCTTTCGGCCACCCGGATATTGGTAAATCAGCTGAATATTGTCGAAGATGTCGCGGCCGTCGTCCTTCCAAGTGTCGAGCCCGCCCAGCCCGATCACGAATTCTGCAGGACTGCCGAACATCCAATCAGCTACGTCGATATGGTGCGATCCGAGTTCTGCCGTCAAGCCTCCCGAATAATCGCGGAACAACCGCCAGTTCTTCGGGTTGTCTCGCCCTCCTGGCTTCATCACCCAGCCGGGATTTCGGTGCCACATTGCCTCAATGTGCGTCACGTTTCCGAGCACGCCCTTGTCCACCATCTCCTTCACCGCTTGGAAATATTTGCTATAGCGGCGTTGGAGCCCAACCTGTAAGACCTGCTTAGGATGCTGCGGTGCGAGCGCGCGAAGCGCGTGCACTTCTTCGGGCCGAAAAACGAGGCTCTTTTCGCAGAAGGTGTGCTTGCCCGCTTGCAGCGCGTCGCGTGTCACGGGGAAATGCTGATACAGAGGAACCGCGATGATGACCGCATCGACATCCTTGTCGGCCAGCAGTTCGCGGTAATCCTTATACTTCTTCGGATTGGTCCCGATGACGGTAGCGGCTTTGTCTAACGACTCTTGATCCAGGTCGCAGAGCGCCGTGCAGTGGCCGTTGTCCACTTTCGCAAGGTGTCCGAGAAGGTATGTGCCGCGGCTGCCCGTGCCAATCACGCCATACTTCATCTGGTTATTCTGCGCGTGGGCCTTGATGATGGCTGGTCCGCCGATTTTCGCAGCCGTTGTGACGCCGGCTGCTGCAACGCCTGCTGCGCCTGCGAGCTTAAACACCTCGCGCCGTGACAAGTCGTCGTTTTGCGCCATGGGAATCCCTCTTTTTCTCCGCGTCCGTCTACCAGTTTTTAAACTGCTTGCTTAAACATTAAGTTTATGTCATTGTCCCCTGACGGGCAATGCGATGCTTACAGGTGCGCCCGCCGTGCTGCCGGTCGGCCGAATACTTCCGCCGTTATTCTTTCGTCCGCTAGACTGAGGAAGATTGGCTCACATACTCGTTACCGGCGGTGCCGGATACATTGGTTCCCACACTGTTCATTTTCTGCTGAAACGCGGCCACTCAGTAACTGTGGTTGACAATCTGTCACGAGGACACAAAGACACTGTCCCGAATGGGTTGCTCACCGTAATGGACCTGCGCGATACCAGCGCTCTTGCGGAGTTGATGAAAGCCCGAAAGTGTGAAGCTGTTATCCACTTTGCGGCTTATATCGCGGTGGGAGAGTCGACCAAGGCGCCCGAGATCTATTTCTCGAACAACGTTGGCGGGTCCACGTCCCTCTTCGAAGCCATGCAGCTTGCAGGGGTAAACAAGCTGGTTTTCTCTTCCACTGCTGCGGCATATGGCACTCCAGCCGTTGTCCCCATCACGGAAGACCAACCCTACGCGCCCATAAATCCCTACGGCGATTCGAAGGTAATGGTCGAGAAAATGATCGCCTGGCTCGATCAATACCGCGATTTTCGCAGCATTCGTCTTCGCTACTTCAATGCTTGCGGAGCTGAGCCGTCAGCGAACCTGGGGGAACTCCACGATCCGGAAACTCATCTGATCCCGCTGATGCTCAAAGCTATTCTGAGTGGACAGCCGATGACAATCTTCGGAGATGATTATCCAACTTCAGACGGCACCTGCATTCGTGACTACATTCACGTAAGTGATCTCGCGGAAGCACATGTACTTTCAGTTGAGTATCTACTTCGCGGCGGTGCTTCGCATGTTTTCAATGTAGGCACCGGCCTTGGCCATTCCGTCCGAGGCGTGATAGATGCCGTAGAGCGCATCACCGGAAAGAAAGTGCCTCACACGATCGGCCCTCGCCGCGAGGGTGACCCTCCAGTCTTGGTAGCCGACTCGCATCGGTTGCAGGATACTTTGGGCTGGAAGCCAACACGTGCCGACCTGGATCGAATTGTTTCTGATGCGTGGCAGTTCGCCCGCACTCGACCGGACTGACCGAGCGTTGTCTGTGCCGCGATCACTCCATATTCGCGGATCCTTCTACCAGCCGGTATAACTCCCGCTTCGGAAGGCCGAACTGTTTCGCAACCTGCTTGATTGCTGCCATCCGCTCGACCCCGGCCGCTTGCAATTTTGCAACTTCTTCAACCGGATTCCCCTCAGCCGTTGATCTCTGAGCGGCACCGAGCACCACCGTGATCTCGCCCTTGATCGACGTCCGAGACCGAAGTTCCTCCAGCACATTCTTCGCTGAACCACGCACAAATTCTTCGTGCAGCTTCGTGAGCTCCCTAGCCACGGCAATGGGACGATCCCCAAGCACAGCAACCACGTCTTCAAGTGACTCAAGCAGGCGGTGGGGACTTTCGTAAAAGATCATCGTCGTTTGTTCCTGAGCCAGTTCTTCGAGCACTCTCCGCCGTGCGCCCGATTTGGGCGGCAAGAACCCGATGAATCGAAACTCCGCAACCGGCAGACCCGATCCAACCATCGCAGTCATTGCCGCTGAGGGTCCTGGGATGGGAATTATGGGGATATCGCGTTCGATGGCGGCCCTCAGTAGCCGGAAACCCGGGTCCGAAATCAGGGGCGTGCCCGCGTCGCTTACCAGTGCGACAGACTCGCCGGCCTCAAGATGCGCGATAAGTTCCGTTGTGCGCGAGGTTTCGTTATGATCGTGATAGCTGACCGTCTGTTTGCGGATTTCAAAGTGGTCCAGCAGCTTTTGAGTCTGCCGCGTGTCTTCACAAGCTATCAGCGACGCTTCCTCGCGCAGAATACGTAAGGCGCGAAGCGTGATGTCCTCCAGATTGCCAATCGGAGTGGCAACGAGATAGAGCGAGCCCGCCAATCCAGCAGTGTATCGTTGAAGTCAAGGGGCCTCGCGACGAAGACTCAGTACGATCTTCAGGGCTCAGCCCGTATTTGATATGCCAAGCTTGTTCGATGTCGGGCGCGAAAAGTCGAAAGCTCCGCAATACTATGTCTGGAGCCACCCTCAGTCGCCGTACGTCGTAGAACTCCGGCTCGATATCATCGATCGGCTGATGACGGATCTCCGCGCGGCCCAGAGCATCCGGCTCGAAACTGGCGGCTTGCTGGTCGGCACCTTCGTCAGGGCTGCCAATCCAACTCTGCGTATCGAGGATTATGAGCTGATCGGAAGGGGTGCCGAAGACGGGCTTCTGTACAACCTGACAACGGAGCAGAAGACTCGTTTCGCGGCGGTGCGGCACAAATTCATCAGCAAGCAGATTCGGGTGCTTGGCTTCTTTCGAAGTCAGATTCGAGGGGGCCCGTTAGCTCTTTCCGCAGAGGATCGCGACCTGCTCAGCTCGGAATTCCGACGGGCTATTCACATTGCGCTCTTGATTCGCATGAGCGCGAGACCCACAGCCGGCTTTCTGGTGCCATCAGCTACTGGTGAGATACAAACCGAGCCAGCATGGAACCAAGTTCCATTTGAGACTGAGGAATTGGCCCGGTTGAGCGAAGTACAACGACAAGCACCGGCGTGGAATGGAAGCTTAGGACGGAGTGAAGCGCCAGATCCTCTCCCTTCCCAAATAGCTGCCTACGAAACGCAAGCTTCCCTGGTTGCGGGCGCTGCGCAAACGCGTGAGTTCGGCAAGGCCACGCAATTCCCGGCGGCCCCGGTGGCGCCAACCCGATCGCACCTCGCCGCAATCCCGAGGCCACCAACGCCGACCCGCTTCACACCAGCGCCTGCGCCAACAGCAACGCCGGCATTGGCACCGAATACTCCTGCATTGGCGCCGACTGCGCTGGGATGGACGCACGCTCTCACGCCTCGATCCCCGACACCGCCTGCGGCAACACCTCCTCCGGCAACACCTCCTCCGGCAACACCTCCTGCGCCGGCACCTCCCGGCGCAACAGCTGCGGATCCCAGAACACAGCGGCCGGGCGGCTTTCGAACCGAACTCTCCGACCGCCTGTCACACCAGAATGTCGCGGCACTGGTCACCGGTGCGGCCCTCTTTTTGACACTTTCTTTTACGGTGTGGGGTTCTCTCACGGCCGATCTTCTATCAAGCAGTAATCGGCTTGACCTCACGGCCGCTGAAAAGGGCGATATAAGCCAGCTCGAATGGAACCATGACATGGCTCAACTGCGGAAAGCGGATTCGGCACTGTTAACCATCCAAGATGGGGCTGACAAGCACGAAATGACGCTTTCTCCGGCCGAGTTGAAAGCGGGCAGCATCGCCTACCGGAGGCATAGCTCAACCGTGGTGTTCACAATGGTCCTGAATCTGCCCGATTCCATGAGCTTGGTTCAATCTGTCACCGTAGTGGCAGGTCCTCAACAAAAGAACCACATGTGAGTTACTGCTTCAGATACAGATTGAACTCGCCGCCTTTTCCGTCCAGCACAACCGTGCTTCCCGGGGGGATACGGCCCTTTGAAACCAGCGCAGCGAGCGGCCGCATAAAGTTACGTTGCACCACTCGCTTCAATTCACGTGCTCCGAACTCGACGCTGGTACCTTTTTCGAGCAGCAGATTGCGTCCCGACGGCGTGTAGGAGATCCGGAACGCGCGCGCTCCCAGGCGGTCATAGATCAGCCGGGCGAAGTTCTGCATCGTCTGATCGAGAATTTGGCTGCACTCTGGGCGGCCCAGAGGCTTATACGTAACCACAGAATCGATGCGGTTCACAAATTCAGGTGAAAACTTCTGGCGCACGGCTGTCATTCCGATGCTCTGCAGCTTCTCTGTCTCAACCTTTCCCTCTCGCGGCAGCATGGCTTCGAAGCCGAAATCGGGTTTGTTGATGCGCTGAATTGTTTTCGCGCCGAGATTGCTTGTAAGGAAAATCATCGTGCGCTCGAAGTTCACCGTCGAGTTGTCACCCAGCCGCAGAGTGGCCTTGTCAAGGATGCCGAGCAACAGGCGCGTCATCGAAGGTGCCGCCTTTTCGATCTCATCAAACAGAATGAGCGATATGCCGCTGCCCTCGCTCGCGACGCTGTTCACCTTCGCCTGATTGAGCATAGGCTGCGTTTCACGATGACCAAGGTATCCCGGCGGCGCACCGACCAGCTTCGCGACCTCGTGCTCCATTTGGAATTCGCCACAATCGATCTTTAGGAGGTTTTTGCTTGAGCCGTGCAGAACTTCTGCCAGGGCCTCGACCGTCCGCGTTTTGCCGGTTCCGGTGGGTCCAAGCAGCAGGAAGACGCCGATCGGCCGTCCCTCAGGCGCAAAGCCTGCCTGGTCCATGTGGATGTAGGGAACGATCGTGTCGATCGCCTCTGTCTGACCTACAAGGATGTCCCGCAGCTGGGATGTCAGTTCATCTGGTTCTTTGGGCAGGTCAGCGCGCCGTGACCGCAACGTGTTCGATCGCATCGTGAAATCGAAACCTCCGCCTGGAGTGTAGCTAGGCGTACCCAAAATTCGGATCGGTGCCGGGGCTCCGGTACTCCGTTGTCGAGATTCACCTCGACCGAAATTGGCTTAAGTTTCTTGCACTTCGAAGCGATCGACCGCTTCGTAACAAATCTTTCAGAAAGTTGTGACTGGGCTTTGGAATGGTCCCAAAAATGCCTTGCCTCAAGCGGAATTCCACGTCCAGACCAAGGTCCATACGCATTCGATCGAGGAAAAGTAGCTGGCCTACGCGTCGCGCCCGTACGCCAGCCGCATCGAGTTTAAACGCTGATCGACTCGAGGTTATCGCTGAATGCGTGCCGAGCCGCCCTTTGCGAAATTGCGGACCTGTTCCAGGGTAGCCATCGTCGTGTCCCCTGGGAAGGTGGTCAGGAGCGCACCATGTGCCCATCCCAGTTTCACAGCCTCGTCCGGATCAGCGTCCGTCAGCAGGCCGTAAAAGAATCCGGCTGCGAACCCGTCGCCTCCCCCGACCCGATCGAGCACGTCCAATTCGGCAGTTGGAGCTACATAATGCTGACCGTTGATCCACGCCACGGCGCTCCAACTGTGCCGGTTCGTCGAATGCACCTCGCGGAGAGTCGTCGCAACAATCTTGACCTGCGGATGCTTCTTCACCACTTGACCGATCATGCCGATAAACGCGCTCGGATCGAGCTTCGATTTAGCGGCTACCTCAGGTCCTGGCATGCCAAGCCCTTTTTGCAAATCTTCTTCGTTGCCGACCAGAACATCCACATTCTTCACAATGCGATCAATCACTTCGACGGCGCGCTTTGCTCCGCCAGTGATGTTCCAAAGTTTCTCGCGATAGTTCAAATCGAATGAAGTTATGGCGCCTGCACTCTTCGCCGCTTGCATGGCCTCGATTGTTACCTCTGCAGTCGATTCGGAGAGCGCTGCGAAGATACCGCCGCTATGAAACCAGCGGACACCCTGGCCGAGTATCTCTTGCCAATTGAAGTCACCAGGTTTCAGCTGTGCCGCCGCCTCGTTGCACCGGTTGTAGAACACCACTGGAGCTCGAACACCTTGGCCTCGGTCGCTATAAACTGTCGCGATGTTCGGCCCATGCACTCCGTCATGCTCGAATTGTTTATAGAATGGCCTCACACCCATTGCCTTTACGCGCTCAGCTACAAGGTCCCCGATGGGGTAATTCACCATTGCCGAAGCGACGCCAGTCCGCAGGCGGAAGCAATCCGATAAGTTGGCGGCTACGTTAAATTCCCCCCCGCTCACGTGAATCTGGCACTCTGTTGCTTTTCGAAACGGGATAATTCCCGGATCGAGACGATGGACAAGACCGCCAATCGACAAGAAGTCGAGGTTGCCGTCCTGGCGGATATTCAGGCCGTAATTCATGCTTTTCTCCCTTGCTCGTTAAGAGGCTCTCGCTTAGGTTTAAAAACAGCGCCACGCTGGATGAGGAATCCGAGACTGATTCAGTCAGCACCATCGATGTGTACAGATCTTCTGCACCCGATGAAGATCCTGGTCTGCCTCGTTCGAGTTATCACAACGCAGTTACGCGTTATAGCTTCCCGAAGATACTCTGCCGCCGCGCCCCGTCCAATTGGTATGGAAAAACTGTCCGCGCGGTTTGTCGATGCGCTCATAAGTGTGAGCGCCAAAGAAATCACGCTGGGCCTGCAGCAGGTTCGCCGGAAGCCGTTCGGTTCGATATCCGTCGTAGAACGAAAGCGCAGTTGAGAAAGCGGGAGTCGGGACTCCATACTCGATCGCTTTAACAATCGCCCGGCGCCACGACAATTGGTAATTGTTCAGAAGCTGGCTGAAAAAGTCGTCCAGCAACAGATTCGTGAGCTGCGGATTCTTATCGTAGGCTTCCTTGATTTTCCCCAGAAAGCGACTGCGAATGATGCAGCCTCCGCGCCACATCAGCGCGATTCCACCCAGATTTAAATTCCACCCTTCTTCCTTGGCGGCCTCTCGGAGCAACATGTAACCCTGTGCATAGGAAATCAGCTTCGAACAGTAGAGAGCCCTGCGCACATCTTCGATGAACTCTTGTCGATTCTCGGAGCCGCTGTGCTTCGGGCCATTCAAAACCTTCGAAGCAGCAACGCGTTCGCCTTTCAGCGCCGACAAACAGCGTGCGAACACCGCCTCGCCAATCAGCGTTACGGGCATTCCAAGGTCAAGCGCGCTTACGGCCGTCCACTTGCCAGTGCCTTTTTGTCCGGCAGTGTCGAGAATTTTCCCGATCAGCGGTGAACCGTCCTCATCATTTTTTGTGAAGATTTGGCTCGTGATTTCGATAAGGAAGCTGTCCAGTTCTCCCTTATTCCAGTCCTCGAATACGTCGTGCAGTTCGCTAGCGCTCAGCTTCAATCCTTGCTCGAGCAAGTGATACGCCTCGCAAATGAGTTGCATGTCACCGTACTCAATACCGTTGTGGACCATCTTCACGTAATGGCCGGCACCGTCTTCGCCCACCCAGTCGCAGCACGGAGTGCCATCCTCTACTTTTGCCGCGATGCTCTGAAAAATATCTTTCACATGCGGCCAAGCTTGCGGATTTCCT
>Ga0308176_10003070_pt1 | contig 10605 bp, 7 predicted proteins | sample PhyCR2_3_FD_203890 | JGI IMG/M metagenome (GOLD analysis project Ga0308176, IMG submission 203890) | Soil microbial communities from UC Gill Tract Community Farm, Albany, California, United States - DLSLS.C.R2 | ecosystem: Environmental > Terrestrial > Soil > Agricultural land | place: USA... | reverse complement strand
GCAGTCACCGCGGTTCGAGCAGGCGGCACTCTTTGACAAGAAGACCATTGGCAGTGCATTGCCGATGGTCGGCGAGCAAAAGGACATTCGCTACTACGGCACCGTCGCCCACTCGGTGCTCAATGGTACCGACGTCACGAAGATGGGCTTCTGGTCGGTGAATCCCTACATCGGCTGTGCTTTTGGGTGTGCGTACTGCTATGCGAGATACGCTCACCGGTGGGTACTCGATCGGAACGCGACAGCGAATCCGGAGCATGAGGACCTTCAGAGCGCGCGCGACAATTTGCCGCCGTGGCTGGCCTTCGAGCGCCGGATCTTCGTCAAACAGAACGCGGCCGATGTTCTCCGCCGAACGCTGCGCCATGGATCGGACAAACATCTCGCCCTGTTGAACGGCGAGTCGATCGTCATCGGGACCGCGACAGACCCGTTTCAACCTGCCGAGCGTCGCTTTGGAGTCACGCGATCGATTCTGGAGGTGCTGGCGGATCATCCCGGGCTGTCGATCTGCATCATCACCAAAAGTCCGCTGATCACGCGCGACATCGATCTGCTGAAGCGAATCAATCGAATTTCGTCGCTCACCGTGCATCTGTCGCTCATCACGATCGATCGAGAGCTCGCCCGGCGACTCGAGCCGCGCGCGCCGACGCCGGAATCACGTGTGCGCGCGCTCGCGCGTCTGCGTGCGAGCGACATCGAGACAGGGATCAACGTGATGCCCGTGCTGCCCGCGATCACGGATGCCGACGAGCAGCTCGATGCGCTCATTCGAACGGTCGGCGAGCATGGCGCGTCGTACGTCAATGCCTGCGCGCTGCGATTGCGATCGTCGGCGCGCGCGAGATATCTGCCGTTCATCGAGAAGGAATTTCCTCGTCTCGCGAAGCGCTACCACGCGACCTACGCCTACGACGACCACGTCAGCGCGCAGTACGCGGAGTCGCTCCGGACAAGGATGCGCGCGATCTGCGAGCGGCACGGCGTGAGCTACGGCCAGCATGGACGCGGCGGGAAAGAAGAGGTTTATGACGAGGTTACCGCCCAGCGATTTGCAGGCGAGCAGCTTTCGTTCGAGTGGCAGTAGGAGTTGGGGGTCAGGGGTTTGGGTGGGTTGGGAGTTTGGGGTTAAGAGTTTGGGTGGGTTTTGGGTTCCGGTCTGGAGTGGACGGTTTGGCGTCGGGCGTTCGGGGTGCTTGCGAGTGACTCAGTGACTCGGTCACGTGCTGGCACCGCAGACTCCAAACCCCGAACCGTGGACCCCAGACCGGAACCCCAAACCCACCCAAACACCAGACCGGAACGCCCAACCCGCTGTTGTTCGAGTTGAGCGAGGAGGGTTCCGCCGCGGGAGGAATCGCTCTAGCCTCTCCGCGTGCCAAACACCGACACTCGGTTTCTCGGACATCCGCGCGGCCTCGGCCTCCTCTTCGGCGTCGAGATGTGGGAGCGATTCTCCTACTATGGAATGCGCGCGCTCCTCGTGCTCTACCTCGTCAACGGGTTGCACTGGAGCGACCGCGATGCCGCGAATCTGTACGGGACCTACACGGGGCTCGTGTACGGCGTTCAGATCATCGGCGGATTTCTCGCCGATCGATTCCTCGGCACGCGACGATCGCTGCTGATCGGCGGAATCATTATCGCGCTCGGGCATTTCGTGCTCGCGATCCCGACCGGCGCGATGCTGTATCTCGGGCTCGGGCTCGTCGTCGCGGGAACCGGCTTGTTCAAGCCGAACGTGTCGACGATGGTCGGACAGCTCTACGCGCCGGGCGACTCGCGGCGCGACGCGGGATTCACAATTTTCTATATGGGCATCAACCTCGGCGCGACGTTCGCTCCGTTGGTGACCGGATATCTCGCGCAGAGGGTGGGATGGCACTGGGGATTCGGCGCCGCGGGCGTCGGCATGGTGCTCGGGCTCATCGTCTATGTCTGGGGACGCAACACGTATCTCGCCGGCATCGGCATCGATCCGCCAGGCAAGCGCGCCACCGTAGACACTGACGTGAACGACACGTCAGCGACGACGCGAATTCTCGCGCTCCTGCTGTTGTTCGCGTTCGTCGGCGTGTTCTGGATGGGCTACGATCAAGCGGGAACGTCGGTGAATCTGTTCACCGACCGGCACGTCGACCGGCACGTTGGATCGTTCGAGACGCCAACCGCGTGGTATCAGTCGGTGCAACCGTTCGCGGTGCTCGTGTTCGCCCCGATCTTCGCGGCGCTTTGGGCGATGTTGTCGCGAAGAGATCGCGAGCCGTCGACACCGACGAAGATGGCGGTTGGACTTGGGCTGCTCGCACTCAGCTTCGTCGTGCTCGCGATGGGCGGCCGCGTGGCGGACAACGGATCGCTCGCGGGACCATGGTGGATCGTCGGCGCGTACGTGATTCAGGTGCTCGGCGAGATGTGCGTGTCGCCAGTAGGATTGTCGTACGTCACCAAGGTCGCGCCGGTGAAGTATGCGTCGCTGCTCATGGCGGCGTGGTTCCTCGCGACGGGAGTGGGCGACAAGTTCGCGGGCATCGTTGCGGGCTACGCGTCGACGATGACCGCCGAAAGATTCTTCTATCTCGTCGGTGGGATCGCCGGCATCGCGACGGTGTTGCTCGCGCTGATTGTCCCCTGGCTCAAGAAAACGACGATGAAAGCGGCATAGTCGTTGTCTCGGCGCCAGTCGCGGTAGGCCTACTTCCGCGTCACGTTATAAGCGACCGTCGCACCAACAGCCGGCAAAGCGAGCGACGCAATGATCGCCGCGATTTTGAGCGGCATCGGGTTCACTTTCGTCGCCGCGGGGAGTGCGAGGTAAAGCGCGCCGTAGCCAAGGGCGGTACCCCCGACTGTCGCGGCGAAATTGCCGTGTGACGGGCCCCCGTTTCCAACGAGATTCACTGCAGCCGCCGGCGCGAGCACGGCGCCGGTGATTCCGAGCACGACGCCGCCGTTCGACTGGCCGCGTCCCGGATGAAAGCCCGACCCAATCGTGTAGCCGACCGCAAAGCCGACCGGCATCGCCACGAGTCCGGCGGCCGTTTCGCCGACGAGCCGACCGGTACCGGCCGGCCTCTTCTGCGCCGCGAGTGGAGACAGCGCGGTAAAAACGAGGAGAATGGAGCGGCGAGTCGCTGCGAGCATGCGGCGAATTCTAACCCTCCAGAACGAAGCGACGTCTAAATCGCAGGAACGAGAGATATCACAAATCTTTCCGAACCGGCGAGCTAACCGCCTAATTGTGGAATACTCTCTTGCTTTCGGCTTTTGTTCGGTATAGCTTCATCCCCCCTTATGTCGACGTCCATCGCTGCACTTCGCGCGCTGATCGAACAGCGCTTTCCGGACGCAACGCCGCTCACCGGCGGAGCGAAAACCGCCGAGCAGGTGGCGACCGGCATTGATGCGCTCGACAGGGTGCTGCCCAACGGCGGGCTGCCCCGGGGACGACTGTCGGTGTGGGCACCGCAGGGCGGAGCCACCGCCATCCTCCGCGCCACGTGCTACTCCATCGTGCTCCAGGGTGAGCGCTCGGCCTGGATCGACGGAGACAACACGGTGGCCGGCGCGTTCTGGAACAACGCGGGTGGGCTCTATCTCGTGCGTCCCAAGACGCGCATCCACGCGCTGCGCGCCGCCGAAGAGATGCTTCGGTCGGGAGGCTTTTCAGTTCTTGTATTAGCGGGTACTGAACCTCAGGGCACGGAGACGGTTCGGCTCACGCGGGCGGCGCGCGACGGCGGCACGGCGCTCGTGAGCATCGGAACATCGGCGTCGATGGCCAGCGTCCGGCTGGTGTCGAAGCTCATGCGCTATCGCTGGCGGCGCACGCCCTTCGGCGACCCTGCGGAAGCACAAGATGTCACCGTCCGCGTGCACGCGCGGTCGGTCGGTTGGAACGCACATACGGATTTTCCCATTCCGGTCACGCATCATGAGCTACGTCTGTCTTTGGAGTCCGAGCTGGCCGATCGGCGCGGACTTCCCCGCTGATCTCGTTGCAAGTCTCCTCGGCGCCGCGCCCCGCGTCGCCGTCGGGGAACGTGGGCTTGTTTGGGGCGATGCACGCGGTCTCCTCGGCGCACAGCTGGCCGAGAAGATGTTGGGTGTCGCGAGCAATTATGGGCATGAGGACGTGCATGCCGGCGTCGCGATGACGCAGGTCGCGGCCGAAGTCGCGGCAACGCAGAGCGCGACGCAGCTCGTCGTCGTGAAGCTCGGGGCGGATGCGTCGTACATCGCGCCATATCCGTTGTCGGTGCTCTCGCCCGACGAGCATCTCGCCGCGCTCGTGAACGGGCTCGGCATCGAGACGTGCGGCGCCTTCGCCGCGCTCGACGCCGAATCGATCGAAGTGCGGCTTGGCATCGACGGCGTGAAGCTCTGGAAGCGCGCTCGCGCAGATGATGAGCGTTCTCTCTTTCGACTTCCATTACGAAGCCTTCCGAGCGCAACGCTCGAGTGGGTGGAGTACGGGCTCAAGGATCCGGAGCGGCTCCTCTTCATCATCAATTCGCTGGCGGGCACCGTGTGCACGACGCTTGTCAATCGCGGCGAACGCGCGCGCGAGATGGCGATCGTCTTCTCGCTCGGCAATCGGACGCAGCGGACGCACATCATCCGGTCCTCGCGGCCGAGTGCGGAGCAAAAGCGCTGGATGCGACTCGTGCGCGAGGAGCTCGACAAGCTGACGCTGCCCGACGCCGTGATGGGCGTGACGCTTCGCGTGGAGTCCGTCACGGGAAACGTTGGACCGCAGGGCGATCTCTTCGATCGTGGATTCGCGAGTGCCCCGGCGGTGGAGGACGCGATCATCCAACTCACGGATGATCAGGGTGACGTCATCGTCGAACCGATGAACACGGAGCATCCGCTGCTCGACGAACGCACGTCGTGGATCAAGCTCGCCGATCGGAGGGACGATCGCCGATTGATGAGTGACGGAAAGCCCTCACTGACGCTTCAGCTGTTGCCGTCGCCGAAAGTCGTGACGGTCGATACGCAGCCGCGGCGTGATCATGAAGTTCCGATTCGCTACATGGACAACAACGAGTGGCACGATGTCGTCGAAGCGGCGGGCCCGGATCGCGTGTCGGGCGGACGATGGAGCCGTGAGTACGCCCGCGAGTATTTCCGCTGTGTGCGCGAGGACGGGATGATGGTGTGGCTGTACCACGAAGCAAAACGGGAAGCAAAGGATTGGTTTCTACATGGGTGGTGGGACTAGCAATCATCGGATGCGAGTGAAAACAGCAACTGCAGAACAGCAAAGTGCAGAACAGCAACAGCCCGCCACGGCATGACACGGAGGAGAACACTTCTCCTCCGTGTCATGCCGTGGTCCATCGCCTTTCCGTAGCTCCGTGGTACGGGGTGACACAAAAGCAGGTCCTCCGCTCGCTCCGCTCGCATCAGGATGACGGAGAGAGAGGAAGCTCGCATCAGGATGACAGCCGTGGTCGTCCTATGCTCGCTGCAGGATGACGAACAATGAACGAGAGACGAAAGCCAATGACACGAATGACCGGGACATTCAAAGTGTTGGGATGGGAAGAGCAGTCGTACGACGAGAACGGCTCAGCGAGAGGGCGCTGGACGATTCTTCCCGGCACGAGCACGGGTGATCTCCAGGGCATCAGCGGCGAAGGCTACTTCGATACGACCGACGACGGCGCGACGTACACGCTCGAGGTGTCGTTCTGAAGTCCCGTGTCACGTCGGAATACGTCGAGCTTCGTGCGCATACATGCTTTTCCTTCTCCGACGGCGCCGTTTCGGCCGAGGCGTTGGCACGGCACGCGAGGGCGAAGGGATACAGCCATTTAGGAATCTCTGATACCGCGGATCTGGGCGGCGTCGCGCGGTTCGCGACCGAAGGGATGTCGCCGCTCAAGGATCCGATGTGTCCGAATGTCGATCGGCACGCCGACGAGCGCTGCAAGACGTGCGAGTATCCGGTGTTCCCGATCGTCGGCGCGGAGCTCAACATCGACGGAAAGCCGGCGGCGTTCATCGCGAAGACACAGCGTGGATATGAAAACTTGGCCGCCCTCGTCACGCTGGCGCGTGTGGGTCAGTGGGAGGAGTGGGACCAGAAGGTTCAGGGAAAACGACGTGGACGTCCCAAGATCACGTGGGCGCACGTCGCGGCGCATGCGGAAGGATTGCATGCGCTGACGGGTCCGGCGACGGGAGGGCTCGCGTCATTGCTTCGAGCTGGAAAAGAGAGCGAAACGAAGCGAGAACTCGATCGGTGGCGCGACGTCTTTCCGGCGGCGGACTCCCTATCTATAGAAGTGCAGCTCCACTACACGGGCGGCCACGAGGCCGCGCTGGCGTCGGAGCTCATCGCGCTCGCCGAGCGTGAAGGAGTGCCTTGGGTGGCGACGCAGGATCCGCGGTACGTCGACGACCGCGGGCGTCTCGTGCACGACATGCTCACCGCGCTTCGATACGATCTCACGATCGACGTCGCGGCCGAACGCGGAGTGTTGCATCCGAATGACGAGTGGCGTTTGCTGAGCCCGAGCGAGATGGCGGCGAGGTGGCGCGGCCGTGAAGAGGGGTTGAAGGAGAGCGTGCGAATCGCCAAGTCGTGCGAGAATTTCAAGCTCGATTGGATGCGCCCTCCCCTCCCCGACTTTCGGAAAGCAAAGATCGGCGGCGGCGTCGCGGATCTCGATGACAACGAAGTGCTTCGCCGCTGGGCGTACGACGGCGCCGAGGAGCGCTGGGGCGGATTGTCGCTGGATCAGAAACAGCAGATCGAGCACGAGCTGAAGCTCATCCGCGAGCTCGGATTCGCGGGCTTCTTTCTCGTGATGGCAGATGCGGTTCGCTTTGCGCGAAGCCAGGGCATTCTGTGCCAGGGACGTGGAAGCGCGGCGAACTCGGTGGTCGCATTCTGTCTCGCGATCACGGCGGTCGATCCGGTGAAGAATGGATTGCTCTTCGAGCGATTCTTGTCCGAGGCGCGCGTCGATGGAAAGACGGAGCCGCCGGACATCGACGTCGACTTCGAGCACGAACGCCGAGAAGAAGTTCTGAATTACATGTACGACAACTATGACCGAAAGCATGCTGCCATCACGGCGGTGACCCAGTGCTTTCATGCACCGACCGCCGTTCAGGACGCGATGCGTGCGCTCGGATATCCCGTCGCCAAAGCATTGGAGATCTCGAAGCGCGTCCACGGCCATGAGCCGGCCGATTGCATCGAGCGCGTGAAGGAGCTCGGGGAATCACGTCAAATAGACCTCGAGGACAAGCGCGGCAGGATGCTGCTCGAGGCGCTCGAAGGATATGAAGGGCTCGCGCGGCTTCGATCGACGCACGTCGGCGGGTTCGTGCTCTCGGCGCAACCGCTCGGCAATTATCTGCCCGTCGAGCAGACGACGATGGGCCGGACGATCGTGCAGTTCGACAAGGACGATCTCGACATGATCGGCGTGCCGAAGTTCGACTTTCTCGGGCTTGGTGCGCTGTCGATGGTGCGGAAGGCGTTCGACGTCATCGAGCGGCGGACGGGCACGCGTCCGGAGATGTATTCGGTGCCGGAGCCGGACGCGAAGACGTACGAGCTCATTCAGCGGGGCGAGACGATCGGGACGTTTCAGATCGAGAGCCGCGCGCAGATCAATTCGATTCTGCACACGAAGCCCGATCATCTGTATGACATCGTCGTGCAGGTCGCGCTGATTCGTCCGGGGCCGATTCAGGCGGCATTCGTGCATCCCTATACCGAACGGAGATTGGGGCGCGAGCCGGTGTCGTATCCGCATCCGGATCTCGCGAAGATTCTCGTGCGGACGCAGGGGATTCCGATCTTCCAAGAGCAAGCGATGGCGATTGCGATGCAGCTTGGCGGATACACGGGCGCGGAAGCGGACTCGTTGCGGCGGACGATGGGAAATATTCGGAAGAAGGGACGTCTCGAGACGGCGCTCGCGGGGATGAAGAGCGCGATGCTCGCGCGGTCGGCGAAGGGAGAGATCTCGCCGCTGAGCGAAGAGATGGCGACGAAGGTCTGCGACGATCTTTTGAGCTTCGCGAACTATGGATTCCCGGAGTCGCATGCGTGGAGCTTCGCGCTCATCGCGTATGCGACGGCGTATCTCAAGGCGCATCATCCGACGGAGTTCTTTTTAGGATTGTTGAATGCGCAACCGATGGGGTTTTATCCGGTGTCGACGCTCGTGCACGACGCGAAGCGGCACGGGGTGGAGGTGCGTCCGCCGTGTCTCGCGACGGGCGATTGGGAGTGTACGACGGAAGAGACGGACGACTTCGCGCGTCCGGCGCTCCGGATCGGCTGGCGATTTGTGCGCGGCGCCGGCGACAAGACGGTCGACCGGCTGAGGGAAGCGCACGCGAAGGCGCCGTTTTCGTCGATCGCCGATGTTGTCGAGCGTGCGGCATTCACGCGCGCGGACGTGTTGGCATTCGCGCAGGCGTCGGCGTTCGAGCGGTGGGCATCAGATCGACGACACGCGGCGTGGGAAGGATTGCGAGCATGCGGCGATGTGCTGCCGCTTGCGCCGGCGAAGATCAACTATCATGAGCCGGTGCCGCTCACGCGGGATCAATTGGTGTTTTTGGACTATTACGCGGTGGGGATGAGCGTGTACGGACATCCCATGGAGTCGGTGCGATCGAAGCTGTCGAGTGGTGGCGCGATCGACAGTCGCGAGCTCGAGACGATGCGAAACGGGAAGACGGTGACGGTCGGCGGTCTGGTGACGGTTCGTCAGCGCCCAGCGACGGCGGGTGGGACGATCTTTCTGTTGTTGGAGGACGAGTTTGGATATATGAACATTGTGGTGCCGCAACCGCTCGTCGCGCCGAATGAGGAAGTGGTGAAGCGGGCGCCGTTCGTGCTGGTCCAGGGGCGCATCGAGAATGATGGTGCGTCGATCTCGATCGTCGGACGGCGGTTCATGGAGCTCGAGGTCGAGAAATTGACGCACCGGGCGCACGAGTTTCGATGAGACTGGCAGCGATTTGATGCTGCGTAGAGCGCGCAACGCGCGACATTCACCGCATGGTCGAGCCGACGCGGATTCCTCTGCCCCATTTGACGGCGCCGCCCGACGCAGAGCGTCGATTTCGGTTCATGGAAATCGTCCGCCGGAGTTTACGGGAACGGCGGTATCGCCGACGGACCGAGGCCGCGTACGTCTACTGGATTCGGCGATTCATCGTTTTTCATGGACGGAGGCACCCGCGCGAGCTCGGCGAGGTCGACGTCCAGCGTTTTCTTGTGGCGTTGACCGTCGAGCAAGAGCTATCGGGATCGACACAAAACCAAGCGCTCGCGGCGCTCGTGTTCCTCTACGACCACGTTCTGAAGCGGCCGTTACGACCGATTGCGATCCCGGCGGCTCGTCCGTCGAGGCACGTTCCGGTCGTCCTCAGCGAGCGCGAGGTCCGAATGGTGCTCGAAGCGCTCGCGGAGCCGTACCGTCTGTGTGCGATGTTGATGTACGGGAGCGGGTTACGACTGCTCGAGTGTCTGTCGCTCCGCGTCAAGGATCTCGACCTCGATCGTCGTGAGATCATCGTATGGGGCGGAAAGGGTGATAAGGATCGCCGAACGCCGCTTGCCGAAACGTGCATGGCACCGATCGAGCGGCAGTTCGAGAGGGAGCGGCGACGGTTTGATGGGGATACGAGGCGGGACATTCGGGTGTCGGGCATTTCGCCGGCGCTTTTGCGGAAGTATCCGGGGGCGGATCGGCAGTGGCGATGGCGCTATCTGTTTGGTGCGCGGCGAACGTTCGTGGGCGACGATGGCGTGCGGCGCCGCCATCATCTTCACGAGTCGATGATGCAGCGGAGCTTGCAGCGGGCCGTGGCGAAGGCTGACATCGCGAAGCGTGCGACGTGCCATACGTTCCGCCATTCGTTTGCCACGCATCTGCTCGAGCACGGGTCGGACATTCGTACGGTGCAGGAGCTATTGGGTCACAGCGACGTTCGGACGACGATGATTTACACGCATGTGCTGAATCGGGGTGGGCTTGGGGTGCGAAGTCCGATCGATCGGTTGTGATCATCGGCGGTCGCGACGGGCTGCGGTCGGCGGGCGTGTGGGATTTGGAGCCACTCGAACGGCGCGAGCCTATTTTGCGTCTTAGACTGCATAGGGAATGCAGTCTAAGATCCGCAGCGCTTGCGACCCTTTGAGGGTAAACCGGAGTACTACATCGACATAGCGTGGGCGCAGAACGGTGCATAGCGTGTGGAAGGCTGCATTCGTAAGTTGATATTAGGATTCGTATGCAGTGTAAATCCGCAGTCTAATCAGCGTTATGCGGCCCACACGCATCATATGATCGAGATTCCTCGCCACAACGCGCGCATTTACTGGTCAGACGCGCTTCAACGCCGCGGTCTACCAACGTCACTCCGCGGCATCGATCCGGCGTGGCCAGCCGGTGCCACGCCAGTCGTCGACGAGGGCTGGAGCCTTGTCTACGAATTCGATCATGCCCCTAGTGAGCAGGGCAGCCCCTCATTGGCTCGCGTGGGCTTCCTCATGGAAGCAGCACCGCATACGGCCCTAGCGGCCGGCGCTCGGCTACAGCTCCACGAGCGCGGTAC
>Ga0308176_10003069_pt1 | contig 10605 bp, 9 predicted proteins | sample PhyCR2_3_FD_203890 | JGI IMG/M metagenome (GOLD analysis project Ga0308176, IMG submission 203890) | Soil microbial communities from UC Gill Tract Community Farm, Albany, California, United States - DLSLS.C.R2 | ecosystem: Environmental > Terrestrial > Soil > Agricultural land | place: USA... | reverse complement strand
TCCCCTTCTTCCAGAATACGGTTGCGGGAGATCTCTTCTACTCGGCTTTGTTGTTCGGCGGTTTCGCGATCGCCGAAAGGCTCGTCCCGCGCCTGAGAGCGGGACAACCGCAGCCCGCTTAAGTTGCAACTTTAAGCACCTCGCTGTAGGGGCGTCGCTCAACTTGCTGCCGCTGGTCGGAAACCAGCGGCTAACCCAAGGAAAATGCACATGAAGTCCGGTAGCCACCCCGACTATCACATGATCAACGTCGAAATGACCGACGGCACCAAGTTCCAGACCCGCTCGACCTGGGGCAAGGAGGGCGACACCCTCCATCTCGAGATCGATCCGAAGGTCCACCCGGCATGGGTCGGCGGCACGCGCCAGGTTCAGGAAGGCGGGCAGGTCGCGCGCTTCAACAAGCGCTTCGGCGGTCTCACCCTCGGCAAGAAATAGCCCATTTGCTTCCGGAAGCGCCGACGCTCGAAACCGAGCGCCTGATCCTGCGCGCTTTTCGCGCAGGCGATCTGGAGCTGCTCTCCGCGATGTGGGCGGATGAGTCGGTCGTCCGGTACATCGGCGGGCAGAAACTCAGCCGCGAGGACACTTGGCGGCGATCGCTCGCCGCATGCGGGCAATGGCCTTACACCGGCTTCGGCTACTGGATCGCAGAGCTGAAGAGCAGCGGGGAAGTCGTTGGCCAGATCGGCTTCGCCGACTTCAAGCGCGACATGGAGCCGAGCCTCGAGGGAGAGCCCGAGCTGGGCTATGTCTTTTCACCGGCCGTGCATGGGCAGGGAATCGCGTTCGAGGCCTGCAAGGCGGCGCTCGACTGGGCCGACTGGGCATTGGATGCGCCGAGCTACCCGGCCATCATTGGGCCTGAGAACGCGGCCTCGATCCGGCTTGCCGAAAAGCTCGGCTTCGTCCGAGGCCCGGACGGCTCCTATCGCGGCGAAACCATCGCCCTTTTCCGGCGGCGCCGCCCCTAGAAAGCACTCAGTCCGGTAATCGCGCGTCCGATGATCAGCGCGTGGACGTCGTGCGTGCCCTCGTAGGTGTTGACCGTCTCAAGATTGGCGGCGTGACGCATCACCTGAAATTCTGCGGAAATGCCGTTGCCGCCGTGCATGTCGCGCGACGTTCGGGCGATATCGAGAGCCTTTCCGCAATTGTTGCGCTTGATGAGGCTGATCGTCTCGGGGACCAGCTCGCCGGCCTCGAGACGGCGACCCACCCGAAGCGCGGCCTGTAGCCCCAGCGTGATTTCGGTCGCCATGTTCGCGAGCTTCAACTGAATGAGCTGGTTTGACGCGAGGGGACGACCGAACTGCTTGCGGTCGAGCGTGTATTGGCGGGCGGAATGATAACATGCCTCGGCCGCGCCCATCGAGCCCCACGCGATCCCATAACGCGCGCGATTTAGGCAGCCGAACGGGCCCTTCAGGCCCTCGACGTTCGGCAGCAGCGCGTCCTCGCCGACTTCGACCCCATCCATCACAATCTCGCCGGTGATCGACGCGCGAAGGCTCAGCTTTTCCTTGATCTTTGGGGCGGACAGTCCGGCCATGCCCTTCTCGAGCACGAAGCCCCGGATCTTGCCGCCGTGCGCTTCCGACTTCGCCCAGACGACGAACACGTCGGCGATCGGCGAGTTCGTGATCCACATCTTCGTGCCGCTGAGGCGATAGCCGCCATCGATCTTTTCAGCACGGGTGCGCATGCCGCCCGGGTCGGAACCCGCGTCGGGCTCGGTTAGGCCGAAGCAGCCGACCCATTCACCGGTCGCGAGCTTCGGCAGATACTTCCGCCGCTGCTCTTCCGACCCGTAGGCATGGATCGGATACATGACCAGGCTCGACTGGACCGACATGGCCGAGCGGTAGCCGCTGTCGACACGTTCCACAGCGCGAGCGATCAGACCGTAGCTGACATAACCGAGGCCGGCACCGCCATATTCGTGCGGAATTGTCGCGCCGATCAGCCCGAGCTCGCCGAACTCGCTCATGATCTCGCGGTCGAAGCGCTCTTCGAGATAGGCCGAAGTCACGCGCGGCTGTAGCTTCTCCTGCGCGAAGGCTTCGGCAGTGTCGCGGACGAGCCGCTCCTCGTCGGTCAGCTGATGATCGAGATCGAACGGATCCTGCCAGTCGAACGGCAGAATTGCGGGCTCGTGATGTTCGTGTGCGTCCGCGATGCGTGAAGTCGCCAAGGCTGGTCCTCAGAGGATGTCAGAAATCCAGCGCTCCTTAGTCGCTTCCCCCCGACTTCGCCACCTTCGTCATGCCTCCTCCTCCGAAGCTTTGCTTCAGCGTGATCTGGAATGCGGGATGGCGATCCCGATCGCGGAATTCTTCGAGCACCGAGGTTGGATGAGCACGATCCGGAGAGAAGAGAATCCGATCGCGGGCAGCATGAGTATCGAGCAGATTGTCGACGAAGAAGTTGATCGCGGTCCGGGGAGTCGGCCGGTACTCGATGAAGGCGGTCATATAGGCACCGCGATTGAAATTCGTGTCGAACTCGTCGGTCCGATAGAAGGTGAAGCGCTGGTTGTCGCTCACTTCGAAACCGTAAGAAAAGCGGCCGAGATCGCGTCTGACATTCAAGTCCCACTGCCAGCTGGGCCAAAAACCGCTCCACTTGCGTGGCTGATGCGTGATCGGATCGTCGACCGCAGTGTGCTGGAGGGTCGAGGTGAACTTGGCGCGTAACCCATTCCACATATTCCCGAGCGGAGCATCGACCGTCAGCGACCCGAAATATCGTTTGCCGGTTCCAAGATTGCCGGGTCCGCTGAAGCTCTTCCCCTGATCATCGACGATCAGGATCAAATCCTGGAGCTTGCTCACGAGGTCATATCCGAAGTCGAATTTGAACAGTCCGTCACCGAGCAGCGGATGCTCGACGGTGCCGTGAAACTCCCAGTCGCGCTGTGGCTGGAGGTCGGCATTGCTTCCGGTGACTCGATGCGCCGAAAGGTCGCCGACGCTGATGAAATCATAGAAATTCAGCTGCGCTACGGTGCGCCTGATCGAGAGCTGTGAGTGCCATCCGCCACCCGGCTTCCAGTCCAGCGTGATGTTCGGCTTGAAGAATTTGAGCGTCCGCGAGGCGTTGGCGTCGCCGCTGACCTTGAGGTCGGAGAATTCGTAATTGACCCCGCCGTCGATCCGCAACGACGGCGACAGCGTCTTGCCGAGGTTCACATAAACTTCCCCGCGCTTCTCCTCGACGGTCGCATTGGCGATCGGCAAGTCTATCCGCTGCTGCTGGCCGTTCTCATCGACGGAGAACAAATCCACATTGTCGTCGAGCGTGTTGTAGGATGCCTCGGCACCGGCTTCGAACGATAAGCCGAGCAGGTTGGACCGGGTCCAGCTGAGCCGGCCGAGAGTCTCGTTCCGCCGTGCTCGGACGGACTGCAGGAAACCGCCATTGACGACTGCATCCGGAAGAAGCGCGTCATGCTGAATATAATCGTCGACGTCGTGGCGCTTACGCCGCGTTGAAAGCGCGACGAACTTGATCGCGCCGTCGGCGAGCGGCCGGGAGACGTCTCCGCCGACTTCGATCACAGGGTCGCGATAGGTTTGGATCAGATTGTCGTCATGGACCGGGAAGCCGACGGTCGACACGCGATTGCTCTGGAACAGGTCGAAGCTGCTCGGCTGCCACCGCGCATTGAGGTGAAAGGCCTTGTCGGAACCACGTTCCAGTGACCAGCTCGCAGTGACGAACGGGTCCTTGTTGTAATAGCTGTTGTGCTTGCGGCGGTGCTCGATCAGCGCCCCCGTCGCGAAGTCTGTCAGGTCGTCATCGCCTTCCTCGAGCTGCCGGTTTCGCCCGGTACCGCCCGAGAAGTTGAAGGTGTTCGGTCCACGGCGCACCGATACCGATCCCTGGATGTCGGTGTTCACAAAACCGGTGAACCAACGTTTGGCCGCCGCTGTGACTTGGCCGTCGATACCGGCCTGTTGCGAGAGGACGACGTTCAGGACCTGGCTTTTCCCAGCATAATCGGAGCCGTAGATGTCGCCGGGTCCCAGCTCGACGCGGACGACTTGTTGGGCCGGAATCTTCTGTAGCGTGACGTCGATCGTCTCCGCCTTGGTGCTCGGGCGGGAGCCGTTGATGACGACATTGCCAGCGGTACCCGCGAACCCGCGCACATCGACGCTGCCCTGCTGAGTCTGGGTGGCGCCAAGATCCAGCTGAAAGCCGGGGACATGCTGTACGATGTCCAAGGCAGTTCTGGGCGCATATTGAGCAAAGAAGGCAGCCTGGTAGACCGTCGTTCGGCTGGACGGGGCAGTGGCGGCTGTGCTTCCCGCCTGTCTGGCAAACGCCGGAGAGGCGACAACGAGCGCCGCAATTGCAACGCCGGCAAGGACCTGTGCCCGCAAATCGTCCCCCTAATTGTGTGCTGCGACGCCAGCCCTACGCTTGAGATTCGAACCAGCCGGGATCGACCAATCGACAGACTGTTCGGCGGGACGCCGTGCGGTGCCGACTGTTCGACGAACGGCGTTTCAGCGCCTCCGGCCGGCCGTTTTCCACTGCATCAGCGTGGCTACGTCGGGCATCTGGCCGCCCGGACCAGCGACTGAGCGGACGAAATCGGGCGTGATGTCGAGCGCCTTCAGCTGGACCAGCTTGTCGACCGGCAGGTGCCGGTAACCCACGCGATCGAAACCGGCGATATAATCGGGTGTGATGTCGAGCGCCTTGAGCTGCATCAGCTGGTCTGCAGGCAACCCGCCGTAGCCGATGCGCACGAAACCGCCGATCCACTGTGGCGTGATGTCGAGCGCCTTGAACTGCACGAGCGCGTCGAGGCTTTGCGGTCGATAGCCCGCTTCGGCCATTCCGGCGATGTAGCGTTCGTCAATGCCAAGCGCCGAAAGCGCCATCAGATTGTCGATCGTCGGCCTGGGATAACGCGCCGCTGCAATTGCATCGATCAGCTCGCGCCGGACATTGAGAGCCATCAGCCCGAAGGCCTGCTCATTGGTCGGGCGCGCTACTCCGCGGCTTTGCAGGAACTGCATGAATCCAGGATCGGCGCTGAAGGCGCAGCCACCCGCTGCATGGAAGCCGCCGCCGCTACCCGAGCAGTCCATCCGGCCGGCTTCGCGCACCAGAGCGAAGCGCAGCGGCTGGTTTCCGGCACCATGGAAGGCCGCCATGTCGAGGCCCGCGAGATCGGACGGGTGAAAGCCGGTCGACCAATCATTCTCGCGGCCGCGACCGTTACTGCTGTGGAAGCTCGCATGGATCGATTGGCCCCCGCGATCGGCGCCGAGCGTGAAGCGGATCGGCTCTCTCTCCGCTGCGGTGCAAGCCGAAGAGATGCAAATCGAAGCCGCGAGAGCGGCAGCGGCAAAAGCAACGAAGCGATTCATGGTTCGTCTCCTTCGGAAGTTCGGGCAAAGTTCGCCCGTCCGCCCCGATGGGGCGTTTCAAATTTCAGCCTTGTTTCGAATCTGTGGGTCGGTCAGTCGTCGTTGGGATCGCCCGGCGGCGGCGGCGGCTCAGGAGGCCGAGGGGGATTCCTCGTCGCGAGCCTGTGAAGCTCGTCCTTGCTCAGCTTTCCGCTGGCATGCGCGCGAGCAAGCTCGCTCGGTGTGATTCCCATCGCTCTAAGTTCGATGAGGTCATCGAGATCAGCCCGAACGCCGGTCGCGAGAATCGCACGGGCATAGTCGCCAGTAATCCCAACAACGCGAGCCTGGACAAAGTCATCCGATGTGAGATTTGCCAAGCCCGAACCGGCTAGATCGCGAACATATTGCGGGCTCGCGCCCACCTGCTTCAACGAAACGATCTCGTCGATGTCAGCATCACGGAGCGCCGGCGAAGCGGCCCGCATTGCCGCGACATATCCCGCGTCGATGCCGAGCACCTTCAACTTGATCGCGGTGTCGACCGAATCGTCGCCGCGTATCGCCTTCTCCGTAGCCGCATATCTTTCTGCGGGAGCGTAGCTGACCGCAGTTGCACCGTCAGTTCCCACGGCGACTACACGACGGCGGCCAAGCGCATCTGCCGGATAGACCGTGAGCTTTTCGCCGTCGGCATCCCGCACCGTGATCGTGCCGTTGTGCAGCGTCGCCTTACTGCCATCTGAGGCTACCACACTATATTCCTTGTTGTCCGCGGCCGGAGCGATGGCCTGCGCGGCCGTCGCAACTGAAGTCGACACGCCGCTCGCAATGATATGCGGCAGATCGGTGGGAACAGTTTGTCCGGCGGGATAATAAGGTGAGGCGGGGGCGCTCGCCGAGGTGGCCAACTTCACCTGAGCCTTGCTTCCTGCCGGCGCGAAAGTGAGTGCGGCCAACGGTGCCGCAACAATCACGGCCCCGACAAAGACTCCCACGGCGAAACCCCGCGCGCTTGGCCCACGGACCGACGTCGCGTCGAGCACCCTCGCGACTCGCCTCGCTAGCGAGCTCTTCGACGGTGCCACTCCATGTGCACCGAGCAACAGCCCCGGGCATTCGTGGCGCGCGACCCCGACCAATAGCTGCGCATAATCCGTGTCGGCGATGTCGGCGCCCAAAACCGCATCGTCCGCCGCTTCCTCGCGCAGCTGGTGCGCCTCCCTGGCGAGCACCCAAACAAGCGGGTTGAACCAGAAGAGCGCGGTAGCCAGGCGGGCAAGCAGAAGCTTGGCCCAGTCCATCCGCGCAACGTGCGCCAGTTCGTGGGCGATGATTGCTTCGGCTTCACCGGACGCCTCGACGGCTCGTGAGTTGAGCAGGATCACGGGTCGCATGAGGCCCCAGCTGATCGGCGAAGCGAGCTCGTTGCTGGTGAGCAACGCAGTGCCGTGCTTGAACCCCATCCGACGCTGCGCTCGGGCGAGGGCGCTTAGCCAATGACCATCGACGAGAACGTCCGCCCGGGCCCGGAGCGCAATCAACCTTGCGAGGGCCAGCGCCGTAATTAGCAGCAGGATCGTCGCCGGGATTGCGTAGATTGCGGAGGTCACCTCGGAAGTACTGATCGTAACGCGCGCGGGCGAGGGGGCCGCAACGGGTGCGAGTGTCGTCGACCGGGCAGCTGTCGCCTCTTGCGGAAGTGGGGAGGCGGAGCGCTCGACCACGGGCGCGCTGCCGAACAGGGCAGGGGTCTCCACGTTCCACCGCGGAAGGACCATCGGCGCAAACGCCATGACGACGAGCGCGAGCAGGCCGATGTGCGCAACCCACGACCGCTCGGCCGCCGAGCGCTTCTTCATCAACAAGAGAAGGCCCAGCGTCGCTCCCGCTACGAGCAGCGACTTAGCGGCGATTGCGATGAGGACCTGGATCACGGCTGGCCTTTCGCCTGGCGGGCGCGAGCAATCATTTGTTCGAGCTCATCGAGCTCATTCTCTTTGAGCTTCTCCGACATCCCGAGAAGTGCGCTTGCGGCGCTCGCCGGGGAGCCGTTGAAGAAGACCCGGACGATCTCGCTCAGCGCTGATTTCTTGGCGACGGTGTCCGAAAGGGTGGGGCTATAGAGGAACCCGCGCTCCGATTCGCTGCGCTGGACGAAACCCTTGTCCTCGAGCCGCTTGAGCATCGCCCGCACGGCCGATCCGCTGAGCTGGTCGGGAAGCACGTCGCAGATCTCCGCGACCAACAGCGGACCGCGCTCATAGAGGAGATCGACGATCTGCCGTTCGCGGGGCGGGAGTTTGCTGAGCATTGAGAATTCCTGTTCCGGCACGCGGAGTCGCCGCGTTCTCGGGTACGTGCTACATTTGTAGCGCGAATGCAAGTCCCGTCCGGCAGGGATGGCGGATGGGGTGGGATTCGAACCCACGGACGCTTGCACGTCGCCGGTTTTCAAGACCGGTGCCTTAAACCACTCGGCCACCCATCCTCGCGAAGCCGCAGCCTATCGCGTGTCGGGACGGGGCGTGCAAGGCGCGCGATGAACCAAGCTGGCGGTTCGCTGGTTTTTCCCTCAGCCTCGGAAGTCGGGAGGACGCGTTTTTGTCGGCTTTGAGTTCCTGGATTTGGGTTGCGGCCTCTGCCGCATCGGTCGGATCGGCAGTGCCCGCGGTTGCGCCGGTCGTGGCAACCTCCGCTGCGGCATCGCAATATTCCGACTATAGCTGGGATACATACAAGGTTCGCCTTGCGTCGCTCGCCCGGCTCCAGGGCGTGCGGGAAACGACCATCCAGGCCTATGTCCCCGGTCTCGACGTGAATAGCAGGGTGATCGACCTCGAACGGACCGAGCCGGTCGCCCATTCGTCCGGCGGAGTCGTCGGCGTTCTTGCGCCTTATCTTCGGACCCACGTCACCCGTTCCCTCATTGCCCGCGGGCAGGACAATTACTCCGAGCATTACAGCGCGCTTCGGCGGCTCGAAATGCGCTACGGCGTCGATCCGGCCGTGCTGATGTCGATCTGGGGCATGGAGACGAGCTACGGAACGGTGACGGGCAGCACGGACCTGCTCGGGGCGCTGGCCAGCCTCGGCTATTACGGGCGTCGGCGGCAGATGTTCGAGAATGAATTCGTCTCTGCCCTGAAGCTGATCGATCTCGGCGTACCGCGCTGGCAGTTGAAAGGCAGCTGGGCGGGAGCGACCGGCTATCCGCAGTTCATGCCCTCGGTCGCGTTGCGCCTGCGGGCAGACGGCGACGGCGACGGCTATGCCGACATTTGGGGCAATGAGCTCGACGGCCTTGCTTCGATCGCCGCGTATATGCGCGACGCCGGATGGAAGCCGAACACTCCCTGGGGAATAGCGGTTCGGACCCCGGACAATCTCAACCGGCAGGCGATCGTCTCGCGAATCACAGCTCCGCGCTGTCCCCAGGTCTATCGGAGACTCAGTCGTTGGCTCAGCATGCGTGAATGGCGCGCGCTCGGGGTCACGCCGATCGGCCGGTCGCTGCCCGACTATGAAATGGCGAGCCTGATCGAGCCGGACGGTCCCAACGCGACTGCCTATCTGCTCACAACCAACTATCGCTCGATCCTCGATTACAATTGCTCCAATTTCTACGCGATTTCGGTCGGAGTTCTGGCGGACGCGATTGCGCGGCGATAACAAGGGCCGCTCATCAGCTTCAAACGGGGAATCCGGACCAGTCCATGCCGCGCATCATTCTTCTCGCCACCGCCGCTTCCGTCCTTCTCGCGAGCGCGGCGCCCGCTGCCGCTCCGCAATTCGATACGCCGGCCAAGGTCGCCTATCTTTACGACGTCAATTCGGGCGCTGTTCTCTATGCCAAGAACGCCGACGTCCGAATGCCGCCGGCCTCGATGGCGAAGATGATGACGACTGACGTCGCCTTCGAATTGATCGATCAGGGCAGGCTGCCGCTCAACAAGATGTGCACGGTGAGGCCCGAGACCTGGCAGAAGTGGCACAACCAGGGCTCGACCATGTTCCTTTCGATCAATGAACAGGTCAGCGTCGAGAATCTCTTGAAGGGCATCGTTACGCTATCCGGCAACGATGCCTCAGTAGTACTTGCAGAATGCATTGCGGGAACCGAGCAGGCCTTCACCGACCAAATGAATACCCTCGCCAAGCGGATCGGAATGACCAACAGCCATTTCGGGACCGCCAATGGTTGGCCGGACAATGGCGTTACCTATGTCAGCGCTCGCGATCTCGCCAAGCTGGCCGACTGGGAAATCGAGCATCACTACAAGCTCTACAAGCAGTTCTACTCGCTTCCGAGCTTCACCTGGGGCAAGACGATGGGCTCGGGCCAGGACATCACCCAGGCCAATCGCAACCCTATCCTCGGCCACGTCCCGGGCGCCGACGGCCTGAAGACAGGCCACACCGATGAGGCGGGCTACGGCTTCACTGGCTCCGCCGAGCAGAACGGCCGCCGTTTGATCGAGGTGCTGGCCGGAATGGAGAGCTGGAATCAGCGCGTCCAGGAATCGACGCGGCTGATCCAGTGGGGCTTCGGCGCCTGGACTGACAAACCGTTGTTCAAGTCCGGAGACAAGGTCGGCTCGGCTCAGGTTCAGATGGGAAGTTCCGGCGAAGTCCCGCTGATCGCTCCTCGGGATCTAGCGGTCACGATCCCCGCCGGCCTCGCGTCAGGCGCGACGAGCATGAAGATTCGCTACGACGGCCCGCTCATGGCCCCGATCTCCAAGGGTCAGGAGGTGGCCCAGCTGGTCATCACCACCGGCGACACGCCACCGCAGATCGTGTCGCTCGTCGCCGGAGAGGACGTCGGCCGAGCCGGATTCTTCGGACGCATCTGGCTCGGGCTCAAGTCGCTCATCGGAATGGCGTGACGCGCGGCAGGTTCATCACGCTCGAAGGGGGGGAGGGGGTTGGCAAGTCGACCCAGGTTAAGGCGCTGGCTGAAGCGCTGCGGCAGCGCGGAATCGACGTGTTGATCACCCGGGAGCCCGGAGGCAGTTCAGGCGCGGAGGGCATTCGCGAACTGCTCCTTGGTGGCGCCGAAGAACGCTGGGGCGCTCGCTCCGAAGCCCTTTTATTCGCGGCAGCCCGTGCTGACCATGTTGAAAGGACCATTCGCCCGGCCCTTGAAGACGGCCGCTGGGTGCTCTCCGACCGCTTCGTGGATAGCTCGCTCGCTTATCAGGGAGGGGCAGGAGGTCTCGGAATCGAGACCGTTCGC
>Ga0308176_10003068_pt1 | contig 10606 bp, 7 predicted proteins | sample PhyCR2_3_FD_203890 | JGI IMG/M metagenome (GOLD analysis project Ga0308176, IMG submission 203890) | Soil microbial communities from UC Gill Tract Community Farm, Albany, California, United States - DLSLS.C.R2 | ecosystem: Environmental > Terrestrial > Soil > Agricultural land | place: USA... | reverse complement strand
CGGAATTGGTGGCCAGTTACTGGCGCCGAGCTCCTATTTCATGAAGTCACCTCCCGTCCAGTATCACGACGACGAGGCCCGCAACGAAGTCGAATCCTTCATCAAAAAGAACGCCCGTAAGAAGAGTGCGGCCAAGGAATCGGCCCCGGCCGAGGTCTGATTTTCAGCACACTGAAAACGAGCGAAACAGGCGGTCAAATGACCGCCTGTTTTTCGTATTTTGGTGCGTCCGTACGCGGGTAAATCGGGTGTCAGAAAGCCCATAATCTGGTAAACTTTATCCGCACGGAGCACACGGCTCGCTCGTAAGGATTCCCCACAATTGGACGAAAATCTCGGCGCGGTTCAACTCGCCAGTATTGAAAATGAAATGCGCGTTAGCTACCTCGATTACGCGATGAGCGTGATCGTGCAGCGCGCCTTACCCGACGCTCGGGACGGGCTCAAACCGGTCCAGCGCCGCATTCTGTACGCCATGTCCGAAATGGGCATGCGCAGCAACACCCGCTACAAGAAGAGTTCCGGCGTCGTCGGTGAAGTGCTCAAGAACTATCACCCGCATAGCGACGACGCCGTTTACGACACCCTGGTCCGTCTCGCCCAGAATTTCAATCTGCGTTACACCCTGATCGATCCCCAGGGCAACTTCGGCTCGGTCGATGGCGATCGCGCCGCGGCCATGCGGTACACCGAATGCCGCCTCTCATCGATCGCGGACGAGATGCTCGCCGATATCGACAAGAACACGGTCGATTACCGGCCGAATTACGACGCGAGCACCCGCGAGCCGACGGTTCTTCCCGCCGCGTTGCCCAATCTGCTCATCAATGGCGCGGTCGGTATCGCGGTCGGTATGGCGACCAATATCCCGCCCCATAACCTGACCGAGATCTGCAACGCCATCGCCTATTTGATCGACCACCCGGATTGCGCCATCGAAGAATTGATGGACATCGTCCAGGGGCCCGATTTCCCAACCGGCGGCACGATTCTCGGCCGCGAAGGGATCCGGGCCGCCTATTCCACCGGCCGTGGTCGCGTTGTGATCCGGGCCAAGGCCTTCGTCGAGGAGTCGCCGCGCGGCGGCCGCTTCCAGATTGTCGTCACCGAACTGCCCTACCAGGTCAACAAGGCAGTCCTTCTCGAGCGGATCGCCGAGATGGTCAAGGACGGCAAGATCGACGGCATCAGCGACCTTCGGGACGAATCCGATCGTACCGGCATGCGCATGATCGTCGAGCTCAAGCGCGACGCCCAACCGATGAAGGTGCTGAACAATCTCTTCAAGTTCACGGCCCTCCAACAGTCATTCAGCATCAACATGCTCGCCCTGGTCGAAGAGGGCACCAGCCCGCGCATCCTGACGCTCAAACGGGCACTGCAGGAGTACGTCACCCATCGCCAAAGCGTGCTCACCCGGCGCACGGAATTTCTGCTCGATCGGGCCCGGCGCCGCGCTCATGTTCTCGAAGGTCTGGTCAAGGCCCTCGACATTATCGACCAGATCATCGCCACTATTCGCGCATCCACGTCGACCGAGGTTGCGCGCAATAACCTCATGTCCCAGTACGAGTTTTCGGAGATTCAGGCCCAGGCCATCCTCGATATGCGCCTCGCCCGCCTCGCCGCTCTGGAGCAGGAGCGCCTCGAAAACGAACTCAAGGAAGTGCACACCGAAATCGCATACCTCGAGGGACTGCTCGCGGACACATCGAAGATCCTCTCCCTGATCAAGGACGACATGACTCGGCTCGTCGATTCCTATGGCGACGACCGCATGACCCGGATCCAGGATGTCACCGGCGATCTCTCTGATGAAGACCTCATCCCCAACAATCAAGTCTTCGTCACCCTCACCAAACGGGGCTATATCAAACGCATCAACGCCGACGTCTATCGCACCCAGCATCGCGGCGGCAAAGGCGTGACCGGCGTCACCATGCGTGAGCAGGACGACATACACATGCTCCTGAGCGCGCAGACGCACGATTCCCTGCTCGTCTTCACCAACCGCGGTCGCGTCTTCCAGGTCAAGGTTCATGAGATTCCAGATGCCAGCCGCACGGCCAAGGGGTTGCCGATTGTCAACCTGCTCGCCATGCAACCGGATGAAACGGTCGCGACCTTGCTCCCGATTCGCGAGTATTCGCCGTCCAGTTACCTCTTCTTCACGACGCGTCAGGGTCAGGTCAAACGCTGTTCCCTCGATCTGTTCAAGTCGATCAATTCGGCCGGCAAGATCGCGATTGGCCTGGAAGCCGGCGATGAACTGGTCTGGGTGCGCCTGACCAACGGCAACAACGAAATCGTCCTCGTTACCCAGAAGGGCAAGGCGATTCGCTTTGCCGAGAGCGATGTTCGCTCGATGGGCCGCACCGCCATGGGTGTGCATGGAATCCGCCTGCGCCCGGGCGATCGGGTCATCTCCTCCGAGGCCGCCACGGAGGAAGACGACGTGCTGGTCATCGGCGCCAAGGGTTTGGGCAAGCGCACGCCGCTCAACCAGTTCCGCGGTATCAAGCGAGGTGGGCAGGGCGTCACCGCCATGAAGCTCACTGATCGGACGGGCGATATCGTTCAGGCCGCGATCGTCAAGGGCGACGAGACAGTGGTGCTGCTCAGCACCGCCGGTCAGATGATTCGCATTCCTTGCGAGCAGATCAACCAAAGCGGCCGCGCTACCCAGGGCGTCACGCTGATGCGCATGTCGAATGCATCGGAATCGGTCGCCTCAATCACGGTCGTTCCGCCGCGCGGCGAATCCGATGATCCAGAAAGCGGACAGGAACTTTCCTGACCATTTAAACCGCCCGGGACCGATAAGTCCCGGGCGGTTTTGACTGACTGATCCGCTATCGGCGCCGGCGTTTGCGCGCAGGCCGCGTTTTGATCGCCCGGTGGCTCTGGAGCATCGCGTCCCCAACCGGCGCCATCACAATTACCAGCACGGCAAGCAACAACAATCCAACATAGACCGTACTCACGATGGCGCCACTGGTTTCCGAACGCCACGGCCCACGGCCCGAAACCCACAGTCGCAACAACTCCACTGCCAGACCCGCGCCCCCGGCAAGCAACTGCGGCCAGCCTGGAAACAACCAGACGACCCCGGTCACGATAGCAGTGAACAGCGTGACTTCGGAGAGGGTCACCAGCGCGGCATGCTGATCGATCGAACCTGCCTGGCCCATCATTGCTGGAATTGCCAACGTCGGCGGCATCAACAGAATTGCTGCCTGCTCCGGCCGCCCCTGACTGATCCAGAGCACCCAGATCGCAAATGCGCAGTAGAGACCAACGACAAATGCGGACGCGACCAACGCCGGTCCCGCCGACCCGAGCGAGACTGACACGAAGGGCTCGTGCAGGAGCGACATCTGCATCGCCAGCATCGGCAACATCACCGAGGTCAGGAATCCAACCGAGATCCAGGACGGCGCCCAGGCGCGCAGAGACGACTGTTTGATAATCGCCAGGGCGCTCACCTGAAGCAAAAGGATGAGCACAATCCCAACAGGGACATCACCCGTTCCGCTCAGGCCCGGTGCCACGGTAATCACCAGCGCTGTGATCGAGGTCAGACCGGGCGCGATCCCCAAACCGAGCAAATAACCATCGCGCAATGGAGCCGTGCGCTGGGCCGCTTTCAGCGCTGCCTGCTGCCGGGTTCGACGCTGCCCTTCGGATTCGAGATCTTCGGCAGTTACCCGGGGATGTGCCCACCGCGGCATCTCGTCCTCGGCGTCGGTTTTCGGAGCGTCAGACCGGGTATATCGGCGGCGCGTGTACCCGCGGTCGCGATCTCGTCCGCTCACGATTAGACCAACAACGACTCGATCGGCACCGGCGTCCCCTCGCGCGCCCGATAGGAGAGAACCTTGTCGATGCCGCATAACTTCAGCATGTGCAGCGTTCTTTGGACCCCCGCGCCAACGGTTTGCGCCGCGTGGGAATCGGTACCGGTGGTAATCCGCGTACCCCCCGCTTCGGCATACCAGCGCACGATGGCTGGTCCGGGCATGCTTGTCTTCGGCCGCTGTCGAATACCCGATGTGTTTATTTCGAACGCCATCCCCTGATTGACGAAAACACTAAACAGATCCATCAGTCGCTCGCGATACGCGATTGGATCGTAGTCGCGATGCGTCTTCGGCATATACCGTTTGGGAATATCGAGATGACCGATTGTGTCGAACCAACCGGTTCGCACCGCTCGTTCAATCTGATCGAAATAGGGATAAAAGACATCCTCGAGCGACTTGCTCTCGAAAAACTCCGGAAAAATAATCTGCCCAAGTTCGCCGTAGTGGACCGAACCGATGACGAAGTCATAGCGGTCCCCATAATCGGCCATAAATTTCTCGACCACGGCCCGCGTGTCGTCGTGGTAATCGACCTCGGCGCCGTACAGAATCGTCAGGCGGTCGCCGTATAACTCCCGGACCCGGTCGACTGACGCGAAATACTGGGCCGGATCGTAGAATCCGTAGCCCTCATCCGCCGGCTGGTGATCGACATGATCGGTAAACGCGATCTCGGTCACCCCATTGGCAATTGCCGCCTCGCAGGATTTCTCGATCGGCGTCGTGCAATCAACCGAGCACGTTGTGTGAACGTGGTAATCGAACACAATCTTTCCTGTCCGCCGCCGCAGATTCCGCGCGCTTACTATACCGTTGCCACCAGTTTGACCCGCGCATAGTCGGAGCGCATATTGGCCGCAATCGGTTTACTCGGCGGAACCTTTGACCCGATCCACATCGGGCATCTGATCATGGCCGAATCCGCGCGCGATGCCCTGGCCCTCGAACGGATCGAGTTCGTCCCGACTCATATCCCGCCACACAAGGCCGATGAACTCGTCACACCCGAATGCGATCGCGTCGCCATGTTGCGCGCCGCCATCGACGGCGTTCGCGAATTCAGCGTCAATGAAATCGAACTGGCCCGCCCCGGCCGCTCCTATACGGTCGATACGCTTGACAGGTTGACTGCCGAGCGCCCTGACGACTCGTTCTGGTTCATTGTCGGTTCCGATTCACTTCGCGATCTCGTGAACTGGCGCGAACCCGCTCGTATCATCGATCTTGCCCGGATCGCGGTCGTGCCCCGTCCCGGTGTCGACGTTGACATCGAGGCACTCGTTACCCGGTTGCCGAATTTGCGCGACCGGCTTTGCTTTGTGCCCGCCCCATTCGTCGATATTTCGTCGTCACGGCTGCGCGAGATGGTCCGCACTGGCCATTCGCTTCGCTTCCAGACGCCCGACGCGGTTATCCGGTACATTGACGGGCACGGTCTCTATCGCGGTAGACCCTGACCGCAGTACCGTTTCCTCCCCATTCGCCGCCGTTTTGTTTGACCTGATCGTCAACTCAAGCCTATACTGCGGCGCGCATGACCATCCCGATACGGTCTCGTTCTGAATATGCCATCAACCATCATCGACCCGGATGATGCACATTTCTCAGGGGTGGCTGCGTGCGATCTCGCCAGAAATTGAATCTGATTTTTATCCTGCTGATTGCCATTGGCTCCGGTTGGTTGGCGCTGCCCGAGCGCTACCTCGATATTGCCGGGGTCAAGCACGACGTGAAAATCAACCAGGGTCTCGATCTTCAGGGCGGCGTCCAGCTGCTGCTCGAAGCTGATCCGCCTGAAGGCGTCAAGATCGACTCTGAAGCTATGCAGGGCGTGCGCGACACCATTGAGAAGCGGGTCAACGGCCTCGGCGTCAGCGAGCCAGTCATTCAGACCCGTGGCAGCAACCAGATCGTGGTCGAGCTCGCCGGTGCGACCGATCCGGAAGAGGCCACCCGGATCGTTCAGAAGACAGCACTTCTGGAAATCATCGACAGCAACGGTCAGGCTCTTCCACCAGGTACCCTGGTGACGACCACCCTTGGCGGTCCCGAAACGGTCACCGGCGAGGACAATGGCACGCCGGCCGCGTCGCCCGTCGGCTCGCCGCAGGGTTCGCCACAGGCATCGCCCGTTGGTTCCCCACAAGGCTCACCCGGGGCGTCGCCCGTCGCCGCGGTCACGCCCTCACCTTCGGCCACCACTGGCGATGTCTACACAACCATCGTTTCCGGCGGTGATCTGAAGAACGCGTTCATCACCACCGATTCCCTTGGCCAAATCGCGGTCGGGTTCGAACTCAAGGGCGATGGCGCCAACAAGTTCTACGATTTCACATCCAGCCATATTGGCCAGCCAATGTCGATCGTGGTCGATAAATCCGTCATCTCATCGCCCACCATTCAGGCCGCGATTTCCAATAACGGCACCATCACTGGTGTGTCGGCGCAGGAAGCCAAAGACTTGGTCATCCAGCTCAAGGCCGGCGCGCTCAACGTTCCCCTCAAGGTGGTTCAGAGCCGGACTGTCGGCCCCACCCTCGGGAAAGACTCAATCGACCGTTCGTTCATTGCCGGCGTCATCGGGCTGGGCATCGTCGGTCTCTTCATGATCCTCTACTATCGCCTGCCCGGCTCTCGGTCCTCGCGCTGCTCATCTACACCGCGATCACCTTTTCGATGTTCAAACTCCTCAATGTGACCCTGACATTGGCCGGTATCGCCGGATTCATTCTCTCGATCGGTATGGCCGTCGATGCCAATGTCCTTATATTTGCGCGCCTCAAAGATGAATTGCGGAGCGGCAAATCGCTTCTGCACTCGATCGAGGCCGGCTTTGAACACGCCTGGCCATCAATTCGCGATTCCAATATCTCGTCGATGATCACGTCCGGTATTCTGTTCTGGTTCGGCCGGTATACCGGAGCCAGCATCATTACAGGCTTCGCCCTCACCCTCTTTATCGGTGTCGCGGTTTCCATGTTTACTGCCATCACCGTGACCCGCGCCTTCCTGCGCCTGCTCGTCACCTTCCATCTGGCCCGAAACAAGAACCTCTTCGGCGATGTCGAAGACACGGGGCAACCGGTTTCGGCCAGCCCAGCCGATTAGGAAATACGCAATGGATCACCTCGCCAGCCGGCGCAAAACCTGGTACGCCCTCTCGCTGATCGTTATCCTGCCTGGCTTGCTCTCGCTGCTGGTTTTCGGGATTCACCGCGGTATCGAGTTTACCGGCGGCACGCTTTGGGAACTCGAATTCAATCAGGACGTCAATACCGAGCAAATCATCAATGTCCTGACCGCGCACGGGGTCGACGGCCCGAAGGTGCAGATCGCCGCCAACAGTAGCGGCACGTCGAATCGGGTCGCCGTCATCCGTATGAAGGAACTCCAGCAGGGCAGCGTCAAGAAACAGGAACTGGAGACGGCGCTCAACAACGATGTCGGTCCCTTCATTCAGTTGCAGCTCTCGTCGGTTGGATCCAGCGTCAGCCGCGACATCACCCGGCGCGCGATCTTTGCGGTCGGTCTCGCCTCCATTGGCATCCTGGCCTATATCGCGTACGCATTCCGCAATACCCAAAATCCGGTGCTCTATGGAACGTGCGCGCTCGTCGCCATGCTCCATGACGTGCTCGTTGTGCTCGGCATCTTCTCAATCCTGGGTGAACTTTTCGGCACTGAGATCGATTCCCTTTTCGTAACCGCCGTCTTGACCATCATCGGCTTCTCCGTGCACGACACCATCGTTGTCTTTGACCGCATCCGGGAAAACCTGGCCCGGCGAGTAGCGCCGACCTTCGAGGAAGTCGTCAACTACAGCCTCGCCCAGACCATTGTTCGCTCTCTGAACACGTCAATGACCGTCACCTTCACGCTCTTCGCGCTCTATCTGTTCGGCGGCGAATCGACGCGGGAGTTCGTGCTGGCGCTGCTGATCGGCGTCATATCCGGCACGTTCTCGTCCATTTTCAGCGCGTCTCAACTGCTGGTTTCCTGGGAAAACGGCGAAATCCAGGCCCTGTGGCATCGGGTGACAAGCCTTGGCCGCAATCGGGCAGCCGTAGCCCGAGGCTGACACCCGGAACGCCCCGCCTGACCTCATTTCTGATAGACTTTGCCACTGCGCGACAGGCATTTCGCCATGGTGCGCGCATTTTTGTGTGTTCCAGCGAAAAGCCAACAAGGATCGGACTATCGACCGAATCCGGTGGTGCGCGCCGGACTCTGGCCTAACGTAACCCGTACTTCGCTGCAGCGGCGGAAATCATTGCAGCACGCTTCCGAGGGAGGGGCAGTTGGACGAGCAAGCGCTCTATATGGTGCCGGTCGTGGTGTTCGGCATCGTCGCGATCCTGTACGCCGCCTGGCTGGCAAAAGACGTTATGGGCCGCGATCAGGGCACTCCCGAGATGCAGAAAGTCTCCGGAGCGATCTTTCAGGGCGCACGTGCCTATCTGCGCCGCCAGTACTCGACCATCGGCCGCCTTGCTCTCGTCGTCGCCGTGGTCATGGGCGTTCTGGTCGCGATCTTCGAAGACGACCACCGCATTGAACGCGGCATCATCACTGGTCTTGCCTTCCTGGTCGGCGCGGCCCTCTCCGGAACCTCTGGATATATCGGCATGTATGTTGCCGTCCGCTCGAACATCCGCACCGCCGCCGCCGCCCGCAAGGGAATGGGCGAAGCATTGGTTGTGGCCTTACGCGGCGGCGCGGTCTCCGGATTCCTCGTCGTTGCCCTTGGTCTGCTCGGAATCAGCGGCGTCTTTTGGGTCGTCAATATCTTTGCCGAGGGTTCGGGACCGTCCATCTCGGAAACCCCGTTCTGGATCGTCGGCTTCGCCTTCGGCGCAAGTTTCGTCGCCCTTTTCGCCCAGTTGGGCGGCGGTATCTACACCAAGGCCGCTGATGTCGGCGCGGATCTCGTGGGCAAGGTCGAAGCCGGTATCCCTGAAGACGATCCCCGCAATCCTGCCGTTATTGCCGATCTCGTCGGTGACAACGTCGGTGACTGTGCCGGCCGTGGCGCGGATCTTTTCGAATCGTCCGCTGCCGAAATCATCGGCGCCATGATTCTCGGCGTCGCCCTCTTCAAGGCCTCGGGCGGTTCGACCGGCAGTAAGGACGTTGCCTGGATCTTCTTCCCGCTCGTGCTCGCGGCCTTTGGCGCCATCTGCTCAATGATCGGCGTTTCAATCGTCCGGCCAACCGGCCATCTGGCCAATCCCATGGGCGAGTTGAACAAGGGCTTCTTCCTGACCATCGTGCTGGCCGCGGTTTGCATCTTCGGCGTCTGCTTCTGGATGCTGCCCTACGGCAAGTTCCAGTTCGCCGTCTGCGGCGTGATCGGCCTCTGTACGTCGCTCGCCTTCCTCCTGATTACCCAGTACTACACCGCTACCCAATACCGGCCTGTCGGTGAAATCGCCAACGCCTCCAAACAAGGCACCGCGACCAACATCATCTCCGGCATCGCCGTTGGCATGGAGACAACCGCCTTGCCCGCGCTGACGATCGGCGCCGCCCTGCTCTCCTCCTATTACATCGGCAAATCCGTCGATTTCGACAAAACGGTCACGCTCTCGATCTTCAACTCCGGTGGCATTTACGGCACCGCCGTCGCAACCATGGGCATGCTCATGACTGCCGCGTACATCCTCGCCATGGACTGCTTCGGTCCGATCACCGACAACGCCGGCGGCATTGTCGAAATGAGCAACCAACCGGATGAAGTCCGCGATGTTACCGACGCCCTCGATTCGGTTGGCAACACCACCAAGGCGCTGACTAAGGGGTATGCCGTCGGCACCGCTGGTCTTGCGGCCTTCCTGCTCTTCTCCGCCTATCTGGATGAGGTTCGCCGCTTTTCCAAACCCAAGGTCACGGCAGAAATGACCCTGGACCAGGTTCGGGAAGGCATCGCCCGTTCGATCAACCTGGCCGAGCCCAAGGTCTTCGTTGGCGCGCTTATCGGCGCGGCGCTGACCTTCCTCTTCGCCTCGCTCGCAATCCGCGCCGTCGGCCGGGCCGCCCAGGGCATGATCGATGAGGTCCGCCGCCAGTTTCGGGAAGATCCCGGAATCATGGCTGGCACCTCCGAGCCCGACTACGGCCGCTGCGTCGATATCTCCGTCCAGAGCGCACTCCGCGAAATGATCCTGCCCGGCATCCTGCCGGTTGCGGTGCCGATCGCCGTCGGTGTGATCCTCCGCTGGGAAGCAGCCGCCGGCATGCTTATGGTCGGGACGATTTCCGGTCTGCTTCTCGCGGTCATGCTCAACAACGGTGGCGGCGCCTGGGACAACGCCAAGAAGTTCATCGAATCCGGCGGACTCAAGGACGATGCCGGCAACGTTCTCGGCAAGGGCAGCGATGCGCACGCCGCCGCGGTGGTCGGCGATACCGTCGGAGATCCATGGAAGGACACGGCCGGCCCCTCGCTGCACGTACTGATCAAACTGCTGGCGACGATCACGTTGGTGCTCGCCCCGCTCTTCATCTAAGACCTTGCTCCCCTCATCAGGGATAGGCAGAACCGGGCTCGATTGGTACAGTCGGCCCGGTTCTCTGTTTTTTCGGACCGAGGAAGAATGAGCGCTCAGAAACACATTGGAATTGTCGGTGGCGGATATGCGGGGATCACCGCCGCCCTTCGTCTCGCCCAGCAGGGGCACAAGGTCACGCTTTGGGAGCGTGCCCCTCATTTCGGCGGCCAGGCGATCGCCTTCCCAGTGCCAGGC
>Ga0308176_10003067_pt1 | contig 10607 bp, 8 predicted proteins | sample PhyCR2_3_FD_203890 | JGI IMG/M metagenome (GOLD analysis project Ga0308176, IMG submission 203890) | Soil microbial communities from UC Gill Tract Community Farm, Albany, California, United States - DLSLS.C.R2 | ecosystem: Environmental > Terrestrial > Soil > Agricultural land | place: USA... | reverse complement strand
CCCCGCCACGTCCCCCCCAAAACGCCCGAAAACGCCCGAAAACGCCCGAATATGCCCGGTTTTGCCCGGCCCCACGCGCCCAGAAAAAACGAACCCAACTTCCCCTCCCCTTTGCGTCCTTTGCCCTCCTTTGCGGCCCTCTTCCTCAAATTCTCCCACCATCTCCGGCAACACCCGCTGTTTTTCAAAATACAAGGTATTGTGGTGAAGGAGGTGATCTGTTACTGTCTGTTGGGGCGCAGATGGACATATTCCGACGAGGCGGCACAGGCAAACAGCAACAAACACCGGGTCCGTACGATTTGGCAGGATTGGATTTGAATCAGAACTGATCTCGTGACGATACAGAGGCTAACGAGCGGCCGGGAGTATGCCACGCGGCGATTGGAGACGCCGGGCGGCCAGCTTCCGGCACCGGGAGCGGGGGAAAACGGTGAGCCCTAAGGCCTTGTGGCCTTAATACTTAACCGCGGCTTCTGGAATCGGCCGGCGGGCGACGACAGGGAACAACGCCCCCACCGGCGGCTCGGTTTTCGTGGAGGAAACCGTCACTTTTATGGCTCCAGAGCCCATCTCGGGTCTAGGCCTCAGGCCGATCACACTGGCCGACCGGGCCGCCTTCGCCGCCTACTTCCAGTCACTCGCCGAGCCCCTGTCGGACTACACTTTTTCACAGCTCTATACCTGGCGCAACAGCCTGCGCATCTACTGGCGCGAGCTCGAAGATCACCTCTGCGTCTTCGCCAACGGTACCGGCGACCTCACCCTCCTCATGCCCCCCATCGGCGAAGGCGGCTCCCGCGGCGACCACGCCCTCGCCTCCGCCTTCGAGGTCATGGACGCCTACAACCTCGCCCACAACGTCCCCGACCGCAGCCGCGTCGAATACGTCAGCGAAGAACTCCTCTCACGCTTCGAGCGCGCCGGCCTGACTATCAGCCCCATGGGCACCGACTACGTCTACGACACCGCCCGCATGATCGACCTGGCCGGCGGCGACCTGGCCAGCAAGCGCCAGGCCCGCAACCGCTTCACGCGCAACTACCGCTACCGCGTCGAGACGTACAGCGCCCAGAAGCACCTGTCCGACTGCCGCCGCCTGCTGGATAGCTGGAAAATCCATCAGGACGCGCAGCACCTCGAAGAATCCAATGCCAGCGCGATCAAGCGGCAGAAGGAAACCCTCGCCGCCGAGCTGTCATTGGAAGCCGCCGAGGAACTCGGCCTCCGCGGCATGGTCGTGTACGTGCAGGACGGACCCGAGCAGGTGCTCAAAGGCTTCACCCTCGGCGAATGGCTCGGCAAGGACCAGAGCAGCATCACCGTCGAAAAAACCGAGCTCGAAGTGAAGGGCCTGGCCCAGTTCATCTTCAGCGAATTCTGCCGCGTCGAGTGGAGCGGCCGCCCCTACGTCAACGTCGGCGACGACTGGGGCCTCGAATCGCTCGCCTGGACCAAAATGAGCTACCGCCCCGTCAAGCTCCTCCAGAAGTACGCGATGCGCCGCGTCGCGCCCGTGCGCGTGGCAGTCGGCGCCCCCGAGCCGGTGGCCGCCTCGCCGCCCGAGGCCGTCGTACGCGTTGCGCAAAAGAAGGACCTGGAGGCGGCCGTGGAGCTGGAACAGCGCTGTTTCACGGCCCACAGCCTCACCAAGCGCCAGTTGCAGTACCTCCAGCGCACCCCCAGCGCCACGTTTCTGGTGGCCGAACGCGACGGGCGCGTCGTCGGCGAAGGCATTTTCCTCGTCCGGCGCAACGGCAAAAGGCCCGCCGCAGGTGCCCAGGCCGCTCCCCCCAGCGGCCGCATCTACAGCCTCGCCGTCGCCGAAGACTGTCGCGGGCAAAAAATTGGCTGGCGCCTCCTGCGGGCGATGCTCGAAGGCCTGGCGGCGCTCAACGTCCGCCGCGTTTACCTCGAAGTCGAAGAAGCCAACGAGCGCGCCACGGCCATGTACCGCCGCAACGGCTTCCGCCCCATCGGCACGCTCCCCGACTATTACGGCCCCGGCAAGCACGGCCTGCACATGATGTGCGAGCTGCCGGCTCTCGCGGAAGTCGCGGCCGGGGCGCAACTCGCATCGGTTTGATCCACCGCCTACAACGTCGTTGAGCGCCGCGACGTTTCGATTGAAATGAACCGCCACAAGATTATGATCCTGCGCGCGTGGGGGTCAGGAAGGAGCAAGGCTATGAGAACTCCGGCGTGGTTCCTGTTGCTCGCGGCGTCGTCCCTGTCCCTGTTTTCCACCGGGTGCGGCGGGTCCAAAATGAGCTACCCGCTCATGGGCCAGCCCGGCGTGAAAACGCTGGTCAACCTGCACCCCGACGAAGCCAAGCACGTCGTCTACTCGACCAACTACCAGTACGCCGGCCTGATCCCGGTCTGTAGCGACGTCTCGATCGACGACGTGACCGACAGCCAGGCCAAGTTCACCGTGAAGGACAGTGGCACGCAGTACACCCTCAAGCGCACCAAGTTCACCAAGGAGCCCTGGAACACCTACCTCGACAAGACCTTCGGCACCACGTGCCCGGATATCTCCTCCTTGAGCGACGTCGACCGCCAGGGGATCAAGCAAGGCGACGTGATGGAAGGGATGAGCAAGAAGGGCGTCCAGATCGCCTTGGGCTATCCCCCGGACCACGCGACGCCCAACCTCAACTCGGACCGTTGGAAGTATTGGCGGGGCGCCGTCACCAACTTCACGGTGGTGTTCGTGGACGGGATCGTCAAGCGGATCGAAGGACGCTAGCGCCCGCCCGTCGCTTCGCCGCCGGCCAAGCGCAAGAACTGTTCGCCCGCGGAGGCCCCGCGGGCGTTTTTGTCTAAAGCGTTGGGATAGAATGACCGCCGTGGGCGAGCGTCAGCTTCAGGTCCAGGTGCAGCACATCCAGGCGGTGCCCGGGTTGTGGCCGCCGTCGTGGCCGATGGGCCTGACGATGCTGCGGCTGGTGCTGCTGCCGGTGTTCCTTTGGGTGCTGCTGGCCGGCGCGCACGCGCGAGGGCGCGACGAACCATCGTCCGCCTACCGCTACGCCGCCGTCGCCATCTTCGCGGTGATGGCTGCGACCGACAAGCTCGACGGCTACCTCGCCCGCCGCCTCAACCAGACCAGCAAGATCGGCACGCTTCTCGATCCCGTGGCCGACAAGTTGTTGGTCGCCTGCTCGATCATGCTCCTGAGCTTCGAGTGGGTCGCCCCGTCGGGGTTTAAGGTGCCGTGGCCGGTGGTGGCGGCGGTGTACGGAAAGGACGTGGTGGTGGTCGCCGGGTGCCTTGCCCTGCTGTCGCTGGTCGGCCGCGCGACCGTGACCCCGCGTCCGCTGGGGAAGGTGGGGACCGCCCTCCAGCTCGCGCTGATCATCGCGACGCTCGTCGCGCCGGACTTGGCGCGGCTCGGAGACGGCGTGGCGTATTGGCTCGTGCGGGGTCTCTGGTGGGTCGTGGGCCTGGTTGCCGCCGTTTCCGCGGCGGATTACGTCGTTCAGGGCTGGCGACAATTCTCGACCGGCCGCCGGCGGGTGATGGTCGGCGAAGCGGTGAGGGAGAGGTAGCAATCGCCGATTCCGACCTCAATCGGGTCTGCTCCGATCACAACAGCTTCACAAATCCTTCCTGCTCGAAATGATGGTCCGTCGTTAATGCCTCGGTGACGCCGCGCTGGCGCATCAGGAGGAAGCTGACCGCATCGCAAAGCGAGTAGACTTTGTCGGGGCGTTGTCGCAGGAGATCTATGGCGTGGCGATGGAAGTCCAGGTCAACCCAGTGAATGCTGACGGCGGGATCCTGTGAAGTTCGTTGACGAAACCGAGCGTGATATTGCGATCCAGATGGCGGGCGGTGCAGAGGGCAACCAGCTCGGCCAAAACGTAATTGTGGGTGAGGCGCAACGCGGCGGAGTGGAGCAAGGAAACGGCGTCGCCGTGTCGGTCATCGGCGGCGTCGAGGTAACAATAAAGGCCGGACGTATCCAGTAGCATCAGTGCCCCGCCCCGGACTGACCGCCGTACTCGTCCGCGAGGTCGGCATCAATGCGCTGGTTGTCTGCGCCGTGGGTTTCTTTGCTGTTGATTGCCCCGGCATATCGCCTCCAGCCCGCTGGTGCGGGTGGTGCCTCGCCGGCGGGTTGCCGCACGACGACAGTCACTTCTGCCTGGTCTCCTTCGCGCAACTCGGGCGAGCGCACCTCGACCACGCCACCCGGTTGAACGGTCACGATCTGCTTAATGGCCGTAGGCATGCAGTAAGTATAACAGAGCCTACAATCCCTGCGCAGGAGGGGCAGCAAGAGCAGGAGCGCGCGATCGGAGCCGACATGGCATTTGCCTCCATCCCCGAAGTCATCGAAGAACTGAAAGCCGGCCGGATGATCGTCCTCGTGGACGACGAGGACCGCGAGAACGAAGGCGACCTCGTCATCGCCGCCGAGCACTGCACACCGGAGGCGATGAACTTCATCCTCGGCTTCGGCCGCGGCACGGTCTGCCTGGCGCTCTCCGGCGACATCTGCGATCGCCTGCGCCTGCACCCGCAGACCGACCTGAACAGCTCGCAGCTCGGCACCGCCTTCACCGTTACGATCGACGCGCACCCGAAATTCGGCGTGACCACCGGCGTTAGCGCCCGCGACCGGGCGACGACCGTGCAGGTGGCGATCGCCGACGACGCCCAGCCGCAGGACCTGCTCCGCCCCGGGCACATGAACCCGCTGCGCGCCCGCGACGGCGGCGTGCTCGTGCGGGCCGGCCAGACCGAAGGCTCGGTGGACCTGGCGCGCCTCGCCGGCCTCAAACCGGCCGCGGTCATCTGCGAAGTCCTGCGCCCGCAGGATGGCGAAGCGATGCGGCGTCAGGAATTGGAGGCGTTCAGCCGCGAACACGGCCTGAAGATGGCCACCATCGCCGACCTGATCAGCTACCGCCTCAAGCGCGAGCAATTCGTTAAGCGCATCGAGAGCGTCACGATGCCGACGCGCTGGGGCGAGTTCCGCCTGCACGCCTACCAGAGCGCGGTGGACCCGCAGCCGCACCTGGCGTTGTGCAAGGGCGGCGTGGGGGAGCTGGACGAGACGGGGAAGATGATCGTGCAGAACGAGCCGGTGATGGTGCGCGTCCACAGCGAATGCCTGACCGGGGACGTGTTCGGTTCCGAGCGATGTGACTGCGGGCCGCAGCTTTCGACCGCCATGCAGATGATCGAGCGGGCCGGCAGGGGGGTGTTGCTGTACCTGCGCCAGGAGGGCCGCGGCATCGGCCTGGCGAACAAGCTCCACGCGTACGCTCTTCAGGAGAAGGGGTTGGACACGGTCGAGGCCAACGTGAAGCTCGGCCTCCCGGTGGACAAGCGCGATTATGGGATTGGCAGCCAGATCCTGCGGGACCTTGGGCTGCGCAAGATCATCATCCTGACGAACAACCCGAAGAAGATTTACGGCATCGAGGGTTACGGGCTGGAGGTGGTGGACCAGGTGCCGATCCGCGTCGAGCCGGGGGAGCACAATCGAAGGTACCTGGAGACGAAGAAGGAGAAGATGGGGCACACGCTGTGAGGAGGCCCGAATCAAACCCGAAGTCCGAATGACCAAGCATGCGTTCCTTCGGCCACTCGGGTTTCGAGTTTTACCCATCAGTGCTTTTTCCACCACACCAGCGCGACCGCCAAAAGCCCCGCGCCGGTAATCGATAGATAGGGCGTCAGCCCGATGTCCCGCCGCGGCCACGGAAAGCGGATCGGCTCCGTCTCGTCCGGGTGGATGATTCGCCCGCCGGTTGTCTCGGCCAGGCGCCGCATCGCGTCGTAATCGTTTCCGATCGCGTCGAATTCCGGGGGGTAGCGCCCGGCGAGCGCCCGCCTGTCGATGATGCGCTCGTCGGCACGGACGGTGGCGAACGTAGGTCGGCGGGGCGGCGGCAGGGAGAGCTCGTAGCGGCCGGGGGCGGCCTGCGGGACGGTGTGTGATTCGGCGGACGAATCATCGGCGGGCCGGAGCTCGACCGTCAGCGGCTGGTCGTTGAGGTATTTGCCGTTGTCGGCCGCGTCGATGGTAATGCGCAGGTCCGTCGCCGTGCTCCAGTTGACTTGGAAGCGGGGGTCGCGGGGCGGCTCCGCGATCAGGTTTGCCATCGCCGTGATTTCACCGGGTGCCGGCGTGAATGCTGCCGCGAGCACGCGGCCGGTGCCGGCCTGCCATCGCGCGGCCATGGGCACGCGGTCGGCCAACGGGGGATCGGCGGCGTCGGCGAGCAATTCGGCGCCGTCTTTGAGCCACGTGCGGTTCCAGCGGTCCACGCGCCTGTGGCCGAGCGAATCCAGCGGTGGGAGGAAGCGAAGGTCGGCCGTGGCGCGCCGCAGCCGGTCCGGCATGGCGGCGCGGGTCAATTTCTGAATCCCCGCGGCCCACCGCGCGGGATCGGATTCGGCCAGGATCGTGCCGCCGGTGCCGGCGACCACGGACCGGAGCTGCCCGAGCCCGCGGCCTTGGCCGATGGCGAGCAGGTGCAGGCGAATCTTCTTTGCGCCGAGCCGCGCGGCCAGTGCCGCGGGCGCGTCGATTTGCGTGTCGGCGTCGGTGAGCAGCAGCAGTTCCTTTGGAAGTGCGGCGTCGGACTGTTCCGCGAGGCGCAGCAGGGCCGGTTCCAGGTTCGTCGGGCCGCGCGGCCGAACGTCCGGCGGCGGAAGGGGCTGGCGGGCCGCCTCGCGCACCAGCTTGCCCGCCGTCCACCAGCGAAGCCCGGCGGAGAAATCGCCCACGCTCACCAGGTCGTCCGGCGGCAGGCGGGGCAGGGCGCGAACAATGGCTGAAGCGGCCAGGTCCCAGCGGGACGGCCCGCCGGGCTGTGCGTCGGCGTCCTCGGCCATCGAACCGCTGCTGTCGGCGACGAGGAGCCAGTGCGTGGTAGGCTGCGGCGGGTCGCTGGCCAGTGGCGAGAGCGCGTCGAGCGTCGAACCGGAATAGGCGCCGGCCGCGAAGGCGTGATCCCCGCCGAGGATGAGGACCGAGCCTTTGAGGTCGCGGACGTATTGCTCGAGTCGCTGCCGGCGATCCGGCGCGATGGCGTCGGCGGGCAGGTTGGCCACGGCGATTACCGCCGGGGCCAGGTACGCGGCAGGGTCACTCGGGAGGGCGGCGGGTGGGATCACGCGCCAGGAACCATCCGGCGGAGGTCCGGCGCCGACCCACCAGCGCTGCGCGGTCCGCGGCGGAGGTAATTGGATCGAGAGCGCGTCGTTTTCCAGCCAGGAATCGCCGGGCGAGATTTCGGCGGCGGCGGCCGGTGCATCCGGCGCGAGCGGCCGGGCGACGGCGATGGCGCCAGCGGGCAGATCGGTCGAGTCCGGCGGTTCGGTGCCGCGCAGCTCGAGCCGGCGCGGCGCGGACACCGCCGATCGCGTGACGCTCGCGACCAGTTCACCCCCGCGGATTTCCAGACGATTCACCGCCGCATCCGCCGGGTTGTCGAGTGTCGGATCGGCGACAACGTAAGTCGGCGGCGCGGACGCCGTCAGCACGAACCGCGCGTCGGAGAAGAGCAGGATCGCCGGTGCGTCCGGCGGCGGCGAGAAGACCGTGCGCTCGCCGGTAACATCCGGCAGCGGATCGCCGCCGGGGTCGGTGCTCTGGCGCTCCGAGAAATAAATCAGCCGATAAGGCGTGCCCGCCAGGAGCCGGTCGATGCGGCGACGCAGCGTAAGGCGGTCGCGGTAGCTCGCCGTGCGCGTGCTGGGCGAGAGGTCCACCATCACCGCGACTTCGCGCGCCGACGGCCGGTGCCACGTCAGCCCGCCGGCAGCGAGGGCGAAAAGGGCCAGTGCCGCGACGCCGAGCGCGCGGGTGAATTTGGGCGCGTCGGCATGGCGAATCAACGTCATGACGACTGTCGCAATGGCGAACAAAAACCCCGCGCCGAGCAGGAGCGGGGATGTGAAGCTCAGCGTAGGATCGGCCATTGGCGTGTCTCGATTCTAATGCCCGCCCGAACCATACTGCACCGACTGCACGCGTCGGCCTCTTGCTTGCCCGCCGCGCCGCCGGGGGGTAGAAGTGCCCCCATGCGCTCCGCCCGATCCACGACGATCCTCTGCGTCCGCAAAGGCGATCAGGTCGCCCTCGGCGGCGACGGGCAGGTAACACTCGGCAACACCGTCGCCAAGGCGGATGCCGTCAAGGTCCGGCGCCTGGCCGGGGGCAAGGTGTTGGTGGGATTCGCCGGCAGCGCGGCCGACGCATTCGCCCTCCTGGAACGATTCGAGAAACGCCTCGGCGAATACCCGGACAACACCAAGCGCGCCGTCATCGAGCTGGCCAAAGAGTGGCGGACCGACCGCGTCCTCCGCCGGCTCGAAGCGATGCTCGCCGTCGCGGATAAGACCACCAGCCTGATCGTCAGCGGCGCCGGCGACGTCATCGAGCCGACCGACGGCGTGATCGGGATCGGCAGCGGCGGGCCGTACGCGCTTTCCGCCGCCAAGGCACTACTGCAACACTCCGATCTCTCGGCCAAGGAGATTGTCGAAGCCGCCCTCAAGATCGCCGGTGAAGTCTGCATCTACACGAACACGACCATCAAAGTGGAAGTCCTCTAGCGATCGGTTTGAGAATCCGCTCCCCGCCACGGAGGCCGCTTCGTGCCTTCGTGTCTTCGTAGCCATACCGTCTTGGACGAGCGAGAAGAGGCATTCTCCCGCCGCTGTTGTTAACATGCCCCACATCCTTTTCGTCGTAAGTAATTGAACCGATCCGACCACCCCCCCACAAAGGAGGGCCCATGTCGTTGGTGCTGGCGCTGGACCAGGGGACCACCAGCTCGCGCGCGATCCTCTTCGACCGCCGCGGCGAAATTCGCGGGGTCGCCCAGCGGGAATTCCGCCAGATCTTCCCACGCCCCGGCTGGGTCGAGCACGATCCCGAGGAGATCTGGTCGTCGCAGCACGCCGTCGCGGCCGAGGCCTTGAAGAACGCCGGCGTCACGGCCGCCGACGTCGCCGCCATCGGGATCACCAACCAGCGCGAGACCACGATCGTCTGGGACCGCCAGACCGGCCGGCCGATCCACAACGCCATCGTGTGGCAGGACCGGCGCACCGCCGAGTTTTGCGACCAGCTCAAATCGGGCGGCCACCTCGCGACCGTTCAGCAGAAGACCGGCCTGGTCATCGACGCCTATTTCTCCGGCAGCAAGGTCCGCTGGCTGCTCGACAACGTGCCGGGGGCGCGCGCCGCGGCGGACGCCGGCAAGCTCGCCTTCGGCACCGTCGATTCGTGGCTGCTCTGGAAGCTCACCGGCGGCGCGCTTCATGCCACCGACGCGACCAACGCCTCGCGGACGATGCTTTACAACATCCACGCGCTCCAGTGGGACGACGAGCTGCTGCAACTGCTCCGGGTGCCGCGGTCGATGCTGCCGGGGGTCCGGCCATCCAGCGAGGTATACGGCCAGACCCTTCCCGATCTCCTCGGCTCCTCTATCAGAATTGCCGGCGTCGCCGGCGACCAGCAGGCGGCGCTCTTTGGCCAAACCTGCTTCGCCCGCGGCCTGGCCAAGAACACCTACGGCACCGGCTGTTTCATGCTCATGAACGTCGGCAACGACCCCGTGCCCTCCCGCCACAACCTCCTTACCACCGTCGCCTGGCAGCGCGGCGGCGCCACCGACTACGCCATGGAAGGCTCCGTCTTCGTCGGCGGCGCCGTCGTCCAGTGGCTCCGCGACGGGCTGGGGATCGTCAAATCCGCATCGGAGATCGAAGCCCTGGCGAAAACCGTCCCCGACGCCGGCGGCGTGTACATCGTCCCCGCCTTCGCCGGCCTGGGCGCGCCGCACTGGGACCAGTACGCCCGCGGCATCATCACCGGCATTACCCGCGGCACCACCGCCGCCCACTTCGCCCGCGCGGGGCTCGACAGCATCGCCTTTCAGGTGGCCGACGTCCTCGACGTCATGCAGAAGGATTCCGGCATCAAGATCAAGGAACTCCGCGTGGACGGCGGCGCCGCCGCCAACGACCTGCTCCTCCAGTTCCAGGCCGACCTGCTCCGCGTTCCGGTGGTCCGGCCGAAGGTGACCGAGACGACCGCCCTCGGTGCGGCGTACCTGGCCGGCTTGGCGGTTGGCTATTGGAAAGATCCACAGGAAGTTCAGGCCAACTGGCAGGTGGCCCGCACGCTCGAGCCGCGCATGGGCGAGGCCGAGGTGGCCCACCGCCGCGGCCGATGGGCCGAGGCGTTGCGCCGCTGCATGGACTGGGAAGAACACGCCGCCGGCCCCAATCAAACCGCCTGAAACACACGTCCGAATCGCCCGGGAGAACCTACATGAAGGCATTCATCGCCGAGCTGATCGGCACCGCCATGCTCGTCGTATTCGGCAACGGGGTCGTCGCCAACGTCGTCCTCAACCGCACCAAGGGCAACGGCGCCGGCTGGATCGTCATCACCTTCGGCTGGGGCATGGCCGTCTTCATCGCCGCCTTCTGCGTCTCCTCGTACTCCGGCGCGCACCTCAACCCCGCCCTCACCATCGCGCTCGCCGCCGCGCAAAAAGGCGGCTTCCCCTGGGCCAACGTCCCGATCTACATCGCCGCACAGATGCTCGGCGGCTTCCTCGGCG
>Ga0308176_10003065_pt1 | contig 10609 bp, 3 predicted proteins | sample PhyCR2_3_FD_203890 | JGI IMG/M metagenome (GOLD analysis project Ga0308176, IMG submission 203890) | Soil microbial communities from UC Gill Tract Community Farm, Albany, California, United States - DLSLS.C.R2 | ecosystem: Environmental > Terrestrial > Soil > Agricultural land | place: USA... | reverse complement strand
ATGCGCCCGATTACGGCCAGCGATCTCATGAACCCGGAGGTCCTCACGGTCCGCGACGAGTGGAGCGTGCGGGAGCTGGCCGCGTTCCTGATCGAGAATGAGATCAGCGGCGCCCCGGTGTCGGATGCCCAGGGGCGGCTGGTGGGGGTCGTCTCGCTGGTGGACGTCGCCGCCGCCGCCTCGGGGGAGGGGGAACGCCTGGCCCGCAACGGCTCCTCTTTCTTCATCGACGACGAGTGGGGGGACGGCCTGGACGAGGAGGACGTCGAGGATCTCCCCCCCGGCCACGAGAGCCTGCGCGTCGCCGACATCATGAACCCCAAGATCTACTCCGTCCGCGAGGACGCCACGGTCTCCGAGATCGCCTCGCTGATGCTCAAGGGGCACATCCACAGGCTCCTCGTCACCCGGGAGGACCGGGCGGTGGGGGTGATCACGACCTCGGATCTGCTGGGGTTGTTGGTAGGGGAGGACTGAACGCCCGAGGATCAATTCCCGGGCTACGTCTCAACCGAGAAGCCGGTTGAAGCCGGCTCTCAACAAACCAATGAGCCGGTTTCAACCGGCTTCTCATTTCCTGCGTAGCCCGGGATTGATGCCCGGGCGTCCCGCCAGGTCTCCGGAACTTGTAACCAAGTTGTCTGTTTCGATGGCTTGAAAGTTCGAGATTCAAAGAGTAGCATCCGCCAAATTTTAGGAGATCCCCCAATGAAAGCTCCGCGGATGTGGTACTCCAAGCTCGCTCTGTCTTCACTCACTCGTGGATTCCTCGCCGCGGCGCTGCTCGTCCTGACGGCGGCCGGCTCCCCGGCCGGCGCCGCCAATTCCAATCTCCACCTCGGCAAGACGGTGACCAGCGCGAGCGACGCGCCGGTGCTCGGCCTCAGCCTGGCGGTGGACCGGAGCTCGGCGATCCCCAAGGACACGCTGACCTACACGGCCGTAGTGAGCAACACCGGCTCGGTTCTCACCATGGCGGGGGACCTCACGGTCCAGAACACGGACGCCACGACCGCTACCATCGCCTCCTATTTCGACGCCGTGGCGACCACCGCCATCTCGCACTGCGGCGCGGGGAGCGCTAACGACGGCCAGGACACCTCGCAGTGGGCCCCACTGGCGGGCGCCGCCGCGGCCACCGACGGCTATACGCCGGTGCAGGCGTCGCCGGTCGCCAGCGGGCTCCGCCTGACGCTGACTCCGGTTCCGGCCAACGGCGTGGTCTATCCGGCGAGCGGCGATCCGATCCTGGGCACCCAGATCGGCCCCGGCGCGCAGGCCACCTGGCACTACACGGCGGTGATCGCGCTCACCCCCGCGCAGACCGTTTTCCTGCTCGACCCGGCGCAGGTGTCGCGCATCCGCAACACCTTCCACGCCGAGCCCACGCCCCGCGATCAGGGGGGCCAGGGATCTCCCGCGACCATCAACGTCGACTTCTGCCAGCAACTCTTCGGCGTCGCCCTCTCGGGCATGGTGAGCAACGTCACGGTGACCGTCACGCCTCCCGGCGTGGCGCCGGTCACCCTGGGCCCCTCGGCCTACCCGGGGCTTGCCTCGCTGGCGCCGGGCGCCTCGGTGACTCTCACCGTGCCATCCGTGCTCCCCTTCTCCGGCGCCCGGCAGGCGGGAGAGACCGACGCCGGCTACCTGGCCCGTCTGGCCACGATCGAGGGCTCCCGGCTGGTGGGGACGGCCACGGCGTCCGGCACCGGCACCTACGGCCCGGTCAGCGCGCCGCCGGCCACCTCGACGCCGACGGTCGAGCACTTACCCATCGTGGGGATCGTCAAGAGCGGCCCGGCCACGGCCGACGCCGGCACCACGGCCTCCTACCCGCTGGCGCTCACCAACAACGGCGGCGCCACGGCGAGCGGGCTGGCGGTGGCCGACAGCGTGGCGGGCGGGGGCACGGGCACGGTGACCGGCGTCCCGGCCTCGCTGGACCCCGGCGGGAGCGCCGTCGCGGCGGCCTCCTTCGCCATCCCGTCGAGCCAGCCGGACGGCCCGCTCACCGACTCGGCCGCGGTGACCTGGCGGGACGCCAACGGCGACCTCTATGGCCCGGTGGCCAGCTCGTTCACCACCCAGGTGCGGGCGGTCTCGACCACGCCGGTGGCGACGATCAGCAGCGGGCCGGTGACGGGGAACTTCTTCTTCAAGAGCGCCACGCAGAAGGTCTTCGGCGCCAAGCCCGGGGACACGCCGGCCTTCCAGCAGACCTTCCCGACGATCGACTTCAACCCGCCGGATGGGGTGATCAATCACAACATCTCGGGCGTGGGGCCGACCACGCGGCCGTTCACCGACGTCACCACCGACGGGGTGGGCAACTTCGCCGGCACCATGGTGGCTCAAGGGAACGGGCTCCAGGCGGGCGTGGGCACGCTGTCGTCGTTCGACGCCGTCTTCACCTCCTCGTTCGTGGTCGCCAAGCCGGGGGACGTGACGTTCAACGTCCTGGCCAACGACGGCTTCCTGCTGGGCATCGGCGGCGGCGCCACGCGCGTCAGCGGCGCCTATGAGAACGCCCCGGCCTCCAACCAGTCGCCGTTCCAGGGCTATCCGCTGGTGGGAGCCTGGAACCAGCCGAGCGGCACCAGCGTGGGCACCTACTCGGTGACCGTCCACTTCCCGGCCGCCGGGGTCTACCCGTACGAGCTCGACTACTTCGACTGCTGCGGCCAGCCGCTCTCGCTCACCCTGGCGATCGCCAAGTTCAACGAGGACACCGCGCCGCTCTCGGTCTACGTGGGCTACGCGGACGGCCTGCGGCCGGCGGGGAGCATCTTCCCCTTCCCCTGGCAAGGATCGCCGGGCGTGACGTTCATCGGCGGCGGTGTCTTCGACGCGGGCGCGATCCGCTTCGACAACAACTCGGACGACCCGATCGTCTTCGAGGACGTGGCGGTCGACATCGGCCCCTTCCACTTCGACCTCTGGGGCAACCACATCGTGGTGCAGCCGCACGGCATCACGATCCTCACGCAGACGAACGGCGAGAACTTCGACACCTCGGATACGCCGATCACCTGCCGGCCGACGGGCTTCATCCCGAAGGTCAACGTCACCCAGGCCGGGGTCACCACGACCTATGAGGACACCCAGCAGATCCTCAACACCAAGGGGATCGATCCCGCCAACTGCGGGATCGGTAACGAGTCGCACGCCTGGGAGCGCATCGGCGGCGGCGGCGCGGCGATCAACGTGCCGCTCCCGCCGGCGGTGACGCTGTCGCTGACGCCCTCCACCAGCCCGGGCAAGGCCGTGGGCAACTCGCAGACGCTGAGCGTGGCGGTCCTCGACGTGGCGGGCCAGCCGGTCCCCAACCTGGAGGTGGACTTCGGCGTCTTCGGCGCCAACACGCAGACCCTCCACGCCACCACGGACGCCGGCGGCTTCGCCACCACCTCCTACACCGGTCTCTCCGCGGGCACCGACACGATCACGGCCACGGCCTTCGTCAGCGGCCTGCGGGCGGTCTCGAACGCCCTCAACATCTCCTGGACGATCCCGGTGCCCGGAGGCGGTGGGGGAGGGGGCGGTACCGGCGGCACTCCGCAGCAGGCGCCGCCGGTCATCGCGCCGCCGTCTCCGGCGGACGGCACCATCGTGACCAAGCCGGTCGAGGTCTCGACCACTATGACGGCTCCGGACGGCACCTCGATCGCCTCCTGGAGCGTCACCGCCACGGGCGCCCACGGCGGCACCATCACCCTGGCGAGCGGCACAGGGGCTCCTCCCGCGACCCTGGCGACGTTCGATCCCACGGTGCTACCCAACGACACCTATACGATTACGGTGACGGGCACCACGGTCGCTGGGGGCGTGCAGACCGCCTCCACCACAGTGGTGGTGCAGGGCAATCTGAAGCCCGGCCGCTACATCACCACGTTCCAGGACGCGGTGCTGCCGGTCGACGGCTTCCAGATCGGCCTGCGGCGGGTCTACGACAGCATCGACGTGGCCCAGCGCGAGCTCGGCTTCAACTGGCACCTGAGCCTGAGCGATTTCCGGACCGCCTCCAACGGCGCGCTCGGCAACGGCGGCTGGTCGGCGACGCCGAGCCGGTGCTCGCTCTTCCTCTGCGAGTACGTTTACCGCTCGACGGCGACGCACGCGGTCACCGTCACCTATCCGGACGGCCATCAGGAGATCTTCGACTTCACGCCCAACGGCGGCGTCGGACCCTTCTACTGGCTGGGGACCGCCGCCTTCACCGCCCGTCCGGGCACCGGCACCACCTCGACGCTGGAGGTCGAGGGGGACAACAGCGTCATGTACAACTTCGACGGCACGCTCCACTACTTTGCCGGCGACGTGTACAACCCGACCCGCTTCGTCCTGACCACTCAGGCGAAGCAGGTGCTGCACCTCGACGCCGCGACCGGCCTGGTCTCGGAGACCGACCGCAACGGCAACACGGTAACGATCGACGCCGCCGGCATCCACGCCTCGAACGGCGCCTCGATCGACTTCGCGCGGGACGGCGCCGGCCGCATTCAGACGGCGACGCTCCCGGGTGGCCACGTCATCACCTACAGCTATTCGCCGTCCGGCGACCTCGCGAGCGTCAGCTATCCGAACGGCAACGTCGTCTCTCACAACTACGACGGGAATCACCTGCTGCTCGGCTCGAGCGGCAACGGCAGCCAGCCGTTCAACCAGCAGCGCTACGACGCCCAGGGGCGGCTGAGCGAGATCGTCGACGGGGAGGGGCACACCACCCAGATCGCCAACGACATGGCCGGCCAGCGGCAGATCATCACCTCCGCCTCGGGCCGCCTGACGACGATCGACACCTTGGACGACCGTGGCGACGTGATCCGCGAGGATCTCGTCGGCGACGGGCGGACGATCACCAGCACGGCCACCTACGACGCGCTCGGCCACCTGCTCACCACGACCGACCCGCTGGGCCACACCTCGACGACGACGTACGACGAGGGCGGGCGCATCCTGTCGAGCACCGATTACAACGGCAACACGACCCGCTATACCTACACGTCCGATGGGCTCATCGAGAGTCAGATCCTGCCGGACGGCACCGCGGTCTCGTTCCTGACCTACGACGCCCGCGGCAACGTCGTCACCGAGCGGCGTGCCGACGGATCGGAGATCCACCTGACCTACGACGCCAAGGGGCATCTCCTCACCAAGACCGACGCGAGCGGCCGCACGCTGACCTACTCCTATGACGCCATGGGGCACCTGGCTTCGATCACCGATCCGTTCGGCAAGGTGACCCAGGTGACCGTCGACGGCAACGGTCTGGTGACCTCGATCACCGATCCGCTGGGCGGCACCACGTCGATGTCCTACGACGGCGACGGCAACCTGCTGTCGATCGCCGACGCGCTCGGCAACACGCGCCACTACACTTACGACGCGCACGACAACATCACCTCGCTGACCGATCCGTTCGGCGCCGTCGAGACCAACGTCTACGACAACACCGGCCGGCTGATCTCTCACACCAACCGTACCGGCGACACGATCGGTTATGGCTACGACGCCGACGGCCGCCTGATCTCGAAGACGCTGCCGGGCAACGACGTCACCACCCTGACCTACAACGCCTTCGGCGACCTGACGGCGGCGGCCAACCGTTCCGCCCGGCTCACCTTCGACCATGACGACGCCGGCAATCTGATCTCGACGGTCAGCGCCGGTGTGACGGGCTCGTCGCAGCCGACCGTCACCCACACCTACACCTACGATGCGGTGGGTAACCGGCTGAGCGCCACCGGTCCCGGGGGCACGGTCCGCTACGGCTTCGACGAGGATCTGCGGCTGCGGACGATCACCGATCCGTCCAACGGGGTCTTCACGCTCGGCTACGACCCCCTCAACCGGCAGGTTTCGCTCAGCCGGCCGAACGGCGTCGCCGACTCCCTGACCTACACGCCGAGCAACGAGTTGCTCAGCCGCGACTCGACCCTCGGCTCCCTGCTGGTGAGCCGCGCCGCCTACGGCTACGACGGCTTCGGCCGGCGGATCTCGCTCACCGACATCAACGGCACCTCGACTTTCGCCTACGACGATCTCGGCCAGTTGATCTCGGCGAGCCATCCGGCCGGGACTGGCCTGGGGAACGAGAGCTACAGCTACGACCTCGCGGGCAACCGCACCTCGTCGGCCGGGGCCCCTCTGGGCGCCTGGGTCTACGACCGCGACCGGCTGATGCGGGACGGCGCGGCCACCTATACCTACGACGCTGAGGGGAACCGGCTCACGCGCACCGACCGGGCGACCGGCGGCGTGACCCGCTATACCTGGGACGCCGAGCACCGGCTGACCAGCGTCAGCTTCCCCGACGGCAGCTCCGAGAGCTTCCGCTACGATCCGCTCGGCCGCCGGATCGAGATCGCGCACGGCGCCCAGGCCACGCGCTACTCGTATGACGGCACGGCCGTCGACGCCGAGTACGACGCCGCGAACACCCTCGTCGCCACCCACCTCCACGCTCCGACCGCGGACGCGATCCTCGAGTCGACGCGGGGGGGGCAGCGCTTCTATCACCATATCGACGGCCTGGGCAGCGTCACGGCGATCACCGACCAGACCGGCAACGTCGTCTCGCGCTACGTCTACGACGCCTTCGGCAACCAGCGGGTCACCGGCAGCGCCGTCAATCCGTTCACCTTCACCGGCCGTGAGCTCGACGCGGCCACCGGCCTCTACTACTACCGCCTCCGCACCTACGACCCGCAGGCCGGCCGCTTCCTCTCCGAGGACCCGCTGCCGTCGGCCAACCCTTATCCCTACGTCTCCAACAACCCGGTCAGCCTCACCGACCCGAGCGGCGCGCAGGATGAGGTCGAATACGCCGAAATCAGCTCCCAGGACGCCGCGCTCCTCGCCCGGGGCGAGGCCAACGTCGACGTCTACTACGCGGTGGAGGAGACCTCCGGCGATTGCTACTTCGGCATCACCAACAACTTCGAGCGCCGCGTCGCCCAGCACGGCGATCGTTTCCAGGTGATCGAGAAGCTCAATCTGCAGCTCACCCGCAATGAGGCGCGCGTGGTGGAGCAGAAGCTTATCGGGGAGTACGGAGGCGCGGTCTCGCAGGGCGGGACCCTGGCCAACAAGATCAACAGCATCGCGGAGGGGGGACCGCTCTGGGGCCTCGTGCTCCAGACGACCCTGTCCTTCGTCGACATCAGCGCGGTCCTGGGCGCCGTATCGGCGGCGGACCTGCCGTGCGTCCCCTGAGGTTGGGAGGCCGGAGCGGGATCGAGGAGCTCGAAGAGGCGGAGCGCCGCCGTCCGCCGGATGTCCACCGGGTCGTTTTCGACGACCTGGTGGAGCCCGGGCCGCGGAGCCGGATCGAGGCGAGGAGTCTAATCCCCATCGAGAGTGTCCGGCCGGGTGACGAGCAGGTGCTCGCCGCCCGGCTTCCGCGCCGGATCGGAGAGCCGGTGATCGATCTCGATCCGCTGGCTGCGCTCCCCTCGGTGCGTTCCGTGGTGGCCTCGACCACGGTGCGGGTGCGCCGGGCGCTACCCCATGTCGAGGAGCTACTGCTGCTCAACCGCACGTTCGTACCCGATGCCCGGACCCTCCAGAGCCTCCCCGGGCTCCTGCGTTTTTGGGCCGGCTGGGCCCCCTCCGACCGCCGCCTCGACCCCGGTGCGCTATCCGTGAGCTTGAAGGAGCTCGGGGTCAGCCGCGCCGTTCTCGCCTCCGGCCCCGGAGAGTTGGGGGGGCTCGGCGGGCTGAATCGCCTCTCTCTCACCGGCTGCCTGCCCAGAGACAGCCTGCAGCCGCTTGCCGGGCTGAGCGGGCTGAAGTGGCTCCACGCCGATGCTCCAGGAGGTTGGGCGGCGCTCGGCGGGTTGACCGCCTTGGAGGAGGTCTTCGCCGTCAAGCCGCGGCTCACCCATCTACGCGCCCTGCGGAGTTGGACCCGGCTGCGCCGGCTGACCCTCACCGGCTCCGGCGTGCGCGGGCTTGCCGGCCTGGAGGCGTTCACCGCGCTGGAGCGGCTCCGTCTGGTCATGATGGGGATCGGCGATCTCTCCCCTCTGGCCGGGCTTTCCCGGCTCGCCGAAATCGAGCTGACGGGCCTCGGCCGCGCCCGCGATCTTGGCCCTCTCGGTACCCTGCCATCCCTCCGCCGTCTGCTGATCGAACGCGCCGGGATCGAGGACCGCGACATCGTCCATGTCGATTCGCTTCGGCCGCTCGCCGGGGCTCGTGCCCTGGAGGAGATCCGGCTGCGCGCCACGATCGTTGACGACGGCGATCTCTCCCCCCTCATTGATCTCCCGTCCCTCCGGCGCGTCGAGGTCTTCGGCGATCTCGGAAGCGCCGTGGCAGCCCTGCGGCGGGCTCGTCCGGACGTCGAGGTGATCTGGCGGGAGGGGGGCAAGCCCTCTCCCGGCGTGCAGGCCGGCCCGGTCTTCCTCCATCCCGCAGACGAGAAGATCCCGGTCTGGTGGATGCGTGAGGATCTCACAGGTCTGCTCCGTAGGCCCACCAACGCCGACGCCGAGGAGAGGCTCCGAGCCGCCCTCAAGGCCGAGGACTCCCCTCTCCTCGAGCGGCTCCGCTTCGACACCGAGGGAGACGCGGTCACCATCGAGGCCAGGAGCGAGGACGACCTCCGCGCCGTCGCCCATCTCATCGAGCGCCTCGCGGGCCCTCCTGGCACTCCCCATGCATAACCGCCTTCGCGCCGTTCTGAAGGCGTTTTTGCCACTGGGGACAACGATATGGCGCTCTCGCTCAAGCCGGAGCATCTGAAACGGTATACGGACATCGCCCGCCTGCTGATCCAGCACGGCCGGTCGGACCTCGTCAAGACGATGGACGTCGACCTGCCGGACGACCAGGTGGTGGAGGAGTCGGTCACCGGCGATCCCGAGAAGCTCGCCCGCGATCTGGAGGCGCTGGGGCCGACGTTCATCAAGCTGGGCCAGCTCCTCTCCTCGCGGACCGACCTGCTGCCCACTCCCTATCTGGACGCCCTGGCGCGCCTCCAGGACAAGGTCGAGCCGTTCTCCTTCCAGGAGGTCGAGGAGATCGTGTCGAGCGAGATCGGCGTGCGGATCTCCAAGGCCTTCGACGATTTCGACCCCGTCCCGGTGGCGGCGGCGTCGCTCGGCCAGGTCCACCGGGCGCGGCTCCGCGGCGGCCGGGAGGTGGCGGTCAAGGTGCAGCGTCCGGGCATCCGGCAGGTGATCCTGGAGGATCTCGACGCCTTCGCCCAGATCGCCGCCATGGTCGACAAGCACACCGAGATCGGCCGGCGCTTCGCCTTCCAGGACATGCTGGAGGAGTTCCGCAAGACCCTGCTGCGCGAGCTCGACTACCGGCGCGAGGCCATGAACCTCGTCACTCTCGCCCACAACCTGCGCGAGTACCCCCGGCTGGTGATCCCGCGGCCGGTCGACGACTACACGACCTCGCGCGTGCTGACCATGGATTACGTGAAGGGGACGAAGATCACCGCGCTGTCGCCGCTCGCCGTCATCGACCTCGACAACCGGGGGCTGGCCGAGGACCTCTGCAAGGCTTATCTCGATCAGATCCTGGTCGACGGCTTCTTCCACGCCGATCCGCACCCGGGGAACCTGCTGATCACCGAGGACGGCCGGCTCGCCCTGCTCGACCTCGGTATGGTGGCGCGGATCGATCCCGCCATGCAGGAGCAGCTCCTCAAGCTGCTGCTGGCGATCACGGCGGGGCAGGGGCAGCAGGCGGCCCAGGTCACGCTCCAGATCGGCACGCCGCTGGAGACGCTCGACGAGTCCCGCTACCGGCGCGAGGTGGCCGACCTGGTGGGGAGCTTCCAGAACGTCGCGGGAGAGCAGATCCAGGTCGGCCGCGCCGTGATCAACCTCGCCCGGCTGGCGGCCGAGAACGGGGTCCGCCCGGCCCCGGAGCTGACCATGATGGGGCGCGCCCTGCTGCAGCTCGACGAGACCGCCCGCGCGCTCGATCCCGACTTCGATCCCAACCAGATCGTGCGGCAGCACAGCGACTCCCTGATGCGCCGCCACATGCTGAAGAAGCTCTCGCCGGCCAACGTCTTCGCCTCGGCCCTGGAGATGCAGGAGCTCATGCAGCAGCTCCCCGCCCGGGTCAACGCCGTGCTGGAGAACGTGGCCGCCAACAAGGTGTCGATCAAGGTCGACGCCTTCGACGAGACCCGCCTGATGGACAACCTGCAGAAGATCGCCAACCGGATCGCCCTCGGGCTGGTGCTGGCGGCGCTGATCGTGGGCGCGGCGCTGATGATGCAGGTGAACACCCGCTTCCGCATCTTCGGCTACCCCGGCCTCGCCATGCTGCTGTTCCTCCTCGCCGCGGCGTGCGGGTTCGTCCTCATCCTGACGGTCTTTCTCAATGACGATTGGCGGGTGTGGAGGAAGCCGGGGAACATCCCGCCGCGCTGAACCCTCACCCCTGCCCCTCTTCCGCCCCCTCCCACTCTCCCTCAACGGGAGAAGAGGCCCGGGGTGATGAGGGCCTACCGGTTCCGTCCGTACTGCTCGTGGCTCGAAACCCAGTCGAGCGAGGAGATCGCCGAGGCGAGCGAGATCTCTCCGGCGAGCACCACGCCGGCGATGATCTCGGCCAGCTTCTTGACCTTGCCGCG
>Ga0308176_10003062_pt1 | contig 10615 bp, 9 predicted proteins | sample PhyCR2_3_FD_203890 | JGI IMG/M metagenome (GOLD analysis project Ga0308176, IMG submission 203890) | Soil microbial communities from UC Gill Tract Community Farm, Albany, California, United States - DLSLS.C.R2 | ecosystem: Environmental > Terrestrial > Soil > Agricultural land | place: USA... | reverse complement strand
TCACCGAGACGAGAACGGGTTTGTCGAACCGCCGCTTCTCACCGACGAAGGCGTTCAACATGTCCTTCGCCGACGTGTACAGAAGCCGGACGAACGGAAGCCGCTCGAACACCTGATCGAGTGCCGCGATCACGCTCCGCGCGATAAGGCTCGATGCGAGAAACCCGACGAGCGTGATGACCGCCAGCGCCAACGCGAATCCGACCCCGCGGATCGGCAGGCCGAGCCAGCTGTCGATCGTTCGAAACGCGAGCACGCACACATAGATCGTCAGCGCAACAGGGCCGACGACGACCAGACCGCGTAGGAAGTAGTTGAAAAGCCGAGACATTCAATCCGTCGAGAAAGCAATCCCTCGCTGCGCGCGGAACGACACGCATCGCCATCCTGAGGAGCGCCAGCGACGAAGGATCGCTCTCCTGGCGGGGCAGTTCAACCGTCTCAGCGAACCTTTAGAAAAATCGAGTATCCCGCCGGCGTCGCCGTCTGATAGGTCAACCGCAGCGTCGCCGGCACTCGGTCGACGGCCCCGCGCGCTCCGAGCGCGAACGTGAAGCCGCCGGCCGAAAGCATGTCTCGAGTGAGCGCAAGCGACGCGCCTCGAATCGTGAAGATCTCGGTGAGATCGTCGGCAAGAAACCCGAGGTCGTCGCCGCTCTTCTGAACCTGCTCGAGACGCGCCGTGACCTCGATCTTCTTCGTCAGCCCGAGCGTCGCTTCCGCCAACGCGCTCGTCATCTCGTGGTAGAACTTCACATTCGTCGCGTTCGGATCGTGGACATGCTCCCGCGATCCGTGGTGATGGATGTCGACGCCCCAGATGACGGTCGTCGATAGCGGATGACCGGCGATCGTGTGCGCCGTCGAGACCGATGCGCCGTAGCGCTGCATGCCGATCGGCGTCTCGAGACGGTCGTGCGCCATCAGGAAGCCGGCCCACGCGCTGACGGCGACGTTCCCGTTCGGCGCGACGCTCACGCGCCCCGAATACGAATCGAGACGCGCTCCGTGATAGTCGAGGTTGTAGTAGTACTCGTCGCCCTCGCGCGCATTGAACGCCGACCCTTCGATCTTCACGGCGCGTGTGTTCACCCCGGCGGTGATCACACCGAAGCTTTCGTGCGACGCGTCCTGCCAGTGATGGCCAAGCGGTGCAAATGGATCGGCGTCGGCGGACGGACGATGCATGTACGCAACCGGACCGAGCGCAGGCTCTCCGACCGCCGCAACGTATACCTCTGCCGCGAGCCGGCTCGTTAGAGAATGATCATAGATCGCCGCGGCCTCCATCAGAAGATTGTGCGGATGCTGACGATTCACGAGCCGAGCGTTCTGATACGTGCCGCCGGTCTGCAAAAGCTCGGGGTAGCCTTGCCGGCCATCCACCAGCGCCTCGAAGCTCGTCATCGCGTTCACGCGAAAGAGTCCACCGCCGAGCGGATGGGCCGCCATGAGCATTTCCCAATCGATCAATCCGAGCTGCTCGTCGCCGCGAAATCCGTCTTGGTGGTCGTACTGCGCGTTCGCCGCGCCGTGCAGCATCAGCGCCCAGTCGCCGACCGCGAAATGATGCGCGCGCATCGGCGACGAATCCGGAAGCCACGAGGTCGCTGAGCCGACACGGGCAAGCGGAATCCCGAGGGGAAGGGTCGGCTCGCTCGTCATCATGTGCGACATGTCATGCTGCGCGAGAGCTGGCGCGGCCGCGCGCGTGATCGCACACGCGGCGGCGAGCGCGAGCTTCGAAATGGTCGTCACGATGGAGTGAGCAATCTCTTCGACAGAAAGCAGGCTGGCCGGCGAGGTTTGGCCTTGTGTTTGCCCGCTCATGGTATCCGGTCCGCGAACGCGCGGTTCCGCTCGACAACATTCGCAGAGGACCAGATGGCAAAACCCTCCCGCAACAACCAACCGGGTGCGCAGGACCGCCCGGAAGACCAACAGGGCGACAAGACGCACGCCGCTTTCCTCGAAAACCTCCATCACAAACAGACCGACTTCGACGACGAGACCGAAGCGCGGCCGGCCGCGCAGAACGAGGCTGACGCCTACGGCCGACCGATCGGCGGCCACCACCGACTACACGAAGACCGCGAACAGCATGACGAAGCCGAGAAAAACAGCGAGTCCAACCGGCTCCGCGGCTGATTTCATTCCGCCGCACGCGTCGCTCTCGAAGCTGCGCGCCGCGGCGGAAGGATGCCGCGGCTGCGACCTCTTCAAGCTCGGGACGCAAACGGTCTTCGGCGAAGGACCGTCGCGCGCCCGAGTCATCGTCGTCGGCGAACAGCCCGGTGACGCCGAGGACAAAGCCGGACACCCATTCGTCGGACCGTCCGGCAAGCTTCTCGACCGCGCATTCGACGCCGCCGGCATCGATCGCGACGACATTTACCTGACAAACGCAGTGAAGCACTTCAAGTGGGCCCGCGACGCGCGCAGTCCACGCCGCCTGCACAAAACGCCGAGCGCCGGCGAGGTGCGCGCGTGCTTCCCCTGGCTGCAGCACGAAATCGCGCTCGTCAAACCCGAGGTCATCGTTTGCCTCGGCGCGACCGCCGCGAAAGCACTCCTCGGCCGCACGTTCAGTGTGCTGAAGTCGCGTGGGATTGCGCTCGACTCGGAATGGGCGACCGCCGTTTTCGCGACGGTTCATCCCTCCGCGGTGCTGCGCGCTCCGCCGGATCAACGCGCGCTCGCCGAGAAGATGTTCGTGGCCGATCTGCGAAAGGTCGCCCGATATCTCAGCTCCGAGCGCGCGTCGAAGCGGGCCAATTCCCGAGCACGTAAGTTTGCCGGATGGCCAGCTACCGCAAATCGATCAACTTCCTCAAGCGAGTCGACCCGGTCCTCGCGCAGATAATCGACGACGTGGGCCCGTGCCGTCTGCGAGTCGTGTCTGAAGGAACGCATTTCCAGGCGCTGACGCGCTCCATCGTCTTCCAACAACTGTCGGGCAAAGCGGCTGCTACGATTCTGTCACGTGTCTCCGCGCTCTTTCCCGACAGCGTCCCAACTGCGGAAGGCGTGATGCGGATCACCGACGAACAGTTTCGCTCGGCAGGATTGTCTAGGCAGAAGATTGGATACCTGCGCGACCTCGCCGAAAAGGTGGCCAGCGGCGCCCTGCCGCTCGAGGAAGTCGAGTCGATGCCGAACGACGATCTCATCGCGCATCTCGTACAAGTGAAAGGGATCGGGCGATGGACGGCGCAGATGTTCCTCATGTTCCGGCTGGGTCGGCTCGACGTGCTCCCCGAGCTGGACCTCGGAATCCAGAACGCCATTCGAAAAGCATATCGCAAGCGGAAGCGTCCAACGCCGAAGGAGGTCGCGAGGATCGGCGCGAAGTGGGGGCCGCACTCCACGGTCGCCTCCTGGTATCTGTGGCGCTCCTTGGAGAATGGCGATGGACAGCTCGGTGTGAAGTGAACGATGCTGCGCCGGGCATTACGCTCGAGCGCGTAAGTCGTCCTGTCTCTCGGAATCCTGAGACATCGACGTGGCCGTAACCTCCCCTCCCGCCGACTTCGCCGTTTCGCTTCACCGATCGAGCTCCCTCCCGCTCGAGCGGAAGCTGCCGCTCATGATTTTCTCGATCCTCACCGTCGTCCTCGCGACGTCGTTGGGGATTTCGTACTACGAGATTCGGCGCGCGGCTGAGCTCTCGGCGGGGGATCGGCTCCAAAGCCTGTCGCGGGGAATCGCGTCGACGTTCCAGCAACAGATCAGCTCGCGCATCATGACGATGCGCCGCATCGCGGCCGACTCGATCGTCGTGAGCGCGCTCGCGACGCCCAATCACGCTCCGCGCCCGGCGGTGACCCGTTCCCTGTCGCCACTCTATTCGGCCGCCGATAGCCTGACGCCGCCGATGTTGATGACGCCGGACGGCCGCCCGATCGGCAACATGCGTCTCGAGACCGCCGACGACCCGTCACGCGTGCTCGACGACATCCGCCAGCGGATGGACAGCGACTACGTCGTCGGAAAGGTGTACGCGTCGGGCGGCCGCGCTTCGTTCTGGCTCTCGGTCCCTGTGTGGCAGGAAGGCGACCTGCTCGGATATCTGGTGCAGGCACGTCCGCTGACCACGAATCCGAAAGTGCTGATGCCGTTCCGCGATTTGATCGGACCGGACATCGAGTTTTACGTCCGCAACTCCGACAACGATCCGACATGGGTGTCGATGATCGGCGCGCCGGTCAGTCCGCCCGCAAAGCGACGATCGTTCGGCGGAAGCCTCGAGATCTTCACGCACGAAGGTCGCGGCGACCTCCTCGCTTCGACGACCCAGCTCACCGGAACGCCGTTGATGTTGACGGTCGAAGAGCCGATGAACTCGATCCTCGAGCGCCCGCAGTCGACGCTCCGCGCCCTGACGTTTCTCGCGTTCATTCTCGCCGGGATCGGCGCGAGTCTCGCGTGGATCCTCAGCCGGCAAGTCACTCGCCCGCTCGTCGACCTCACGGGCGCTGCCGAAGGAATCGCGCTCGGCCAATACACGGAGCGCGTACGCGCGCGCCGCAGCGACGAGATCGGCCGTCTTGCGGCGGCGTTCAATCGAATGGCCGAGCAGGTTCAACGATCGTCCGAAGCATCGCGCGAAGCGGTGCAGCGACTGACGCGGTCGGTCAACACACAGTCTTTTCTCGCCGAGTCCAGCGAGATTCTCGCGCGCTCCCTGTCGGACCATACCTTGCTCGCCGAGCTCGCGCGTCACTGCACGCCGACGATCTCCGACTACTGCAGCATCCACATCGCCGAAGACGATGGCGTGATTCGGTGCGTCGAGACGACACACCACGATCGCAACAAGGCCGAGCTGGTTCGCGCGCTCATCGGACGATACCAGTATCGCACTGACGGGTCCGGCCCGGTCTCGCAAGTCGTTCGATCACAGCAGCCACTGCGCATTCCGGAGCTCGACTTCAAAGACTTGATTCGCCAGGCTCCTGACGAAGCGGCCGTGAAGCTGCTCGAGCAAGTTCGCCCGACGTCGTTCTTGTGTGTTCCCCTCGTCGCTCGCGGCCGTGCGTTCGGCGCGATGTCGTTCACGTATACCGATTCGGGCCGCACGTTCAGCGAGGACGACCTCGAGCTCGCGATGGAGCTCTCTCGCCGAACGTCCGTCGCGATCGACAACGCGGTGATCTATCGCCGCTCGATCGCGCTTCGACTCGAGGCCGAGGCGGCCAGCAACGCGAAGTCCGATTTCCTCGCGAAGATGAGCCACGAGATTCGGACGCCGATCAATGCGATGATGGGTTACGCGGAGTTGCTCGAGATGGGAATCTCCGGTCCCGTGACCGACGGCCAGGCGAAGCAGCTCGCACGAATTCGCGCGAGCGGTGAGCACCTCACGTCGCTCGTGAACGAGATGCTGGATCTCGCGAAAATCGAAGCGGGACGGATGGCGGTCGATCCCATTTCCGCTATCACGGGCGACGTCGCCGAGGCTGCCCTCGCCGCGATCCGGCCTCAAGCGACGGCGAAAGGCGTCGAGCTTTCGTCGACTCCGGCCGGCAATCCGCGAGCTGGTTATATCGGCGATCCGCAGCGTGTTCAGCAAATCCTCATCAACCTGCTGTCGAACGCCGTGAAGTTCACGGCGGCGGGCGGGTCGGTCGTGGTGAAGTGCAACAACCACTTCGGCCGCGGCCCGGGCACTCCCGACGCCGATGTCGAGTGGGCGTGCATCTCCGTCGAGGACACGGGCGCGGGCATCGCGAGGGAAGACCTCGAGCGGATTTTCCAGCCGTTCATGCAAGTCGAAAACGGCTACACCCGCGCGCACGGCGGTACCGGCCTCGGGCTCACGATTAGTCGCAGCCTGGCTCAAATCATGGGCGGCGACATCACGGTCGAGAGCGTCTTGGGGCGTGGGTCACGTTTCACGGTCTGGCTTCCTGCCCCCAATTTTGCATTGGCATAGCATGACAAGATTCTCGCGGAGCTCGTCATGCCCATCCAAATTCCGACGCGCACATTTCGGCGCCGGCATCTCGTCCTCGCAACGATCAGTCTGGTAACGGTCGCAGAGCCCGCGATGCTCGCGGCGCAGCAGACCGTAGCGAAGGACCCGCGCGACACGACCCACGCGCAGACGCAGGCGCCGTTCTTCACGCTGAAAGACGGAATTCTGGCCGGCGGTTTCGTCGTCGCAACGGCGGCGATGTTTCCTCTCGACAAACGCATTGCGCACAGGCTGCTCGACTCGAGCACGCAGGCGAACCGATTTCTGAAGCACACGACGACGGACGTTGAGATCATCACGAGTCCGGGATCTTACCTCATCGGTGGGGCGCTCTACGCAGTCGGCCGCCTCGGACACTTCGATCGCCTCGCCGACCTCGGCTGGCACGGGACTGAAGCCGTGCTGTTCGCGCAAGGCGTTACGAGTGTTCTAAAGGGCGTCGTCGGGCGAGGCCGTCCGTTCTTATCGAACGGGACCGACCCGGGCAACTACCACTTCGGAAAGGGCTTCTCGAACGGCGACTATCAATCGTTCCCATCAGGACACGCAACGACCGCGTTTGCCGCGGCCGCAGCTGTGACGAACGAGACAACGCGCTGGTGGCCGCGATCGACGTGGATCGTTGGACCGCTCATGTATGGCGGCGCGACGGCAGTGGGACTGTCCCGCATGTATCACGACAAACACTGGGGAAGCGACGTTCTCCTTGGCGCAGCGATCGGAACCTTCAGCGGCCGAAAAGTCGTGCAATACATGCACGGCCACCCCGGGAACAAGCTCGATCGCATCATGTTGGGAACGTCCGTCACGCCTGACGGGCACGGAGGCGCGATCGTGTCGACCTCGATTCCGTTTTCGCTGCGGTAGTCGCACGATTCGGACGAACCACACGCGGCGCTCGGCGGCTCGTTTCGCCGAGCGCCGCGTAGCATGCCAGACCGATCGCTGTGCCGAGCAGCCATCCGCCGACGACGTCGGTGGTCCAGTGATCGTCCGCAATGACGCGATAGGCGCCCATGAACGCAGGACCGCCGACAGCCAGTGCGGATGCCCGTCCGCGCGACATGAGGCCCGTTCGTCGAAGCACGAGCGCGGTCGAGACGGCGAGCGCCGTCGCTCCCGTCGTGTGTCCGCTCGGATAGCTGTCGGTTCGCCGTCGGGAACCGCGCCGCGGGGGCCGTTCGCGAAAATAACCGAGCTTCACGGCGCGATGGACGAGCCAACCAAGCCACGCGGATGTTATGATCGCCCGTGAGCCGTGCCGGTGGCGGCGATGCATCCACCGCGCAGTCGCATAGGCGATCGTGATGTACCCGCCCGGAAGTCCGACCGGGAACAGCGGCTTCAGAGCAGTGCGAATGTTGTCGAGCGACCGCCGCTGCGCGAGGTCCCGAATTCGTCGATCGATCCCTGGCGGGTCATCGAAATCGAGCGCATCTCCCAGAGCAGCGGCGCCGATTGCTGCTGCGAGGGCGGCCGCGTACGCAGCGCGCTGGCTCCCGCGGTCGTCCTGCGGCGGCCGGAGCGCAAGTGACGTGGACTGAAACGATCCCTCTCTCGCCAAAGCGGTTGTGCGGTTATGTGTTGGGTCGCGATAGAGAGTGCGATCCTCTCGCCGCCCGTCGGCGCCGCAGGATCAACGCCACCCTCGACTATCTTCCTTTTCATGCTTCATTCCACCGCTCCGTCCGAGATCACCGATCCTATCAACGCGCAGATTCTCGCCGTTTCCGAGGACCGCATCGCCGGGTTTCTCGAAGATCCGTTCGCCGAGATCGCGCGACTGTCGAGCCTCCCAGTCGAGACCGTGCACGAACGACTCCGTGCGATGCTCGCCGCGGGAACGATTCGGCGAATTCGCCAGACGCTCATGGCGACGAATCTCGCGCCGGGTGCGCTCGTCGCGTGGCGCATCGACAAGACAAAGCTCGATGCGGCGTTCGACTACCTGTGGACCGAAGATCCGTTCTCGGGGCACATCGTCATCCGATCGACCGACGCCGAAACGACCGGGTCAGCGTATCGACTGTGGACGACGCTGAAGGTGCCTCAAGGGTTCTCGATGACGCGGCGAGGCGTATCGGATCATGCCCGCGAAGCGATTGTTTGCGCTCGGCGTCGGACACGTGCGACGCAAGACGATCGAGCCGGGCAGCAAGAGCGACGCGCTCGGCGAGGTGCTCGATACGAATGTCGTACAGCTCAGCGCCCTCGATTGGCGTGTGCTCGAACCGCTCAAGCGCGAGTTTGCCGTCGATGAGATCGGCGACGATCCGTGGGCCGCGCGCGCCGCTGAAGCGGGAATGTCGCTCGACGAATTCTTTCACGTCGCGCGTTCGCTCAACGAGCGAAAAGTCATCGGCCGGTTTTCGACGTTCCTCGAGCACGTGAAGCCGTCGACCGGCGGAACACGCGTCACGCGGTACAACGCGCTGTTCCATTGGCGCGTTCCGGAAGGACGCGAGATCGAAGCCGGACGCGAAGTAGGACGCCACCACATCATCACGCACGCGTATTGGCGCGAGGGCGGAACGGAGTTCGCGAACGTCAACATCATGGCGGTCGCGCACGGGACCGACAAAGCGCTCGTGCTCGCGCATAAGGCCGCGATCGACGCACATCTCGAGTCGATCGGGATGCCTGTGAGCTACACGAACGTGTTTTGGGGCGGCCGGAGCGAGATCAAGCCGTCGGAGATCTCGCCCGCCGCGTACGAGCGCTGGCTCGCGAAGGTTCGCGTGTCATCCTGAGCGCTCATCTTACCTTCCTGCGCCTTTTACCTCTCGTTCTTGTAGACGCGCCCGCCCTTCATCACGAACATCACGTTGCGAAGGGTCGTGATGTCTTTCGTCGGATCGCCTTTGACCGCGATGATGTCTGCTTGGAACCCAGGCGCGATCGTCCCGATCTGATCGCCGAGGTGCATTGATTCGGCGGTGACCGACGTTGCGGTCGTGATGGCGTCGATCGGCGTCTGACCACCGTCCTTCACCCGGCACACGAGCTCCTCGGCGTTTCGGCCGTGTGCGCCCGCGACGGCATCGGTTCCGAAGATGACCTTCAGTCCCGGCGTGTGGATCGCCTTGTTGAAGCCGGCGGCGGCGAGCGGAAGCGCCTTCTCCATCGCCGCGAACCCGGCTTCGTTGTAATTGCCGATGCCCTCGAATTTCGCCCGGTTGTCGAGATAGTTGCGGAAGACGAGGCAGACCTGCGGATCGAAGTAGACGTGATGGTCGGCCATGAGCTTGAGCGTTTCGTCATTCACGAATACTCCATGCTCGATCTGGTCGCAGCCGGCGAGCACCGACGCCTTGATGCTCTGCGCGCTGTGCGCGTGGACCATCGTGCGCATTCCCTGCGCTTTGGCTTCGCCGCAGAGTGCCTTGAGCTGATCGTCGGACAGCGTCTGGGCGCCGCCATCGCGAATGCTCGCCGAGGCGAAGATCTTGATGACGTCCGCTCCGTCCGCTTTTCGCTGGCGAACTTGCGCGCGCAATGTGTCGGGTGAGGGCCGCGTGCTGCTGAATGGATTCAGCGACGTCAGAACTCGCGGGCCAGGAATCTGTCCACTCGCGATGAATTCGCGGAGATCCTTGTCTTCAGGCGAGCCTGGGCTTTGGATCGTCGTGAAGCCCGCCATGAGCGTCGCGTATGCGTTGCCCGCCGCCGCCAGCATCGACTCCACCGGCGTGTCGTTGTCCGTCTGGCGCGTGTGGTAGCGGCCCTGGCGATTGAAGTACCACGTGAGGTGGGAATGGGCGTCGATCAGCCCGGGCATGACCGTCATCCCTTTGAGATCGTACGTCACCGCACCCGCTGGAGCTGTTTCGACTTTCGTGATCTTTCCGTTTTGAACGACGACTGTCCCGCCGGCAATGACTTTGCCTTTGCCGTCGAGCACTCGATCGGCGTGGATGACGATCGGCGCTCCGTTGGTCGGCGTCATGTTCTGAGCATGTGCGAGCGAAGACGCCGCGATGACGAGCGTCGGGAGAAGCGTGCGCATTGCGGATTCCGAAGAAAGCGACGCGAGAGTTATACACTGATGAGCGAAGCGACGAAAGATCGCGCTTCCCGCGAGCCGGTTCCGTCGCTAGTTCGCGTACACCTCGAGCAACCCCGCCGCGCCCATCCCGCCTCCGACGCACATCGTCACCAACCCGATCCCGCCGCCGCGCTTTCCGAGCTCGTGAACCAGTTGCGTCGTGAGCTTCGCTCCGGTCGCGCCAAGCGGATGTCCAAGCGCGATCGCGCCGCCGTTCACGTTCACCCTGTCTTCCGGAAAACCGAGCTCTCGAACAACAGCGACGACCTGCGCCGCGAACGCCTCGTTGAACTCGATGAGCTTCAGGTCGCTCACCTGCAGGCCCGCGCGCTTGAGCACCTTCGGCACCGCCTTGAGCGGGCCGACGCCCATCACGTCCGGCTCGACCCCCGCGGCCGCGTACGTGATGAATCTGGCGAGCGGCTTGAGACCGAGCTCCTTTGCGCGATCGGCCGTCATCAACAGCACCGCTGCGGACCCGTCGGAGTAGGGACTCGCGTTTCCCGCCGTCACGGTGCCGTTCACCTTGAACGCCGGCTTGAGATTCGCGAGTCCCTCCATCGTCGTATCCGTTCGCGGCAGCTCGTCGCGGG
>Ga0308176_10003061_pt1 | contig 10616 bp, 2 predicted proteins | sample PhyCR2_3_FD_203890 | JGI IMG/M metagenome (GOLD analysis project Ga0308176, IMG submission 203890) | Soil microbial communities from UC Gill Tract Community Farm, Albany, California, United States - DLSLS.C.R2 | ecosystem: Environmental > Terrestrial > Soil > Agricultural land | place: USA... | reverse complement strand
TACCTGAGCACGCCGGGGCCGGCTCGCGACTCCGCCCTCGCCGCCGAACGCGGCGACATCTATTTCTACTCCCCGGAGCAGCTGGACCTCGGCGCGCGGGGGATCCCCGGCTACCGCAACCTCTACGTGTCGAGGGACGGGGGCGCGCCGCGCTTCGTGGCCAGCTTCGATCCCTCGAGGCCGATCGAACACATCAACGTCGCGGCCGACGGCTCCCACATGGGGCTGATCACGTCGAGTCGCCTCGGCTCCTACGACAACCGCCAGCACGCCGAGATGTACGTCTACGACTACGCGGCTCGGAAGCTGCTCTGCGTCTCCTGTCTTCCCGACGGCAGCCCGCCGACCTCCGACGCGAAGGGTGCCCAGGACGGAATCTTCATGACCGAAGACGGCCGCGCATTCTTTTCCACCGCAGACGGGCTGGTGCCCCGGGACGCCAACGGCATCACCGACGTCTACGAGTACGTCGAGGGCCGTCCGCGGCTGATCAGCACCGGCGCCGGGGTCGAGTCGCCGAGCAACTTCTTGGAACCGGGTCTTGTCGGGGTGAGCGCCGACGGCAACAACGTTTTCCTGTTTACGACCCAGACCCTCGTCCCCCAGGACGAAAACGGTCCCTTCTTCAAGTTCTACGACGCCCGCACCAACGGCGGCTTCCCTTACAACGCGCCGCCGGCGCCCTGTGCGGCGGCGGACGAGTGCCACGGCTCGGGCGCGCCGGCTCCCGCTGACCTGCAGATCGGCTCGAGTGCGGCGCTCGGCACCGGCGGGAACGTCGCCGGCAAGCCGTCGAGGAGAAAGCACCCTCGCCACCGGGCCCATCGCAGGGCGAAGCACCGCCGCCACCACCGCCACCACCGCCACCGCCGCCACGGCAAAGCGCAGCACCGCGGAGGGCGTCGATGAGCACCCGCGCGAAACTGCTGAATCTCATCATGGCGTTGGCCGGCGCAGCGCTCATCCTCCTCGCGGTCGGTCCCGCGGGTGCAATGGCCAAGTCGGAAATCGTCAGCTTCTCGAACACTCCGTCGACCACCCAGGCCGGGGCCCACCCGACGGTGGTCACGGCCTACGAAGTCACCACCCATGAGACGACCTCGCCACCGCCCTGCGAATGCAATGACCCCAAGGACATCCACATCCACACTCCCGCTGGCCTCGTCGCCAACCCGCACGTCGTCTCGGTCTGCAGCGCGGCAGACTTCGCCAACCGTGCCTGTTCCGGAGATTCGCAGGTGGGCCTGGTCACGTTCAAGATCGGCAGTTGGTTCACCGTCCCCCTCTACCGTGAGGACCCCCAAGCCGGCCAGGCCGGGTTGTTCGCCTTCAGCCTCCCGCTGGCGACGCCGGTCGCCTTCTACATCGCGGTGAACGCGAGGACCGGTGGAGACTACGGCCTCGACTTCCGCCTCGACGGGTTGAATCACGGCGCGGCGCCCAACGCGGTCACGACCATCTTCTGGGGGGTGCCGGGGGCGCGGAGCCACGACCCGCTGCGCTTCTCGCCGGGTGAACAGTCGATCGAATGCGACAGCAACCCCCTCGCGGTGATGCTCGAAGACGTCGTGCCGGCCGACTGCTCGGCGGTGTCGACCGAAGAAGACGGGACCGTCTTCGTGGAACCGAAGAAGCCGGTCAGGTCCTCGCTGTCGCCGGAACCGTTCACCCAGAACCCGACCACCTGCGCGGGTCCCCTGACGAGCACCATGGACGTGCTCGCCTATGACGGGGAAGCCACCCATGCGGCGGCGCCCTGGCCGGCGACGACGGGTTGCGACACGCTGAGCTTCAACCCGAGCCTCGCGGCCGCGCCGACGACGGGCGAGACCGACTCGGCCTCGGGCCTCGCCGTCGACCTCAAAGTGCCTCAGTTCGAGGATCCGGAGGTGCCTTCCCCCTCGGAGCTCCGGGCCACCACCATCACCTTGCCGGAGGGCTTCTCGATCAACCCGAGCGCCGCCGACGGCAAGCTCTCCTGCACCGATCAGCAGGCCAACTTCACCAACGAGGAAGCTGCGCAGTGCCCGGAGTACTCGAAGGTCGGCTCCACGGTGCTTGAAAGCTCCGCCCTGCCGGGGCCGATTCCCGGCTACATCTACCTCGGCGAGCCCGAGCCCGGCGATCGCTACCGAATCATCCTCACCGCCTCGGGCTACGGAACCAATGTGAAACTGCTCGGCTCGGTCCGTCCGGACCCGCGGACGGGGCAGCTCGTAACCAGCTTCGAGAACCTTCCCCAGGCGCCGTTCCAGGACTTCGACCTGCACTTCTTCGGCTCCGAGCGCGGCCTGTTGGCGACGCCGACGCAGTGTGGCACCTATCCGGTGAGGGCGAACTTCACCCCTTGGGCTTCCGAGCTCTCCGACCAGAGCTCCACGCAGTTCTTCAGGCTCCAATCGGGACCCGAAGGCAAGCCCTGCCCGAATGGAGCCCGCTCCTTCTCGCCGTCCTTTGCCGCCGGCGTCGAAAACAACACCGGCGGCGCTTTTAGCCCCTTCCTCTTGCAGCTCAGCCGCCAGGACGGCGATCAGTTCCTGACCGGCCTCACCGTCAAGACGCCTCCGGGCTTCAGCGCGAAGCTCCGGGGCGTTCCCTATTGCCCGGAGGAGGCAATCGCCAGGCTGACCGCGCTCGGCTCCACCGGCGTGGCAGAGGAGGCTTCCCCCGCCTGCCCGGCCGCCAGCCAGATCGGCACCGTTATCGCCGGCGCCGGCGCGGGCACCCACCCGGTCTACCTGTACGGCAAGGCCTACCTCGCCGGCCCCTACCAGGGAGCTCCGCTCTCGATGCTGGTCGTCCTGCCGGCCGTCTCGGGGCCGTACGACCTCGGGAACGTCGCCGTGCGGGTGGCCCTGCACGTCGACGAGACGACCGCCCAGATCACCGCGATCTCCGACCCTCTGCCCCAGATCCTGGAAGGGATCCCGCTGCGCACCCGCTTCCTCCGCGTCGACCTGAACCGCAGCGGCTTCGCCCTCAACCCGACGAACTGCGATCCCTTCAGCGTGCAGGCGACCGTCTTGGGCGACGAAGGCGCCAGCGATGTGCCGTCGGCCCCCTTCCAGGTCTCCAACTGCGCCGATCTCTCCTTCGCCCCGCGGTTCGAGATCCGGACGAAGGGCTCCACGAAGCGGACGGGGAACCCGTCGCTGACCACTACGATCACCACCGCTGCCGGGGAAGCCAATTTCTCCTCCGCGCGGGTCGTCCTCCCCCACTCGCAGTTCATCGACAACGCGCACATCGGCACCCCGTGCACCCGGGTGCAGTTCGCCGCCGGCGCCTGCCCCGCAGGTTCGGTGATCGGCCACGCGAAGGCCACCAGCCCGCTGCTTGCGAATCCGCTCGAAGGCCCGGTCTACATCCGCTCCTCCTCCCACAAGCTCCCCGACCTGGTCGCCGATCTGCGCGGACAGATCCGCATCGTTCTCGACGCCCGGGTCGATCAGGTGCGCCATCGCACCCGCACCACCTTCCAGGGGCTTCCAGACGTGCCGGTCGGCTCCTTCTCGCTCACGGTCTTCGGCGGCAGGCACGGGATTCTGGAGAACAGCGAAGACCTCTGCCGGAAGGCGCAGCGCACGAAGGTGACCTTCGGCGGGCAGAACGGGCGGCAGGCGAGGTCCAATCCGAAGATCGAGGTCGCCGGCTGCAGGGCGCGGCCGCGCCACCGTCGCCACGCCAAACACCACCGGGCCGGTAGCTCACCGAAGGGAGGCAGGCGATGAGGAACGCATCGAAGCTAGCGCTCTTGGCGGCCTGCGCCTGCGCACTCCTGGCGCCCGCGGCGGCGCAGGCCGAAATCGTCTACCAGAGAAGCATTGGCAGCAGCGGCAGACTGGGCGGGGAATTCTCGACCCCGGCGGGGATCTCGATCAACAACGCCAACGCCAACCTCTACGTCGCTGACTTGGGGCAGAACCGGATCGAGCAGCTCAACGCGGCAGGCAGATTCGTGCGCGCCTGGGGCTATGACGTCGTCGCGAGCGGCCCCGACAACAAGCCCTTTGCCAACGAGACCGACGAAGTGCGGATTCGCGCCACCTCCGGCACCTTTTCGCTTCGCTTCGGGGGCGAAGAAACCGGGCAGCTCCCCTTCGACGCCTCCGCCTCCGCGGTCGAAGCCGCGCTGAACTCGCTGGCGGCGGTGAACGCCGGAGGCGGTTCGGTGACGGTCAGCGGCGGCCCCGGCGACGCCGGAGGCAGCCATCCGTACGTCGTCGCCTTCTCCGGCGGGCCGCTGGCTCACCAGAACCTCGAGCTCGGGATCGAACCCAGCGGTCTGGGAATGCCGCCCGGCACCCAGCTGAGCTGCGAAGCCGGCACCGAAGGCGGCACCGAAGGCAGCGGGGAATTGCAGGCCGACGAGATCGACTACCAGTGGCTCGCCGACGGAGCCCCGGTAGCCGGCGCCACCTCGTCCACCTTCACGCCCGGCGCCGCGGAGGAAGGCAAGGCGATCCAGTGCCAGGTGACGATGATCTTCGGCTCGGCCGGAACCACGACGGCCAGCCGGCCCTACGTGATCACCGCCCCGGCGCCGGCGACTCTGCCTCCCCTGGGGCCGGCTTCGCTGGCGAAACCGGACGGTAAACCGATCGTCGAAAGCGCCGGAGGCAACGCGCTCACCTGTCAGGCCGGCAGCTGGACGCGCAACCCCGAAACCTTCACCTACCGCTGGTACCGGAACGGCTCCGAAATCGGAGCGCCCACCACCACGGCGGCAACCAGCGACGAATACGTGCTGACCGAAGCCGACGTCGCCGAACGCGCTGCCTTCCAGTGCGGCGTGACCGCGAGCAACGCCGGTGGCTCGAGCACGACGATCAGCGCCTTTCTCGAAAGCAAACCGGCGCCGAGCGTGTTGCAGGCGACGGCAGCCGTCACCGTGGCGGTGAGCGGCAGGTCCTCGGTGCTGACGCGTGCCAACGGGGGCCCGGTGTTCGAGGTCTGCAGCGGCGCTGCGGGCGACGAATGCAAAGCCGGCGTGGCCGGCCCGGGCGCCGGGCAGCTGAGCCAACCGCGAAGCGTCGCCGTCGACAACTCCCCCAGCGGCGAACACGCGGTGTACGTGATCGACGACGGGAACGCGCGCGTGCAGAAGTTCAGCGCGGATGGCAAGCTGCTGCTCAGCTTCGGGCGCGAAGTGAACGAAAGCAACGGCCAGAACGTGTGCACGGTTGTCTCGGGCGACGTCTGCGGTACGGGAGTGCGTGCCGAAAGCGCGACCGCGGCGGGCTTCGGAATCCGGTTCTCCACTTACGCCTTCAGAATCAACCTCGGCAACGACCTCGCGGTGGGACCTTCGGGTGACGTGTACGTCGGCGACCCGCGCGGCGCTCAGCTCATCGGCCGCGTGCAGAAATTCGACGCAGGCGGCAATTTCTTAAGTCAGGCAAAAGTGCCGCATGCCAACCTCTTCGGCTCATCCAACCCGATCTCGGTCACGGTCGATTCCACTCAGCGCGCCTTCGTCACGACCCAGGCTGGCGCCGGAGCCGGGGTGATCAGGCTCCTCCCCGAAGAGTTCAGCGCCACCGGCGACGGCACGCAGCTGGCCGGCAATCTCTTCGACCAGGACCGCGAAGCGGCCCAGCTCGCCCTCGACCCGCGTAACGATCGCATCCTGGTCTCGGACTTCAACAGCTCCGAAACGGTGTCGGTGTGTGGCGGGCCGGCGATCTCCGGCCAAGCGGTCCTCGAGTTCGACCCCGAAATGAACGAAATCGACTGCAGCGTCCCCACCGGAGTCGGCCAGCTCCCAGAATCGACCGGAATGGCCGTGTCGCCGGCGGGACGGCTGTTCGTCTCGGCCGGCCCTGCGAACGTCATCAAGGAATACAAGCTGCCCACTCCCACGTCGCCTGCGGTGGGCACCGAGTCGGTCACCAACATCACCACCGAAACCGCCCGTGTTCACGCTCAGATCAACCCTGGCTTCGAAGCGACCGCTTACGAGGTCGAATACGGCACCGAACCCTGCCCCGCCGGCGGCTGCCAGGTCGTCGAGGGCGAAAGCGCCCTGCACGGCCTGAAGTTCACCGACGGAGCGGTGCCGATCTCCGGCCTCACCCCCGGCACCACCTACCACTACCGGGTGATCGCCAGCAACCCGCTGGGCGAAGTCGCAGGCTCCGAACGCACCTTCACCACCTTCTCGCGAGTCGACCTCACCAGCGATTCCTGCCCCAACGCCCTCGCCCGCAAGCAGACCCGGACCGCCGGCCTGCTCGACTGCCGCGCCTACGAGCTGGCATCGGCGGCCTTCGCCGGAGGCTATGACGTGGTCTCCGACCTCGTTCCGGGCCAGGAGCCCTTCGACGGCTATCCCTACGCCTCCGGAAAGCTCCTCTACGGCGTCAAGGACGGTGGCATCCCGGGTGCGGGCAACCCGACCAACCGTGGCATCGACCCCTACGTCGCGAGCCGCGACGAAGACGGAACCTGGCACACCCGATACGTGGGCATTCCCGCCAACGACCCGTTCGCCACCGCACCGTTCTCCTCCACGCCCACCGGCGTCGACGCCTCCCTCGACACCTTCTCCTTCTCGGCCCCCGACATCTGCAGCCCCTGCTTCGAAGATGGCTCGGCCGGCGTGCCGGTGCGACTGCCGAGCGGTGAGCTCGTCCAGGGCATGACGGGCGAAGGCTCGCATCCGAGCGCGACCCCCGACGGCTACGTCGCGGAGCCCCTCTCGCCTAACGGCGAACACCTGATCTTCGGCTCCACCACCCGTTTCGCTGAAGGCGGCAATGAAGAAACCGGCGACGTCTCGCTCTACGACCGGAACCTGCGCACGGGCGAGACGAAGGTGATCTCCAACTCTCCGGAAACCGAAGACTTCCCGGTCCCGCTCCCATGCCTGCAGGGTGCCGGCGAATGCCACTCCCCCGGCGACGGAAACGGCATCGCCGAGCTGGCGATCTCCCACGATGGATCGCGAATCCTGGTCGCCCAGAAGGTCGCCGTGGACGCCAAGGGCAATCCCCGCTGGCACCTCTACCTGGAGATCGGCGATTCCGTCAGCTCGATCGACCTCACCCCCGGCGCAACCGCAGGAGCCTCCTTCGACGGGATGACCGGGGACGGCAGCAGGGTCTTCTTCACCACCAAGGACCGGCTGCTCGGGGAAGACGAAGACGAAAGCGCCGACGTCTACGAGGCCGACGTCGAGTCCAGCGGCGCGCGGTCGCTGCACTTGGTCTCCGTCAACGCCGACGGAACCCCCTCCAACGACGACTCCTGCACGCCGTCCAACGAGCCCACCAGCTGGAACGCGGCCGAAGCCGAAGGCAAGTGCGGCGCCCTGGCCTTCGCCGGCGGTGCCGGGGTCGCAGCGCAGAACGGGGCCTTCTACTTCCTCAGCCCCGAGCAGCTGGACGGTTCCGAGGGGACCGCCAGCCAGCCGAACCTCTATGCGGTCGCCCCCGGCGGGACTCCGCAATTCGTGGCGACGATCGACACCTCGGTCGGCAAGCCGGGCCCGATGCCGGCGACCAACCCCCTCATCGACGCCGAATTCGGGGGCATGACCTTCGGGGCGGTGCAGGCGCTGACGGTCGATCAGTCGACCGGCGACGTCTACGCTTTCGACGGCTTCGGCGGCAACGTCTACCGCTTCGACGAAACCGGCGCACCCGACCCCTTCAGCGCCGGGCCCAGCTCCGGGACCAACGTGATCTCCGGCGTCGCCTCGAGCTTCGGCCTGTCGAAGAACGGGCTGGCGGTCGACAACGCCACCGCCAGCCCGCTTCGCGGAGATCTCTACGTCAATGGCACGGGCGGGGTGAAGGTCTTCGCGCCCAGCGGCGAACCGCTCGGGATCCTCGACGGCTCCGAAACCTTTGAGGGCGAATTCGGCGACGCTTGCGGGGTCGCCGTCGATCAGTCCAGCGGCGTGCTCTACGTTGGCGACTCGACCGGCTTCATCTGGCAGTACACGCCGAGCTCACCGACGGGCGAAATCACCGACGCCGATTACACCGTTCGCGGAATCGTGACCCCCGGCCTGAAGGCCTGCTCGCTTGCGATCGACGATGCCGGGCACCTCTATGCCGCCAAGAGCAGCGACGGACCGGTGTACCGGTTCCCGACCGGCGGCTTCGCCGCCATCCCGCCGAGCGTCACCGGCACCGAAATCGACGCCAATGCCAAGGCTCTGGCGGTGAATCCCGAAACGAACGAGCTGTACGTCGACGAGGGCAACAAGATCTCGGTCTTCGATTCCTCCGGCAACCCGACGGCGACGATTGGCGCGGGCAAGCTCTCGTGTGGCTTCCTCGGCTCACGGGGGGTCGCCGTCAACGCCCAAACTCACCACGTCTACGCTTCCTGCTTCGAACCGTCGACGATCAAGGAGTTCGGCTACGAAGTCCCGCCCTTCACCCCTGTCGACGACCCGGCGATCCTCAACGCAACCGCCCGCCCGGAAGCCCAATCCTACGGGGACTTCCAGGTGACCTCCGGCGGGCGCTACGCGATCTTCGCCAGCTCCCGTCCGCTCGCCGAAGGCTTCGACAATGCCTCCCGCTACGAGGTCTACCGTTACGACGCCCAAGCGCAGGCGCTCACCTGCATCTCCTGCAGCCCTTCGGGCGCGGCGCCCGAAGGGGACGCTTCCCTGCCCTCCCACGGGCTGGGCGTCCTCGAAGACGGGCGGGTGTTCTTCAACAGCCCCGAGCAGCTGAGCCTCGCCGACACGAACGGCAAGCAAGACGCCTACGAGTACTCGGGCGGGGTGCTGCGCCTGATCTCCACCGGCACCTCGATCTTTCCCTCGAGCATGCTCGGAGCTTCCGCCGACGGCACCGACGCCTTCTTCTTCACCCGTGACGTGCTGGTTGCCGAAGACCGGAACGGCCAGGCGATGAAGGTATACGACGCGCGCGAAGGCGGCGGCCATTTCGTCATTCCCCCGCCGCCGCCGTGCGCGGCCTCGGACGAGTGCCACGGCCCCGGCACGGTCTCCGCACCTCCGCCGGCAATCGGCACCTTCAAGGGGACCGGCGGGCAGGCCGTGGTCGCGCCCGCCGGCTGCAAGGCCCGCAAGGTGAGGCGCCACGGTCGTTGCGTGAAGCCGCATCGCAAGCGGCACCGGCGTCATGGGAAGCACCACCGTCACAAGCGGCACCACCATCCGAGGCATGCCCACCACGCCAAGGCGAGGGGAGGCATCCGATGACCGCCAGGCGGATCGCAGCGCTCCTCTCGGTCGGGGTCGCGTTCCTCATCCTTGCCGCCCCGGCGGGGGCGCAGATCGCCGTCGAAGGCTTCGCCACCGAAAGCTCGGACTCGCAGGCGGGCGGGCACCCCGACCTGACGACCACGTTCTCCCTGGCCGAACCGGGCATCCACGAGTCAGCGCGCGAAGTGCTGTTCGAAGCTCCCGAGGGCGTCTTCGGCAACCCCAACGCGGTCACCCCCTGCAGGGCTGCGGACTTCGCCCTGGCGCAGTGCTCGGTCAACTCCCAGGCGGGCCTGGTGACCGTGCGCGCCAACTTCGAAGGGGACCCCAACCACCTCCTCGGCACGGCGCCGCTCTTCGTCACCGAGCCTGGGGAAGGGGAGACGGCGCGCTTCTCCTTCATCGTCCCCTCTCTGGACATCCCGATCGCGATCCCGGTGTCGGTGCGCACGGCCAGCGACTACGGGCTGCGCTTCGCGGTCTCCGAAATCTCCCAGTCGACCCCCCTGGCGAGCGTCAAGATGACGTTCTGGGGAGTGCCGGCCGACGAAAGCCACGATGCCCAGCGCTTCCCGGTCGGGGCTCCCGGCGAACCGGCCGGCTGCCCGGGGGCCGAAGGCCCGGGATGCATCGAAACGGCCACCTCCGACTCGATCTCGGTGAAGCCCTTGATCGACTACCCGACCACCTGCAGCGGCCAGCCGCTCGAGGCCAAGCTGCGGGTGCGCTCCTACCAGCGCCCCGACGAAACCTCGGTCGCCCACTCGATCTACCCGGCGGTCACGGGCTGCGACCACGAGTCCTTCAGCCCGGTTCTCTCCGCCTCGTTGACGACGACGGAGACCGACTCGGCCTCCGGGCTCGACCTCGGCTTCACGGTCCCCCAGACCCTGGGCAAGACTCCGTCCCCCTCGCAGGCCAGGTCGATCACGGTCACGCTGCCGCCCGCCCTGACGATCAACCCGGATGCCGCTGACGGCCAATCGGCCTGCACGGATTCGCAGGCGGCCTTCGACTCCGAGGGCCCGGCGAGCTGTCCTGACAACTCCAAGATCGGCACCGTCTCGATCGCCACGCCGGCGCTCCAGGGCCCGCTCGTCGGCTCGCTCTACATCGGCGAACCCAGGCCCGGCGACCAGTACAGGATCTTCATGATCGTCTCCGGCTACGGCTTGAACGCGAAGCTGGTGGGATCCTTCAAACCCGACCCCGACGACGGCCAGCTGACGGCGACGTTCGAAGGCTTGCCCCAGGTGCCGTTCGAAAAGTTCGACATCCACCTCTTCGCCTCCGATCGGGGCCTGCTTGCAACCCCCACCACCTGCAGGCTCTACCCGGTTGCCGCCACCTTCGTGCCCTGGAACGAAACCTTGGCGCCGCAGACGTCCCAGCAGTTCTTCAGCCTCGGCCAAGGCCCGAGCGGCGC
>Ga0308176_10003060_pt1 | contig 10616 bp, 12 predicted proteins | sample PhyCR2_3_FD_203890 | JGI IMG/M metagenome (GOLD analysis project Ga0308176, IMG submission 203890) | Soil microbial communities from UC Gill Tract Community Farm, Albany, California, United States - DLSLS.C.R2 | ecosystem: Environmental > Terrestrial > Soil > Agricultural land | place: USA... | reverse complement strand
TCCCGGGCCGGCAGGTGACAGGATGATCCCTCGATCCGACGAAGCGGCCATCAGGGGGACGCCAGCATGACCGAGCCGTATCCGCAGACCGGCGCGAGCAACCAGTGGGGCCCCGGGCAGCCTCCGTCAGCGCCCACGCAGCCCCCGGGCATCCCCCCGCATCCCCAGTCGGGGCCCGGCTACGGCTACCCGGCCCAGCCCGCGGGCGGGCCCGGCTACGGCTACCCGGCGCCCGTGCCGCAGGGGTACGGGTTCCCGCAGCAGCAGGCGGCTCCGGGGGCGCCTGCCGCTCCGGGGCCCATGGGCGGTGCCACGCTGCTGGCGATCGGCGACATCGCGGTGACGGGCGATCAGATCATCACTCCGGCCGGGCAGCTGCCGTTGCGCGGCGCGGTCTGGAACGCCACCGACATGTCGCACACCGAGGAGCGGATCCCGCCGCACGCCATCGTGCTCGCCGTCGTCTTCTTCCTCTTCTGCCTGCTGGGCCTGTTCTTCCTGCTGATGAAGGAGAAGCGGACCACGGGCTACATCCAGGTCACCGTGACCAGTGCGGGCCGGCACCACTCCACGATGCTCCCGGCTCACGGCCCGGGCACCTTCCCGGCGATCATGGCTCAGATCAACTACGCCCGGTCGCTGAGCAGTATGTAGGCGCCCTTCCCCGCGTTTCCTTGAGCCCCGCCGAACGAGTTTCGGTGGGGCTTCTCGCGTATGGTCGGGTTTGAGCCCTAATGTGACGACATGTCAGACAAAGGGTCGTACGAACTGCTCGGGTTCGACAACGCGCTGTTTCCCGTCGGCGACCTCGGTGAGGCCGTCGACTTCTACGAGCGGGCCGGGTTCACCGTCGGGTTCCGGCTCGACGAGGCCGGGATCGCCCTGCTGAAGGTCGGCGGCGAGACGCCCGGGATCCTGCTGCGCGCCGAGGAGGCACTGGGGCACCGGCCGCCGGCGTGGCCCTCGCCGCGGCTGTGGCTCGAGGTGCCGGACGCGCGGGCGGCGGCGCGGGAGCTGGCCGGCGCCGGGATCGTGCCGCTGGACGAGGTGTTTTCGGTGGCCACCGGCTGGACCGTCGAGATCGCCGACCCCTGGGGGAACGTCCTCGGGTTCACCGACTACAGCAAGCGCCCGGAGCTGGGCCGCCGGAGCTGACACGCGGAGCCGGAGCGGCTCGTCGCGCCCATTGAGTTGAACATGTTCAAAAGCAGGTCTAGAGTCATCCCTGTCAGCGTTTTGAACGCGTTCAAGAAGGGGTGGGGCATGGACCGCACCGTCATCGCCTACGTCATCTACCTGGTGGTCAGCATCGCGCTGACCGTCTGGGTGGCCCGCACGCTCAGCCGCAACGGCCGGGTCTTCCTGTCCGACGTGCTGCGCGGCAACGAGAAGCTCGCCGACGCCGTCAACCACCTCCTGGTGGTCGGCTTCTACCTGGTCAACCTCGGCTTCGTGGCGCTGTACCTGAACGACAGCGGCGACATAGACGACACCCGGGGCATCTTCGAGGCCCTGTCGGCCAAGCTCGGCGTGGTGCTGCTGGTGCTCGGTGTGATGCACCTGGGCAACGTGTACGTGCTCAGCAGGATCCGGCGGCGCGGGCTGATGGAGCGGGAGCAGCAGCCGCCGGTGTCCCCGCAGGCCTGGGTCCCGCCGACGGCCGGGGCGTGAGCGCGGTGGCCTCCGCGCAGGACCGGGGCGCCGCGTCCGTCCCGGTCCGCGGGCTCACCGTCCTCTACGACGCCGAGTGCGCCCTGTGCACGCATCTGCGCGGCTGGCTCGTACGGCAGCCGAAGCTGGTGCCGCTGGAGCTGGTCCCGGCCGGCTCGGACGAGGCCCGCCGGCGCTTCCCGGGGCTCGACCACGCGGCCACCCTCGAGGAGGTCACCGTGATCGGCGACTCCGGGCAGGTCTACCAGGCCTCCCGCGCCTGGATCGTCGTCCTGTGGGCGCTGCGCGAACACCGCCCGCTCGCCCACCGGCTGAGCACCCCGGCGGGGGCGAGGCTGGCCCGGGGCGCGGTGCTGGCGGCCGCCAAGTGGCGGGGCGCGCAGTGGGGCGGGCAGGCGTACCCGCGGACCGACGGATGGGCGTACGACCCGCGCGCGGGCTGGACCCACAACCCGCCGACCTGTTCCGGCGGCGCCTGCGCCACTGGTTAGGCTCCTGTCGTGCCCGCGAAGAACGAAGGCCCCGAAGCGGCCGGCCCCCAGACCAAGTCCGAGCAGACCCGCGCACTCATCCTGGAGACCGCGATGCGGCTCTTCCAGGAGCGCGGCTACGACAAGACGACCATGCGGGCCATCGCCAAGGAGGCCGGCGTCTCCGTCGGGAACGCCTACTACTACTTCGAGGGCAAGGAGCACCTGATCCAGGGCTTCTACGACCGGATCGCCGCCGAGCACCAGGTGGCGGTCCGGGAGGTCCTGGAACGGGAGACCGATCTGGAGGCCCGGCTCGCGGGCGTCCTGACCGCGTGGCTGGACATCGCCAGGCCCTACCACGAGTTCGCGGTCCAGTTCTTCAAGAACGCCGCCGACCCCGACAGCCCGCTCAGCCCGTTCTCCCCGGAGAGCGAGCACGCGCGGGAGCAGGCCATGAGCGTCCACCGGGAGCTGCTGGCCGGCTCGAAGTCCAAGGTGGCGCCCGAACTGCGGGACGTGCTGCCGGAGCTGATGTGGCTGTCCCAGATGGGTCTCGTCCTGTACTGGATCTTCGACCGGACCGAGGGCCGCGAGCGCAGCTACCGGCTGGCGCGTCGGGGGGCCCGGCTGACCGCCCGTGGGGTGGCCCTGGCCCGGTTCCGGGTGCTGCGCCCCCTGGTGCTGGAGGTCCACGAGCTGTTCACGGACTTCCTGCCGGGGATGACGAGGGCACTGCCGGACCCGGCGGCCAGAGCCGGACGCGCGGGCGCCCGCGCGGACGAGGACGGGGCCGAGGACTGACCCCTCATCCGCGGGGCGTCAGATCCACTGCAGGCGCCACAGGCGGAACACGCCCGTGCCGTCCGAGAGGTACTGGCCGCCGCCGACGTCCTCGGTGCTGACCACGTACTCCTTGCGCTGCCACAGCGGGATCAGCGGCACGTCGGCCGCCACGTCCCCCTGGATGTCGCGGAAGTCGTTCGAGGCCCGGGAGCGGTCGGCGTACTGCTGGCTGTTCCGGATGACGGCGTCCACGGCCTTGTTGCTGTAGCCGGTGCTCATGGTGGAGCCGGTGCCGACCAGCGGGGAGCCGAAGGTGTCCGGGTCGGGGTAGTCGGCCACCCAGCCGACCGCCCAGGCGTCCATCTTCCCGGCGGCCCAGCGCTTCTGGAAGTCGGTCCACTCGTAACCCCGGACGTCCACCTTGAACAGGCCGCCCTTCTCCAGCTGCTGCTTCAGCTCCGCGGCCTCCTCCGCGCCCGCGCCCCGGCCCTTGCCGTAGCCGAAGGTGAAGCGCACCGGCAGGGTCACCCCGGCCTGGGTGAGCAGCTCCCGCGCCTTGGCGGTGTTCTGCGTCGGGTAGGTGTCGAAGAAGGACGTGGTGTGGCCGATGATGCCGGTCGGGATCAGCGAGTACAGCGGGTCGACCGTGCCGTCGTACACCTTGGCGGCCAGTTGCTCGCGGTTGACCAGCCAGGCCATGGCGCGGCGCACCCGCGCGTCGTGCAGCGGGGAGTTCGCGCGGGTGTTCAGGTAGAGGTTGCGGGTCTCGGAGCTGTCGGACTCGGTGACGCGCTGGGTGGGGTCGCTCGGGTTCAGCTCGGACAGGACCTGCGGCGGCAGGGTCCGGGTGGCGACGTCGAGCTGCTTGTGCCGCCAGGCGCTCTGCAGCTTCTGGGAGTTGGCGTAGTAACGCAGCTCGATGGAGTGGCCGGTGCCGCCGAGGTAGCCCTGGTACTGCCCGTAGGGCGCCAGGACGGCCTTCTGGTCCTTGGTGTACGAGGTCAGCGTGTACGGGCCGGTGCCGTCGACACCGGTGCCGGTGCGCAGGGCCCTGGCCGGGTACGCGTCCTTGTCCACGATCGAGCCGGCACCGGTGGCGACCTTGAGCGGGAAGGTGGCGTCCGGGGACGACAGGTGGAAGGTGACGGTGGTCGCGCTGTCGGCGGTCACCGAGCCGAGGGTGGAGAACAGGGACGCCGGGCCGACGTCCGAGTTGATCCTCTTGACCCGCTCGAAGGAGTACTTCACGTCCGCGGCGGTGAGCTCGCGCCCGCTCGGGAAGGTGATGCCGTCACGCAGCGAGCACCGGTACGTCTTCAGGCCGCCGCCCTCGAAGGTGCAGCTCTTCGCCGCGTCGGGGACGGGTCGGACGCCGCCCGGCTCGAAGGTCAGCAGGGTCTGGAAGACATTGCTGAACAGGGCCCAGGAACCGGCGTCGTAGGCGCCGGCCGGGTCCAGTGAGGTGACGGCGTCGGTCGTGCCGACGGTGATCGTCCGGTTCTTGTCGCCCTGCGACGACAGCAACTGCCAGCCGCCGATTCCCACGACGGCGAGTACGAGCAGCGTCACGAGAATGCGCATGCGAACAGATCGCATGGTGGTGCCCCTCCCAGGCCTGCCAGGGCCCTACCCCCGGCCCGGCACAAAAAAAACGGCCACCCCCTAGTGGCGCGGCTCACCTAATCACACCTGTTTCAGCGGGGGGAAGAGCAATCGGCACGAATGAGGGAGAACTTACCGAGGCGTTGTTTCCGCCGAATTCCACAGCGTCTTCACAGGGAGGTGGAAGCGGTTTCCGCCCCGCGCGCCGGCGGCCGGGTCAGGCGCGCGTGGCGGCCAGTTCGATCACGGTCACGTCCGAGGGCGCGTCGACCCGGGTGGGCGGTCCCCAGGCGCCGGCGCCCCGGCTGACGTACAGCTGCGTGTCCCCGTAGCGTTCGAGGCCGGCCACGGTGGGGTTGGCGGCGGCCGCGATCAGGTTGCCGGGCCAGAGCTGGCCGCCGTGGGTGTGGCCGGAGAGCTGGAGGTCGACGCCGTGCCGGACCGCCTCGTGGATCTGCGCCGGCTGATGGGCGAGCAGCACACAGGCGCGGGCCGGGTCCCGGTCCCCGAGCGCCTTCGCGAAGTCCGGGCCCTGGCCCTCGCTCTCGCCCTGGAGGTCGTTCACCCCGGCCAGGTCGAAGTACGGCAGCTCGGTGTGGGCGTTCTCCAGCGGGTGCAGGCCGAGGGTGCGCACCTCGGCGACCCACTGCTCGGCACCGGAGAAGTACTCGTGGTTGCCGGTGACGAAGTACGCCCCGTGCCGTGCGGTGAGCTGGGCCAGCGGCGCGGCGGCCGGGCCGAGGTCCTTCACACTGCCGTCCACCAGGTCGCCGACGACCGCGATCAGGTCGGGCTGGGTGGCGTTCACGGTGTCGACGACCCGCTGCGCGAAGCCGCGGCCGAGGACGGGTCCGAGGTGGATGTCGCTGACGACGGCGATCCGGAACCCGTGCGCGGCGCGCGGCAGCCGGGTGAGCGGCACGGTGACGCGCTTGACCCGCGGCCCGCGCAGCACGCCGTAGGTGCCGTGACCGACGGTTCCGACGGCGGCGGCCGCGGCGGCCCCGCCCACGACCCGGGAGACGAACAGCCGCCGGGAGGGTGCGTTCGTCCCGCGTGGCGCCTGCCCGGCGGGCTCCGGCTCGTCCGGCGACGGCCGCGGTGCCGCCGGCACGGTCTCCGGCTCCCGTACGAGGGTCTCGGTGGTCCGCACCCGGCGCGCCAGGAGCCGTCCCAGCAGCGGCCGTACGACCTCGCCGGCCACCACCGCCACCAGCAGGTACAGCGCCAGCGCCATCCACAGGAAGCCGGGCCAGGCGAGGGTGCGCTGGAGCCAGAAGGGGGCGCCGGAGCGTTCGGCGACCAGGGCGCCGGCCATCAGCAGCGGGCCGGCGACGAACACCGCCGTGCCGGTGCGGCGGGCGGGGCCCGGACCGCGGGTGGTGTCGCGGACCAGACGGCGCCACACGTACCAGTGCCCGAGCACCAGCACGGCCAGGACGGCCGCCGCGAGGAGGGCGAAGACGATGACCACGCTGCAGTGTCTCCCGGCTATGACGTCCGGCGCAGGGCGCGCAGTCCGCGCAACCCGATGACCCCGATGACCGTCCCCAATACGAAGGAGACGATCGCGAGCAGCAGATGCACCCAGAAGTACGCGGTCGGGTGGCCGTCGTCGAAGGCGAGTCCGCTGCCGTCCTCGACCAGGTTCTTGACGAAAGTGATCCAGATGACCCAGCTCCACACCCCGAAGGCGAGCAGGAACCAGGAGACCGGGCGGCTGAGTTTCACAGGGACTGACCTTTCGACACGACGCCGGGCCCGGACGACCGGCCGGGGGTCCGGGGGTTGTGCCCCGGATGAGCACGGCATGGATGCAGTATCGCTGTTCGGGGTTCCGTTCCGTGGCCGGGGTGGGGTGCCGGGCGGGACTTCGGTGTCCACGGCAGGTACGTTTCCGACCGTGCCCGCTCCCAAGAAGACCCTCCGGCGATCCCTGCTGGTCACCTCCGCCACGCTGCTGTCCCTGTCCGCCACCGCGCCCGTGGCGCTCGCGGCCCCGACGCCCTCCACGAGCCCGGCGGCCACTCCCCCGGCGGGCATGTCGCAGGTGGGCGGCGCCCGGCTCGGGCGGCCCGGCACCCAGGTGAACCTCGCGGCCGGAGTGCCCGTGCTCCCCAAGGACCTCACCGCACGGTCCTGGATCGTCTCCGACGCCGAGTCCGGCGAGGTCCTCGCCGCGCACGACGCGCACTGGCCGCTGCCCCCGGCGAGCACCCTGAAGATGCTGTTCGCGGACACCCTGCTGCCCCGGTTCCCGAAGACGATGGAGCACAAGGTGGTCCCGTCCGACCTCGCGGGCATGGGCGCCGGTTCGAGCGTGGTCGGGATAAAGGAGAGCCACACCTACTCCGTGCACGACCTGTGGCTCGGGGTCTTCCTGCGCTCGGGCAACGACGCCGTGCACGTGCTGTCCGCGATGAACGGCGGGGTCGAGCGGACCGTCAAGGACATGCAGGACCACGCCGACGAGCTGCAGGCCCTGGACACGCGCGTGGTCAGCCCGGACGGATACGACGCGCCCGAGCAGAGGTCGTCGGCGTACGACCTGACGCTGTTCGCCCGCTCCGGGCTGCAGAAGAAGGACTTCCGCGAGTACTGCTCCACCGTGTCGGCGAAGTTCGAGTCCGGCGAGATCCGCAACACCAACCGGCTGCTGAGCGGCGACACGGACGTGCCCGTCTACCAGGGCATCGCCGGGGTGAAGAACGGCAACACCACCGACGCGGGCGCCACCTTCACCGGCGTCGCCGAACGCGACGGCAAGGTGCTGCTGGTCACGGTGATGAACCCGGAGAAGCACGAGCACAACGAGGTCTACAAGGAGACCGCGAAGCTGTTCGACTGGGGCTTCCGGGCGGCCGGCAAGGTGCGGCCGGTGGGCGAGCTGGTCCCGCCGAAGAGCGCGCAGTCCACCGCCCAGCCGGGCGCCACCGCCTCCCCGGGGCCCGCGCACAGGACCGGCGGGTCCGGCACGCGGCCGGTGGCGAGCGCCTCCGGCAGGATCGGCGCCACCGGCGTCGGAACCGCCCTGGCCATCGCCGGCGGGCTGCTGGTGCTGCTCGGAGGCGGGGTGTACCTGATCAACCGCCGTTGGCCGCTGCCGGATCTGATGCGCCGTCGGACGCGTTCGTGATCTCGGCGTCCTTGCTCGGCGTCGCCGTCCAGGCGGCGCAGAACAGGACGAGTTTCGCGGTGAAGTTGATCCACAGCAGCAGGGCCACGGGCACGCCGAACGCGCCGTACATGCTCTTCGAGGCGACTCCCTGGATGTAGCCGCTGAGCAGCAGCTTCAGCAGTTCAAAACCCACCGCCCCGGTCAGCGCGGCCACCAGCAGGCGGCGGCGCGGGGGTTCGACGCCGGGCAGCAGGGTCAGCACGTAGAGCAGGAGCAGGAAGTCGGCGAGCACGGCCACGGCGAACGCGATGATCTGCAGCAGCACGTGCCCCCAGCCCGCCCGGTCGAGGCCGAGGCTGTCGCTGAGCCGGCCCACCATCGCCGAGGCCACGGTGGAGATGGCGAGGGTGGCGACGACCGCGCCGCCGAGACCGACCAGGATGCCCGCGTCCTTGGCCTTGGCGAGGAACGGGTTCTCCTCGCTGTCGGGCAGCTCCCACACCGCGCGCAGGCAGTCGCGCACCTGGCCGACCCAGCCCATGCCGGTGAACAGCAGCAGGGCACCGGCGATGACCCCGACGGTGCCGGCGTTCTCCACCAGGGAGTTGATGTCGAGCTGGTCGGAGATGCCGGGGATCTGCTCGGCGATCTTGTCCTGCAGGTTCCTCTGCTGCGACTGGCTGAGCGTGGCGGCGGCGACGGTGGCGGCCAGCGTCAGCAGCGGGAACAGCGCGACGAAGCTGACGAAGGTCATCGCGGCGGCCAGTCGCGTCCACTTCACCCGGTCCAGGCGCTCGTACGAACGCCAGGCGTGCGTGGTCATCAGCCGGGTGACGATCGGCCCGATCCCGGGGAGCTTCTTCAGCCAGTCCATGGTGCGTCTCTGCCCCCGCGACCGAGACCCGATGTGCGGGTGACATCGACACTATTGAGTGACATCCCATTAATCACCCGTTCCGCCGAGCGGAGTTATGTTCTCTGACCAATCGCCCACAAATGGACGATACGGTCACCGGCATGCTCGACCTCGAACCCCTCCCCCGGTCCCTGCTCGTCCTCGGCGGTACCTCCGAGATCGCGCTCGCCACCGTGCGCCGCCTGATGGCCCGCGGCGCCCGGACCGTCCGGCTGGCGGGCCGCCCCTCGCCCGATCTGGAGCAGACGGCCGAGAGCCTGCGCGCGCTGGGCGCCGACGTCCACACCCTCGCCTTCGACGCCCTCGCCCCCGAGTCCCACGAGCCGGTCCTCGGCAAGGTGTTCGCCGAGGGCGACATCGATCTGGTGCTGCTGGCCTTCGGCATCCTCGGCGACCAGGCCCACGACGAACGCGACCCGCTGCGCGCCGTCCAGGTCGCGCAGACCAACTACACCGGAGCCGTGTCGGCGGGCCTGGTGGCGGCCCGCGCGCTGCAGACCCAGGGCCACGGCTCGCTGGTGGTCCTCTCCTCCGTCGCCGGTGAACGCGCCCGCCGGGTGGACTTCATCTACGGCTCCAGCAAGGCCGGGCTCGACACCTTCGCGCAGGGCCTCGGCGACGCGCTGTACGGCACCGGCGTGCACGTCATGGTCGTACGCCCCGGCTTCGTCGTCACGCGCAGGACGGCCGGCCTGCCCAGGGCGCCGTTCGCCACCACCCCCGAGGCGGTCGCCACGGCCGTCGAACTGGGCCTGCGCCGCCGCTCGGAGACGGTCTGGGTGCCGGGCTTCCTGCGCCTGGTGATGGCGGTCCTGCGGCACGCGCCGCGGACGGTGTTCCGCAGACTGCCCCTCTGAGGGAGGAGGATGCGGCGGCTACCGGCTGGCGATCGTGCCGCGGTCCATGTGGCCCGCCTGCGGCGGCACCACGGACCCGCCGAACGGGTACTCCCGGAGCTTGCGCCACACACCGTCGGCGCCCTGCTCGTGCAGCGCGAACCCGGTGCACGGCCACTCGGCCTCGAAGTCGGCCAGCTCCGCGAAGGCGCGGTCCATCGCCGCCTCGTCGATGCCGTGCGCCACCGTGACGTGCGGGTGGTACGGGAACTGCAGCTCGCGAGGCACGGGCCCGGAGGCGTCGCGGACCCGCTGCTGCAGCCAGGAGCAGTCCTCGGCGCCCTGGGCGACGCACACGTAGACGACCGGCGACAGCGGCCGGAAGGTGCCGGTCCCGGACAGCCGCATCGGGAACGGCCGCCCGGCCGCCGCGACCCGTCTCAGGTGGGCGTCAACCGCCGGCAGGCCGGCCTCGTCCACCTCGGTCGGCGGCAGCAGGGTGACATGCGAGGGGATGCAGTGAGCCGCGGCGTCGCCGAAGCCCGCGCGCCGCTCCTGGAGCAGGCTGCCGTGAGGCTCCGGGACCGCGATCGACACGCCGATCGTTACGGTCCCCACGTCGTCTCCCCTCGTCGTGTCTGTTTTCTTCTCACCCGTCGGTTATCGACTGTACGGCCACGGGTGTCCCGTGGGCAGGCGCAGCGGCAGTGATGTGCAGCGCTCCGCCCGCTCGGGTGCGCGTGCGGTCCTACGCCCGGGTGCCGCTCAGTGCTTCGCGGGCAGGAAGCCCACGCGGTCGTACGCCTGCGCGAGCGTCTCCGCGGCCACGGCCCGTGCCTTCTCCGCGCCCTTGGCAAGGACCGAGTCGAGCGTCTCGGGGTCCTCCAGGTACTGCTGGGTGCGTTCCCGGAACGGCGTCACGAACTCCACCATGGCGTCGGCGAGGTCCGTCTTGAGCGCGCCGTACATCTTGCCCTCGTAGTCCTTCTCCAGCTCGTCGACCGAGCGGCCGGTGAGGGTGGAGAAGATGGTGAGGAGGTTGGAGACGCCCGGCTTGTTCTCGGTGTCGTAGCGGATCACCGTGTCGGTGTCGGTGACCGCGCTCTTGACCTTCTTCGCCGTCGCCTTCGGCTCGTCGAGGAGGTTGATCAGGCCCTTCGGCGTGGACGCCGACTTGCTCATCTTGATCGACGGGTCCTGGAGATCGAAGATCTTCG
>Ga0308176_10003058_pt1 | contig 10619 bp, 7 predicted proteins | sample PhyCR2_3_FD_203890 | JGI IMG/M metagenome (GOLD analysis project Ga0308176, IMG submission 203890) | Soil microbial communities from UC Gill Tract Community Farm, Albany, California, United States - DLSLS.C.R2 | ecosystem: Environmental > Terrestrial > Soil > Agricultural land | place: USA... | reverse complement strand
CCTCCCGCCCTCCCGCCCTCCCGCCCTCCCGCCCTCCCGTCTTCCCGTCTTTCCCGTCTTCCCGTCTTCCCGTCTTCCCGTCTTCCCGCCCTATCGCCCCCTCCTGAACAGCTCGCTCCGCCGATAGGGAAACACGTCCACCACCTCGCCCGCGCCCAGCCGCTCCTGGACCCGGTGCCAGAACCCCACGTCGAGCAGGTCGCCGTGGGCTTCGAGAAAGGCGTCCCGCACCTCGCCGGGAGGCACCAGGAAGGCGTGGAACTCCTCCGGGAAGACGTCGTTCTCGCCCACGGAGAACCACGGCTCCGCCGAGAGCTCGTCCTCGTAGGTGGCGGCCTGAGGGATGCGCCGGAACCGGCACTCCGACAGCAGGCAGAGCTCGTCGTAGTCATAGCAGATCACCCGGCCGTTCCGGGTCACGCCGAAGTTCTTGAGCAGCATGTCGCCGGTGAAGATGTCGGCGGCCGCCAGGTCCTTGATCGCGTTGCCGTACTCGATCACCGCCTCGCGCGCGGCGTCGGGCTCCGCGTCTCGGAGAAACAGGTTGAGCGGCGTGACCCGGCGCTCGGTGTAGACGTGGCGCACGATCACCCGGTCGCCTTCCACCCGCACGGTGCGCGACGCGTCGCGCAGCAGGTACGTCAGCAGCTCGTCGGGAAAGCACCGGCGCGGGAACTCCAGGTGCTCGAACTCCTGCGCATCGGCGAGACGGCCCACCCGGTCGCGCACGAACACGAAGTGGTACTTCTCCATGACGGCCTGGCGGGTGGTGTTTTTGGGGGCTCCGAAGCTGTCCTTGATGATCTTGAAGACTACGTTGAAGGCCGGCAGCGTAAACACCGCCATGACCATGCCCTCGTCGCCCTCGGCGAAGGCGAACCGGGCCTCGGGGTCCTGCAGGTAGGTCATCAGGTTGCGGAACAGCTCGGTCTTCCCGTGCTTGTTGTAGCCGATTCCGTTGTAGAGCTCGTCCACCCGTTTGAAGGGCATGATCGAGCTCAGGAAGTCCACCAGCTCGCGCGGCCGCTCGACATCCACCCGGAAATACGACCAGCTGAACCCGAACACGATGCTGGCCTCGTTCGGGTGCGTGAGCACCGCGTCTACCACGATGCCGCGTTCCGCCCGGAGCAGCGGCAGCACCAGCGGCAGCGTGGTGCCGCCCCGCCGGATCCGTCCCACGACGTACGCGCCCTTGTTGCGGTAGAACACCGGCCGGAGCACGTCGAGCTCGATCGGCTCCCGGCCGGGCAGGCCGGCGACCGCCTCCCCAATCAGCTGTGCCACGCCCGCCGCGTCTCGCTCGAGCGAGGCCCACGGCACCGACCAGGAGAACCGTTCCAGCAGGCGGCGGACGAGATCCGCGTCGATCGCCTCGGCTCGATAGCTGTGGTACAGCGGACGCGCGGATGCGTCGAGCGGCGGAACGAACGGGTCCAGGTACTCGATCGCGGCGTCCACGCCGACCGTACTGAACACCCGCCGGGTGACCGAGTTGAAGAAGGTCTGCGCCAGCTCCGCGTCGGCGCGCCGGTGCGCCCCGACCGCGTGCCGGGCCCGCATTGCGGCCCACAGGGTCCGCTCCATCACCGCGTCCTGCAGGATGTCGTGCACGTCGGCCACCGCGCCGTCCACGTGGGTGCGGTAGAGCGCCAGGCGCTCGGTGGCATCGGCCTGGGCGCCCAGCCAGTCCCGCCGCTCGAACCGCTCGCGGGCGCGCCGGGTGATCTCCTCGAAGCCTCGGTGGTAGCGGTCGTAGGCCGCGTGGATCGCCTCGACGGCTCGGTTGCCGATCTCGGGGCAGGCGGGCAGATTCCGCGTCGTCTCAGTGCCGATCGCGCTCATTCAGTCCGTCCGAAGGAACCGCTCATGACAGTCTCGACCCAGGGCGACGCCATCACCATGCGGAACGGGCGCCTCGAGGTGCCCACTCATCCCGTCATCCCGTTCATCGAGGGCGATGGGACCGGCCCCGACATCTGGCGCGCCTCGCAGCACGTGTTCGACGGCGCGGTGGAGCGCGCCTACGGCGGCAAGCGCCGCGTCGCCTGGCTGGAGGTGCTCGCGGGCGAGAAGGCCAAGAACCAGCTCAACAGCTGGCTCCCAACCGACACGCTCGCCGCCATCGATCACTATCTGGTCGCCATCAAGGGGCCGCTCACCACGCCGGTGGGCGGCGGTTTCCGCTCGCTCAACGTGGCCCTCCGCCAGAAGCTCGATCTCTACGCCTGTGTGCGTCCCGTGCGGTGGTTCGAGGGCGTCCCCTCGCCGGTTAAGGCGCCCCAGGACGTGGACATGGTCATCTTCCGCGAGAACACCGAGGACATCTACGCCGGAATCGAGTACAAGGCGGGGACCGACGAGGCCCGCCGAGTCATCGAGTTCCTCCAGCAGCAGATGGGCGCCCAGACCATACGCTTCCCCGGCTCCAGCGCCATCGGGATCAAGCCCGTCTCGGAGGAGGGGTCGAAGCGCCTCATCCGGGCCGCGTTCGACCACGCCGTTGCCCGGAAGCTTCCCAGCGTGACGCTGGTGCACAAGGGCAACATCATGAAGTTCACCGAGGGCGGCTTCCGCGACTGGGGCTATGAGCTCGCCCGCGAGGAGTACGGCGCGGTGGAAATCGACGGGGGCCCCTGGTGCCGGCTGCCGTCGGGTGTGGTGGTGAAGGACGTGATTGCCGACGCCTTCCTCCAGCAGATCCTGACCCGGCCGCGGGAGTACAGCGTCATCGCCACCATGAACCTCAACGGCGACTACATCTCCGACGCGCTCGCCGCCCAGGTGGGCGGCATCGGCATCGCGCCCGGCGCCAACATCAACTACACCACCGGTCACGCCGTCTTCGAGGCCACCCACGGTACCGCGCCCAAGTACGCCGGCCAGGACAAGGTGAACCCGGGCTCCGTCATCCTGTCGGGCGAGATGATGTTCCGCCACCTGGGCTGGCATGAGGCGGCCGATCTGATCATCTCCTCGCTGGAGAAGACCATCGCCCAAAAGCGGGTGACCTACGACTTCGAGCGCCTGATGACCGGGGCCACGCTGCTCAGGACCAGCGAGTTCGGGGCGGCGATGGTGGAGAATATGTGACGCGACCGTCCGACCGGCCGCCTATCGCTTTCCCCTCCACCGCTCGATTTCCCGCCGATCCCGCTTGGTTGGCCGCCCCCGGTCCGGCCCGAAGGCCGAGTGCACCGATTTGAGCTGAACCGCCAGGGTCTCGCGGGCCGTGAGGCTCTCCGGGGTCTCCTCGTATAGCGCCGCGGCGGCCGTGGCGGGTCCGCGGCGGCTGGAGAGCGCCCGCACCACCACATCGTGCTCGTAGGGGCCCAGCCGCACCCGGATCTGGTCGCCGAGCTGGACCGGGCGGGCGCGCTTGGCCCGGTCGCCGTTGACCTGCACCTTGCCACCGGCGATCGCCTCGGCCGCGAGCGAACGGGTCTTGAAGAACCGGGCGGCCCACAGCCACTTGTCCAACCGGACCCGACCATCGTCCCCGTCCTCTTCCGCGTTTCGCATTCTCAATAGTACACCGCACGACCCCGTTCCACGCCCGGGGGGCGCTGCAGCGCCGGGGAGGCCATCTCGCGACGGGCGCGGCATTTGCAGTCTGGAATCCCTTCTCCCGTCAATCCCGGACCGACATGCTGCCCTTGCCGCCCGTCTGGATCTCCTTGGCTCTGGCCCTCGCACCGGTGCGCGCCCCCGTGGCGCCCCCGGCGCTGCCCAGGGCATCCCGTCCGGCCGCGGCCGACACCCTGTTCTCGGCGGCCGCCCAGGCGCTCGAGCAGGGGCGCCCGTGGGAGGCCAGCCGGCTCATCGCGCCGGTCCTGGCGGATTCGGCGCGACGGACCCCGGCGGCCCTCATGCTGGCGGCGACCGCGGCCAGCCGCTGGAACGGGTGGCGGGAGGTGGTCCGGCTGCTCGATGGGCAGCCTTGGCTTGACAGCGTCCCCGACGGGCGCGCCCGCCTGCTCCTGGCGCGGGGTGCGCTCGAGACCGGCGCGGATTCCGCCGCCCTGCGCCACGCCCTGGCAGTGCCGGCCTCCAACGTCGCGGCATTGGACGGTGCCCGGCAGGTGACCCTGGCCCTGGCGCTCGAGCGTCTTGGGGCGCGCGACAGCGCGGCTCGTACCTACGCCCGGGCGGCCGAGGTGCTGCCCGCCGTTGGCGGGTGGCTGCGGGTGAGGGCTGCCGCGGTCACCGACGACAGCGCAGCCCGGGCCCGTCTGTATGAGGCCGTGACCGATGCCTTGCCTCATGACCGCATCGGCTGGAGCGAGGCCGCAGCGCATCGGGGCGTTGGCGACCTCAACGGTGCCGCCGCGCGATACCAGGCGCTTGGCGCCCGCGCCATCGCGGCCCGCTTGCGGTTCGAGGCCAGCCCGGACAGCGCGCATCGCAGAGCGGTGCGGCGGGACTTGATGGCACTGGTGGCGGCCAAGCGCAGTCCGGCCGAGGTGCGCGACGCCATCGCGCTGCTGGACAGCGCCTACGCGCCGCTGACTCCGGCCGAGGAGCTCGAGGTGGGCCGCGCGGCGGGCAGCGCGGGCAGCCTTCAACGGGCCGCCGACGGCTACCAGCGGGCTCTCATGGCGCGGCTGGGCACCGGTGACGACCGCTTCGCCTTTGCCACCGTGCTTACCAGGCTGGGCCGGAACGGCGAGGCGGCGACGCAGTTCGCGCTGGTGCGCGGGCCCAAGCCGCTGGAAGCGTCGGCCGCCTATCAGCGGGCTCGCGCGATGGTCCGGGACGGGCAGCTCGCGACGGGGCGCTTGGCGCTCGAGCGAGTAGCGCGACGCTATCCGCACGACACCAGCGCGGCCTCGACCGCCCTGTTCCTGCTGGGCGACCTGGCCACCGACGACCGCGCCGACTCGCGCGCTCGAGACCGGTTCCGGACGATCGTGGTACGTTACCCGACCAGCCGGTTCGCCCCGACCGCCGCATTCCGCGGGGCGATGATCGCGCTGGTCGCCGGCGACGCCGCCAAGGCGGCCGCGGAGTTCGATACCCTGGCCCGGCGCTACTCGCGGAGCGACGAAGCCTCGGCCGCGGCGTACTGGGCCGGCCGGGCCTGGCGAGCTGCAGGCGACACGACCGCCGCGCGCGAGCGCTGGGAGATCCTGGCCGCCGGCGACCCCGCCTCCTACTACACGGGCCTCGCGTCACGTCGGCTGGACCGTTCCGAGTGGGTGCCGCCGGCGGCGCTGGACACTTTCGTGGCGATTCCGGCCGCCGACAGCGTCATGGAGCGCGCGGCGTTGCTCGCGCGTCTCGGTCTTGCCGCGGAGTCGCGCTGGGAGTACGACCGCCTGCTGCGCCAGAGCGACACCTCCGCCGAGCGCTTGCTGGCGCTCGCGGCCGCGTTCCGGCGCGACGGCTTCGCGTCGCAGGCCATCCAGCTCGCCCGCCGGGCGGCCGCGCTGGGCGCGCCCGCCGACGCGCGAACGTATCGACTGCTGTATCCGGTGATGCTCGAGGACGCGCTCCTGGCCGAAGCGGCGAGCCACGGGCTCGACGCGGCGTTCGTCGCGGCGCTCATCCGCCAGGAATCGATGTTCAATCCGCTGGCCACCTCGCCGGTGGGCGCGCGCGGCCTCATGCAGGTGATGCCCGATCTCGGCGGCCGCCTGGCCGAGACGCTCGCCTACCCGGTGTGGGACCCCGTGCTCCTGTACCAGCCCGACGTGAGCCTCCAGCTCGGCTCGTTCCACCTCCAGGAGCTCGCCGACCAGTACCGCCGGCCCGAGCACGTGCTCGCCGCCTACAACGCGGGCGCGAGCCGGGTGGAGCGGTGGACCCAGCGGCTGGGCGTGGAGGACCCCGAAGTCTTCACCGAGCGGATCCCGTTCGCGGAGACGCGCGGCTACGTGCGGGCCATTCAGCGCAACGAGGAGATCTACCGCGGACTCTACGCCTGGGGGGCCGTCACGGCCGCGAAGTGAGCACGCAAGGCTGGCACCGAGGCACGCGATTTCTTAGGTTCCAAGCCTTCCTGCCACCAAGGTCACTTCCGGTTGCTCGATTCCGCGCGCTCGCCCGACGCACTCGACCGGATCGGCGAGGGCATCTTCGCCCTGGACGCCGATGGCCGCATCACCTACGTCAACCACGCCGCTCACAAACTCCTCTCGCCGCTCATCGGCGCCAGCCGTGACCTGGTCGGTACCGTCATCTGGAGCGCCTCTCCCTCGTTTCCCTCGACGCCCGCCGGCCAGGCGCTTCGCCGGGCGGTCAGCGATCGGGTGCCGGCCCGTCACCTGCTGAGAGATCCCTCCACCGGCCGGTTGCTCGAGCTCAGGCTGTATCCCTCGGCCGATGGGATGAGCGGCCTGCTGCTCGAGAGCGCGCCGTCCAAGGCCGCCGACGTGCTGGATCGGGTGAGCGACTTGTACCTTGCCTGCGACGACGAGTGGCGCCTCACGCTGGTGAACGCGAGGGCGGCGGAGTACCTCCGGCTGCTCGGGCCTGAGCGCGGAGACCCGATCGGCCGGGTGGTGTGGGATGTCATCCCGGGGCTCGTCGGGTCGCGGTTTCAAGCCGAAGCGTTCCGCGCGCTGGTCGAGCAGGCCGAGGTCGAGTTCGAGGGGTTCTTTGCCCCGCTCAAGCGGTGGTTCTCCGTGCGGATCACGCCCTCGCACGACGGCATCATCGCCTGTGTTCGCGACGTGACCGGATGGCGCCAGACCAGGCGCACACTCACCCGGGAGACGGAGCGCCTGGCCGCGGTGATCGACGCCCAGCAGGCCGTCGCCGCCGCGGGCCCGGACCTCGGCGCGGTCATGCGGGTGCTGGCGGAGCGGTTGCAGGCGCTCACCTGGGCCGCCGCGGCCGGCGTATTCGTCCCCGACGACGGGGCTCTCGTGCTGTGCGAGGCGAGCGGCTCCGGCCGCGAGCAGATCGGGCTTCGGGTCCCGTTCGAGGCCACCCTGGCGGGCCGCGCCTATGCCACCGGCGAGCTGATCCGGTGCGACGATACCACCCTCGATCCCGGGGTGGACCGCGCCGCCGTCGAAGTGCTGGGGGCGCGCTCCGCGATCCTGGTGCCGCTACCGAGCACCCAGCATGGCGTACAGGCGGTGGTGGCCATCTGGTCCCCGCGGCCCCGAGCATTCAACGATCTCCACGTCCACACCATACGACTCATCGGCGGCCTCCTGGCCACCGCCCTCGAGCGCGCGGCGGCGTTCGCGTCCAATCAGCTGCTGCTGGCCGAGCGGACCGCGTCGCTCGCGGCCATCCAGGCCGGCGAGGAGCGGTTCCGCACCCTGGTCGAGGGGATCGACGACGTGGTGTTCCGGCTCGATCGGCACCAGCGGTGCGTGGACATCTTCGGCCGCTGGCTCGAGCGCGAGGGGTTCGAGCCGCGGGATTTCCTGGGGCGCACCACCGGCGACATCGTCGGCGGACCCGCGGCCGGCGTGCACGAGCGGGCCAACCTGCGGGCGCTTGCGGGGGAGACGGTCACCTACGAGTGGACCCGCGACTCGGTGCGGGGCCTCCGCCACATGCAGACCACCCTGTCGCCGATCCGCAGCGTCGAAGGCGCGGTGGTCGGCATCGTGGGTGTCGGACGTGACATCACGCAGCGTATCGAGGCCGAGCAGCAGGTGCGCCAGGCGCAGAAGATGGAGGCGGTGGGTCGGTTCGCGGGCGGCGTCGCCCACGACCTCAACAACATGATGATGATCATCGTCGGCTTCAGCGATTTCCTGTTGGGCGCGCTCGAGGACGGCGATCCTAGCCGCTCCGATGCCGAGGAGATCCGCAAGGCGGCCGACCGGGCCATGCATCTCACCCGGCAACTGCTCGGCTTCGGCCGGCATCGCGTGGTCGCGCGCGAGACGCTGAGCTTGAACGCCGTGGTCGAGGGCATGGAGCGGATGCTCCGCCCGCTGCTTGGCGAGGACATTTCCCTGGTGACCAGCCTGAGCCCCGGCCTCGGCGGCGTCGAGGCCGACTACGGCCAGATGGAACAGGTGGTCATGAACCTCACGCTCAACGCGCGCGACGCGATGACGCTGGGCGGCCGGCTCACCATCGAGACCGCCGACGTGGATTTCGGGGAGGGCTATGCCTATCAGCACCTGGGTGTCGAGGTGCCGGCCGGCGCCTACGTCCTGCTCACCGTGAGCGACACCGGGCACGGGATGACCCCCGAGGTGAAGGCCCACCTGTTCGAGCCGTTCTTCACTACCAAGCCCACGACCCGCAACACCGGTCTCGGCCTTGCCACCGTGTACGGCATCGTGGTGCAGAACGGCGGATACATCTTGGTGGACAGCTCGCCGGGGCAGGGCGCCAGCTTCACGCTGTGCTTTCCGCGGGTGCAGGCCGACGAGGACGCGGGCCAGATCGTACCGGCCCGGCCGCCGGTGACCCGGGGGAGCGAGACCGTGCTCCTGGTGGAAGACGAGGACGCGGTCCGGCTGCTCGCCTCGCGGGTGCTGGCCGAGCAGGGCTACGCGGTGCACGAGGCGCGGAACGGCCGCGAAGCGCTGGCGGTGCTCGAGCGCCCCGACCACGGCATCCATCTGGTGCTGACCGACGTCGTGATGCCCGACATGGGTGGCGTCGAGCTGGCCGACCGGGTGGCGGCCGCCCACCCCGACGTCCGCATCGTGTACATGTCCGGGTACAGCGAGGGCGACAAGCTGCACCCCGGTGTCCGCCAGTCTCCCTATCCCTTTCTCCAGAAGCCGTTCTCGCCGGAGAGCCTGGCGGTCCGCATCCGCGAGGCGCTCGACCGCTCCAGCCGGTAGCCCACGTCACATCCCGGGCCCGACCCGGCGTCGCATCTTCGAGCCACACGCTTGTGCGGTTCGGAGGTGAGCCATGGAGAGCAGGGTCAAGGTGTTGGGCCACGCGCTGCACCAGATGCTGGTGGTGTTTCCGCTGGGACTGCTGACGGTCGCGGCGATCTTCCACGTCATCTACCTGATCAGCCGGGTCCCGATCTGGACCCAGTCGGCCTACTACATGATCGCCGCGGGGGTGATCGGCGGCCTGGCGGCCGCGGTGCCGGGCTGGCTGGACTGGTGGGCCATCCCGCGAAACACCCGCGCCAAGCGGGTGGGCCTGACTCACGGGGTGGGCAACGTGCTGGTGCTGATCCTGTTCGCGCTGAGCTGGCTGCTGCAGCGGCCGTCGCCGGCGGCGCCCCCCACAGAGGCGATCGTGCTGGCGCTGGTGGGGGTGGTGCTCGCGGCGGGCACCGCCTGGCTGGGCGGCGAGCTGGTGGCTCGGCTGGGCGTGGGAATCGACGACGGCGCCCACCTCGACGCGCCGAGCTCGCTTTCCTCACCCTCGGCGCGGGGATCGGCCCGGGCCACGGGTGACCGCCGCGCCTACCCCGCGCGGGGGTATGCCGGGGTCGAGCGCCGGGTCTCGGGATTGGCGCACTGACGCCCAAGCGGCCGTTCGTCGTCGGCCGCGCCCTGGCTCGGATCCGCCGTGCGGTGCGGCCGCTGCCCAAGGCGGCGATGTTCGCCCTGGCGGAGGACGGCCACCGCAGCCTGTTCGAGCAGCTGGTCGGCTGCATCCTGAGCATCCGCACGCTCGACGAGGTGAGCCTGGTGGCGGCGCGGCGGCTGTTCGCGGCGGCCCCCGACGCCGCGGCGATCGCACGGCTCCGGCCGGCGGCGCTCGATCGCCTGATCGGCGACACCGCGTTCCACGCGGCCAAGGCGGCGCAGATCGGCGAGATCGCGCGCCGGACCGTGGACGAGTTCGGCGGCCGGCTCCCCTGCGACGCCGAGGTGATTCGACAGTTCCGCGGGGTCGGCCCCAAGTGCGCGCACCTGGCGCTCGGCATCGCCTGCGGCGAGCGGCGGATCAGCGTGGACATCCACGTCCACCGGGTGACCAACCGCTGGGGCTACGTCCGCACCACCAGCCCGGAGCTCACCATGGCGGCACTCGAGCAGGTGCTGCCGCCGAAGTACTGGGTGGAAATCAACGCGTTGCTGGTTCCATTCGGCAAACACGTCTGCACCGGGCGCGCGCCGCGCTGCTCGACCTGTCCGGTCCTGGATATGTGCCGGCAGGTGGGCGTGACGACCCATCGCTGAGGCGTCGCACGGATCGCTGTTCGGGGTACTCCTTTTTCACGGAAGGCTCGGCCATGACCCAGAGCGTCGGCAAGAATCTCAAGGACCTGTACGATCTCATCGAGGGGATGGAGATCGCCATGTTCACCACCAGGCGGCCCGACGGCCACCTCGTCTCCCGTCCCATGGCCACCCAGACGCAGGCCGAGGGCGCCGACCTCTGGTTCGTCACCAATATCGAGTCGCATAAGCTGGACGAGCTGGAGCTCGACCCGCACGTGAACCTGGCGTACTACCGCGATCGGACGCGCGAGTGGGTATCGGTGAGCGGAACGGCCTTTGTTTCGCGCGATCGCAAGGCGATTCACGAGCTGTACCGCCCGGACTGGCGCGCGTGGTTCGGCGACGAGGGCGGCGCCCGCGACGGCGGTCCTGACGATCCCCGCCTGGCGCTCATCATGGTGGACGTGCACGCGGTGACCTACCTCAAGCAGGACAAGCCGCAGCCGGTGGTGCTGTTCGAGGTGGTGAAGGGCATGGTGACGGGGAAGAAGCCGGATCTGG
>Ga0308176_10003057_pt1 | contig 10621 bp, 8 predicted proteins | sample PhyCR2_3_FD_203890 | JGI IMG/M metagenome (GOLD analysis project Ga0308176, IMG submission 203890) | Soil microbial communities from UC Gill Tract Community Farm, Albany, California, United States - DLSLS.C.R2 | ecosystem: Environmental > Terrestrial > Soil > Agricultural land | place: USA... | reverse complement strand
CGCATCCCGAATCGTCGCCCCGACCTCGCGAACGGCACTACGCCAGTCGACGCGCGTTCCCTTCGGCGCTGGATTGTGGTCTCGACAGAAGATGAACAGTGGCAACGAGAAAACTAGAAATAGGACCCCGGTCGGAACGAACGAAGACACTCGACCGCCGTGACTCGTGAACGGCATGAGCCCATGAAGCGTCGCCACGGTGCCATCCGCTAGCTGGCCGACGCCCGGCAGCTTGCCGTTGAAGAACGGAGCGACGAGCATCACCCCGACGATCGAGCCGACGTAGCCAACGGCGGTTCCGATACCGGACAACCGTCCCCGCTCCTCGACCGGGACAAGCTCCGGCATCATCGCGTTGTAGAACGGCTGTGCGGCTTGGTAGGCGAAGTTTGCAATGACGAAGGCAGCGAGCACCCAGAAGAGTGGCATTCCGCTCGCATGCCATCCTGTTTGAACGGCCGCCGGAACGTCGACCGCTTCGCCGACGAGTGGCAAGAGACGCTGGCCGAGCACGCCGATCATCGCGCATGCGAGACAGGAAAGAATCGTGAATGCCACGACCCATGGTTTTCGCCGTCGGCGCGCGTCCGACAGCGCGCCGAGAAACGGGATCGAGATAACGACGAGCAGAGACGCCACGGCGTTAGCCATGGCTTCCGTTGTATTCGAAACCCCTAGATCGCCGACGAGCCACACCGTGAAGTACAGTGAGGCAACGTTCATCGAGAAAATCGTATTTGAAAAATCATACAGCGCCCAACTCGCTCGCTCGACGAACGGGGCGCGAACTCGAGCGCGCACTTCGCCGTCGGGCAAGACTATTGGGATCGCATGTTGCGGATGTGCCATGACCACACTCCTCGAGAGTCGAACCAGCCGTGCACACAGACTACGCCGCCAGCGGCGGGTGGGGGGATACGTCGCATGACGTAGCCGCCTCCGAACCTGGCGTTGACGGGGGCGGCGGGGGGTCCAAATTACGGCGAATGAAGCCTTTCCGCCGGACCGTGTTCGTTGTTGCGGCCATCCTCGCTGCCGCCTGCGATCGCCGCAAGGCTCAGCAGGCGGCCGATTCCACCAACCAGGTTCCGACGCCGGCTACCGACTCGGCTACCCACGCCGTCAACGCGCCGTTGTGGGATCAAAGCGCCGGCCCAGTGCTGTTGGTTTCGACGGACGCGCCGATTAGTGCCCTCGTCTTCGTCCCCGACTCGACCAATCGAGCATCGACGATCGCCAATATCCCTCGTCCGGCGTTAGTGACGCTCTTTGGTCGCAACGGCAGTGTACAAACCGCCGAACTTCCGGCGATCTCCGACACGAGCGCCTGCGCGACGGCAACGCTGAACGCCGCGCCGCCGCCGCGTGCGTGGAACGTTGGCTTTATCGGTGGAGTGGTGTCGCCGATTGCCATGGATTCCCTCGGTGCGCTTTCTCCCGCCGACTCCTCGGCACTCACCGTCGGGCTGAATCGACTGTCGTCGGCGCTACCAAACGACTCCGCGGGACGGTTCAGCGGACTTCCATTCGTCGTTCGATCCATCTGGCGGTTCAGTGTTCCGCCATCATCGCAGTACATCGTCGGCACCCTTTCGCGCTCGATCAATCAAGAGGCCACGCCGCTCCAGGAGCGCACGCTCCTCGTTGCCGAACGGTCACCGTCCGATAGCAGTTTGACGACCGTGTATTCGGAGCGCTCGTACGGCGAAGAAGAAACGGTCGAGACCCGCGAAATCATAGCCGCGTTCCTCCTGGGCGGATCGCGGAACGTCTCGATTGTATTCTCACGAGACTTTGGCGACACCGTCGCTTATGCGCTCATCGAGCGCGGCGATGATGGAAAGTGGCGCCTTCGCTGGACGAGTCCGCGCCGGCGCTGTTAGCTCGCGCTACTCGTCGTCCACTCGCGCGAGCGCAGTAGGGGCGCGCACCCGTCCCGCAACGCCCGCAAGCGCCGCGAGCGTGAGTGCGTAGGGCAAGGCGAGAAAGAGCTGATACGGCAGCGCGAGCCCCATCGCTTGCAACAAGAACTGCAACGCGCTCGAGGCGCCGAAGAGTAGCGCCGCAAGAGCAACCCCCAGTGGATGCCAACGTCCGAGAACGACGATCGCGATCGCGACGAAGCCGCGTCCCGACGACATGTTTTCGACGAACGTCCCAGCCTGCGCGAGAACGAGCGTTGCGCCGGCCAGCCCGCCGAGGACTCCGCCAAATGCGATGGCGCCGATCCGTACGCGGTTCACTCTCACGCCGGCAGCTTCCGCCGCGAGAGGCGATTCGCCGACGGCCCGTAAGGCAAGCCCGGCATGCGTTCGATACATCCACCACCAGATCGCGGGGACGAGCACGTAGAGCGCATACGCGATCGCCGGCTGTTCAAAGAATCCTGATCCAACGATCGGGATTCGCGACAACACGGGCACGGGGCTCGGTGAAAGCGTCGCGATCGAGAGCGCCGCACCGGATGCGCCATACAGGCTCCGGTACAACGTCCCCGTCAGCCCGACGGCGAGAAGCGTAATTGCCGTCCCCGTGATGATCTGATCGCACCTGAGCTTCACGACGAACAGCGCAAAGAGCAGCGCGATGGCAGTCCCGCTCACCGCGCCGGCGACAAACCCGCCGGCGAGTCCCCATTGGGTCGCGCCGGCGAGCGCGCCGAACGCGCCAGTGAGAATCACGCCCTCGAGCCCGATGTTGATGATTCCAGCGCGCTCGGCAACAGTCTCGCCAATCGCGGCAAGCATGAGCGGCGTCGCCGTCCGAACCGTGGCGTCGACAAATGCGGCAGCGGTGGAGCTCATCGCATCGCCGAGCTGGAGTTCGCGAAACGGACGCGCTGAAAGACGACAAGCGCCAGAATGATTCCCGCTTCGACGACAGAGACCACCACCGACGGTACCCCAGCGTCGCGTTGCATGGCGGCGCCGCCCGCCTCGAGGGCACCGAAGACAATTCCAGTCACGACGACAGCGGCGGCATCGAGACGCGCCAGCAGCGCGACGGCAATCGCGGTGTAACCGTAGCCAGGCGAAATGTTCTCGTAGAGCGCGTAGGTCACTCCGCACACTTCGATGGTGCCGGCGAGACCAGCGAGTGCGCCGCTCCAGAGGAAAGCGCGCATCGTGACGCGTTCCACGTCGATCAACCCGGCTGATTGGGCGGCGTGCGGATTTGCCCCGACCGCGCGCAACCGAAACCCGCCCGCCGTAAAGCGGATCAACCACCAGCTTGCGACGCATGCGACGACGGCGATGGCGAAGCCGAGGTGGAGTCGCGTTGAGCTCCCGAAGCGCGGCAGCTGTGCCGCGATGGGAATCGTTAGCGTTTGTGGATAGATGTGCGCCGGCTCCTGCATTGGTCCGCGAACCAAGTAGGACAGCAGGTTCGCCGCGAGAAAATTCAGGAGGATCGTGCTGATGACCTCGAGCACGTGGAACCTCGAGCGCAGAACCGCCGCGATCGCGGCCCATGCGGCGCCGGCGGCGCTTCCTCCGGCCAGGACAAGCACAATCACGACGGGAGCGGGACCATGAACCCCGAGCGCGATCGCCGTTCCCGCGGCCGCGCCGACGAGAAATTGCCCCTCCGCCCCGATGTTCAGTACTCCCGCCCGAAAAGCGATCGCGACGGCAAGTCCTGTGAGAATCAGCGGCGTAGCGCGAACGAGCGTTCCTGATCCGATCGCGTACCATGATCCGAGGGACCCGGAGAGCAACGCTAGGAATGCTCGCCCAATGTCGAATCCCGCCGCGGCGAGCACTGCGCCGGTCCCAACGACGATTGCGACCAGTAGGAGCGCAACGGCCGAGTTGCTCGAGCGCAGAATGTCCGTCTTGCTGCTCATGGATGCCGGATTCTTTCAGCGCTCATCGCGAGCGGGCTTTCGGAGAATTACCATTCGGCACCATGAGCGTTTCGCTGGACGCGCGTCCACTCTCAATGCCAACGGCTGTCACGGCTGACAACGATCCGCGAAGATGGCGAATCCTCGGACTCTTGTCGCTCGCCGAGCTGTTGGGCATGTCGATTTGGTTTGCCGCGAGCGCCGTGGGTGCGCAGCTCGGGGCGCGTTGGAACCTTTCAGTTTCCGAGATCGGCTGGCTCACGGCGATCGTGCAGTTGGGCTTCGTTGTGGGGACCGCGACATCGGCGCTCCTTAATCTCGCCGACATCGTTCCTGCGCGCCGACTCTTCGCGACGTCCGCATTGATCGGCGCGGTCGCGAACACACTTCTCCTGTCGGCACCGACCTACGCGGTGGCGCTCGCGTGTCGGTTCGCGACGGGCTTCGCCCTCGCCGGTGTATATCCGCCAGCGATGAAAATGATCTCGACGTGGTTCCGAAGTCAGCGCGGCCTCGCCGTCGGAACTGTCGTCGGTGCGCTGACGGTGGGAAAGGCCGGCCCGTACTTGGTCCACGCCATTCCGGGTGCGGGCGTCACTCCCGTCGTGTTGTCGGCAACGACTGCGGCACTGCTGTCGGCCGTCATCGTCGCCATCGCGTACGTCGACGGTCCCTATCCATTTCCTCCGCGCCCATTTTCGTGGGGGCTTGTCGCCACCGTCTTCCGCGAGCGTCGATTTCGTTTGGCGACTGGTGGCTATCTCGGACACATGTTCGAGTTGTACAGCGCTTGGACGTGGCTTCCCGTGTTCGTCGCTGCAAGCACCACGGCCGCTGGAATGGCCGCCGGGACCACACACGATTCGCTTGCCTCGGCGGTTGCGTTCGCGGCGATCGCGATCGGCGGCATTGGCTGCGTCTGGGGCGGCCGAGTTGCCGATCGTCGAGGGCGCGAGTGGCTCGTGACCCGGGCGATGGCCGCGAGCGGTGCCTGCGCCCTGATCATCGGGTTCACCTACGGCCACAGCCTGCTGCTGCTGATTCCAGTGGCGCTGGCCTGGGGGTTCTTCGTCATCGCCGACAGCGCTCAGTTTAGTGTTCTCGTAACTGAAGCGGTTGCACCACACGCCGTCGGCACCGCGCTGACGATCCAGACATCGATGGGCTTTTTGCTGACGATGGTGAGCATCCAGCTCGTGCCTCCGGTACAGCACGCCGTCGGCTGGCGATGGGCCTTCGTGATGTTGGCGTTCGGACCCATCGCCGGCATCGCCGCGATTCGGCGTTTGGTCAACGTGCGCAGCGAATCGACCGCGGCCTGATTACGCGGGCGGTGGCCGCCGCGGCTTGAGATCGATCTCCTTCAGGCGCTGAAGCTCGTTGCGAAGAGTCTTGAGTTGCTCTTCGCGATCGTGGAGTTCGGCTTCGGTGCGAGCAGCGGATCGCCGGAGCTGATCGCTTTGCCCGCTCAGCGAATCCAACCGAGCCTGCAGTTGACGCGTTTCCGTCGTGAGCGCGTCGACTCGCGCCGCCAGCTCGCGTTCGTGGGCCTCTGCCTCGCGCTTCACTCGCGCGACTTCATCGAGAAGACCGAGACGATCAGTGGCGTCGCCGAGGTATTTGGACTGAGGAAACCGCGCGATCAACCGCCGAAGGAGGGCCCGGGACCGCTCTGCGTCGAACGTCGGTCGCCCGGGACTGCCGTAGAGAACGCCGGCCTCGAACAACGCATGTTCGTCGTTCTGCAGAGACGAGTCGGCGGCGAAAACGCGCGCCGCTTCGGCCCACTGCTGCCGTGCCAGATATCGATCAAACTGCGTAGTTGCACACGCCGTCGTCGTCGCCAAGCCAAGCGCGACGATTCGAGTTCTATCTACCCTGAGGAACCTGTTCACGCGCTCGTGCCCCCGCCGGCTGTCGTCGCGAGTTGCGACTCGTCCGACATAGTCACGGCACCGGGGAGCAGAACGTTGAACACACTTCCCGTCGGCGTGTTGTTTGAGACCCAGATCACGCCGCCGTGCGCGGTGACGATCTCGAAGCAAATTGCGAGACCGAGCCCTACGCCTCTCGCCGGAATGGCACGCCCGGCTTCGGCCTGATAGAAGCGAGCAAAGACGCGGTCCTTGTCGGCGTCCGGGACGCCCGGACCTTCGTCGGACACTGTGAGCAACACCGCCTCTCCGCCAAGGCCACGTCGCTTGACCGCGTTCCACCGTGCGGGTGGAACCCGCTCGTCTCGCGACGTCATGTCCGCGATAGCGACAGCCACCTCGCCGCCGTGAGGCGAAAACTTGATCGCGTTCTCCAACAAGTTGTCGAGCACCTGCGCAATGCCGGCCGAATCTCCGCGCACCAGGAGACGCTTCACCGGCTCGGCAATCGTCGCCTGCAGCCCGCGCTCTTCACGAGCACGGTTCATCCTCAGCACGGACTGGCGCGCCAGCTGCACGACATCGAGCATTTGGAAGTCCGGCTGCAGTCCCGCTTCGATACGCGAGAGGTCGAGCAGTTTGCTCAACATCGAAGCGAGCCGCTTCGCGCTGTCGCGATTGAGCTCGAGCAGCTGTCGTTGTTTTTCCGTGAGCGGCCCTGGAAGCTCGTCGAGGAGTACACCGATCGTCTCCTGCATCGAGGACAACGGCGTCTTCAGATCGTGAGAAACCTTCGACACGAAGTCGTTCTTCATCCGATCGAGTTCGTCGAGTCGCTCCGTCATCGAGTTGAAGTCTCTCGCGACCTGCGCAAACTCGTCTCGACCCGGAGCCGGAAGGCGATAGTCGAAACGACCGGCCGCCACTTCATGCGTCCCGCGCTTCAAGCGCTCGAGTGGTTGAACGATCGACCGCGCCAGCACAGCCGATAAGAGAATACTCAATAGCAGCGCGCCGACCGCCGACAGCCATGACAGCCGCTCGGCGCTGCGAGCGCTCTGTTCCGATTGCTGGAGCTCGGCCGCCATCGCGTCTTGTGCCGCCGCGGCGAGTTGTTGCGTTTCGACTTGAACCTGCTCGACAGTTTGCTGTAGCTGCGTCACTGCTGCTCGAACGGCGGACTCGGTTGCCGCCGAGTGGCGTTGCGTGAGAGACTGGATCGCGATTGCTACGCTCTTCCAGTGCGTGTCTAAGGGAGCAAGCCACGTCCTCTCGCCGCTGCTGAGAGACGCCGCGCGAAGTCGAGCCACCTCGCGGCCGAATGCTTCGCCAGTCTGACCGAGCTTGATCAGATAGCCGGAGTCACGCGTGACGAGGTATTTCTCCGCATCGCTGCTCATTTGACCAAGCCGCGCGATCTGCTCCGTCGACGTGACCCGAAGACGCGACGAGATCTCCGTCAGCTCGTGTCCACTCGCGACGGCATGTCGGATCGTTTTGACATGATACACGAGCAAGAGCCCGAGCAACGTGATGTAGAGCCCAAACGCCGCGCGCAGCTTCGTGGCGACCGTCACTCGTCCCGCCCGTATGATCGCAGCTTGTTCCGTATCGTCTTCACGTCGAGCCCGAGCTGACGCGCCGCCTCAGCTTTGTTGTTCCCCACTCGCTCTAACGTTTGCAGAATCAGCAGGCGCTCCGCCTCTGCGAGCGTCGTTCCCGCCGGCAATGTCAAGCTCGGCTTCGTTCCTGGAGCGAACGTCTGAAGGTACGGCGGCAAGTGCCGCGGCTCGATCCAACCGCTTCGCGCGACGATCACCGCGCGTTCGATCACGTTGCGAAGCTCACGGACGTTTCCAGGCCACCCGTGAGCCTCGAGGAGATCGCGCGCCGCGTCGCCGACGCCCTCGACGTTCATTTGATGCTTGCGAGCGAAGTCGGCGACGAAATGTTGCGCGAGAAGTGCGACATCTTCGGTTCGTTCGCTGAGCGCCGGCAACGTGATCTCGAAAACCGCGAGTCGATAGAAGAGATCTTCACGAAGGAGCCCGTCGCGAATTGCCTGCGCGGCGTTTCTGTTGGTCGCCGCGATGACGCGAACGTCGAACTGCACTTCCTTGCCTCCGCCAAGCCTCCGCGCGCGCCCATCCTCGAGAATTCGGAGGAGCTTTGGCTGAAGCGCCATCGGCATTTCCGCGATCTCGTCGAGAAAAAGCGTCCCGCCGTCCGCGAGCTCGAATACGCCGGGCCGCGCCCGCGTTGCTCCGGTGAAGGCGCCAGGCTCGTGTCCAAAGATCTCACTCTCGATCAGCCCTTCGGGAATGGCGGCGGCATTGATGGCGATGAACGGTTTGTCGCGCCGCGTGCTGAGCATGTGCACCGCGCGTGCAACGACTTCCTTGCCCGTTCCACTTTTTCCGGTGATGATCGCCGACGCGTCGCTCGATGCAAGCACTTCGATCGTTCGCTGAATGTCGCGCATCAATCGGCTTTGCCCGACCATTCCGGTGGACGGCGTTTGTCGTCCGAGGCGATCGGTGAGCGACTGGTTTCCACGGCGCTGCCGTACATCGCTCGCGGTCGCCTCGAGAAGAGCAAACAGCATTGCATGATCGAGCGGCTTCGTGAGGAAATCCGTCGCTCCGGCCTTCATGGCTTCGACGGCGGCATCGATGTTCCCATGAGCAGTCATCATCACGATCGGTAGACGTTCGTCGTGCTGCTTGACGCGTTTGAGAAACTCGAGCCCCGATGCCCCCGGCAAAACGACATCACACAGGACGATGTCGGGTCGCCGGCGCTCGAGCTCCTTCTCTGCCTGAATCGTGTCGCCGACTGCGCGGACGTCATGCCCCCAAGCCTCGATGCGGAGGGCAAGCACTTCGCGAAGCGCTGGCTCGTCGTCAACGACGAGAACATCAAGGCGTGTCGGCTCCATCTCCCTAATCTGGGTGCCAGACACGAAACGATGAAGCTCCCAAAAACACAGCGGCCTCGAGATCCGGAAAGGCGTCTCGAGGCCGCTGTGTGGGAGGACTGCCACCACCTACTCGTGCATCACTCGATCACGAACGGACGATGATGAGGAACCGCGAATTCTCCCAAAAGCGCTCCGGCTGATCGATCGTCAGGCCGCCGGTGATCTTGCCATCCTTCTCGCCCTTCGGGGTGACGTACGCGGGGTTCTGGCGTGAGAAGATCTTGTACTCGCCTTCCGGCAGGTTGATCGTGCGATCGGAGAGGCGGTCGATCTTCGTGAAGGCGCTCGGATCCAGCTCACGAGCCGGCGCGGTTGGGCGCGAACCGACGAGCAAGAACCGCTTTCCGCCTTCCTGCGCGAGAATGCCCTTTTTGATCAGCTCATCCTTCGTTCCGATGATGTAGTACGCGGTGTTCTTCTCGTTGGTCAGCGTGTGGACCGTGTCGACGAGCGCCGTGCGAACGACGTTCAATGTGTCGACGGCCTTCGAGAGCGACGCGATACGAACCGTCTGGCTGTCGATAGTGGCCTGGAACTGCGAACGCTGATGCTCGGCCGACGCCTGGAGATCCGCAATGTTCTTCTGGAAGTCAGCGACCTGTGCGACGAGCGCCGAATCCTTCTGCGTGAGCTCTGCCGCCTTTTTGCGGGTCGACGCGAGGCGCGTCTGCACTGAGTCGAGGCGCGCAACGAGGTGCGTGATGCGAGCGACGATCGCCTTCCGCTGATCGTTCACCTGCGACATCTCGGCCGTCGACTCGAGCTGCGGAGCCGACTTCGCCGCGAGCGAACGGGCCTTGGCAAGCTCGGTGTTGATCTGGTTCACGAACTGCGTCGACGTCATCACTTCCTCGAGCAATTCCTTGCGGACGGTCGAGAGGGAGTCGACGCGGAGGGAGTCAGTCTTCGCGACGGTCGCGAGTTGCTGTTTCACGCCATTGTCGCAAGCCGTGAATGCAACGGCCGACGCGAGAACGAGCGGAAGCGAATGAACAAGTCTCATTTGGTCACCAACGGTTGAGGGACGCTACAACTAGCGAGTCTGCAGAAAGCGACTGACTTGGCGCAGCGAGAATCCGCCGCGGTCGCACTGCCCGCTAAAGCAACCGCGATGCCGCTGGAATGTGCTCCGTAACTCGTTGCGGTATAATCGATTGTTAGATTCTTGTGATCTACGACTAACCGCACCCAGCCGGGAAACAGGGAATTTTTCCCCGGGATTCACTGCGGATGAGCTCGCAGAATTGGCGGTTCAGTCACAGCCCGAGCATCGCGCGCCCGATACTCGCGCGATCGAGAGGGGTCTCCGTCACCCGCCCGCTGTGCACGACGACGACTCTCGTCGCCATGCCGAGAAGCTCGTCGACGTCGCTCGAATACACGACGACTGCGGCGCCGGAAGCCGCAGCCTCGCGAAGTCTGGCGTGGACTGAGGCACTGGCTCGAAGGTCCAGTCCTCTCGTGGGGTTCTCTACAACGAGCAGCATCGGATCGCCTTGGAGCTCTCGAGCCAAAACGAGCTTTTGTTGATTGCCACCGGAAAGCGATCGCATTGGCGTACGGGCCGTTCCACCACGCACGTCAAAGCTGGAGAGGAGCTCTCCTGTCCGATCGCGATTCCCGCGGACGCGAAGTCTTCCGCGCCGCGTCCCTGCGTCCTTCAGGGCGACGTTCTCCTCCAGGGAGAACGGAAGGATCACAGCGTCTTTGTGGCGATCTTCGGGGACAAAGCCGATCGACGTCGGAAGCAGGAGGTCACCATGTGCGATGGGCAGTCGCCTCGCGAGGGCCCGAAGCAGCTCATGCTGTCCCGAGCCCTCTATCGCGGCGACGCCAACGAGTTCTCCGGCGCGAATCTCGAGGTCTACCCCGCGCACTGCGCCCGAATATGAAACGACGTCGAGGGCGACCGCCTTGACG
>Ga0308176_10003056_pt1 | contig 10625 bp, 8 predicted proteins | sample PhyCR2_3_FD_203890 | JGI IMG/M metagenome (GOLD analysis project Ga0308176, IMG submission 203890) | Soil microbial communities from UC Gill Tract Community Farm, Albany, California, United States - DLSLS.C.R2 | ecosystem: Environmental > Terrestrial > Soil > Agricultural land | place: USA... | reverse complement strand
CCGCCCCGGCCAGCAGGTTGACCGGCGACGGCGCCGACAGCGACGCGTCCTGCAGCCGGGCCAGCCAGTCGCCCGCGACGCGGAAGTCCTCCGCGACCAGCTGCGGTCGGGCCGTGTGCCGCCACGAGTGGTAGCCGCGGGTGAGCGGTACGCCGGGCACGGCGCTGGCCACCAGGACCAGCCGGCCGTCGTGCTGGCGCATCTCCACGAACCGCGGGATGGTGCCGATCACCGGGCGCAACCCGAGCCGGCGCAGTTCGACCAGCAGCCGCCCCTCGCGCTCGACCGCGGCCTCGGCCGCCGGGGTGGTCGCGATCTTGGCGGCCAGCTGCGGGACCGCCTCACCGGGACGGACGACGAGGACGCTGACCTTGGCGTCGTGGTCCTTCGACATCGCCAGCACGATGGTGCGGGTGCCGGGCGCGTCCAGCAGCGGCTGCAGGCTGCGCAGCGGGAAGGCGGGGGCGTACCTCGCGGCGGGCGCGGAGGTCATGGCAGCTCACCTCGGTAGCCGACGGCCAGACGCGGAGCGACCAGCCCGAGCGTCCACCAGGGCAGCCGGCTGCGGCCCACCGCCGCGAGTGCCGTGAGCAGCGCGGTGGTCCTCGTGGTGCCGGGCGGCGGGGTGACCAGGCTCTGCCACAGCACGGCGACGGTGTCCGGGTGGTCCTCGACGAGGTACCGCCCACTGCTGATGCTCGGCAGCACGACGTACTCGTGCGAGATCACGATGCCCGCGGCGACGGCGGTCCGGCGGAGCCGGGCCCGGTTGAGCCCCCCGGTGCCGGCCAGCGCCACCGGGGCGGCGGCGGGCAGGTCGCGCAACGCCCTGGTGGCCGCGCGCTGCCTCGGCAGCGACCGCGGCACGGTCACCAGCACCGTGTTCTCGGGGACCAGCACCGCCCACGGGGCGGAGCGGGTGACGGACTCGGTGCTCATCGGGGCGCCTCCGCGGTGGCCAGCGCGTCGGCGAGCCGGAGACCGGTCCAGGTGGGCAGCAGCAGCTCGGAGCAGGGCAGCAACGACGCGGCCTCCAACGCCCCTTCGGGCACCGGTGGGTGCACCGGCCCAAGACCGGTCCCGAGCGCGAGCGAGGCGGCGAACGGCCAGTAGCGGCGCAGCTCACCGGCCGCGTAGGTGCCGCCCTCCAGGGCCCGGGCCGCCTCCTCGGCGTCGATGGGGTGTACGACGGCCGCGTTCCCGCGACCTCGGCGCACCACCACCAGCCGGGTGGCGGTCAGCTCGCTGGCCCGGCCGGACCAGGCCCGCTCGGTGCGCCCGTGCGCCATCCGGCGGCCCCCGGCGCCCTGGACCCGCAATGGCTCCAGCAGCCCGCTGGCCACCACCCCGTCCACGGGGTTGCGTCTGGTCAGCACGCAGACGTTGTCGCAGGTCGCCTGTCCGCCCGCGCTCAGCTCGGTCTCGAGGAGCGTGGACTTGCCGACGCCGCCGGGACCGGCGAGCAGCACCACGGTGTCCTCGAGCGGCGCGCCGAGCCGGATCGCCGACACGTGCAGCGGCACCCCACCGTGCACACCGGCCCACCACAGGGCCGGGTACTGCAGCAGCGCGCAGCGCACCAGCAGGTGGAACCGAGACCGCAGCAGGCTCGCCGCCGCCCGCGACCGCGGCGAGGGGCACCAACGCGCCCGCACCTCGAGGGTCGAACCGGACGGCTCCACCATCAGGTCGAAGCCCGTGCTGCACGCGTCCTGCATCACCACCCGGCCGGCGCTCGCGTAGACGCCGCGGGTGATCACCTGCCAGCCGGCGACGTCGAAGCTGGCGTGCTCCCGCTCCACGAGGACGTGGAGGTCGGCGGGGCGGCGCTCGTCCGCGGGGAGCAGGTCACCGGCCAGCGCTTCGTCCAGCATGGAGCCGACCCACCCGATCCGCGGCTCGATCTCCACCTGGAGGCCGACGGAGACGCAGCGGCGCACGGGGCCGGTCGCGAGCCTGGCGGTGCCGGTCGCCGGGTCGAGGGAAGGCTCCTCGTCGAGCGGCTCCGCGAGGGGCACGGCCGGGCGGAGGCTGCGCATCAAGCGGCGCACCAGTCCGGGCCGGGGATGCGCTTTCAGGGCCTGTCGCGGCGCGGTCACGATCCCGAGCATCGGCCAGCCCGCCGAGTCGCGGACGTCCTCGACCGGTTCGATCGCACGCCGCTTGACCGAGTACGGCGCCACCAGCACCATCCCAGTCGCGGAGTCGCCGGCGACCCGGTCCGAGGTGGTCCAGGCCAACGGTGCCGACCCGGAGGGGAGGGCGACGTTGCTCATCCGGCCGGCGAGCTCGGCGGCGAACAGGCCATCGGCGTCCGGAACGGTGACCACCACGACCTTCGTGACCCGGGCGCGGTGGGCGGCGCGGGCCGCGGCCAGCGCGACCCGTTCGACCTCGGTCTGCCGCACCTTGCGACCGCGCAGCCGACCCAGCAGCGGCGCGTCGAGCAGCCGCGACAGGGCCCGCGGGCTCGGCACGGTGGGCCGGAACGTCTCGGCGACGGCCGCAGCGGTGAGCCCGAGCAGCAGTCCGAGCAGCACCGCGAGGCCGATCAGCTGGGGCAGCCGGGAGTCGAGCACCTCCGGCTCGTGCGCGTCGAGCAGCAGGGCCTGCGGCAGCAGGGCGTGCTGCAGGACGATCTGGGACCGCTCGGTGTTCAGGTCCGCGTGCTCCTGGGCGACGAGGTACATCTCCGCCTGCCACGCCGGCACCCGTGGGTCGTTCGGGGAGGTGTTCAGCTGCGTCTGCAGCTTGGTCTGCTGGGCCCGGATCACCTGCAGCCGGTTGTCGATGTCGGCCAGGGCACCGGGCACCGACGTCTGGTTGCTGCCGTTGATGAACTGCACCAGGTGCGAGGCGAGTGCCCGGTCGACGATCCCGGCGACGAGGGAACTGCGGTCGAGCACGGTCACGTCGACCACGGCGGACTCGCCCTGCCGGACGACCGACACGTTGTGCTTGATGTAGTCGATCAGCGGCGCGCGTCGTACCCCTGCCTGGGCGAGCGCCCGCCGCACGAACGACGGCGTGGTCGCGATCGCGGTGGCCTGGTTGCTGATCGCGTCCGCCTGGGTGGTCGACGACGCGGGGCCGCCGGGCACCTGGACCCGGGCGCTGGCCTGGTACTGCGGTGTCGGGTCGTGCACCGCGAGCAGCACGGCGACCGGCAGCACCATGCAGACCAGCAGCAGCACCAGGTGGCGGCGCAGGATGCGCCCAACCGCTTCGTCCAACGTCACAGGAGACCCCCCATAGTGAACGTTCCACGCATGTCGTGGCCGGTTCCGACGCTATGTCCGCGAGGGATGAGGCTTGATCGACCGCCTGGAGGAATAGTGACTACGTCATTTGATGCAGTCCCGGGCTGCGCTGGTCAGTGGAGCACCGCGAGGGGCCGCATCCGGGCGACCGGCTTGACCAGGCCGTTGCGGACCAGCACGTCGAGCGCGGCGTTGACGCCGTTGTCGTCGAGGTGGTCGACGGCCTTCGGTGCGGCGCCTTTGTAGCCGAACTCCAGGGTGCCGCGGTGCTGCGGGTCCTGGCCGGACCAGCCGCGCTCGGCGAAGGTGTCGATGACCGTGCCGGCGCCGTGGCAGGCGGTGTACAGGCTGGCCGCGGCGTTGGGCCCGGCGGTGGCGAGGTACGACGAGGTGCGGTGCGTCCCGGGCAGCAGCAGCGCCTGTCCGGTGGTGGCGAAGGTGGTGCCCTGCGGCATCATCTCGGCCGGGAAGGCGCGGCAGGAGTTGTGGCGGTGCACGACCGCGGACACCCCGTTCACGTCCTCCTCGTAGACGCTGTTGTGCGGCGAGTCGACCACCAGCCGGCCCGGGGAGCCGCCGAACGCCTGGACGGCCAGCTGCTGGAGCGCGGAGTAGGTGGCCATCCGGAACGCGAAGCCGTAGTTGGCCGCCGCGGCGTTGGCCAGCATCAGCCGCTGGCCCTCGGCGCTCTCGCGCCGCACCGGCGGGAAGCCGTCGCTGAAGTACAGCGACAGCCGCTCGCGGAGCTGGTCGAGGGACCGGGCGGTCGCCAGGTGGTACCACGGCTTGAGCACCTTCATGGCTGCTCGTACGTCGCGCGGGTAGTCCAGCCGGCGGCCGAAGATGCGGCCGATCTCGCTGGTGAGCATGCCGCCGCCGCCGTGGAACTGGAGGGTCAGCTGTCCCCGCTGCACGCCGAGCAGGGCCGCCGCCTCCTCGTCGAGGATCTCCTCGACCGTCTGCAGCTCGACGAAGTGGTTGCTGGGGCCGACGGTCCCGAAGCGGAGGCGGGCGAAGTGCAGGGCGAGGGAGGGCAGCTCCTTGAGGAACCGGGCGCCGCCGCCGTACTGCTCGAGGTCGATGCGGCCGCCCTCCTCGACCCGTTCGAGCTGGGCCGGGTCGACGCCGTACTTGTCCACCGCGAACTGCGCGCCGTCGGTGGCCGCGGCCGCGACCTCCTTGGCGGTCAGCTCCAGCCGCCGGGTCGGCGGGTAGGGGTACCGCTCCACCACACCGCGGTAGAAGTCGGCGATCGCCTTCTCGTCGGGACGGTCGCAGTCCAGAGCGATCAGCGCCATCCCGCAGTTCACCGAGGAGGAGGTGAGCGTCGGGCGGATCGACTCCAGGGTGGCGACCGCGACGCTCGACGGCGTCTCCATCTTCCGCTTGTGGTGGAAGTCAGGGAGGATCACCGGCGGAGCCGCCAGGTCGTACTTCCCCACGCGGGCGTGCATGTCGGCCAGCGTGGTGCGGTCGGCGCGCACCTTCGGGCCCTCGAATACGGTGGGTGTGAACGCACCGTCGCCGCCGTTGTCGGGCCGGCGCCTGACCCCTCCGAAGAGGGAGACGGTGGCGGGTGCGTCGAAGTCCTGGTGGGTCACGGTTTCAGCCTTTCGAGTGTGCGGTTGCCTGCGCGGTTCTGTCGGTGGTCGTGGTGGTGGTTCGTTCGGTGGTGGCCAGCCCCGCCTCACGTGCGATGGCCACGGCACGCAGCGACGAGTGGGCGCCGAGCTTGTGGAGCACGTTGTGCACGTGGGTGCGCACCGTGTTCGGCGACATCCCGAGCCGCTCGGCGATCTGCGGGCGGCTCATGCCGTCGACGAGGCACTGCAAGATCTGCTGCTCGCGCGCGGTGAGCGGCCGGAGCACGGACGCGGGCGTCTCGGCCCGCTCCCGGGCCGCGATCATGGCTCGCAGCACCGAGGTCAGCAGCCGCCCGGGAACCCAGGTCTCTCCGTTGGCCACCGCCCGCAGGCACTGCTGCAGCTCTGCCAGAGGAAGGGTCTTCGGCAGCCACCCGTGCGCCCCGGAGGTCAGTGCCTGGACCACCTGAGTCGGGTCGGCCTCGTTGCTGAGCACCACGACCCTTGGGGCAGGATGCTCGTCCTGGATGCGCTGCAGGACCTGGAGGCCAGGATCCATCAGGTCCGAGTCGAGCAGCACCACGTCGACCCCCGGGTCCGCCCCGGGGCGATCGAGGAGCTGCCACAGCGACTCCGTGCTCGTGGAAGCGGTCGCCTCGACCACGTCGTCCAGGTCCCGAAGTCCCATGGCGAGCGTGTCGGCGAACGCTAGGTAGCGGTCCACCACCGCGACGTGGATGCCAGACGTCACGGCGACAACAGTGGCGGCGGCCTCGAGTGTTCAACACCTGTCCTTGGCGGAGAACGTGCTACTTCACGTGACGTAGATAGGGGTCGTACGACGTGATCCACGACGGATCTGCGTCATTGACCCGGGACACCGCGGCGACCGCCTGGAGGCGCGAGTGCACGCCGAGCTTCTGCAGCACGTTCTGGACGTGGGTGCGTGCCGTGCTGCGGCTGATGCCCATGCTCCGGGACATCTCCACGGTGCTCTGGCCCATCACGATGCGGCGCAGCACTTCGCGTTCCCGCTTGGTGAGGAAGGCCACCAGCCAGTGGATGTCGTCCGGGTCGACCTCGGTCCGCCGCGCGAGCGTCCGGGCCACCTTTGGTCCGAGCACGGTCTCGCCGTCGTGGACCCGTTCCACGGCACGGATGATGTCGGTGACCCCCACGTCCTTGCCCACGTAGCCGGCGGCACCGAGGTCCACCGCAGAAGCGATGGTGTCCGCGTCGTCCGCGGCGGAGAGCATGAGCACCCGCGTGTCGGGGGAGCACTCGCGGATCCGGCCGAGTGCCTCGAGCCCGCTGCCGCCCGGGAAGCCGACGTCCATGACGCACACGTCCGGACGGTGCACGGCCACCAGCTGGGTTCCCGCGTCAGGCGACCCCGCGGTCAGCACGGTGTGGCCGGCGCTCCGCAGCAGCGACGCGAGTGCCTCCACGAGCAGCACGTGGTCGTCGCACAGCACGATCAGCATGGCGCGCTCCCCGACGACACGGCCGGCAGCGACACTCGCACCAAGGCGCCCCCGAGCGGGCTGGCGCCGGTGCGCACCGTCCCGCCGAGCGACGCGACCGCGCGGCGTGCCGCCGCGAGACCGATGCCGTGCACGGTCGGCAAGGCGCCGAAGCCGGGGCCGTCGTCTTCGACCTCGATGGCGACGAAGCGACCACCGGTGACGAGACGGACCTGGAGGCAGCCCTGCGGTCCGGCGGCCCGCACCGCGTTGTTCACTATGTTGGTGAGCGCCCGGCCGAGCCGCCTCGGCGACACCACTGCCTGTGCGTCCCCGTCCGTGAGCAGCCGGACCGCCCCTTCGAAGCCGGCCGAGGCAACCCGGACGGTCCTCTCCAGCAGGGGAGCCAGGTCCACGATGCCGATGTCGTCGTCGCTGGCGCTCAGGACGTCCTCGAGCATCGACGCCATCCAACGGGTCTGGCCGGCGATCTGGTTCAGGCGCCGCAGCACCTGCTCCCGGTCGTCGACCTCGGCCTCGCCGGCGCTGGTCAGGAGCAAGATGGTCGCGAGCGACTGCTTCGCGTCATGACACAGCTCTCGGAATCCCTCATCTGCAGTAGCCTCGGTCACTTTTCCCCCCTCGGCGTGCCGGGCCCCCCGACCCGGTCGTTCTCAACGTGCAACCCAAGGTATGCGTGCCGGTTCGTGCAGCACATGGCCTTCTGACACGAATAGGACTACGGCGTTTGGATGATCTCCTCATCCTCCGGATATCTCCTGCATGGGCACCGAATCCGTCGTACGCCTGAACCATCCGGTGGCTGGTGTCCATCGAGCGTTGTACGTAGAACGCCTCATGCAACGGCCCGATCCGCCGGTCCGCGGATTCTGCGAACGTTCCAGAGTCGCGACCGGGAGGTCGGCGACCGAGCCGCCGCTCGACACGGCGACCCGCGCACCAAGGGGGCACGAGAGCATGACCACGCTGCATGCAGCAACGCCGATCCCGTTCGCCAGGACCGTCGTGACGAGCCAGGCGATCGATGGGGTGACCCGGGTGCTGGGCTCAGGATGGCTGACCACCGGTCCGGAGGTCGTCGAGTTCGAGAAGGAGTTCGCTGTTCTCGTCGAGGCACGGGAGGCGGTCGCCGTGGCGTCGTGCACGGCGGCGCTCGAGCTGGCGCTCGGGGCGTTGCGCCTGCCGCCGCGCGCCAAGGTGCTCACCCCGACGATGACGTTCTGCGGGGCGGTGAACGCGATCGTGCACGCCGGCCTGACCCCGGTGTTCGTCGATCTGGACCCGGCGTCGCTGATGCCGAGCCCGGAGACCGTCGCGGCGGCCACCGCTCGTGCACATGGCGTCGACGCGATGGTGGTCCTGCACTACGCGGGATACCCGGCTCCCGTGGTCGCGCTCGCCGAGGCGGCCGACCTGCCGCTGTCGCGCGTGGTCGAGGACGCCGCGCACGCGGTCGGCACGGTGACGCCGGGCGGGCCGGTCGGCAGTGTCTCGGCGGCCACCTGCTTCAGCTTCTACGCCACCAAGAACCTGCCCATCGGCGAGGGCGGCATGGTGACCACGGACGACGAGGAGATCGCCGACCACGTCCGGAGGGCACGCCTGCACGGCATGAGCCGGGACGCCTGGAAGCGGTACCTGCCCGGCGCCTCCTGGCGCTACGAGGTGGACACCGCCGGCCTGAAGGCGAACATGACCGACTTGCAGGCGGCCATCGGCCGCGCGCACTTGTTCGCGTTCCCGGACTGGCAGGCCCGGCGCGCGGAGCTCGCGGCGAGGTACGACGCGATGCTCTCCGGCGTGCGCGGTGTGGTCCGCCCGCCACGTCCGGGCCGCGGTGAGGGCAGTCACGCCTGGCACCTGTACGTCGTACGGATCATGCCGGACGCGCACAGTGACCGTGACGCCGTGCTCGCCGGCTTGACCGAACGGGGGATCGGCACCTCTGTGCACTTCATCCCCAACCACCAGCAGCCGCACTTCCGGCGGGTGCTCGGCCTGGAGTCGGGCCGGCACTTCCCGGAGGCCGACCGGGTGTCGGAGCAGATCCTCTCGCTGCCCCTGCACCCCTGGCTGACCGACCAGGACGTCGACCGGGTGTGCGAGGAGCTCGCCGCCTTGGTCGCTGGCCCGCACCGGGCCTTCAGGAGCACCGTGCCCGCTGCTCTCACCGGGGCACGGGCAGTCGCAGAGCATGAGGAGGTACGACGGTGACCATCGTCAACGACCACCGCACAAGGATCCCGCGTCAGAGGGGGCCCGCCCTGCTGCGGACCCTCGTCGTAGGAGCAGGAGTGGCAGGCCGCGCCCTCGCGCGCGACCTGGTGGCGACTCCTGAGTTCGGCCTGCAACCCATCGGCTTCGTCGACGACGACCAGGGCAAGCAGCCGCTCACCGACCTGCCGCTGTTCGGGACCCTCGACGACGTCACCTCCGTGGCCCTCAGCGAGGACGTCGACGCGGTGGTGCTCGCCATCCCGCGCCTGGACGCGGACACCTTCCGGAAGGTGGCCCAGTCCGCGGCCGCTGCCGGCGCCAGTGTCCGGTACCTGCCCTCGTTCGTGGCCGCGCTGGAGCGCTCCGTGGTCGGCAGCGACATGCGCTGGCTGGAGGTCGGCAAGCTCATCGGCCGGGACGAGATGCACGTGGTGAGCCACGCCGCCGCCGCCATGATCAAGGACCGCACCGTGCTGGTCACCGGTGCTGGCGGGTCCATCGGGAGTGAGCTGTGCCGTCAGGTGTTCGGCTTTGGACCGAGCCGGCTGATCATGCTCGACCACGACGAGTCCAACCTGCACCGGCTGCAGCTCGAGCTGTGGGGGGAGGCGCTGCTGGACAGCGACGACTGCGTGGTGGCCGACATCCGCGACCGGCGCCGGCTGGACCAGATCTTCTCCGACGTACAGCCCGACATCGTGTTCCACGCGGCCGCGCACAAGCACCTGCCGCTGCTCGAGCGGCACCCGTGCGAGGCGGTGAAGTCCAACGTCGCCGGCACCGAGAACGTGCTCTGGGCCGCGCTGCGGCACCAGGCCGAGCGGTTCATCCTGATCTCCACGGACAAGGCCGCGGACCCGACCTCGGTGCTCGGCGCCACCAAGCGGCTCGCGGAGCTGCTCGTGCAGCAGGAGGCAGGCGGCGCCACCCAGGTGGCGGCGGTGCGGTTCGGAAACGTGCTCGGCAGCCGCGGCTCGCTGCTGACCGTGCTCGCCGAGCAGATCAGCCGCGGGCAGCCGATCACCGTGACCCACCCGGACATGACCCGGTTCTTCATGACCATCGAGGAGGCCGCCGGGCTGGTGATCGAGGCGGCGCGGATGGCCGAGCAGGGTGAGGTGTTCGTCCTGGACATGGGGGAGCCGGTCCGCATCGTCGACGTCGCGCAGTCGTTCGCGGAGCTGATGCACCGGCCCGACGTGGAGATCCGGTTCACCGGCATGCGGGAGGGAGAGAAGCTGAACGAGCAGCTGTTCAGCTCCGCCGAGAGCCCACGGCTGACCGAGCATCCGCGCATCTTCCAGGTCGACGCGCCGGACGTGATGCGGCAGTTCCACCAGAGGCTCAGCACGCTGTATCACGAGGCCGAGCGCAACAACCCGGATCGGGTCCGGGAGTGCCTTCGGCAGCTGCTGCCGGACTACCAGCCCCACGTGCCCACGACGCCGGCTCTGGTGGCGCCGTACCCGGACGACTACTGATGGCCACTCGCACCCGCGTCGCCGTGGTCATCACCCGGTTCACCGCCGGGGCCGGGGAGGTTGCCCTCAACGGTGCCGCCGCGCTGGACCCGCGGTCGCACGAGGTGACCGTCTTCTACGGCGCCGGGGACCGGATGGTGCAGCGGGCGGCGGTGGCCGGGATCCGGACGGTGAAGCTCGAGCACCTGGCCGCCGAGATCTCGCCCGCCGACGACGTGCGCGGCGTCCGCGAGCTGTCCCGGCTGCTGGCCGGTCGCTTCGACGTGGTGCACACCCACAGCGCGAAGGCGGGTGCGATCGGGCGGCTGGCGGCGAGACGGGCCGGGATCCCGGCGGTGCACACCATGCACGGGTTCCCGTTCCACGACTTCCAGTCCCGGGCCCGGCGCGCGGTCTACATCGACCTGGAGCGGCGGCTCGGGCGGATCACCGAGGTGTTCCTCGCGATCGGCTCCACGGTCGCCGCGGACGCCATCCGGCTCGGACTGGTGGAGCCGGAGCGGGTGCGGGTGGTGCCGAGCAGCGTGGACACCACGATCCCGATGGCCACGCCGGAGTCGCGAGCGGTCGCGCGGGTGCTGCTAGGCCTTCCGGCGGAGG
>Ga0308176_10003055_pt1 | contig 10626 bp, 9 predicted proteins | sample PhyCR2_3_FD_203890 | JGI IMG/M metagenome (GOLD analysis project Ga0308176, IMG submission 203890) | Soil microbial communities from UC Gill Tract Community Farm, Albany, California, United States - DLSLS.C.R2 | ecosystem: Environmental > Terrestrial > Soil > Agricultural land | place: USA... | reverse complement strand
GCTCACTGCGAACGAAGGGCCGAGCGGCGCACGATACGGCCGCCCGGCACGAGAAGCCGGGCGGCCGGTGCGGTGAGCGTCAGGCGCGCGGGGTGAGGACGAACAGCGGGATCGTCCGGTCGGTCTTCTTCTGGTACTCGTCGTAGTCCGGCCAGGTCGCCGTGGCCCGCTGCCACCACTCGTCCTTCTCCGCCCCCGTGACCTCGCGGGCGTCGTACTCGCGCTTCACCGGGCCGTCCTGCAGCTCGACGTGCGGGTCGGCCTGGAGGTTGTGGTACCAGACCGGGTGCTTCGGGGCGCCACCCAGCGACGCCACGACCGCGTACTCACCGTTGTGCTCGACCCGCATCAGGGGCGTCTTGCGGATCTTGCCGCTCTTGGCCCCGATAGTGGTCAGCAGGATGACGGGCCTGCCCATCAGCTCAGTGCCTTCGGTGCCGCCGGACTCCATGTATTTCTCGGCGTTCTCGCGGGCCCAATCGGACGTGCTGGGTTCATATTCTCCGGAAAGTGGCATGGACACCAGCTTAGGCGGGCTAGGAAACCGCCCGTCCTGATCCGGCGTTTCGGTTGTCCGAAACTGTCCTTACGAGCTATCGTTAAATCATGACCACCGCGGGAAACTTCCGCTTCGCCGTCACCAGGGCGGGGTGCGACGTCAACGTGGCTGGTGTGCCATGGCCCGCATACAAGCTGATCGCTCTGGTGCTGGGGGCGCTGGTGTCGGTCACTGTCGGGGTCGCCACCATGACTGCCGCTCCGGCTGTGTTGGCCGGCGCTGCGGCCGGAACCGTCGCCTGGTTCGGCCTCCGCGTTTATTGCTCCACAAGTCGCTAGCTCTCCGCCAGCAGGCGCAGCCGGTCCAGGTCGGCGGCGACCGTCGCCACGTCACTTTCGAACTCCTCGTCGGTCATGCCCGGCCGCCGTCGCACCGTGAACACCACCTCACAGCGACGCTGACCCTCACCGGCGGGAATCACCCGCAGCGGGTTGTACACCGCTTCCCCCGACGGCATCCGCACCACATGGTCGAGCACCCCGTACTCGTTGGGCGGCGCGAACTCGACAGTCACCTCACCCATCGGCGAATCAGCCACCCACCCGTCGGCCGTCTGGCGAAGCCCGCCCGCCGCGAGCCCCGATGCCCATCGCGGCAGCTGCTCGGGGTCGGCGGCAATCGCGTATGCGACCTCGGGTGCGACGTCGATCCACACACCGACATGGCGGGAAGTCATTGTGCTGCGCTCGTCGCCGCCTTCGGCTCGTGCACCCCGTCGCCGACGCCCGAGGCGTAAAGCTCCTGGATCTCGGCGCCGTACTTCTCGTGGACGGGCTTGCGCTTGAGCTTCATCGTCAGCGTGATCTCGTCACCGCCGGGTTCCCAGAATGTCGGCAGCACCCGAAAGCGCTTGATCTGCTCCACCTTCGACAACTTCGAGTTGCCCTCAGCCACCCCCGTTGCGATGTCGGCGATCACATCGGGATGGCCCGCCAGCGCCTCAGGTGATGCGTCGGCCAGCCCCCGCTGGGCGGCATACGGTGCCGCCGATTCGGCGTCGAGCACGATCAGCGCGGTGTTATACGGACGGGCGTCCCCGATGACGAGGATCACGCCGATGAGTGGGCACGCGGCCTTGATCGTGTTCTCGATGTTGGCGGGCGACATGTTCTTGCCTGCCGCGTTGATGATCAGTTCCTTTTTGCGGTCGACGACCTTCAGATAGCCGTCCTCATCTGCCTCCAGGATGTCGCCGGTATGCAACCAGCCGTCCTCGTCGACGGCCTCCGCCGTCTTCCCCGGCTCCTTGCGGTAGCCCTTCATCACCAGAGGTCCGCGGATCAGGAACTCGCCGTCCTCGGCGATGCGGCCCTCCATCCCCGGCACGAGCTTGCCGACGGTGCCGAGCCGCGCCTCAGCCGGAGGACTGACAGTCGCGATGCAGCTCAGCTCGGACATGCCCCACACCTCGGAGATCGGTATGCCCAAACCGAGGAAGAATGCCAGTGTCTCCTTCGGAATGGGTGCAGCACCCGACACCGCATGCCTGACCTGCTCCAGCCCCAGCTTTTCCCGCAGCTTCGAAAGGACCAGCTCGTCGGCCTGTGCCCACTCCGCGGCAACGTCATCTGGGACAGGCTCCCCGGCAACCAGCGCTTCAGCCTTCTTCGCGGCCACTGCCAGGCCCCACTGCAAACCCATGCGCTTCGTCTCGTCCGGTTCATTCGCCGCCGCAAATTCGATTGCGGCCTTCAGCTTCTCCCACACCCGGGGTACCGCGCCCCAGATCGTCGGGCGGACATCCGGCAGTGCTCCCGCGATCGCCCGTGGGTCGGAGACGGTAGTGATCTGGGTTCCGAACACCTCCTGCAGGTACAGCGCACCCATCCGGTCGGCGATATGGGCCGTTGGCAGGAAGGACGTGCTGCGGTCTCCGAACCGGACTCCGAGCACCTCGTCGATCGCGAACGCCTGGAACAGCAGGTTGGCGTGGGTCATCTCCACGCCCTTCGGATTGCCGGTGGTGCCCGACGTGTAGATCAGCGTAGCCACGTCGTCGGATTGCACTGCCCGCCAGCAGGACTCGAAGTCGAAGTCATCGGCCCCGGCGGCGATGAGTTCGTCAACCGACAGTGTGCCGTCGGGCGAACCGTCAAGACAGACGACGTGCTTGATGTCGGCACCGCTGGCTCGGATCCGGTCGACATACTGCGCCTCGCATATCACCACCTTGGTGTCGGCGTTGTCGAACAGGTACACGAGCTGCTCGGCGGGCAGGGTGTTGTACACCGAGAACGAGATGGCGCCGACGTGCTGGGCACCGACCTCGAGCGGATAGAACTCGACACGGTTAGCCATCATCAACGACACCGTGTCGCCGCGCCGGACGCCGAGGCCGGTCAAACCGGCGGCAACCTGACGGACCTGATCGGCGTATTCGCGCCAGGTCAGCCCCTGTGTGTCGCCAGGCGTTCGGAGGGCGACGGCGTCGGGATCGATCGCGGCGGTGCGCTGGAAGGCCTCACACAACGTGGCGGGCCGGTCGGATGTGCTCATGATTCACAACTTAGGCACTCACACTGTGCAGATGGATGGTTCAGGGGAATCCGAACAACAACGCGAGCGTTTCATTCGCCGGGCCGAGGAGCTCGCCGTCGACGCCGAGAAGCGGGTGCCGTCGTGGGTCCGTCCCCGCGACCCGGAGAGCGTGCTGCCGGTAGTCCTCGCGATTCTTACCGCGATGGCACTGCAGGTGGCGATCCCGAAGACGTACACGGTGGTGCCGCGCTGGCCGCTGCTGCTGTTGGAGGCTCTGCTGCTTCTGGCGCTGGTGGCGATCAATCCCCGCGTGATGACGCGTCGAATGGGGGTGGGCAGATATGTCACCTGGGGGCTGTTGGCGGCGATCACCGTCGACAACACGCTGTCGGCCGTCCTGTTGGATGTGCGCATCATCTCCGGAGAGGTGAGCAACAAGGCCGCCATCCTGCTTGGCAGCGGGGCCGCGATATTCGTCACGAACATCATTGTGTTCGGCATCTGGTACTGGGAATTCGACCGCGGAGGCCCTCTCGCCCGTCATGAGGGTGAGCGGCCGTATCCCGATTTCATGTTTCCGCAGATGGCGACACCCGATGTGGCCAAACCGAATTGGCGGCCCACGTTCATCGACTATCTGTACGTCAGCGTCACCAACGTGATGGCGTTCTCGCCGACCGACACCATGCCGCTGGCCCGTTGGGCCAAGATGCTCATGACCGTGCAGGCGATGGTCGCCCTGTCTACGGCCGCGCTCGTAATCTCAAGGGCAGTGAACGTTTTGGGCTGAATGTTCAGCCGGAAAACAGGAGTACGTTCACAGCATGGGGATTGCAACGTCCGACCTGACACCAGTCGAACAGACCGCATTTCTCACCGAGTACGCCAGGGCGCTGGACAGCGAATGGGTCCGGCCGATCCTGGGTGACCCGCTGGCACACGAAGTGGTCGGCAAGATCGACTACGACTTCGCCGGCCTCGGCGTGCAGACCAGCGTGGTCTGCCAGACGGCGTTGCGCGCCAAGATGCTCGACGACCGGGTTCGCGCGTTCGTCGATAAGCACCCCGATGCGGTCGTCGTCGACCTCGGCGCAGGCCTTGACAGCGGTTTCTACCGCGTCGAATTACCAACAACTGTGGACTGGTACAGCGTCGACCTACCCGGAATCACCGCGGTACGCGACCAGGTGATGCCTGCCGACCCGCAATCGCATTCGGTATCAATGTGTTTGGCCGACGAGCACTGGCCTGATGCCATCCCGGCGGATCACCCGACCATGCTGATCGCCGACGGGCTGTTCGCCTTCCTCACCGAACCGGTGATCGTCGGACTCTTCCGCCGCATCACCGACCATTTCGGCTCCGGCGAGTTGGCTTTCAACGATTACGGGCGTATCGGCTGGGTGAGCCGCGTGGCCGTCAAGCTCTACCCGCAGAAGATGTTCAAGGACGTCGGCAGCCAGTTCGGCTATCCGGGATTCAAGGACGCCCGCCATCCGGAGACCTGGAATCCGCGAATGCACTTGGTCGAGGAGGCCAGCCTGACAGACGCTCCGGAAGTCGACCTGTTCCCCGGCTGGATCCGAGTGGCCACCAAGCTGTCAGGCATGAGCAAGACCGGCCGCCGCAAGGCGCGGATCCTGCGCTATGCGTTCTAGGTTCGCCCACAGGCCAGCCGGACGGGCAACGACTGGACGGCGACGTCGACCGCGGCCGCGGGGGCCGCGCTCATCCAGGTCGGTTCACCGGTGATCTCGATGACCTCGAAGCGGCGTAGCAGCGCACCGATCATCACCTTTAGCTCAGAACGGGCGAGGTTGGCGCCGAGACAGAAGTGAGGACCGCCGCCGCCGAACGAAACGTGTGGGTTCGGTGATCGCCGGATGTCGAAGCGGAAGGGGTCCGCGAACACCGTCTTGTCGCGATTGGCGGAGGGGTAGAACAGACCGACGCGCTCACCGGTGCGCAACTGCTGGCCGCCGAGCTCGACGTCGCGAGCCACGGTGCGGGCGAAGCAGATCACCGGGCTCGACCACCGCAAAACCTCCTCGGCGGCGGTGGGCAGCAAGGACGGGTCCCGCCGGAGCTCAGCGAGCTGGTCTGGGTGGTCCAGGAGGCATCAGAGCTTGGGCGAGCGCATTCCGGGTGGTCTCGCTGCCGGCGAAGGTCAGCACCATGAAGAACAGGTCCAGCTCGAACTCGTCGAGTTCACCGGTGGCGAGGATCGACCACACGTCATCGGTCGGGTTGGTTCGCTTCGCCGCGCTCAACTCATGCGCGTATGTGAATAGCGCGACCTCGGCAGTCCCTTGCTCCTCCTTGGAGATCTCCTGAAACGGGTCGGTCGCTCGCATGATGAGATCGGTCAGATGGAAGACCTCGGGACGGTCAGCCTCGGGGATGCCGACGATGTCAGCGATGACGTGCATTGGAAGCTGATAGGCGATCTCCGGCACGAAGTCCAGCTCGCCCCGTGTGGCGGCATCGTCGAGGATCCGCTCGGTACGGATCCGGATCTGTTCCTCGAGGCGCCCGATCATGCGGGGCGTGAAGCCGGCGCTGATGAGCCGCCGGATCCTGTTGTACGCCGGCGGATCCTTCGTGACGAACATGACACCACGGCGCTCCGGCGGGAACGGCACGATAGTCGTGCCATCGTGCGTGGAGAACGTCTGCCAGTCGCGATTCGCCTGTTCTACCTGCCGATGTCCGAGCACGGCCCAGAACTCGATGTCGCTCCTGTACGCGCGCACATGCGTCCGCGGGTGCCAGAGGACCGGTCCCACCTCGCGCAACTCTGCATACAGCTCGTGCGGCATCCCGTGCCGATACAAGGACGGATTGAGGAGGTCGACATGGGGCACTTCGGCGACAGCCATGTGTTCTCCCGCCACAGTGAGTGACAACCGATCTGAAGGACCGCTGACGCTACACGGGTACAGGCCCGATCAACCTGTTTTAAGCCAGACAGCCCGGTCCCAGCAGGGCCTTCAGGTCGCCCATCAGTGCCGACGACGGCGTGACCCGCAGCGAGGCGTCCAGCTCCAGCGTGGTGATGCGTTCGCCGCTGATCAGCCGCAGGTGCACCTGCGACATGCCTGGGTGGCGCGCAAGCACCTGCTTGAGCGCGTTGACCTTGTCGATGGTGCACTGCCGCGTCGGAAGGCTTACCGACACCGGCCGGTTCACCGTGGCATGTGAAAAGTCTGGCACCACGAGGTCGTTGGCGATCAGGCAGAGCCGGTCGTCCTGGATTCGCACCTTGGCGCTGACGAGAACCACGGCGTCGTCGATGATCTCCGCACCGACGCTCGAGTACGTGTGCGGAAAGAACATCACCTCGACGCCGCCGGTCAGGTCCTCCAATTGCGCTGATGCCCACGGCATCCCGTTCTTGTTGACGCGGCGGTTGACCCCGGTCAGGATTCCGCCGACACGTACCTGCGCGTCGTTGGGGATCTCGCCGTTCAGGATCGACGGGATCTGCCAACAGGTGGGCGACGCCGTTGAGCGGATGACCGGATACATACAGCCCGAGCATCTCTCGCTCCAGCGCCAGCTTGTGCTTGTCGTCCCACTCCTCGTCGGGAACCTTGATGGTGAACACCGCGTCGGTAGCGGTGTCGGCCCCACCGAACAGGTCGAACTGACCCATCGCCTCGGCCTTCTTGGTGCCCAGCACCGATTCGACGGCGTCGGTGTGCACGAGGAACAATCCCTTGCGGGGATGCCCCAGCGAGTCGAACGCGCCCGCTTTGATCAGCGACTCGGTGACCTTCTTGTTGCACGGGCCGATATCGATCTTGTTGAGGTAGTCGGAGAAGTCGATGAACTTGCCCTTGTCGGTACGCGAACCGATCAGCGACGCAACGACATTCGACCCGACATTGCGCACGCCGCCGAGCCCGTAACGGATGTCCTCGCCGACCGAGGCGAAGTTCAGGCCGGACTCGTTGACGTCGGGTGGCAGCACGGTGATGCCCAGCTTGCGGCAATCGGCCAGGTACACCGCGGCCTTGTCCTTGTCGTCACCGACCGACGTCAACAGACCCGCCATGTATTCGGCCGGGTAGTTGGCCTTCAGGTACGCCGTCCAGTACGACACCAGTCCGTAGCCCGCTGCATGCGACTTGTTGAACGCGTAGTCCGCGAAGGGCAGCACGGTGTCCCACAGCGCCTTGATCGCCTTGGCCGAAAAGCCGTTGGCCTTCATGCCTTCCGAGAAGCCCTCGTACTCCTTGTCGAGCACTTCACGCTTCTTCTTGCCCATCGCCTTGCGCAGAATGTCTGCTCGGGCCAGCGAGTAACCGGCCACCTTCTGCGCGATGCGCATGATCTGCTCTTGGTAGACGATCAGGCCGTAGGTCTCGGCCAGGATCTCCTCGAGCGGCTCGGCCAGCTCCTGGTGGATGGGCCGGATGGCCTGGCGCCCGTTTTTGCGGTCGGCGTAGTCGTTGTGGGCGTTCATGCCCATCGGGCCGGGCCGGTACAAGGCGATGACGGCAACGACGTCCTCGAACCCGGTTGGCTGCATGCGGCGCAGCAGATCGCGCATCGGACCGCCGTCGAGCTGGAACACGCCCAGAGTGTCTCCGCGGCCGAGCAATTCGTAAGTCGGGCCGTCGTCGAGCGGCAGCGACTCCAGATCGAGCTCGATACCCCTGTTGGCCTTGATGTTTTCCAGCGCGTCGCCGATGATCGTCAGGTTGCGCAGGCCGAGGAAGTCCATCTTCAGCAGGCCGATGGCCTCGCACGACGGGTAGTCCCAGCCGGTGATGATGGCGCCGTCCTGCGGCCGTTTCCAGAGCGGGATGGCCTCGGTGAGGGGCTCGCTGCTCATGATCACCGCGCAGGCGTGCACGCCGGCGTTGCGGATCAGGCCTTCCAGACCGCGGGCGGTTTCGTAGATGGTCCGCACGTCGGGGTCGGTGTCGATCAGGCTGCGGACCTCGGCGGCTTCCTTGAACCGCTCGTGGGTGGGGTCGGTGATACCCGACAGCGGGATATCCTTGGCCATGATCGGCGGCGGCAACGCCTTGGTGATCCGGTCGGCGATAGCGAAACCTGGCTGCCCGTAATGGATCCGGGCCGAGTCCTTCAGTGCCGCCTTGGTTTTGATGGTGCCGAACGTGATGACCTGCGCGACCCGATCGTGGCCCCACTTGTCGGCGGCATAGCGCACCATCTCGCCGCGGCGGCGGTCGTCGAAGTCGATGTCGATGTCCGGCATCGACGCGCGTTCCGGGTTGAGGAATCGCTCGAACAGCAGCCCGTGCTCGATCGGGTCGATGTCGGTGATGCGCAGCGCGTACGCGACGAGCGAGCCGGCGGCCGACCCCCGACCGGGACCGACCCGGATGTCCACCGACCGCGCATAGCCGACCAGGTCGGCGACGATCAGGAAGTACGACGGGTACCCCTTGGCGCAGATGACCTGGATCTCGTATGCGGCGCGCTCGACGTACTCCGGCGGCACGCCGGCCGGGAACCGCCGCGCCAGCCCGGCGTCGACTTCGTGGCGCAGCCACGACGCCTGGTCGTGGCCCTCGGGCACGGGAAACACCGGCATGCGGTCGCGCGGCGCCCACACATCCTCGTAGGACTGCACACGCTCGGCGATCAGAAGCGCCGAGTCGCACGCCCCGGGGATGTCGTCATCCCACAGCGAGCGCATTTCGGCGGCGGACTTGAGGTAGTAGCCGTCGCCGTCGAACTTGAAGCGGTTGGGATCCGACAGCGTCTTGCCGGTCTGCACGCACAGCAGCGCCTCGTGGTTGTGCGCAGCGTCGCGGGTGACGTAGTGACAGTCGTTGGTGGCCAGGGCCGGGATGTCGAGCTTTCGGCCGATTTCCAACAACCCTTCGCGGACCCGCCGCTCGATCTGCAGGCCGTGGTCCATCAGCTCGAGAAAGTAGTTGTCCGGACCGAAGATCTCCCGCCACCGCGCGGCCGACTCCAGCGCCTCACTGTCATGGCCGAGCCGCAGCCGGGTCTGCACCTCGCCGGACGGGCAGCCGGTGGTGGCGATGATGCCTGCGGCGTGCTCAGCGACGATCTCTGCGTCCATCCGCGACCACTTGCCGAGCTGGCCTTCGAAGGACGCCAGAGACGACAGCCGAAACAGGTTGCGCACGCCCGTCGCGTTCTCCGCGACCATCGTCAGGTGCGTGTAGGAGCCGCTCCCCGACACGTCGTCGGCCTTCTGGGCGGGATCGCCCCACAGGACACGCCGGGTGTCGAAGCGGGAGCCCGGCGCTATGTAGGCCTCCACGCCGATGATCGGCTTGATCCCGGCATCGGTTGCCAAGTTGTAGAACTCGCTGGCGCCGAACATGTTTCCGTGGTCGGTCATGCCGATCGCCGGCATCTCCAGCCGCTGGGCCTCGGCCAGCATCGGAGCGATCTTCGCGGCACCATCCAGCATCGAGTACTCGGTGTGGTTATGGAGGTGCACGAAGGACGAGGAGTTCATAGGGACGCCAGTCTATGGCCGCCCACCGACGAGTACGGGCGTGTCGCCCTGCGTGTCTTACCGCCGTAGCGAAGTTAGCTGTTCACGCAGGTACTCGGCGACGCCGGGGTCGGTGGTCAGCTCGATGGCGGTGCGGTACGCGTTCGCGGCGCGCTCAGTCCACCCCGCCCTGGCCAGCAGGTGCGCCCTGGTCGTCCACGCGGGTTGGAAGCGCCCGGCGGCCGGATCGTCGATGGCGTCCAGCACGCGCAACCCGGCGTCGGGCCCGTCGATCCGGCCCTCCACCGCGGCCAGCGCGACAGCCGCGCCCAGCGACGGCGCCACCTGTAACAGGGCCCGGTGCAGCGCGCGCAACGCCTCGACGTCGACGTGCCCGCGCGACGCCCTGCTGCAATGCGCCGACTGTATAGCCGCCTCGTACTGGAATCGGCCCGGCCGTCCGAAACCGTGCGCGCGTAACAGCATGTCCTCCCCGCGGGCGATCAGCGGCGTATCCCAGCGCGTGACGTCCTGCTCGTCGAGCGGAACGAACCGGCCCGCGGTGCGCCGCGCAGGCCGACGGGCCTCCGACAGGCACACCAGCGCAGCCAGCCCGAGCACCTCCGGCTCCTCGGGCAGCAGTTCGGCCAGCACCAGCGCCAGGTGCAGCGCCTCGTCCGACAGCGTTTCGATCGGCGCGCCCTGGCCGTCGAGCCAGTCGATCGCGTACGCGCCATAGACCGCCTCAAGCACCGCGGGCAGCCGCTCGTCGAGGTCGGCGCGGCTCGGCAACGCGAACGGAATGCCCGCGTCGCGAATGCGCCTCTTGGCCCGCACCAACCGCTGAGCCATCGCGGCCTTCGGCACCGCGAACGCCTCGGCGATGGCGGCGGCGTCGACGCCGAGCACGACCTGCAGCATCAACGGGGTACGGATGTCGACCGCAATTGCTGGGTGTGCGCACACCAGCATCAGCTCGAGTCGCCTGTCGGGGATCTCCGGCATGTCCGCTATGTCTGTCAATTCCGTTGGGCGGTCATCGGTTTCGCCGAGCGGCTGGGTCATCCGATAGGCATGTGATTTCCACACGTCGCGCAACCTGTTGCGGGCCACCGTGAGCAGCCATGCCTCGGGATTG
>Ga0308176_10003051_pt1 | contig 10632 bp, 8 predicted proteins | sample PhyCR2_3_FD_203890 | JGI IMG/M metagenome (GOLD analysis project Ga0308176, IMG submission 203890) | Soil microbial communities from UC Gill Tract Community Farm, Albany, California, United States - DLSLS.C.R2 | ecosystem: Environmental > Terrestrial > Soil > Agricultural land | place: USA... | reverse complement strand
CAGCCGGTGCACGTGGTGAACCCCTACGCCGACCAATTGAGCTTCGGCGACCACCAGACGCGCGCGCGCCGCGACCATGCCAAGTACCTCAGTCTGATTCGCTCCATTGCGCTGCTGCACCAGCATCAGCGCGAGCTGAAAACCGTGCGGCATCGCGGCCAGGTGGTGAGCTACATCGAGGCGACGCGCGAGGACATTGCGCTGGCCAACGCCATCGCGCACGAGGTGCTCGGGCGCACGCTCGATGAGATGCCGCCGCAGACGCGCAAGCTGCTCACGCTCTTGACCGAGTGGGTGCGTGCACAGTGCGCTGAGCGCGGCATCGAGCGCTCGGACCTGCGTTTCACGCGGCGCGAGCTGCGCGAGGCGCTGCGCTGGGGCGACACGCAGCTGAAGGTGCACCTGGCGCGCCTGGTGGAAATGGAGTTCATCGCCGTGCACCGCAAGGCGCTTACGCACGCCTACGAGCTGCTCTATGACGGCGACGACGGCGAGAGCCTGCGCGCGCACCTGTGCGGCCTGCGCGAGGTCGAAAGCCTCGGCTCGCAGCAGTACGACAGCGACCGGTCGGGGTTGAAGCCCGCTCGGTCGGCCTCCGGTCGGGGTGTGGTCGGTGCCCAGTCGGCCCCTGGTCGGCAGGCCTCCAGCGCCCCGCAGGCTCAGGCGCCACGCGGGCTGCAGGCCGAGGGCACGGCCTTGAACGGGCACACCGGCCACGAAGCGCATCTCCCGCGCGAACGCGCAGGGCTGGTCCTACCCTCAGCCGCCTGACGTACACGCACTGGCAACAGCATATGCGCACCGGCAGCCACCCCTACCAGCACAAGCCCAGGCCGCAACAGCGCTTCGCCCAGCCCGTGGGCGACCCGCGCGACGCCACGGGCCTGTATGCGGCGATGCGCCGCTACGTCGAGCACCGGGCGCTGCTCGGGAGCACCGAGCAGGGCCTGTACAGCATCGAGCGCTACATCCGCGACTTCATCGCCTGGTGCGACGAGCGCAGCATCACGCACCCGCAGCACGTGAGCCGCCCGGTGCTGGAGCGCTACCAGCGCTGGCTGCACCACTACCGCAAGCGCGACGGCGCGCCCCTGTCGGTGGCCAGCCAGCGCTGCAAGCTCGTGCCCCTGCGCGGCTGGTTCAAGTGGCTCACGCGCTCCGGTGCCATCCCGGCCAACCCGGCGGCCGACCTGGACCTGCCGCGGCGCATCCGCAGGCTGCCGCGCAGCGTGCTCACGGCCTCCGAGGTGGAGCAGGTGCTGGCCTTGCCCGACACCAGCATGCCGCTGGGCCTGCGCGACCGCGCGCTCATCGAGGTGCTGTACTCCACCGGCATGCGGCGCATGGAGGTGGCGCACCTGGAGCTGGGCGACGTGGACGCCGAGCGCTGCGTGGTGCTCATACGCGAGGGCAAGGGCCGCAAGGACCGCCTCTTGCCCCTGGGCGAGCGGGCGCTGCACTGGGTGCAGCGGTACCTGGACCAGGGCCGCCCGCAGCTGGCCTGGAACCTCCAGGAGCCGACGCTCTTCCTGGGCAACGAGGGCCGGCCGCTGAATCCGGTGTGGCTCTCCACGGTGGTGGCGCAGTACGTGGAGCGCGCAGAACTGGGCAAGCACGGCGGCCCGCACCTCATTCGCCACTCGATGGCCACCCTCATGCTCGAAGGCGGCGCGGACATTCGTTTCATCCAGGCGATGCTCGGGCACGCCGAGCTGAGCACCACGCAGATTTACACCCAGGTGGCCATCCGGCAGTTGCAGCAGGTGCACGCGGCCACGCACCCGGGCGCCAGGCGCCGCGCCAGGGCCTCGCAAACGCCTGCGGACACGCCCAGGCCTTGCCTGGTGGACGAAGACGCCGCCACGGCGCTTCTAAAGGCTTTAGACGACGAGGCCGACGAGGAGGATGTCTACACCCTCCACGCCGGCGCCGCAGTGAGTGCCGAGCGCCATCACTGAAGGACCATCCATGCCCCCCAAGAACCCCTGTGTAACCCTGGAGCTGCCGCCCGAGTTCGTGGCCCTGTGCAAGGCCGATAACGTGTCGCCCGAGCGCGTGCTGCGCGGCTTCATCGCCGACTTGGCCGGCATCGAATGCGGGGAGTCCACCACCGGCGTCTACTTCAACAACGGCAGCGACGAGCGCCGCCTCGCGGTGGGCTATTACGAGCGCGCGCACCCTTGGCTGCACCTGGCCGGCATCCAGCGCTGAGGGACCGCCATGCCCCGCAAGAAAAATCGCCTGACCCTGGACCTGCCGCCGGAGTTCATCGACCTGTGCAAGGCCGACAACGTGCCGCCGGAGACGGTGCTGCGCGGCTTCATCGCCGACTTGGCGGGCATCATGAACTGGGCGGCCAACCCGCGCACCGACGGCTACAGCAGCAACGGCAGCGACGAGCGCCGCCTCGCCGAGGAGTACTACGAGCGTGCGGGCTACCCCTGGCTGTACAAGCCCGAGCCGTAAGGCTCTCTGCCTGGCTTCCTCCTCTTAGCCGCCACAGCGCCGCCAGGCGCTGACCCCCGAACGGGCGCCACCAGGCGCCCGTTTGCGCATCTACGCAGGCCCAAAACCGCACGTCGGGGCGCCTCGGCCAAAATAGGGCGATGCCCGGTCATGCCGCAGCCCGCAAACCCGCGCCAGTACTGGCCTGCCGGCGCATAGGGCTACGACTTCGCCGCAGGCCTGTTGCTCTTGGCAATGCGATAGGTGGCAGCCTCGCAGAGGCCGCGAGCAGCCCGGGAACGACCGTAGCTGCATCGAGCGGCCCGAGACCGGGCGAGCTGGGTAGCGGCAGCTACGGCGTCGGCGACGTGGACGGCCTGACGCTGGCCAGCTTCGCACCGCAGAACGCGCCGGCAGCTGTCAGCAGCATGGGCGCACAAGGCGCCAACGTACCGCCGGTGGACTTCCGCGCCTCGGAACGTGAGTACCGTCAGCAGACCGAGGAGAGCGTGGCCGGCAATGGCTATCGCGCGGTTGCTGGCGACAGCATCTCTCGCATCCTGGGCACGAGCAGCCCGCAGGCCATCGGCAACTTCATCCGGGCCAACGGGCTGACCGGCGACCGCATCGAGTTGGGACGCAACTACTTCGTGCCCGATGACGTGTCGTCGTACGGTGACGCGACTTCCCTGGGGCAGGCAGCTCTGAACCAAGGCAACGAGCGCCTTGCTGCTCGCGCTCAAGCCGCGGCACCTACTGCATGGAGCAGCAGCGGCGTCTCAGGCAATGGCATGAGCTTGGCCGACTTCGGGCTAGCCGGCGCGACATACGGGGGCAGTGCGACCACGCCCCTGAGTGGAATGCAGCGCGCGCAGGCGCATGCGCTGGGCGTCTATGACGCGGGCGTGGGTGCTCTGGAATCTTCGGCCTACAGCTTCGGCGTGATTGGCTCGCCAGAGAGCCGTGCAGCCTGGGCGGTGAAGACGGCCGAAGCCGCCGTGAACGGCATCCGTAGCTTCGTCAGCGACGCGCCTGGCTCGGTATCACGCTGGGTGGATGCCTTGACGGGTGATGACCCCGTGGCTATCCGGCAAGCGACGGCCCAAGGCGCAGGTGTTGCGCTTGGCGTGGCTGGTGGCGTAGCAGCGGGGCGCTTTGCAATGCCTTCGGCAGGGTTGCGCACTTCGGCAGTCATTTCCGCGGAACGGGCGGAATCCTTCTTGACAAAGAGCGGAGTCTCGGCAGCCCGAGCAAAGGACTTCGTGGAATCTTTTGATGGGCCGATTACTGCACGCCTGGTTCGCTCGGGTGAAGATTTTTCGCGCTATACGGATGTCCCTCAGAGTACGGGAAGCTTCCTTACCAAGACGCAGTTTGCCAATCCGGCCGCTGCCGTCGATGGCCTATATCTAGGCCCCTACGGCAACGGAGCAACCCTTGTTCAGTCGGTTAGTTCGACTGGACGCAGCATCGTCCTAGAAGGAGGAGTTGCCAATGGTGGAGCGGGCATTCGGCAAACCCTAGTTGTCAACAGAGGCGCGTTCCAATTCGGAACTGGTGTGAGGTACTGAGATGGCGTCCTTGGAAAAAGAGATTGAGGCCGTGCTCGAAATCCTGGCGCAACCTTTGAGCCCGGAGGAGAGTGCTAGCGGGTGGACGCCCGAGGCAAAAGGAGCAATGCACAAGCTGCTCGTGGAACTGAAAGGCAAGGTGCAAGCTGCCCAACCCCTTCCGAAGTTGAGCTTGTCCAGAGGGCTGGACCACTGGGGCGTTGTGGACGGCGCGCTTCTCGAGCGGATGGCGGAGTTGTCCAACGAACTCCGGAAGCACTCGCAGTCTTGAGAGCAGCCGCCACCCTGAGGTGGCGGGCAGCACAGGCGGGCGCCTGTGCTGACGCGAAGGGGCCTGGCCGCCCACGGCCAGACCCGCAGCGCCGGGGGAGCCGGGGCCATCGAGGCGCGGTCCAAGCGCCGGTGCGGCCCCAGCCGCACGATGGTTCCGGGACCGCAGCCCGAGCGACAGCGAAGAGGCGTGAGGTCCGCCGCTGACGAAGCAAAGCGCAGGAAGCCACCCTGGGTGAAGGCGAGCGTCCAGCTCGAAGCGAGGACCGGCACGGTGCACGCTGACCGCCACGCGGGGTGGCTTCCTGCGCGGAACGCCGACGGCAGGCGGTGTGTAGGGCAGGCAGCGGCGCGGTATTGCGGGGGACGATGGGCGTCCAGCCCAGCGAGTGTGCGGGCGGCCCTAGCCGCGGTGAGCACACGGTCGCCCGGGCCCCGGGATGCTGGCAGCGTCTGCTGCGAGCATCTGGGGGCCACAGACGCGGCGCCAGACGCGTGAAGGGAGTGTGGAAGGGGGCATGGCTACACGTCGCATCAACGATGCGAGGTGTGAACCATGCGAATGACTTCCGAGGTGCTGGGCGGGCTGCTGCGGCCCGTGGCGGCCAAGCCCAAGCCCAGGCAACCCACGGCGCGTGAGCGCGCGCAGGCCAACCGCCTGCGGGTGCTGCAGGCGGTGGCCGAGCACGGACACCTGCGCTGCGCGGACTTGGCCACGTGCTGGCCGGGTGCGAGGTACGGCGAGCAGATGGCGCAGCGTACCGTGCGCGCCCTGGTGGCGGCCGGCGAACTGCTCGCCCGGCGCAACTGCCATGGAGGCCTGAGCTACGTGCTCACGCGCCCCGGTGCGGCGGCGCTGGAAGTGCGCGGCATCCCGGCGCGCCACGGCCTGGACCTGGCGAGCGTGAGCGGCCCCACCTTCACGCACCACGCGCTCACCAGCCGCTGGTGCCTGCACAAGCAGGGCCAGGGCTTCGAAGCCTTCAACGAATATGCCCTGCAGAACGGCCTGGCTCCCGTGAGCGCGCAGCAGCTGTTGAAGCGCTTCGGAAAACTCCCCGATGCGGCGCTCGTGCGCGGGGACAAGCTGTGGTTGGTGGAGACGGAATCCGCCCCGAAGTCGATGCAGGAGCTGCTGCGCATCGTGGCGCTGACCGAGCACGTGGGCCGCAAGGTGCATCCGGAGCTGCCCTTCACTCTGGCGGGCCTCATCGTCGTCTTCGACAGCGAGCAGAACCACGCAGCGCGCATTGCGCGTGCGGCGCGCGAGCGCTGGCAACGTTTGAGCGCGGCCGACCAGGCGGCGCTTGCCGGGCGCATCACTCTTAGCCGCGTGCACCTCGGCCTGCCGCTGGTGTGGCGCGGCTGCGAGGACGAGCGCCTGCAGCTGACCGTATAAAACCTGCTCCCTACACCTTGGCAGGACCCTCTGGCCCTTCTCACAAGGTCACCGTGCAACCCTGATTCGGAAGTCTCGCCAACTTCCCCCAACGGCCCCGCGAGGGGCCGTTGGGCTTTGTGGGGCCTGACGCACAGCCCTAAAGGCTAACGAGGCGTTCCTAGACGCGGCTCCCATTGCACGGAGCCCTTGAATGCGTCACCGCCTGCCGAGCGCCATAGCCTCGGCCATCCACATTGCCCGCGAGCAGCACGCCGCGGGCCACACCCCCGACATTCCCTTCCACCCCGCGCAGGCCTCGCTCCTGGGCGGCCCTGCGTCCTGGCGGGACTGGCTGGCCGAGCTGCTCGCGCACGCAGCGCCTGTGCTGCCCTACCTGGCCTGCACGCACCAGCAGCTGCGGGACGCCGCGCAGCTGCTGCCGCAGCAGCTCTTTGAGGCGAGCCACCGCGAGCCGCACCCCGGCGCCAAGGCCCGCCTGGTGGCCGCCGCCGAGCGTCGCTTCGGCGAGTCGGTGCCCGGCGACACGCTGGATGCGCAGGCCGCCCGCGTGCGCGATGCCAAGCACTGGCGGCGCGTCCTGGTGCGCCGCGTGCGCGAAGCCCGCGAGCGGCTGCACCTGCAGCTCGGGCTGGTGGGGGCCGGCGGCCGCCAGTACTGCAGCGAGGGGGCCCGCGAGCACCGGCAGCTGCAGCTGAAAAAGCAGGAGGAGTGGCTGCAGGCCACGATGCTGCGCGCCGTCATTGACGGCCAGCTGGTGGAGGTGCCGCTTGCGCAGGTGGTGAAAGGGGCGCATCAGAAGCTCTCGAAACTCTACGCCTTCATTGCGGCGATGGACCGCCTGGCCGACGAAGCGGGCCTCACCGTGGCGCTGCTCACCACCACCCTGGAAGGCCCCTGGCATGCCAACCCGCAGTACAAGGGCGAGGGCCACCGCTGGAACGGTGCCACGCCACGCGAGGCCAATAGCGAGCTGGGTGCGCGGTTCCAGAGCATCCGCCGCGACCTGGATAAACAGGGTGTCCGGCTCAGTGGCCTGTGGGCCGGCGAGCCGCACGCGGACGGCTGCCCGCACCGGCACCACTGGCTGATGTACGACCCCAAGCACGAGCGCGCTGTGCTCGCGGCCTTCCTGAAGTATTTCCCTGGCAAGCTCAAGGTGCGCCGCGATGCGAGCGCCGGAGGCGACATCATCATCGACACGCGCGAGGACGCGCTGCACGGTGTGCACCGCAAGCTTCGGCGCAACGAAGGCGCCCAGGTGGACGTGAGCATCATCGACCGCAGCAAGGGCTCGGGGGCGAGCTACGTGCTGAAATACGTGATGAAGGCGGTGCTGCCGGAGCTGAGTTACGGCGGCCTGGCCGAGCCGCTGGGGGCCACGGTGCCCGAGGCGAAGAGGACGAAGCGCAGCGCCACCGAAGCGCGCCGGCAGCTGCGGGCGCTGCAAAGCATCGACGCGCACCGCTCGGTGTGGCGCATGCGCAGCTTCCAGTTCTTTGGCGTGAAGAACTGCCTGACCCTGTGGGACGAACTGCGCCGCGCCAAGCACGCCCCCAGCGAGCCGCAGCTGAAGGCCCTGTGGTGCCTGGCGCGCGGCGGCGATGCCGAGGGCCATGTGCTCACGGGCGAGCAGCACGGTGACGCCTACGGCTTCCTCAAGGCCATGGGTGGCTTGGCTGCGGTGCCGGGCGAGCAGCTCGAACTCACGGCCGATGCACCTGCGAAGGCGCGGATTTATACCGAGCCCACGACCACGCGCTACGGCGAGACGGGCGCGCGCATCAAGGGCGTGGAGCTGGTGCAGCCGGGCGGGAAACCCACGGGCAAGGATGATGCCGCCGCCCCTGCGCTGGTGGTGCTCGAACGCGTGGAGACGCGCACGGTGCACTGGGAGCTGGTCGACAAGGACGAGAGCGCGAAAGGCCTGGTGAGTGCAGGCGCTCCTGGCAAGGCTAAAACCTGCCGGCGTCCTGCTGGGGGAAGCCCTCCTGGGAAAACCGGAGGGGATAGTTAGTCATAGTGTTCCAAGGAAAGCGCTGCGCGAGGCCCCGCTGCCGCGGGGCCTAGAAGCCGCTGAAGAAGTGCGGCGCGCAGATTGCGAGCGTCAGCGGCCCTGCTGGGCCAGCACCGTCTCCAGCATCTGCGTGACAAAGCGCTGCTGCGCGCGCGGCAGCTTGGCGATGGCCTCGATGTGCTCCTGCCACTGCGGCACGGGGCCGCGGCGGCTGCGAGCGGACTTGGCCGGCTGCTCGCCGAACAGCTCCTCCAGCGACACCTCCAAGGTCTTGGCCAGCAGCGGCAGCGCCGCCACGGGGATGCGGCGGCTGCCGGCCTCGTAGCCCTGCAGGGTCTGCTGCTTCACGCCGAGCGCCTCGGCGAGCTGGGTCTGCGTCAGGCCACGGGCCTTGCGCAGCTGGGCGATGCGCTCGCCCATGGCGACATGGAACTCGCGCTCATCCTGGGTGATGGGAGTCACGGCTGAGAGAGGGAAATCGAACTCGGTAGCCATCACCTTACCCAGTCAGTTGCATGATGCTGTACAGAATACCGCAGAATGCGATAGCATCAATCGAGTTATTTATTTATCGACCTGTTCGCGGCAAAGACCACATGCCGCGCTCGGAAAAGGCTCCTTCCCATGGCACGCATCCCCACCGACGAACTGCAGCGGCTGAAGACCGAGGTGAGCGTGCAGCGCCTGGTGGAGGACTCGGGCATCGAGCTGAAGAAGGGCGGCAAGGACCTGCTGGGACGCTGCCCCTTCCATGCCGACGACACGGCCAGCCTGGTGGTGACGCCTGCGAAGAACCTGTGGCACTGCTTCGGCTGCGGCATCGGCGGCGGCCCCATCGATTGGGTGATGAAGCTCAAAGGCCTGAGCTTCCGCCACGCGGTCGAACTGCTCAAAGCCGACCCCTCTTTAGCCGCCTCTCCTGCAGCACGTCCCACGGTGCGAGCGCTGCCGGCACCGGTGGCACTTGATGCCGACGACCAGACGCTGCTGAACCAGGTCATTGGCTACTACCACGCAACGCTCAAGGAAAGCCCGGAGGCGCTCGCGTACCTCGAGGCGCGCGGCCTCGCGCACCCTGAGGTGGTGGAGCGCTTCCAGCTGGGGTTTGCCAACCGCACGCTGGGCCTGCGGCTGCCGCTGAAGAACCGCGCGGCCGGCGCCGACGTGCGCACCAGGCTGCAGCGCATCGGCATCCTGCGCGAGAGCGGCCACGAGCATTTCAATGGCTCGCTGGTCATCCCAGTGCTCGATGCGCAAGGCCACGCGGTGGAGGTGTACGGCCGCAAGCTCCGCGACGACTTGCGCCCGGGGACCCCGAAGCACCTGTACCTGCCCGGGCCGCATGCGGGCGTGTTCAATCTGGCCGGCGTGCTGGAGGCCGGTGCCCGGCGCGACGATGGCCCCGGCGCGCGCGAACTCATTGTGTGCGAGGCGCTCATCGACGCGCTCACCTTCTGGGTCAATGGCTTCACCAACGTGACGGCGGCCTACGGTGTGGACGGCTTCAGCGAAGACATGCTGCAGGCGGTGAAAGCCGCCGGCATCGAGCGCGTGCTCATCGCCTTTGACCGCGATGCGGCCGGCGAGCGCGGCGCCGAGGCGCTGGCCGAGCGCCTCGTGGCCGCCGACATGGAGGCCCTGCGCGTGCAGTTCCCGCGCGGCATGGATGCCAACGAGTACGCGAGGAAGCTGCAGCCGGCGCACCAAGCCCTCGGCCTGGTGCTGCGGCAGGCGCGCTGGATGGGGCGCGGCGCTGGCGACACCGATGCAGCGGCTGAAGAGGAAAAGCCTGCGTCCGAGCCGATGCCGGTGCCGGTGCCGGTGGCCGACGCTGCCCCCGTGCCTCCTGCGCCCGCTCCCGAGGTCCCTGTGCCCCCCTCCTTAGCTGCTGAACTCGAGCCGCGCGAGCCCGCGAGCGATGACGGGCCGGCCGACACATCGACCGATGCCCCCGGCGACGAACTGCACCTGCACCTGGGCGCCTGCCAGTGGCGCGTGCGCGGATGGCGCAAGAACACCAGTCCCGAGCAGATGCGCGTCAATCTGCAGGTGCACCACGACGCCGAAGGCGGCTACCACGTGGACACGCTGGACCTGTACCAGGCCAAGGCCCGCATGGTGTTCCTGCGCCAGGCGAGCGTGGAGCTGGGCCTGCCCGAGGACGCGCTCAAGCGCGACCTGGGCAGCCTGCTGCTGAAACTGGAGATGCTGCAGGACGAGGCGCTGCGCGCCGCGCAGGCGCCGAAGGTGACGGCGCCCGTGCTCTCGGCCGGCGAGGAGCGCGAGGCGCTGGCCCTGCTGCGCGCGCCCGACCTGGCCGCACGCATCGTGGCCGACCTGCAGGCCTGCGGGGTGGTGGGCGAGGCCACGAACCTGCTGGCCGGCTATCTCGCGGCCACCAGCCGCAAGCTGGATGCGCCGCTGGCCGTGCTGATTCAAAGCTCCTCGGCCGCCGGCAAGAGCAGCTTGATGGACGCGGTGCTGGCCATGATGCCGCCGGAGGAGCGCATCCAGTACAGCGCGATGACGGGGCAGAGCCTGTTCTACCTCGGGGAGACGGACCTGCAGCACAAGATTCTGGCGATTGCGGAGGAGGAAGGCGTGCGCCAGGCGGCGTACGCGCTGAAGCTGCTGCAGTCGGACGGACAGCTCACCATCGCCAGCACCGGCAAGGACGAGGCCACGGGCAATCTCGTGACCAAGCAGTACCACGTGCAGGGCCCCGTGATGCTGATGCTCACCACGACCGCCATCGACGTGGACGAGGAACTCCTGAATCGCTGCGTGGTGCTCACCGTGAACGAGAGCCGCGAGCAGACGCGCGCCATTCACGCACGCCAGCGGCATCGCCAGACCCTGGAGGGCCTGCTCGCCTCCACCGAGCGCGAGGGCCTCATCGCGCTGCACCGCAACGCCCAGCGTCTGCTGCA
>Ga0308176_10003050_pt1 | contig 10633 bp, 4 predicted proteins | sample PhyCR2_3_FD_203890 | JGI IMG/M metagenome (GOLD analysis project Ga0308176, IMG submission 203890) | Soil microbial communities from UC Gill Tract Community Farm, Albany, California, United States - DLSLS.C.R2 | ecosystem: Environmental > Terrestrial > Soil > Agricultural land | place: USA... | reverse complement strand
ACCGCGCTATTGTCCAACTATAAACACCCGGAAACCGACTAATGCCGCAACCTACCCGTTTATTCCTTGTCAGACACGGCCAGTCCGCCGGCAACGCCGAAGGGAGATTCGGCGGGCACAGCCCGACGCCGCTTTCGAAACTTGGCGAAGAGCAGGCTGAAAAAACGGCGCTTGTTCTGGCGAAAGAAGGTATTACCGCGATATATTCCAGCGACCTGCTGCGTGCGGTCAAGACTGCCGAGCCGCTCGCACGACTGCTCGGCATACCGGTTATTCACACTCCCGCGTTTCGCGAACGCAACGTCGGTGTGCTTGAGGGCCTCACTTTCGACGAATCAAAGGCCGAGTTTCCAAACGACTATTACGCTCTCGTAAACCGCAACATTCACCACGTTATCACCCAAGGCGAAAGCTATCGTCACCTGCTCCGTCGGGCGACGGCCGAGCTTCGCGAAATATTCAAGCGGCACGCAGGCGAACGCATTGCCATTTATTCGCACACCGGAGCTATCTGTTTTATGACGCTGCATCTGATGGATGCAATACACCGCAACACTCAGCAAACACCGTGGATAGTAACGTCAAACTGCGGCATAAACCGCTTCGAAATACGCGGTCCCCGAAACGTCCGCGTACTTGCATTAAACGACACCCGCCACCTGTTCGAGACCACCGGCAACGATTCCTTCGGCGCGAGATAGTGAAGGCGAGGGCAAGCCGCCCTTCCGGACTGTCCATTGCCGGATTTGTTTTACGTCATTAAGTGGCAAGGTTGATAACCGCTTTCAAGATAAGCAATATTTCAGGTAAGGAAGGCGGGCTTGCCCCCGCAAACCCTACAACAATAAAAGGCTGAGACAATTTTGCCTCAGCCTTTTCTATAAATGTTCGATCTCCTAGAAATCGAAGCGTCCCGCAAACTGGATGATCCTTGCCGACCCGGCTGCGGTTGAAACTCCAAAGCGCGGATCGAAAACATCGCTTATAGGCGTGTTCAGATTCACCGTATTGAAAAGGTTAAAGAAATCTGCGCGAACCGTAAACTTCATCCGTTCGTTTAAAGGTATCCGTTTGATAAGCGAAAAATCCACCTTGGAAAACTTCGGTCCGCGGAAAACCCCGCGTCCGACCGTTCCCTGGTTTCCATCGAGCGGAACCGTCTCAGCAAAGAGTGTCCTATCCGGACCGGTAAAAATACGGCGATTGTCCGCCGTTTCGGTCGTTGTGAACGCATTTGACCCATCGGCGAATGACGCACGCGAACTCAGCGCCGTCCCCTGCCGGTCAACGCCGCCCATAAACACGCTAAATGGGTAACCCGACTGAGCCTGGTAAATCCCGGAAACCGTCCAATTTCCCAGCATGCGGTCCACTATGCCATTGCTAAAATGAAACGGCAGATCGTAGATCGCGTTCATCACAAAACGATGCCTTGCGTCAAAGCTCGAATCGCCCCGTTCCGCCAGCAATCCGCCTGAGAACCCTGACGAATCGCGCGGCAGGCTTCGGTCGCTGGTACCCGTTACGAGCGAATCGGGAGCGTCGTCGATCGAATGGCTATACGTGTAAAACGCCTGAATTTGTCCAGTTCCCCAACGCTTGCCATCCAGTGTTTTTGTGATCCTGGTTTGCAAGGCATTGTACTCCGAATTGCCGGTCGAGATTATCAGGAACGCACTATTCTGCCCGAACGCAGTGTTAAGCGAACCGTTCAGGAAATTGTCTCGAAGGCTTTCGCTGATCGGGATATCTGTGCCATTGATGGCATTGACACGTCTAACGCTCGTCAGTTGTGCGTTTATATCGCGAATGAGATGGTATCCGCGCGTTCCGACGTAATCGATCTCGAACAAAAATCCGGTTCCGAGGTCGCGCTGAAAACCGAAGTTCCACGTGGCGCTGCTCGGTGTTGCAAATTTCTGCTGCAAGATGTTGTTATGATTTGTCGGGAACAGAACAACTGTAAGCTCATCGCCGTCAAAAGCACGATTGGTCGGCGTCAGCGACTCGACTCTTGGCAAGCTGTCGATAATGAACGACGGCTGATCGAAGAACGGGAACAAGTTAGCATTAAGCGAAAACGGCGGGTTGCTGCTCGTGTTGCTGAACAAATTGGTAAATACACGGTCGTAGAAAATGCCATATCCGCCGCGGATGGACGATTTTCCCGGGCCGCCGAACAGCTTTCCTAGAAATCCGCCTTCAAAGCCCGGACTGTAAGCAAATCCGACGCGCGGGCCGAAATTGTTCCAATCCCTGCGATACAGCGATGTGTTCGGGTTGTCGGAATTCTTACCTACAGTTTCGAAAACAAATCCACCTTGTGGCTGAACTCCGCTCGGGTCCTGATTGACCAGGTTCGACAACAAGCCGTTCTTTTCGTAAGGAACGGTATTGTATTCCCACCTCAGGCCGAGATTGAGCGTCAGATCGGGGCGTATCCGCCACGTGTCCTGTCCGAAGAAACCGTATTCGTTCGTCCTATAACGTCGCAGATCGTTGTCAACACGGTTACCCGATTTGTCAAAGAACTGCGTTTGCGTTTGGTTCGCGACAAATCCGCTGAGAAAGCTTAGGTAATCGCTCACAAGTGCACCCGCACCTAGGCCGAGCTGATTGCCGTCGTTATCGACAGCAAATCCGGCACCTGGGCCAAACGTTCCGGTTATGTTCAGATCGAGCGTCTCCTGCCGGCTAAAATTCGAATCTCCGTTCGAATAGATCAGCCGGCCTTCACCGCCGAACTTGAGCGTATGACTGCCTTTGATCCAGGTAAATGAATCGCCGATGGTCGTCGTTCCTGTTTTGCGGCCTTGCGTGCTGAAATTATTGATCGACGTGAACGGCGTAAGAATATTCAACGCCGAAGCGTTTGCTCCGCCGAATGTCGGCACCGGCGCTCCGTTTGCCGCGAAAATGTTTCGCACGGCCTCGTTTACCGCACCCGTATTCCCGCCATCGCCGGGGCCGTTAAAAGTAGATTCGACACGGTTCGTTCCGATTCGAAATTCGTTAACCATGTTCGAACGGATGGTCGAAAGCAGGCCTAACGAATAGACACCGCCCTTCTGCGGTGTTCGAAGCTCGTCACCGAAATCGGGAAACGTCGGCGCTCCGAAATTGAAATCGCCGCGTCCGTAATTTGCGCTAAAACTCAACGTGTGTTTTTTCGTGACGTTATAATCGACGCGCGTCGCGATCGTATCCACTTTATCCCGCGCAACAAATCCGAATTGAAAATTTTCAAACAATCCGGGCAGCGGTGCCGGAGGACCGACGTTTACAGGAGTATTAGGCAGCGGAAACAGGTTGAGCAAAGCCTGGCTCAGCGGGCTGAATGGCAGATTTGAATCCAAACCAAGTACAGCTCCCGAAATGTTGTTCGCACCTCCGGGCCTGATATCCAGCGTGCCGAATTCCGGAGTGGTAAACACGCCGGTTCGTGCGGCTGCCGTCGGCACGGCGCGAAATTGCGTCGAACCGCTTCGGCTGCGGTTCCCTTCGTAATTGAAGAAGAAAAAAGCTTTGTCCTTCCAGATCGGGCCGCCCAGGCTGGCTCCGAACTGCTTGCGGTCAAGCGGGTCGGCTTTGCCTGTCGTATCGAAAAAATTACGCGCGGCAAATTTATCGGAACGATAATAGATGTATGTGTTTCCGTGAAAACCGTTCGTCCCGCGTTTGGTCGCCGTCGTGATGATGCCGCCGGTGTTTCGGCCGAACTCCGCAGTCGCGTTTCCGCTAATAACGCGAAACTCCTCGGTTGCATCGATGTTAGGCGTCTGCACACCGCCCGGGATGCCGGGAACATCCGTGTCGTTGTTATCGACGCCATCGACGATAAAATTGTTGTTTCGCTCACGCGATCCGTTTACCGAAAAGCCGCCAAGGCCTGTATCGGTTTGCACCGTTCCCGGCGACAGCAGCACGAGCGATGACGGGTCGCGTGACAACAGAGGCAGATCGAGTATCTTTCGGTTGCCGATGATCGTCGATAGTTGCTGGTCGCTGACATTGATCTGCGTCGAGGCGTCGCCACTGGTTACGGTAACGACCTCTGAAGCGCCGGCAACGCCAAGGCGAATGCTCTGCTCGGTAACGAACGCGACCGAGATCTTTACGTCCTTAATCGAGCTTGGGGCAAACCCCTGAGATGAAGTGTTTATGGTATAAGAACCGACATTAAGTTTGGTGACTACAAATTCACCGTTACCGTTCGTGGTAACGCTCCGCTTTTCGTTTGTTTGTTGATTTACGACCTCGACAGTGGCTCCTGAAACGGCTGCTCCGGCTGAATCCGTGACCGTTCCTCTGAGATCTCCGAAAGATCCCTGTGCAACTGCGGTGTAGCAAAAAAGAGTAAACAACGAAAGCATAAAAAACAATGCTTTCAGCATGTCTAAGAACCTCCATTTTTTTGCTAAGCAACCACAGCAACCCCACTGTCAGGTACGAAACGATCCGGCAAAATTCGCCCGGAGAGGGCAACCGAATTGTAAGATGCCTTAACAGGTATGATGTTACTACGCACTTTTCGTACCAAAGTTGCGCGGCACGCGGTAATCCGGTAATTATCGGCCAAAAAAGCGATATTACCTCCGATCTGCTTCCAGCCAAATATTCAAAAAATCGTATTTACTAATAGAAAAATTCAAAATTTTGAGCACCAGCCAGGCGGGACGGGTGCCCGGCAACCGACGAAATTCGCAAGCAAGGTCGCGTTGCCAGTAAAATAGCCGGAGCGTTTCCACTCCGGCCTGTCACTTCATTCCGTAAATTCCTTTGAACTTAGAATGAATACCTCAATCCAAACTGCATTCTTCGCGGGTTACCCTGAATGCTAGTGAAGATCTTGCCAAAGTCCGAAGAAGCCGCGGAGATATCTGAATCTTGCTGAAGTCCCCATGTCGACCGGCTAAATTCGTCCCCGTTAAAGTATTGAAGGTTAAATACATTTATAACCTCCCAACGAAATTGTAGCTTGTGGCCTTCGCTCCAAGGCATTCTGAATGTTTTCGAAAGCCCCAGATCCATCGTTGAGTATCCTGGCAAACGCAGAACGTTTCGGTCACCTGTTTCGCCTGGCCTTGCATTGCGCCACGCGTTGTATGCCGCCTGTGGATCCGTGAATGCGTTCTGAGTATTCCGATCAGTATTGATCTGAATATTCTGAACCCGGACGCCGCTTGACTGCGCGTTCCAGTTAGTTGCCCACTGGGCCGAATCAAACGGCGAGAAGATAGGAAGACCCGAGTTGTACCTAAAAATACCTGACAGCTGCCATCCGCCCAGGAATGTATCAGTCAGATAATTCGAATCACTCATCCATTTCTTTCCCTTACCAAACGGAAGCTGGAAAATAAAGTTCGCGTTAATGCTGTGACGGGTGTCAAAATCCGAAACAGAATAGTTGTCCTGCGGCCGCAATGGATTTAACAGAAACTGCGAACCAAATTCATCACCTGTCTGCAACCCGGAAGCGTCGTCAAACGATTTCGACCAGGTATAGTTGAAATCATAGGTAAGCGTTTCACCAAGACGCTGACGCAGCGAGAATGTCGCGCCGTTATAATTCGATCGCCCGACACTGCTGAATGCAGAGAACGCCGCATACTGCGGATGGAAGAACATATTCGGCACAACGCCAAGATCGTCGATCTGTTCCTGAACAAATGTCCAGTCAAGAACATCAAAGAAATCGCACGGATCTTCACCGCAAATTCCCAGCGGTCCTGTAAAATCCTTGCGGGCGACAATCTGGTAAACTGCTTGGGTTGCAGACCAGGGGCTATATCCCCAGTAATTGGCACCAAGTCCGGGAAATAGATTTTCGAAATACGGGATGGGCTGAATGTTGTTTATATCGGTATCTGCCGCACGAAGGTCATGAAGCTTTCCTGCAGCTGTGTACCAATCCATCCCCGATTTAGGATCGACCAGATCGTTTAGAGCGTTCACGTCACGAGCCATCAGCAAATGGTTGGCCTTGTGTCCGATATAAGACGCCTCAAAGTACATACCCCACGGTAGCTTGCGGCCGAAGGAAACGTTCCACGTATAATGTGTCGGCGTCTTGATCGCCCGATCCAACGACGCCTCGATCCTTTCCGGGCACTGAACAATGCCAGCTAGGCAGTCCGGGTCGATTTCGGTTTCGAATTTCTGCACCGGAGCAGGAATGCCCGGTAAAGCGCGGATGTTCTGTCCAAATCCGGTAAATAACGGCGCTGGGCTATCCGTGATGTTATAGCTGTTAGCTGAGATGGTTGTTGATGACGTAAAGCCGATCGGCGAAAGGCCGTCAAAGCTAACGGCTAACTGACCGCCGAAGTGATCGCTCGTAATGCCAAATCCGCCTCGGATAACAGAATCGTCGTTATCGCCGAACAAGGTCTTCAGGAAACCACTCTTGAAATTCGGAGACCATGCAGCGGCAACACGCGGCTGCCAGTTATTCCAATCCATTTTGTAAAAACCGGGACCGTTGTTCGCCGGGCCGCCCTTTTCAAATGTGATCGGACCGTTAAACGGTATTCCTTTAGCCGATGATTCTTTCCTTTGTTCAAAGAAATCGCTTAGCGGTTGTGTTGTCACTACCTGAAAACCTTTCTTCTCGTATACCGGACGGCTCAGGCTGTACCGCATTCCAAGCGTAAGCGTCAAATTACGCCACGGTTTCCACTGGTCCTGAAAATAAGTGTCGTATTCTTCAGTTGCGAAAGTTCGTTCGGTCGGCGTCCCTGCAGGAAGGATGGATCCGTCGAGATCGAATGTGAAGTTGCCGGAGTACTGAGAAAATCGTCCGATCAACGCAGTTGCCGCGTTCTGGATTATGGTTCGCTGGCTCGACGGCACACCGTAGCCTGCCGTAGCTACCGCGCGATCAAGAACTCGGCCAGACGCTTCGTAGAACGAAGGATTGGTCACCGCAGAGTCAAATGCGCTTCCGAAATCCACGCGCTCATTCCTGATAATACGAATGTTGCCGCCGAATTGAAACGTGTGCTTTCCTTTGATCCAGGTAAAGTCATCGGTGATGTTCTGCGTCGGAGAAATTCTGCTCAGCGTTCTGGCGAAGGCCACCGGTGAATATACAAATCGAAAACTAATACTCGGCTGATCAGAATCGCCCTGGCTGCTGAATGCCTGCCGGGTCAATCCGTAACGAAAGTTGTTGACTTTGTTGTTGCTGATCGCCCAGTCATGTGCGACAACAAATCCCCACGAATGGTCCCAAAGCGCAGTAGCCGGCGTATCAGGAAACTGTGACGTCCCCGTCAACACGTCAAACTGTTTGTTGCCTCTAAAGTATACCGATTGCCTGTCGTTGATCTTATAGTCAAGACGTGTAATGTGGGTGTTTTCTGCTGTGGTGGTCGGAGCGTTGAACCTGAATCCACCCGTATTTAGGCCGTCACCTACCGTCGTGTCGTTTGCCGAATACCGCGTCGCTGCGTCGTTTAGCACAGAAATTGCTACGGGATTTAACCCCACAGCAGAATAGATCGAATTGAGATCTGCACTCGAAAGCGTTACGAGATGTGGCTGAACACAGCCTGGCGCCGGATCGTCTGCGTTGCACAGCGTTTCACCCGGCACTGTTCCCATAAATTTCAACTCTCCCTGTCCGAGATGAGCCAAAGGCACAGTCCTAACAACGGACACTCCTTCTGTTTGACGCTGTCCCTCATAGGTATAGAAAAAGAACAGCTTGTCTTTTAAGATCGGACCGCCTATCGATCCGCCAAACACCTTGCGGGCGAGACTTGGCCTCGGAGCCCCCGCAGCATTGTTAAAAAATGAGTTTGCCGAGAATGCCGTCGGGCGATAAAAGTAGAAACCGGAGCCATGAAAATTGTTTGTACCGCTTTTGGTTACCATCGAGATTTGTGCTCCCGACGAGCGGCCCTGATTCGCATTAGCATTCGTTGTCGTAATTCTGAATTCTTCGACAGACTCCGCCGTCGCCCTTAGAACAGTATCCTGCGACGTCTGGAACTGTCCCGTTCTTCCTCCATTCTGCTGGTCATTTATATCAACGCCGTCAAGCAACACGTTCGCCTGGTCGCTGCGGCCGCCAGCCACGTAACCTTCACGAGTGACGCCTGGCTGCAGCGTCAACAGATCAGCGACGCGTCTAAGATCCGTCGGCAGCTGCGTGATCTGCAACGGTTCAAAGTTATTACCCAAGCTTGCGTCCTGGGTGTTGATTACCGATTCGATCGTGTTTGTTGTCACATCAACAACAGCCGACACGTCGCCCGGCTCGAGCGGAATGTTTAAGACCAAAGGCGTTTCAACTAACGCCTTTGCGTTCGTGTTTACCGCTTTTTTGAAATGGCTTGCCGTGACCTCCAGGCGGTACGTTGCCGGCGCGATCCCCGGAAAGCTGTATTTACCGTCGTCACCCGATGTCACAGATCGCGTAAAGCCCGTGTCGGCGTTGGAGATCGTTACCGTCGCTCCCGGAATTGCCGCTCCGTTAACATCCGTTACGGTTCCAGTTATGCTCGAAGTTCCCGACTGCGCGAACAAATTTGCAGTGAAGCAAATCGAACAAAGAAGCGCAGCGAAAAAGACTAATATTTTCGTTCCTTGTAATCGAAAACTCATGTTCCCTCCTCTTGTTTTTTCTAAAAATAAGGACAGAAATGCTTGTGCCTTTAACAGAAATGCTTTTACGAATTTAAGGAACGCATTTTTCGTTCCATTGTACGGAGGGGAACAAAAACCGCGTAAAAACCAACTATTGAGAAGTAAATTGCGACTTCTTCTGATCGAAAAACTTGACTTTTCTGGAAAAAATTCAAATTTTCGTGTATTTGACTTGTCGGTATTATAACCCTTTCTTATGGTTCAGCAAGGCGAAAATCGTTTTTGCGGCAGTTGATCCGTTTCCAACGGCAGTGCTTATCGTCGGTGCAACTGGATTTGCCACGTCGCCGACGGCAAAAATGCCCGGTAGGTTTGTTTTGCATTCGTGGTTGACCTTGATATAACCGTGAGGATCCATATCGACGGAGTCGGCCAATATTTCGGTGTTTGGCTCGACGCCGATTCGAATGAGCGCAGCGTCAATACCCAAAACATCGGTCACACCGCTTTTGGTGTTTTGGATAATGGCCCCTGACAAATGCTCCCCGCCTGTAAATGCCGATACGTTGCTGTCAAACAAAAATCGCACGCGTGGGCGGCCTTTCACCTTGTCAAAAAATTCGGCCCGTGCCGACGGCTCTCCTCTCCTGATAACGACCGTGGTTTCGTCCGCAACCTCGGAAAGCAAGGCGGCGTTCTCGAGCGCAGCATCGCCCCCGCCGACGATCAGCAGCCGCTTTTCTTTTACAAGTTCCCTGTCACGCTGGCCCGATTCGATAATTCCCTTGCCGTAAAATTCCAATTCGCCTTCGACGTTCAAACGCCGGCGCCTTACGCCGGTTGCGATAACGATAGCCCGCGCCGAATAAACCAAGCCTTCGGAATCAGCAACAGACAGTTCTGCAAGATCGACCTTTGTTATCTCGACACCAGCCTTTAATTCAACATTCCGCTGCTGAACTTGTGAAAGAAAAACATCGCGCATCTCGCGGCCGTCCACGGTTTCGCGGCCCGGATAATTTTTGATCGCCGCGTGAATGTTCAAAAGCTGTCCACCAAACTCAGGTCGTTGTTCAAGAACAACGGACGACATTCCCAGATCGGCGCACCACAACGCGGTTGCCAACCCCGCCGGGCCTCCGCCGATAATGAGCACGTCGAAATCAGGTTGTGTTTTTTTCACCGTCATCGATACTAGGCTGTGTTGAAAGCCTGGAATGGCATCTCTCCGCGAACTCGGCGTTAAATTCTGCGTTCTCCGCGTTGAAGTTCTTATTAAACGCGGAGAACGCTGAGAAAAGCCGCAGAGTTTAGGAGGAAGCGGGCCTTAAAATTAAAATGTCAACACTGCCTAACTACGTCGTATGTTGTTTACGAATAATCCTTCGAAATAACTGAAAACTGAAAACTAAAAACTGAAAATAACTGTCTGATCTTATCGTCCCAGCCTGCAAATTATTGTCATTCACCTGTCGTTTTTTGTCACTTTTTCATCCGCAAATCTTAAAACGCAGCTTCCGCTTTCATCGCCTATTTTAAGCTAGAAAAGCACTTAGGCAAAAGCCGCAATTCATTTCGTCTATGGCACTCTATTTGCATTTTCCGCGAATGCGCTTTGGGCGAATTGTCATTCGGCCGTCTCGCCGCAAACGATTTCCCGTACAATTTGGTTCCTATGAACATGAGACTCGATTTCGAAACCGTTCTGTCGCCGCTCGTCGTAAACGAAGCTGCCCCTATACCCGTCACCAACGTAAAAGCTTTGCTCGACAACGGCATAAAAGCTGCTCAGTCGGGTGACAGGGTCGCGGCCCGGTCATATTTGCTCGAAGCCGTCGAAGCCGACCAGCGATGCGAGCTTGGCTGGCTGTGGCTTGCGTCCATCAGCGAATACCCCGAAGAGCTTCTCGCTTTTCTCAACAACGTTCTCGACATCAACCCAGGCAACCAGCGGGCCATCGACTGGTCCGCCGCAACCCGTTCGCTGCTCGCCCGCACCTACGTACAGCGCGGCATCGACGCAAGCAAAGCCGATCAAAAA
>Ga0308176_10003049_pt1 | contig 10635 bp, 8 predicted proteins | sample PhyCR2_3_FD_203890 | JGI IMG/M metagenome (GOLD analysis project Ga0308176, IMG submission 203890) | Soil microbial communities from UC Gill Tract Community Farm, Albany, California, United States - DLSLS.C.R2 | ecosystem: Environmental > Terrestrial > Soil > Agricultural land | place: USA... | reverse complement strand
GCTCCAACCCGCGGCGGGGGATTCCATCGAGTCGCTCAGGGCCGAGATATCCCGGCAGATGGGGCGGCTCTACAAGGAGCTGTTCGGCCGGGGCCCCACCAAGGCGCGGACGGACTTCGTCGGCGACGTGGTCATCTCGACCCTCGAGAGCAGCTTCACGCCGGCCGAGCAGAAGCTGGTCGAGATGGGCGAGCACCAGCGGCTCCGGGACACCCGCCTTTATTTCCAGCACGCCACCGAAGGGGAGTTCCGCGCGGTCGTAGAAGGGCTCCTCGGCCGCCGTGTGCGCGCGTTCGTCAGCGGCACCGATACCCGCTGCGACGTCTCGACGGAGGTTTTCTACCTGGAGCCCTTGGTCGACGTGGACCGACTAGGCAACGGAGCCTCCAATGGGGAGCACTCCGGCCCGCCGCCTGGTGGACCCTGACTGAGCGTTGTCCGCCACTTCCAGGGCTGGCCCAACAGAAAACGCCCCGGCGGGGAGCCGGGGCGCTTCTGGGGTTACTACAGGGAGGAGAGATATGTATCTCTATATATGTGTGGATCCGTGGGAGGTAGGTGAACCCTGTTTTGTCGAGGGCGTCGCTGTGGGAAGCAGCAAGGCCATATGTCGACGCGGGGTTCAGCCAAAAAGTCTTTGTCGTGCTCCTTGATCGGTTCCTCGTTCCGAATCCTTTAGCAGCATACGAACGTATGTGCGATTTGTGTGTGAGGGGGGTCACAGAGCCCCTGCTAGGAGGCGGATTCTGGTTCTCGATACCCGATTCTCCGAAAAGAGACCACATCGACGGACCTATTTGGTTCGGAGAAGGTCGCAGGCGGAGCTAAGGAGACGGTAAAACCGCCGGCCGACCGCCCCCGCTGTACCGTTCCGGCGGTGAAGAAGTCCCGGATAGACGCGGTTTTGGCGGAGCGCGGCCTGTTCCCGTCGCGCTCGGCGGCAGCCGGCGCGGTGCGGGCCGGGGAAGTGCGGGTCGGCCGGGACGGGCCCCTGGCGCTGCGTCCGAGCCAGCTGGTCGAGCCGGAGGCCGAGCTGCTGGTCGCCGACGGGCCGCGCTACGTCTCGCGGGGGGGCGTGAAGCTCGAGAACGCGCTCGAGGCGCTGGACATCCGCCTCGGCGGGCGCACCTGCCTCGACGTCGGCGCCTCCACCGGGGGCTTCGCCGACTGCATGCTGCAGCGGGGCGCCGAGCGGGTCGCCGCGGTCGACGTCGCCTACGGACAGATCGACGTGCGCCTGCGCGAGGACCCCCGGGTCACCGTGATCGAGCGCCTCAACGCGCGCGAGATGCGGCCCTCGGACCTGCCGTTCGTGCCCGACTTCGCCGCCGTCGACGTCTCCTTCATCTCGCTGACCAAGGTGCTGCCGGCCGTGGCCCGCTGCCTGGCGGCCGGCGGGGAGGTGCTGGCGATGGTGAAGCCGCAGTTCGAGCTGGGCCGCTCCAGGGTGGGGCGGGGAGTCGTGCGCGACCCGGCCGACCGGCGCGAGGCGATCCTCGCCGTCGCCTTGGCCGCCCGCGCCATCGGGCTGCCGATCCGCGGCTTCGCCCCCTCCGGCCTGCCGGGGCCGAAGGGCAACCGCGAGACCTTCGTCTGGTGCGGCGGGGAAGGACCCGAGGTCGAAGACCTCGAGGCCGCGGTCCTGGCAGCCGAGGGGGACGGTTGAAGACCGTCGCCCTGATCACGCACTCCCACCCTCCGGCCGCCTCGGAGGCGGTTGCGGTGGCAGCCGCGGTGGCGGGGGAGATGGGGTGGCGCATCGCAGCGACCGCCGGGGAGCTGGAGAAGCACGGCGAGGCCGCGGAGGGGGTCGACGTCACCGCCGAACACAGCCTGCCCGACCTCTGCCTCGTCCTCGGCGGCGACGGCTCGATCCTGCACGCCCTGCGCCGCTACGCCGGCACCGGGGTCCCGGTCTTCGGCGTCAACTTCGGCACGGTCGGCTTCCTCGCCGCAGTCGAGCGTGAGCAGGCGGAGGCCGGGATCCGCCGCGCGCTGGCGGGCGAGTACGAGACCGTGGGCCTGCCGGGGCTGGAAGTCGGGGTCGACGGGAGCAGCCGGATCGGCCTCAACGACGTCACCCTGGCGCGCCGGCCCCACGACCGGGTCGCCGAGCTGAGCTACCGGATCGCCGGCGAGGAGGTCGGCCACGTGCGCTGCGACGGCCTCGTCGCCGCCACCCCCGCCGGGTCGACCGGCTACAACCTGGCCAACCAAGGTCCGATCCTCGCCTGGGGCGTGAAGGGCTACGTCGTCAGCTACATCTCGCCGCACTCGCTCACCGCGCGGGCGCTGGTGGTCGCGCCCGGCGACGTGCTTCACGTTTGCAATGCCGCCGGCCGCGAGCCGGTGGACGTCGCGGTGGACGGCGAGCACGTCGGCGACCTCGAGGCCGGCGACGAGCTGGAGGTCCGCTTCCTCGAGTCGGTCGGCAGGCTGGCGCAGCTGCCGGGCACGAGCTTCTACCAGCGGATTCGCGAGAAGTTCGGCCATTTAGCGGTCTGAGGGGGCTGGCTGAGCCGGAGCGGCCGGTTGTCTAGGGTTGCCGGGGATGGCCCGGAAATGGTGGACCCTCGTCCTGATCTCGATCGCGACGTTCATGCTGCTGATGGACGTCACGGTGGTCAACGTCGCCCTGCCCGACATCCAGCGCGACCTCGGCGCCAGCCTCTCCAGCCTGCAGTGGGTGGTCGATGCCTACTCGCTGATGCTGGCGGCGCTGCTGCTGACCGCCGGATCCCTCGGTGACCGCCTCGGCCGGCGCCGCGTCTTCAGCATCGGCCTCGGCGTCTTCACCGGCGCCTCGTTCCTCTGCGGGATCTCCGGCGAGCCGACCCTGCTCAACTTCGCCCGCGGCTTGCAGGGCTGCGGCGGTGCGGCGATGTTCGCCACTTCGCTGGCGCTGATCGGCCAGGAGTTCCACGGCAAGGACAGGGCCACCGCCTTCGGCGTCTGGGGGGCGACGATCGGCGGCGCCGTGGCGATCGGGCCGCTGGTCGGCGGCGTCCTCACCGAGGGGCTCGGCTGGGAGTGGATCTTCTTCGTCAACGTGCCGATCGGGATCGGCGCCATCGTCCTGACCGAGCGCAAGCTGGTGAACGTCGCCGCCCAGCATGCGGCGCCGATCGACATCCCCGGCCTGCTCACCTTCTCCGTCGCGCTCTTCCTGCTGATCTTCGGCCTGATCCGCGGCAACCCCGAAGGCTGGGGCAGCGGCGTGATCCTCGCCTGCCTGATCGGCGCCGCGGTGCTGCTCGTCGCCTTCGTCGCGATCGAGGCCCGCAGCGCGCACCCGATGCTCGACCTCCAGCTGTTCGGCAAGCCGGCCTTCAACGGCGTCTCGGCCGTCGCCTTCGGTCTCTCCGCCGGGATGTTCGCGATGTTCCTCTACCTGACGATCTACCTGCAGGGGGTCCTCGGCTGCTCGCCGCTGGAAGCGGGCCTCCGCTTCCTGCCCTTCAGCCTGCTCTCCTTCTTCGCCGCCCCGATCGCCGGCAGCCTCTCCCACCGCGTCCCGATCCGCTTCCTGCTCGGGACCGGATTGCTGCTGGTCGGCATCGGGCTCCTGCTGATGCACGGGGTATCGGCGGAATCGGACTGGACGACGCTGCTGCCCGGCTTCCTGGTGGCCGGCGTCGGGGTCGGCATCGCCAACCCCGGGATCGGGCAGGCGGCGATCGGCGTCGTCCCGATGGAGAAAGCCGGGATGGGATCGGGCATCAACACGACCTTCCGCCAGGTCGGCATCGCCACCGGGGTCGCCGCTCTCGGGGCGGTCTTCCAGTCGCAGATCAGCTCCAAGATCGCGCAGGCGCTGCCCCATGCCCAGCACGGCCTCGCCGAAGCGACCGCCTCCGGCGGCTCGCTCGCCGCCGCCGCCATCGCGCCCCCCGGCTCTCGCGTGCAGGTGGCGCACGCGGCGGGTGCCGCCTTCGCCAGCGGCCTCAACGAGATCCTCGTCATCGGCGCCGTCATCTCCTTTGTCGCCTCCGCGCTCGGCTACCTGCTGGTGCGCCCGCGCGACTTCGTCGGCGTCCCGCAGCCGGCCCCCGAGTCGGCTACCGAGCCCGCCGCCGCCTAGACCGTCGCGCCAGGGCCGGGGGCGTTCGTCCGGGCCCGTTGATAGACCAGATCCGTGCTGCGTGAGCTGCGGATCGAGAACCTGCTGCTGATCGAGCGGGCCGAGCTGCGCCTCGGCCCCGGCCTAAACGCGATCACCGGCGAGACCGGCGCCGGCAAGACCGTGCTGGCGCACTCTCTGGATCTGCTGATGGGCGGTCGGGCACGGCCCCAGATCGTGCGCCCGGACGCCACCGAGGCCTGGGTGGAGGGGGTCTTCGACCTGCCGCCCGGCCTGCTCGCCGAGCCCGAGCTGGCGGAGCTGGCCGAGCGGCTGCCGGAGGGCGCAGAGGAGGTGGTTCTGGGCCGCCGGGTCTCCGCCGGCGGGCGGACCAGTGCGTTCCTCGCCGGCCGCGCCGCGAGCGCGGCCGACCTGAGGCTGCTCGGCGGCCGCCTGCTGGCTTTCTTCGGCCAGCACGAGCACCGCCGCCTGACGATCTCCTCCGCCCAGCTGGAGATCCTCGACGGCTTCGCGGGCGCCGCGCATCTCGAGCTGCGGGACGCCTACCGCGAGGCACACCGCGAATGCGGGCGGCTGGAGGCCGAGCTGCGGGACCTGCGCGAGCGGGAGGGCTCGCGGGAGCGCGACCTCGATCTGTTCCGTTACGAGCTCTCCGAGATCGAGGCGGTGGCGCCGGTCCCGGAAGAGCGACAGGAGATGGCGCAGCGGCGGGAGCGGCTGCGCCACGCCGAGGGGCTGCGCGAAGCCGCCGCTGCGGGACATGCGGCCCTCGCGGGGGCCGAGGAGGACGGTGGCGGCGCGGCGGCGGCGCTGGCGCATGCCGAGGCGGCGCTGGCCGCGGCGGCCGGCCTCGACCCGCGCCTCGACGCGATCTCGGAGCGCACCGCGGCGTTGGCCCTCGAGCTGAGCGACGTCGCCTCCGAGCTGCGCGACTACGCGGAGGGGGTCGAGGCCGATCCCGCCGCCCTGCAGGCGATCGAGGAACGGCTGGAGGCGGTGGACCGACTGGAGCGCAAGCACGGAGGAAGCGTGGAAGCGGTGCTGGCGCATGCCGAGCGCTGTCGCGCCGAGATCGCGCGCCTGGAGGGCGCCGAGGAGCAGACCGCCGCGGCCGAGGCGGCGCTGGCGGCAGCCGAGGCCCGGCGCGCCGAGCTGGCGGAGGAGCTGAGCTCGGGGCGCTCGGCGGCGGTGGGTCCGCTGGAAGAGCGGGTGGCGGCGGAGCTGGAGAGGCTCTCGATGGCCGGCGCCTCGCTGCAGGTCGCCATGGCGGCCCACCCCGACGGGTACGGCCCCTCCGGTCGCGAGACCGTGGAGCTGCGGGTCGCGTCCAATCCCGGGATCGAGCCGGCGCCGCTGCGAGATACGGCTTCGGGCGGGGAGCTTTCGCGGGTGATGCTCGCGCTCAGCGGCCTCGGCCGGGGGGGCAGCGCGGGGACCGTCGTCTTCGACGAGATCGACGCCGGGGTCGGCGGCCAGACGGCCCGGGCGGTTGGCGAGCGGCTGCGCGCCCTCGGTGCCGAGCGCCAGGTGATCTGCATAACCCACCTGCCTCAGGTGGCCTCGCTCGCCGAGACCCACTTCCACCTCGAGAAGGACCTCTCCGGCGAGGGCGCGGTGGCGAGCGTGGAGCGGCTCGAGGGGGACGCCGTGGTGGCCGAGATCAGGCGGATGCTCGGCGGCGAGAGCTCCGACGAGGCGGCCACCCGCCACGCTCGCGAGCTGCTGGCTGCCGCCTGAGCCGCCGGCGGCGGCACGATTGGTTCACTTCACCTAACCTGACTTGGTGGCCACCGCCAGTCGCCGTCGCCTTCCCGCCCTGCTCGGGCGCAGGAACGGGGCGCGGCCGGACGCGCCGGTCGAAGGCACGGCCCGGCTGGGGACTCGCACGAAGCACCTGGTCAAGCGCCTGCGCCCCGGCGACGTCGCCGTGATCGACCACGCGGACATCGACCGGATCGCCGCCGAGGAGCTGATCGAAGCCGGCGTCTGCGCGGTGCTGAACGCCTCGCCCTCCTCGCGCGGTCGCTATCCCAACACCGGCCCGCTGATGCTGGCGCGGGCGGGTGTCCGCCTGATCGACGCCCCGGATGCGGACCTGTTCACCGTCCTCGGTGACGGCGACCGGGTGCGGATCGAGGGCGGCGTCGTCTTCGTCGGCGGGCGCGAGGTGGCGCGCGGGCACGCGCTCGGGGTGGCCGAGCTGGAGCGGCGCCTGGACGAGCACCGCGCCCGGATCGACGAGGCGCTCGCCGAGTTTGCCGAGAACACCGTCGCCCACGTGCGCGAAGAGACCGACCTGCTGACGGGCAGCATCGACCTGCCGCCGACGCGGGCCTCCTTTCGCGACCGCCACGTCCTGATCGTCGTCCGCGGCGAGCGCCATCGCCGCGACCTGAAGGCGCTGCGCGCCTACATCCGCGACGTGCGGCCGCTGGTCGTCGCCGTCGACGGAGGCGCCGACGGGGCGCTGGAGGCGGGGCTGAAGCCCGACGTGATCCTCGGCGACATGGACTCGGCCAGCGACGAGGCGCTCGCCTGCGGGGCCGAGCTGATCGTCCACGCCTATCCCGACGGGCGGGCGCCGGGCTGCGAGCGGCTCGAGGCCGCCGGGCTGCCGCACACCGTGGTCCCCGCGGCAGGGACGAGCGAGGACGTGGCGATGCTGATGGCGCACGAGAAGGGCGCCGCGCTGATCGTCAGCGTCGGCGCCCACTTCAACTTGGTCGAGTTCCTCGACCGCAAGCGCGGCGGCATGTCCTCGACCTTCCTCACCCGGCTGCGGATCGGCGAGCGCCTCGTCGATGCCAAGGGCGTGAGCCGCCTCTACAACCCCAGCTCCACGCTCGCGCCGGTGGCGTTCTTCGCGATCGCCTTCCTGGTCCTGCTGACGATCCTGGTGATCACCTCGCCGGCGCTCAACGACGTCTTCGAACTCGTCTGGCTGAAGATCAGGATCTGGCTCGGCATCTAGGCCTCTAGCCTTCTCCCCCGATGGGCTACAGCGCGCGCTACCACGCCACCTCGCTGATCGCGGTCTTCCTCGCCCTCGCGATCGGGATCCTGATCGGCGCCGAGTTCGGCGGCGACGCGCTGACGAGCACCCGCCGCGACCTCGAGCACAGCCTGGTCGGCAACCTGCAGGACGCACGCTCGCGGGCGGACGAACTGAACGGCGAGCTGGGTCGCTCGAACGAGTTCGCCGAACGGGTCTACCCGGTCCTGACCCGCGAACGGCTCCGGGGCCGTCGGATCGCCGTGGTCGCCCTCGGCGGCCTGCCGGGGGACGTCTTCCAGGCGGTCGAGCAGGCGCTGGGGCCGACCGGGGCGAAGCTGGTCGGGGTGGGGGTGGTGCGCGAGCCCGTCGACGTCGGCGGCCTCGCCGGCGATCTCGCCAAGACGCGATTTGCCGACCTGCGCCGCAGGCCAGAAGCGCTCGCCGAACTGGGGGCGGGGCTGGGGCGACAGCTGGTGATCGGCGGCACCTTGCCGCAGGTCGTCCGCGGCCACCTCTTCTCCCGCGCCAGCGGCACCTTCGGCGCCCTCGACGGGGTGATCGTCGTCCGCGACGAGCCGCCGGAATTGGGACCGGTGAAGCGGGCGAAGGCGAGCCAGCTGGAGTCGGCGCTGATGCGCGGGATCGCCGGCACCCACACCGCGGCGGTCGGCGTCGAGACCTCGACCGTCGAAGACTCCTCGGTCTCCTTCTTCCAGTCCAACGACCTCTCCAGCGTCGACGACGTCGAGCTGCCGGCCGGGGAGGTGGCGCTGGTCTTCGCGATGCTGGGCGCCGAGGGGAGCTTCGGGGTGAAGAGCAGCGCCGACCGGCTGCTGCCCGACTTGCTCACCGAAGGTCGCTGAGCCGTGTACTGGGTCGGCCTGCCGGTCGCCTTCGCGATCTCCCTTTTCATCGTGCCGGCCGGTGCCCGCGGGCTGCGGGACGCCGGCCTCGTGAGGCGGAACTACCGTGGGGCGGAGCTGGCCTTCCCGCTCGGGGCGGTGCTGGCGACGGCGGCGCTGGTCGCGCTGGCGCCGCTCGCCTTCCTCAACGACCGCGCCGACCTCGATCTGCTGGCACCCGACCTGCGGCGCTGGATGCCCTACCTGCTGGGCATCGCCTTCCTCGGCTTCCTCGACGACGCCCTCGGCCGCGGCGAGGAGAAGGCGACGCCGCGCGGCTGGCGCGGGCACTGGCGGGCGCTGCGCGGCGGCTCGCTCTCGACCGGGGCGATCAAGGCTGCGGGAGCGCTGGCGCTGGCCGCCTACGTGGTCTCTGGCCGCGGTCTGGAATCGTGGCGCTACCTCGCCGACGTGGCGCTGCTGATTCTCGCCACCAACCTCTTCAATCTGCTCGACCTGCGGCCCGGGCGGGCCGAGAAGGGCTTGGTGCTGCTGGCGGTCGGCATTTGCCTCGGCGCCTGGACGCTCGCGCCGCTCGAACTGCTTGGAATTTTCCTCGGCCCGGTGCTGGTCGGCGCTTGGCTCACCCTGGGGGAGCGGGCGATGCTCGGCGACACCGGAGCGAACCTGGTCGGAGCGATCGGCGGGGTCTGGCTGCTGACGACGCTGGGAGGGAACGGGCGCCTGGTCGCCCTCGCGCTCGTCGTCGCGCTCACCGTCTACGGAGAGATTCGCTCAATTTCCGCCACCATCGACTCGGTTCCGCCACTGCGCTGGCTAGACTCGCTCGGCAGATATGAGGAACCCCTCCGACCGAGTCCCGCACGCGATTAACCAGCTCTCCAGGCGATCCGGATTCGGCCTCGCCCGATGACGAAATCCGGCGAGACGCGGTTCATCTTCGTCACCGGCGGCGTCGTCTCCGCTCTGGGCAAGGGGATCACCGCGGCGGCGATCGGGCGGCTTCTCGTCTCCCGCGGCTTCCGGGTCCAGCTGCAGAAGTTCGATCCCTACATCAACGTCGACCCGGGGACGATGAGCCCGTTCCAGCACGGCGAGGTCTTCGTCACCGAGGACGGGGCGGAGACCGACCTCGACCTCGGGCACTACGAGCGGTTCACCGACGAGAACGCCTCGCGCGCCTCCAACGTCACCGCCGGGGCCGTCTACAACTCGGTGATCCGCCGCGAGCGCCGTGGGGACTACCTCGGGGCGACCGTGCAGGTGATCCCGCACATCACCAACGAGATCAAGCAGAAAATCCTCATCGTGGCCGAGTCGCAGTCGGTGGACTTCGTGATCACCGAGATCGGCGGAACCGTGGGCGACATCGAGTCGCTGCCGTTCCTCGAGTCGATCCGCCAGCTCTACACGGACCTCGGGCCCAAGCGGGCGATGTTCGTGCACCTGACCCTGGTCCCCTACGTCGGCCACGCGGGGGAACTGAAGACGAAGCCGACCCAGCACTCGGTCAACGAGCTGCGCCGGATCGGAATCCAGCCGCACGCCCTGGTCTGCCGCTCCGAAGGTCGCCTCGACCGCGAGATCCGCAGCAAGATCGCGCTCTTCGCCAGCCTTCCGGTGGACGCGGTGATCTCCGCCCACGACGTCGACAACATCTACAAGGTGCCGCTCGTCTTCCGGGCGGAGGGAGTCGACGACCTCGTCCTCGACCACTTCGGGATGGAGGCGCCCTCGCCCGACCTGGCCGAGTGGGAGGAGATGGTCCGCCGCGCCGACTCTGCCGAGGGGGAGGTGCGGATCGCCGTGGTGGGCAAGTACGTCCAGCTCGCCGACGCCTACAAGTCGGTGATCGAGGCGCTCGTGCACGGCGGTTTTCACCATGGGGTCGGGGTGCGGGTGGAGCTGGTCGACTCGGAGGACTTCGACCCGGAGAAGCTCGAGGGGTGCGACGGGATCCTGATCCCGGGAGGCTTCGGCGAGCGGGGCATCGAGGGCAAGGTCGAAGCCGCGCGGATCGCCCGCGAGCGCTCGATCCCCTACCTCGGGATCTGCCTCGGGATGCAGATCGCGGTGGTCGAGTTCGCCCGCCACGTAGCCGGGATGGAGGGCGCCAACTCGGCCGAGTTCGACCCCGAGACGCCCTTCCCGGTGGTCGACCTGCTGCCCGAGCAGAAGGAGATCTCCGACATGGGCGGGACGATGCGGCTCGGCGCCGATCCGGTGAAACTGCACGAGGGCACGCGGGCGCGGGAGATCTTCGGCGAGGCGGTCATCTACAAGCGTCACCGCCATCGCTACGAGGTCAACAACCAGCTGCGCCGGCGACTCGAAGACGAGGGCCTGATCTGCGGCGGAACCTCGCCCGACGAGCGCCTGGTGGAGATGGTCGAGCTGGCCGACCACCCGTTCTTCGTCGCCAGCCAGTACCACCCGGAGTTCAACTCGCGGCCCAACCGGCCAGAGCCGCTGTTCCGCGAGTTCGTCGGCGCCGCCGCCCGCCAGGCCGGGGAACGGCCGGCGGACGGGGCCGAGCTGCCCGTCGCCGAGCCGGCCGTCGACGCCGAGGGCGACGTCGGCGTCCGCCGCAGCGGCTGAGCGCGCGCTCCCACACGCCCGGCTAGCCTTGCGCCGTGGGCAACGCGAGGCTGCACGAGCGCTTCGTCAGGTACTGCGAGATCCGCAGCCCGACGGGG
>Ga0308176_10003048_pt1 | contig 10637 bp, 10 predicted proteins | sample PhyCR2_3_FD_203890 | JGI IMG/M metagenome (GOLD analysis project Ga0308176, IMG submission 203890) | Soil microbial communities from UC Gill Tract Community Farm, Albany, California, United States - DLSLS.C.R2 | ecosystem: Environmental > Terrestrial > Soil > Agricultural land | place: USA... | reverse complement strand
AACTACGACTCGGTTGAGGACGGCGACAAGATCGTCAAGACCGCGATCGACGCGTTCGGCAAGATCGACATCATCGTCAACAACGCCGGCATCCTGCGCGACGTCTCGTTCCAGAAGATGACGCAGGCCGACTGGGACCTGGTCTACCGGGTCCACGTGCTCGGCGCGTTCCGGGTCACCCACGCCGCGTGGCCGTACATGCGCGACGCCGGCTACGGCCGGATCGTGATGACCTCGTCGGCCTCGGGGATCTACGGCAACTTCGGCCAGGCCAACTACTCGATGGCCAAGCTCGGCCTGCACGGCTTCGCCCAGACCCTCGCGCTCGAGGGCAAGAAGCGCAACATCATCGTCAACACGATCGCGCCGACCGCGGGCTCGCGGATGACCGAGACCGTGATGCCGCCGGCCCTGGTCGCGGCGCTCGTCCCCGAGCTGGTCTCGCCGCTGGTCGCCCGGCTCGTCCACGAGTCGAACGAGGACACCGGCGGGCTCTACGAGGTCGGCGGCGGGTTCTTCGCCAAGCTGCGCTGGGAGCGCTCGACCGGCAAGACGTTCCGGCTCGGCCGCGCCGTCGCGCTCGAGGACGTCGACGCCGCCTGGAAGGACATCACCCAGTTCGACAAGACCACCCACCCCGAGGTGATCGGCGCGGCGCTCCAGCCGCTCATCGAGAACGTCGAGGCCGGCCCGAGCAAGGGCGGCAACCAGTTCATCGACGTCGACACCGCGCTCGGCTACAAGTACCCCGAGTTCCCGTCGAGCTACGACGAGCGCGACGTGGCGATCTACGCGCTCGGCGTCGGCGCGGCCAAGGATCCGACCGACGAGCGCGACCTGCAGCTGGTCTACGAGCTGTCGGGCCGCGGCATGAAGGTGCTGCCCAGCTTCGGCGTGCTCCCCGCGATCAACATGGTGTTCACGCAGGCCAAGCAAGGGCTCAACGCGCCCGGCCTGTCGTACGGCCTCGATCGCGTGCTGCACGGCGAGCAGTACACCGAGCTCCGCCGCCCGCTGCCGGTCAAGGCCAAGCTGTCGACCAAGGCCACGATCAAGAGCATCTACGACAAGGGCAAGGGCGCCGTCGTCACCACCGAGTTCGTGACCTACGACGAGTTCGGTGACGAGCTGATCCGGAACGAGATGGCGACGTTCGTCCGCGGGGCCGGCGGCTGGGGCGGCGAGCGCGGCCCGAGCGCCGAGCTCAACGTCCCGCCCGATCGCACGCCCGACAAGATCGTCGAGGACAAGACCAGCGAGAACCAGGCCCTGCTGTACCGGCTATCCGGGGACTGGAACCCGCTGCACGCCGACCCGAGCTTCGCCAAGGCGTTCGGGTTCGCCCGGCCGATCCTCCACGGCCTGTGCTTCTTCGGGTTCGCCACGCGCCACGTCGCGCAGGCGTTCGCGCCCGACTGCAACCCCGACTTCATCAAGTCGATCAAGGTCCGGTTCGCCACGAGCGTCTTGCCCGGCCAGACCATCGTCACCGAGATGTGGAAAGAGAGCGACAGCCGGATCGTCTTCCGTTGCAAGGTCAAGGAGACCGGCGAGGTCTGCATCTCGAACGCCGCGATCGAGCTGTGGAAGGAGCTGCCCAAGCCCAAGGATCGCAAGGCCGCTGCATCGGCCGGCGCCGGCGCCGGCGCGCCGGTGCCCAACAGCGGCGACATCTTCCGCGCGATCGGCACGCTCGTCACGGCCAGCCCCGCGATCGCCGAGAAGGTCAAGACGACCTTCCTGTTCAAGCTGTCGGCGCCCGAGTCGAGCTGGACGATCGACCTGTCGACCCCGCCGGGCCGCGTGAGCGAGGGCGTCGCGGGCACGCCGGCTTGCACGCTCGAGCTGTCCGACGCCGACTTCATGGCCATGGCCACCGGCCAGGCCGACCCGATGAAGCTGTTCGGCAGCGGCAAGCTCAAGATCAGCGGCGACGTGATGGCGTCGCAGAAGCTCGGCTTCCTGAAGAAGCTGACGCCCGAGCTCGTGCTCGCCGAGACCACCAAGCGAACCGGCGGCGCGGCCGCGGCGGCACCAGCGGCAGCGGCCGAACCCACCATCGCCGAAGTGTTCGCCGTGATCGAGGATCACCTGAAGGTCAACCCCGAGCTCGCCGGCAAGGTCGGCATGCTCTATCAGTGGAAGATCGGCGGCGCGCCGTGGGTGCTCGACCTGAAGAACGGCAGCGGCAGCGTCCGGCCCGGCGAGGCCACCGCCGACACGACGCTCGAGATCGCCGAGCGCGACTTCCTCGACATGACGCAGGGCAAGGCCGACGCGATGAAGCTGTTCACCGGCGGCAAGCTCAAGATCTCGGGCAACGTCATGGCGTCGCAGAAGCTCGAGTTCCTGCGCAAGATGGATCCGGCGCGCGCGGCTCAGGTCGTCGCCAAGCTCCGCGGTGGTGCGGCCCCCGTGGCATCATCGTCTGGGCCGGCTGCGTCCCCGGCGCCCGCAGCACCGGCCGCGGAGCCCCAGGCGCCGAAGATCTTCGCCGCGCTGAGCAAGCGGCTCGCCGATAACCCGGGCCTCAAGCAAGAAGTCCGCGCGACCGTCAAGTTCGACGTCAAGGACGCGGCGTTCTCGCAGACGCTCGCGCTCGGCGGCGCCGATCCAGGCAAGGTCGACGCGGTCTGCACGATCTGCGACGCCGATCTGGCGTCGCTCGCGAGCGGCAAGGCGACCGCGCGCACGCTGTTCCAGCAAGGCAAGCTACGGATCGACGGCGATGTCTCCGTCGGTCATCGCCTCGGGTTCCTCAAGGGTTTGATCTAACAGAAGGAGACCATGCACATGCCACGCAAAGTAAACGTCATCGGCGTCGGGATGGTTCCCTTCGCCAAGCCCGGCAAGAGCGAGGAGTACCACGTCATGGCCAAGAAGGCCGGCGAGGCAGCGCTCGCCGACGCCAAGGTGCCCTTCAACCAGATCCAGCAAGCGTACGCCGGCTACGTGTTCGGCGACTCGACCTGCGGTCAGCGCGCGATCTACCAGCTCGGCCTCACCGGCATCCCGGTCTGGAACGTCAACAACAACTGCTCGACCGGCAGCTCGGCGCTGATGCTCGGCGCGCAGGCGATCGCCGGCGGCCTCGCCGAGTGCGTCATCGTCGTCGGCTTCGAGCAGATGGAGGCCGGCGCCCTGTCCGCCAAGTGGACCGATCGCGCCAACCCGCTCGACAAGTTCGTGAGCGTGATGAGTGAGGAGCAAGGCTTCAGCCAGGCCCCGCCCGCCGCGCAGATGTTCGGCGGCGCCGGCCGCGAGTACCGCTGGAAGCACGGCACCAAGAAAGAGACCTTCGCCAAGATCAGCGCGAAGGCGCGCCAGCACGCCGCCAAGAACCCCTACGCCCTGTTCAAGGACGTCCTCTCCGTCGAGGAGATCCTCGCCTCCCCCGAGGTGTTCGATCCCTTGACCCGCTACCAGTGCTGCCCGCCGACCTGCGGCGCGGCCGCGGCCGTCCTGGCCAGCGACGAGTTCGCCAAAAAGCACGGCATCGATCGCCCGGTCTACATCGCGGCCCAGACCATGACCACCGACTACCCGTCGAGCTTCGAGGAGCACTCGATGATCAAGATGGTCGGCTACGACATGGCCAAGGCCGCCGCGGCCAAGGTCTACGAGCAGGCCGGCATCGGCCCCGACGACGTCGACGTCGTCGAGCTCCACGACTGCTTCACCGCCAACGAGCTCCTCACCTACGAGGCCCTGGGCCTCTGCAAGGAAGGCGAGGCCGAGAAGTTCATCTGGGACGGCGACAACACCTACGGCGGCAAGTTCGTCACCAACCCCTCGGGCGGCCTCCTGTCCAAGGGCCACCCGCTCGGCGCCACCGGCCTCGCGCAGTGTACCGAGCTGGTCTGGCACCTGCGCGGCCAGGCCGAGGCTCGCCAGGTCGAGGGCGCCAAGATCGCCCTCCAGCACAACCTCGGCCTCGGCGGCGCCTGCGTCGTCACGATGTACCGCCGCGACTGACTTAGCGGCCGGCGGAGGGATCGGTTCGGCGAGCAATTGGCCACGGCGTGTTCGGTGCTGGCGAGCCAGAGGCTGAGGAGCAGTTCGTTCAGGACCTGCGGGCGCTGGATGACCGCGCTGTGAATCCCTCGCGAGCGTCGTGGTAGGCTGAATTATATGGCAGCACAGGTCCCAGGCGCACCGCCGGCCGAGGAGCCCACGTTGGCCACGCTCATCGAGGCGCTCGATCCGGAGGTCCGTGCGGCGATCGGCGACGTGGACCGTACGCTGATCGCGCTTTCACTCCAGCAATCACCGTGGTCCCGACTGAGATCGGCGACCCGGATGGCGCAAACGCTTGGCAGGTTACGTCGTGCACTCGCATCCCAAGGAGGCTGATCTCCCGGCGTTGCTCGCGAAGCTCTGCGACGCGGGCATCGAGTTCATCATCGTCGGGGGAACCGCGGCGGTGCTTCAGGGCGCCCCCATCTCCACCAACGACCTCGATATCGTCCACCGGAGGACCCCGGAGAACGTTGCACGTCTGCTCGAGGTTCTGCTGCACCTCGATGCAACAATGCGCTACGATTTCGCCCATCGCGGACTGCGCCCAACTGCGGAGATGCTGGCCGGAAAGGGGCAGATCAATCTCTCCACCTCGCTGGGACCGATCGATCCGCTCTGCGAGCTCGACGTGGGGCAAGGCTATGACGAGCTGCTGGCGCACACCCGGTTGGTGATCGATGAGGGTCTCCAAGTGCGCGTGCTCGACCTGCCGACGCTGATCGCGGTGAAGTCGAAGGCCGGACGGCCGAAGGATCGGATGGCGCTGCCGATCTTGATCGCAACGCTGCAGGAGCTCGACGAGGCGAAGAAATAAGACGCTCGGGTCGGGCACCATGTGCGATCGACCTGCGGCCAGCGCGATCTCAGCCTGCTCACGACGCACTGCACTGGCCGAGGTCGACGCCATGAAGCCGCAGGCGGAGCCCTCGCCAGAGCCTCGCGCAGGTGGCCGCCTGCGAGCCATCATCGCGAGCCGCGCGCTGAGCTTTCCAGCAACAAAGTTGCGGCAGGCCGGGCCCTCCTGATCTCGTTCGGCCGGCTACCATGAGGCTGCGAAGGGTGTTACCGTCCTTGTTACGCATGACCATCGAGCAGCGAGTTAGTTAGAGCACTGGCTCCGCTACGGTTTCAGGCGTTGGCGCTCCTGCTCCTGAGGCGTGAGTTCGGCGATGCATTCGAGGACGTGCGCAATACAGCTGGCGAGGGAAACGGCTGCGATGGGGTCCTTGTTCTTGCGGATCATGTCGAAGGCTTTCAGGTACGAACTGTCGAGCGAGAATTCGGCGATACGCAGAAGCGAAAGGCGCGAGAAGCTGTCGAGCTGGCATTGAAGACGATTCCTCAGGAACGCGGTCTTCCCCTCACAAAATTCATGTTCGTCCTAAACCTCGACCTGCAGCCATCTGAGGCGAAGTGGTTCGCGACCAGAAGGCAAAGTACAACAGCAAGGCTGCGAAATCGGGTACCGAACGCTCGGCTGGATCGTTTCTCAACTTCTCGACGATAAGGACGCGGGAATCCGGCGCGAGTTCGTGGAGACAGAGTCCGACCGTCAGCTGTGCGAGCGATAAATTCGGGTGGGCAAGCCAGCAAGGATGCGCTTACGGCCATCGTTCAGTTGGTCCAAGGGCTAGGTGCGAGCGACGAGGCTAAGCGTGCTCTTGAAACACTCCTCGAACGTGCCAGGTTTCATTTCGAGGCGGGTTTAGAGAAGCTTGTTGCGACTGAGAGCTTTCGGGCAGCAGTGGTCGCGCTCGCCGAAGCACGAGAGCTACTGAAACGACACCAAGAGGATCCACTCTACACCGACGTTGTGTACTGGCACGCGGCAGCTCTGCTGCGAGCCAATGAATACAAGGCAGCTTTTGCAGGATTCGGCGAAACCGAGGTCCTCTATGGAAAGGTGGGGCGTATAGATGAAGCTCTATGGGCGAGGCGGTGGGGGGAGCGGATATGGGGGGAAAGACCCGTACGACGTTAATTGCGGGGAACCAATCACCGGCGCCGTGCGGCGCAGGCACATCAGCACTACAACGTCGCTTCTGTGCCTCCGCTTACGAGCCGATGGCAGCAGATGTCCTGCGATCCCGGTCGACGAGCGCATCGCTGGTCGCTGAGCTGACCCGAGGCACGGCCAGCCCCCGGCACCAGATCGTGTCGGGGGCGACATATCGTGTACTGTGATGTTCTGTGTGGCGTTCAGCGCCCCGGACGAGATGACGAGGTCAGGTCTCGAGTACTGGCACCGACGCGAATCGGTGGAGCTAGTAGGTGCCAGGTGGGAACACGACGGGAAGGCCGTTTCGCCATTGCTCGCGCGCGCCGGCGCACTCCATGGCTAACGCGCCATTGCGCAGCAGCGCCTCGATCCGCCCACTTGCTTCGCGTCGCCACCTGGGGCCGCAGGTTCCGCGGGGCGCCAGGCTCGCCGAGTAATCGCGCCATGACTGCGCGCGCACCGCGCGCCGACCCAGCACGCGACGCCCCATACGCGCTCGCTCGGCCGCACGCTCGAGCTCGAGGGCGCGTACGCGGTCGCGCAGCTCCGCGGTCACCGCGGCGGCCGGGCCGAGCTCGGCGGGGATGGTGAGCGGCAGGTCGAGCGCATCGGGCATCGCGCCGTCGGCCCGGAAGAAGTATAGCGGTCACGTTGCGCAAAGCGGTGGCTGGCCATATAGTCCGAAACTCGGACACATACGGTCGATCCGTTCCTCGGCATTAACGTCGTACGGGTCTTTCGAATGAAGGTTGAAAGCCCATGGGCCAGCTCGATCAATTCGCCAAGGACACGTTCGCCTTGGAGGCTGCAAGCGTCACGCATGGCGGCGTCTCGTGGCAGCTCCCTCCCGAGCTGGGCATGTCCGAGGTGCGGCTCGACGGCTTGCTCCGCGTCCAGGACCCAAGCCAGCTCACGGCGCTCGCGCCGCCGTGGTCCCTGGTCGAGCAAGCCGACGAGGTGGCACTCGAGGTGAAGATGCAGGGCGATCATTCCGACCTGCTGTCGTTCGATCGCGCATCGCTGCGCCGCCTGGCCCGGCAGGTCCAACGACGCGAAGATCCCGGCGACCGGTTCGACGGCGAGAGCTCGCTCTGGTACGTAGCGTCGCATGTCCCGGCGATCATCAAGAAGCGCCGCCCGGTCATGCCCGTCGCGCCGGGCTGCTACCGGATCGGCCCGGACTGGTTCTCGACGTTCTGGATCGCTGCGAACGAGCTCCCACTGGCGGACGAACTGGTCCCGTTCCTGGTCGCCCGCACGGGGCAAGCGCTCGATGCGTTCGTTCGGTGGGTCAAGACGCGCCGGCCCCTGCCCTGGCTCCTGCGTGTGCTAGAATCACTGCCGATGTCGGCCGCGACCTACGAAGACCTCAGCAACTTCACCATCGTGAAGACCGACGACCCGGAGGTCCGCGCGCGCCGGCGCATGATCCTGAGGCGGTTCCTCGAGGTGTTGCCCGAGGCGCGCGAGGAGCTGATCGAAGAGGGCCGTGTCGAAGAGGCGCGCAGGAGTTTGCGTGGGGTGCTCGATGCCCGCGGTCTTGTGCTCACCGCCGATGACCAGGCGCGGATCGACGTGTGCGATGACACGGACACTCTCGAGCGCTGGCTGAAGCAGGCCGTCGTGGCTTCGAGCGTGACCGAAGCGCTGCGGTAGTTCGACGCGCAGGCATCAGCGGTAGCGCCCGATCTCGCGACACCTCGGAGGTCCTGCGGCGCCGGGGGTACGCCGCTCGTCAATCACCGGGCGGACGCGGCGGCGGGGGGCTTCGCAGCCGCGCCTCGAGCGAGGCACGCCGCTGTTGCTGGCCCGCGACGGCGGTTGGAGGAAGCTCGCAGAGCCGAGCGCGGACACGCTCGCGGTCGACCAGCTCGTTCGTGGTCGCGCAGTGTTCGAGCAGTGCGGTGCAATCGTCCAGATCGATGGCGGTCAACCGTTCTACCTTGAGCAACAAGAAGAGCGTCGCAGTGGGCCGGTAGACCGTGGCGCGCGGTCCGCGTACCAGCGGCACGATCTCATCACGCCAGCCATCGATTCGACGGACAAAGAAATCGGCCGCGGAGTTCACCGCCTCGACCGGCAGCCCCGCGTGACCGGCGAGGTTCATCAGCGCGAGGCGCTCCCCCGGAGTGCCCGCGAGCCCGATCAGATCGACATCCTCCGTGGTTCGCGCCATGGAGAACCACGCCGCCGCAGCTGCACCGCCGATCAACAGCCACTCACCCTCGAGCTGCTCGGACGCAAGCGTGAGGAATGCCTCGATCCTCGCTCTGTCGAACCGCAGCGGTGCCATGGTGGTACATTGAGGGTATGCGATCGCCGTGGCAAGTTCTCCAGGACAGCGGTCTGCCACTGGCTGGTGAGCGGGCCGGAGCTCCGGCCACGGTGAGTGAGCTGGCCACCGCGACGTCCGCCGCGGTCGCTGAGCGTCCTTCCGGTCGAGAGGCTGAGGCTCTCGCCGCGTTCGTGTTCGCCTGGCATCACCACTGGCCGAGGGTCTTCGCGGACGCGTTCGGGGACGCGGCCTCGGGGCTGTTGGCCTGGGCTGGGCAGCAGTTCTCGGACGACAATCGCTACGTGAAGCTGCGCCGGATCGCGATCGAGAACCTGGCCCACGTCTTGTAGCGACAGTCGTCCGGCAAAGGCCCGGTCATCGTGAAACGACACAAGCTCGCGCGCGCCGCTCGATGCACCTCTACCTTCCCCGGGCAACTGTTCCACGGGCAGCTCGGCCCTGATGCTGGGGCGCAGGCGATCGCCGGCGGCCTCGCCGAGTGCGTGATCGTCGTCGGCTTCGAGCAGATGGAGGCCGGCGCCCTGTCCGCCAAGTGGACCGATCGCGCCAACCCGCTCGACAAGTTCGTGAGCGTGATGAACGAGGAGCAAGGCTTCAATCAGGCCCCGCCGGCCGCGCAGATGTTCGGCGGCGCCGGCCGCGAGTACCGCTGGAAGCACGGCACCTCCCGCCCGGTCGACATGGCGGCCCAGACCATGACCACCGACTACCCGTCGAGCTTCGAGGAGCACTCGATGATCAAGATGGTCGGTTACGACATGGTCAAGGCCGCCGCGGCCAAGGTCTACGAGCAGGCCGGCATCGGCCCCGACGACGTCGACGTCGTCGAGCTCCACGACTGCTTCACGGCCAACGAGCTCTCACCTACGAGGCGCTCGGCCTGTGCAAGGAGGGCGAGGCCGAGAAGTTCATCTGGGACGGCGACAACACCTACGGCGGTAAGTTCGTCACCAATCCCTCGGGCGGCCTCCTGTCCAAGGGCCACCCGCTCGGCGCCACCGGCCTCGCGCAGTGCACCGAGCTCGTCTGGCACCTGCGCGGCCAGGCCGAGGCTCGCCAGGTCGAGGGCGCCAAGATCGCCCTCCAGCACAACCTCGGCCTCGGCGGCGCCTGCGACGTCACCATGTACCGCCGCGACTGATTGCTACGGCGACAGCATTACCGAGCGAGCTCTGCAACTCGGTCTCGCCAGTACCCGGGCTGCTTGCTCGCGTGTGCGATCGCGACCAGTCCACGAGTACGATTAACCTGGAGGGAAAGAGGGCCCGTTGTTTGCCAGCTTCAAGGTGCTTCCAGACACGAACCATGTACTCAGCGTCTGGATCAGTTGCAGTGGCGCGGGCAGCATCAACGGTTCCTACACGCTCATCAACTGAGCCGGACGTACTCGTGGTCAGCCGGAGCCTCGGGTCACTCCATCCTGCAGGGTTCGAGCGGCTTCGCTCGGCCACATTGCCCGAGCACATCGGGCGTGGGATCAGCAGATGCCCTCCTGGGCTGCCACTGCCATTGAATGACGATGCCCCCGGCCAACCTTCACGGGCATCGGCCATCTGAATGTCAGAGTCAAGTGATAAGCAATCGCCATGGACAACCAGCTCGAGCAGCTGGGCGAGCGGATCGTCGAGCAGGCCGCGCACCTCGACGCCGCCATGCATCGACTACTTACCGACCTACGCGAATTCGCTGATGGCGGTGGCTGACATGCGCAAGGCGCAGTGTCATGTGCGCACTGGCTGTCATGGCGGGTCGGCTGGGACCCCGTCACGGCGCGCCAGCACGTGCGGATCGCGCGCAAGCTCGCAAAGTTCCCGTTGATCGACGATGCCCTGCGGCGTGGCGAGGTGTCCTACTCGAAGGTACGCGCCCTGTTACGCGCGGCGACCCCGGAGAACGAGACGTTGCTGCTCGAGCACGCGAAGCTCATGACGGCCTCACAGCTCGAGAAGCTGGGGCTCCAGGCTCGCCGGGTAATCACGCCATGACTGCGCGCGCACCACGCGCCGGCCCAGCACCCGACGCCCCATGCGCGCTCGCTCGGCCGCACGCTCGAGCTCGACGGCGCGTACGCGGTCGCGCAGCTCCGCGATCACCGCGGCGGCCGGGCCGAGTTCGGCGGGGATGGTGAGCGGCAGGTCGAGCGCATCGGGCATCGTGCCGTCGGCCCGGAAGAAGTGGAGCGGGTCGCGTTGCGCAGAGCGGTGGCTGGACATATAGTCCGAAACTCGGACACATACGATCGATCCGTCCCTCGGAAGTAGCGTCGTACGGGTCTTTCGAATGAAGGTTGAAAGCCATGGGCCAGCTCGATCAATTCGCCAA